>Ga0302275_10006185_pt1 | contig 11398 bp, 9 predicted proteins | sample III_Bog_N2_2_FD_200229 | JGI IMG/M metagenome (GOLD analysis project Ga0302275, IMG submission 200229) | Peat permafrost microbial communities from Stordalen Mire near Abisko, Sweden - III_Bog_N2_2 | ecosystem: Environmental > Terrestrial > Soil > Wetlands > Peat | place: Sweden: Abisko... | reverse complement strand
TTGTAGCCGCCGTCGGGCACGTCGCCTTCCCATTTGTCGCCGGTCCAGTTGATGACCGGCAGCTTGGGATTGAGCGGCTTGCCGGCCGCGTCGGTCGAGGCGCGGTTGTACAGAATGCGGCGGTTGAGCGGCCAGGCCCAGGTCCAGTTCGGGTACAGGCCGATAGTCTCCTGCATCGGGGTTTGGGTGCGGTCGTGCCGGTTGGCCAGGTTGCCGGCGGCGGTGTAGGAGCCGCTGTAGAGCCAATTGCCGCAGGCCGTGGCGCCGTCGTCGGCGAGCAGGGTGAAGTTCGGCACCTGGCTGCCCGCTTTGTACAGCGTCCCGCCCACGGTCACGTCTTTGAGGAACACCCCGTTGATCATCCTGGCGAGCTTGCCCGCGTCGTAGGCCCCGTCGGTGAGGTAATCGGCGTTCAGGCCGAGGATGGGCTCGGGGAAGGCCCCGCCCTCTTTGGCGTACAAGGCGCGGATCTCCTTCCACAGGGCGAGCATGATGTCGCCGTCGGACTTCGACTGGCCCATGGGCCCGGGACCGGGCACGCGCCACTGCATCCAGCGGCCGGAATTCGTCACCGACCCTTCCTTTTCCACGGACAGACAGGCCGGCAGGAAAAAGACCTCGGTCTTGACGGTCTTGGGGTCCACCCCGGGGCCGCGCCAGAAATTGGAGGTTTCGTTGTGGAAGACATTGATCGCGACCATGAAATCGAGCGTGGCCATGGCCTTGCGGTTCTTGCCCGCGTTTGCTCCGCCGGCGGCCGGGTTCTGGCCCAGAACCATCAGCCCCTTGAAGTCGCCCTTGGACATGCGGTCGAATATGGACAGCCACATGTAGTCGGTGATTTTCACGTCATCGACCTTGGGATGCCACTCGTAAGCGGTTTCCGGCGGCACCTCGGGGTAGACCGACTTGAGATAGGAGGCCGTGTATTTGGGATAATTGGACCACCAGTTGGCGCTTTGCGGGTCCTTGGTCACCGGCGTGTTGGCCTTGAGGTACTCCGGCAGGGTTTTGAGCGAAGCCTTGGGCATGGCCAGATAGCCGGGCAGGATCTCCGGAATCAGGGCGTGGTCCGTGGTGCCCTGGACGTTCGACTCGCCGCGCAGGGCGTTGACCCCGCCCCCGGCCACGCCGATATTGCCGAGCAAGAGCTGCACCATGGACAAGGCGCGGATGTTCTGCACCCCGGTGGTGTGCTGGGTCTGGCCCATGGCGTACATGATGGTCCCGGCCGCATCCGGTCTGCCGGTGGCGGCAAAGGTCTTCCAGATGAGTTCCAGCTTGTCTTTCGGGACCCCGGTCACGCTCGACACGGTATCGAAGTCGTAGCGCGCGTAATGGGCGCGCATGAGCGAGAGCACGCAACGGGGATGCTCCATGGCGGGGTCGCGCTTGGGAACGCCCGCCTCGTCGTATTCATAGTCCCAGGTCTTGCGGTCGTAGGCCACCGGACCTTCGTCGTAACCCGAAAACAGCCCGTCCTCGAAGGAATACTTTTCGCCCACGATGAGCGCGGCGTTGGTGTAATCGGACACGTAGGGCATCTGGTAGAGCTTGTTGTCGATGATGTATTTCATCAGGCCGCCGAAAAAGGCGATGTCCGTGCCCGAACGGATATGGGCGTGGATGTCGGCCTTGGCCGAGGTCCGGGTGAAGCGGGGATCGACGTGGATGAGCTTGGCCCCGCTGCCCATGGCCTTCGTCACCCAGTGAAACGATATGGGGTGGTTCTCGGCGGCGTTGCTGCCCATGATCAGAACCACGTTGCTGTTTTTGATGTCGATCCAGTGGTTGGTCATGGCCCCCCGGCCGAAGGATTCGGCCAGGGCCCCGACCGTCGAGCTGTGGCAAATGCGGGCGTGGCTGTCCATGTACACGAGCCCCAAGGCGCGCATCATGGATTGGTACAGCCAGCCCTCCTCGTTGTCCACGGCGGCGCTGCCGGCCGAGGCCAGTTCCAGGGTGCGATTGACCGGTTGCCCCTGGCCGTTGACTTTCTGGAAGGAGCCGTCGCGCACGGCCTTGAGCTTGCGGGCGATGCGCGGCAAGGCCCAGTCCCAGGATTTCTCCTCCCACTTGTCCGAATACGGGGCGCGGTAGAGCACGGTGGTCACCCGGGGGCTTTCCTCCACCAACTCGAAAATCGAGGCTCCCTTGGGGCAGAGCGCGCCTTCGTTGACCGGATGGTCCGGGTTGCCCTCGATGTTGATCGCGCGGCCGGTGGTCAGGTCGGTCGAGACGATCAGGCCGCAGCCAACGGCGCAGTAGCAGCAGACCGAATTGGTGGCCTTGGCCTTGGCGGTTTTGAGCGTGAGACTCTTGGTCTGGACCATGGTCAAATCGAAGCCGAGACCGGCGAAGGCCGCGCTGCTTGTCGCCGCGCAGGCCGCCAGAGCGGACATTTTGAGAAAATGGCGTCGGTTGATGCTCATGCGTGTCTCCTTGCGCGTATATCTACTTCACCACGTGGCAGCCGCCGCAGGCGAGCGGCCCGAACGGGCGGCCGGCCTTGCGCTCGGCTTGGTGGCAGGCGAAGCAACTCGCCCCCTCTCCGTGGAAGGCGTTGCGGAAAGCCAGCGGGTCGCCGCTCCCGGGATCGCCCTGATCGTGGCAACCGGGCTGGGAACAACGCATCGACCCGCCGTCCACGAATCCGGCGTGGTGGCATTTTTTGCAATCGAACTGGGCGTGGGCCGGGTGCGGAAAAAGCGCCTGGACCCGGGTGGGCGCGTATCCGGCCGGGAAATGCACCAGCGTTCCCGTACGCGCCGGGATCGGGTGGTGCACCGAGGCGGCCGGGTCCATGTCCTGGGTATGGCACACGGCGCAGTTCCCGTTCGCGCCCAAGGGCTTGGCGAAGCCCTGGTACTCAATGGGCGCGATGTTGTCGCGGTCGCGGCCGAGCGGGTTTTCGCTGGGATAGGTGGCGTGGGCCGCGCCGTGGCAGGCGGCGCAGTCCAGCACCTGGGCGTCGTCCTTGCGCAGGTGGTAAAGATCGCCCGCGTCCTTGGTCCACTTGCCGGCGGCGCTGGCCGTCGCCGTCGCCGGCCTGGTCGTAAAGTTGTGGCAACCGGAACAGTCGGGTTCACTTGTCCAAGGCGCCCTCGGGGCGACGGTTTTGACCTGGTCGCCCAGGAGCGCGAGCAGTTTGGCCGCGCTCTTGGTTCCGGCCGAGCCCGGAGCGAGCAGCAGGCCGGCGGCGTGCACCGGCATCTCGCCGTGGCAGCGGATGCAGGAAAGGCCCCGGTCGGCGTGGTGGTCGCGGGAAAAGACCGTCGGCGCCGTGGCCGGATGGCAGGCGGTGCAGGCCTGTGCGCCGAAATCATTCACCTTCCGCGCGTGGAAGCCATGGAGCGAGGCGGACAGGGGCAAATGCCCCGAGCCTCCGGTTTCCGGATGGCAGGACACGCAGGCCGCCGGTTTTCCCGCGGCGGCTTCGGCCGCGAGTTTGGTGCCGCTTAATTTGTCGTGGGCGGCCAGGATCTTGCCCGCCGTTTCCGGGGAAATGCCCGGAACGCTTGCGTCGCCGCCGTGGCAGCCGGCGCAGCCGTATTTGGCGCTATTGGCCAGGACCGCCTTGGTCGCGGCCAGAACCGCTCCCGTGGCCGGATCGCGGGCTTCCACCCGAACCAGGGGATAGGGCTGGTACTCGCCTTTTGCGGTATACGGCGCGACCGGAACGCCTTCGGCGGCGAAGACGCCGCCGGCGGCTTTCATTTCGCCGCGAGGCGTCAGCCCGCTCGGCGAGACGGCCTTGGGGGCCTGCATGTCCTCCAGGACATAGCTCAGGGTCACGCCCTCGGTGACGATCTCGGGTTTGGGACCGCGTTTGACGAGCTGCGCCCGCAACGTGACGAACGGCCCGCCCAGGCTGAAAACGGCGTCGCAATCCGAAAAAAGGCGCATGCCCGTGTCGCTCCAGGCCGTCAGGACGTAGGCGGAGCCTAAAGGATCAAACGGAGGCACATTGGTCGGCGTTCCATAGGGAACCGTGGCCGCCGCCCTTGGTCCCGCGGCCGCCGGGGCCTGGGGCTTGGGCGCCGCCCCCGGCGAATCGAAGCAAGCTGGAAGGACCCAAGCGAAAAAAAACATCATAATTCCCGCACAATACAGACCTTTCAACAGTCTTTTCCGCTCCATGTCCGATGTCTCCCTCAAAGGTTGCCGGCATTGCGCATTACGTAATATGAAATGTTGTGCATGAATTAGCCAGGCAAGTCCACCCTCCTCGGAAACCTCCCACGAAAGCCGGTTTCCGGTTCGATTCGCGGCGAACCGCCGGGGAATCTTTCGCCAAGCATTGCCTTCGAGCCGGCGGGGTGCTACTTTTCATCATGATCGATCCCTTTCTAACCTGGAAATTACGCGGAGGAACCATGAAAACACTGTTCGTCGTTTTTACCCTGTGTCTTTCGATGTGCGTTTTCCTGGCCGTTGCCGCCGCCGAAGACGGCAAGGCCCTGTACGCCAAATGTCAGGGCTGCCACGGCGCGGACGGCTCCAAAACGCCCATGGGCGTCGGCAAGCCGATCAAGGGCATGAGCGAGGCCGATGCGTTCGCGGCCTTGAGCGGTTACAAGGGCATGACCTACGGCGGGGAGAAAAAGGCGATCATGGAATCCCAGGCGAAAGGCCTGTCCGACGACGATATGAAAGCCCTGGCCAAGTATATCTCCACGCTGTAAACGGACGTTCGCAACGCCGCCCTCCAAAACACAGCGGCCGGGAGAATCCTCTCCCGGCCGCATATTTTTTCCGCAACCCGCCCGCGTTGATCGCCCGCCCCGCCCGCCCGAAGGCGGCTCTCTTTCCCCTGGCCGCCCGCAGGCTACTCCAGGTCGTCGAATTTTTTGCGCACCGAGGCCAAACCCTCGCGGTAGCCTTGCGCGTCGCCGTACTCGAAAAAATGCCGGTAGCGGCCGTGCACGCTTTTGAGCGGCCGGGCATGGCGAATCGGGCACCAATACTGCTCGGTCCGGGCGGCCACTTCGCGCAGGTAGCCCATCAGCCCGTTGAAATAACCGCAATAGATGCAGTTGAGCTTTTCCATCCAGTTGAGATAGCCGAGCTTTTGGTGGTCGATGATGATATACTCGCCGCGTTTCACGCGCGGGATGCCGTACACCGGAAAACTCACGAGCTGGTAGAGATAGATCACGCCGTCCAGGATCAAGGCCGGGATCAGCGCCGACCAGATCACCGGGATGGTCAGGATGATGAGCAGCCCGGAGTCGTAGACGTAATCGGACAATTTGGCGGCGAACAGCTTGTGGTTTTCCCGGACCTTCTCGCTGAACTGGATTTTTTTCCTGCCCACGGTGTACCAAAGCTTGTCCTGGCCCTGGCGCAATTCCGCCGCGAGCTCATTCTCCAGGGCGTGGATCTTGTCCAGAATGTCGTTGATTTTGTTCACGAAGCGCCTCGTATCCCCGTTTATATGATCCGGCCCGCGACGACGGCCTCCGCCGGGATCCCCTCAAAGACAACTCCCGACCGTAGCGTATAAATCCGCCGCCGCACAGCGCCAATCCGGGGCTTTGGCCCGCGCCCGCGCCCGGCGCGCAAATACGTCCGCTCTCCGCGTTCCCTTGACGACAAGCCGGTATGGCTTCATAAACGGCAAGGTTGATGGGGGTCTGGCGCATTTTCCGGCCGCCACGCCCGGCAAAAACGGCGCGAACGACGCCACGGACATTCTCATGAGACAACATCCTTGCGAACGCGGTTCGACGGCAACTCCCAAGCGGAGCGAGGCGGCGTTTCGGCCCGTTGCGCGGGCCCTGGCGCTGGTTTTGACCTTCGCCCTGGCGCTCATCGCGGCCGCCCCGTGCCTGGCCCACGACGGCGAGCACGAGCACAAGGCCGACGCCCCAAAAACCGCCGAGGCTCCGAAACCGGCCCAGGCCAACGTGGGCGTGGACGAGAAACTCGGGGACTTTCTCCCGGCGGATATCGTCTTGCGGGACGAAAACGGCCAAAACGTGAACCTAAAGGACCTTGTCACCATCCCGACCCTGCTGGTCCCGGTCTATTACACCTGTCCCAACGACTGCAATCTCCTGCTCGGCTCCCTGTCCCAGATCCTGCCCCAGGTGGCGCTCACTCCGGGCCGCGACTTCCAGGTGGTGACTTTCAGCTTCGACGAGACCGATACGCCCGAAATCGCGGCGCGGCGCAAAAACGATTTCACGACCGCGCTTTCCGGCCGTTTTCCCATGCAATACTGGAAATTCCTGACCGGCGACGCGGCCGCCATCCGCAAGCTCACCGAGGCCATCGGCTTTCACTTCGTCCGCGACGGCAAGGCCTTCCTGCACTCGGTGATCCTGGTCAGCCTCTCCCCGTCCGGCAAGATCGTGCGCTATCTCTACGGCGAAACGCCCCTGCCCTTCGACATCACCATGGCCGCCACCGAGGCCGCCGGCGAAACCGTGGGGCTTTCCGTCAAACGCGCGGTCGCCTTCTGTTATTCCTACGATCCGAAAGGCCGGAGGTATGTTTTCGACCTCATGAAGATCGCCGGGCTCTCGGTCCTGGCCGGTCTTGGCGTCTTTGTGCTGTTCGTGGCCTTCGGCGGAAAAAAACGAAAACCCGGGCAACCCAGGCCGTAACGGCCAAAGAAGCGACCATGGATCAGGCACCCCCCCGCAACCTGGGCTTTCTCACGCCCCAGGCCGGCAAAAATACCCTTTTGTCCTGGATCGGCTCGACCGACCACAAGCGCATCGGGCTCTTGTACATGGCCTGCATCCTGACCATGTTCGCCGTCGGGGTCGGCATCGGGCTGACGCTTCGGCTCAAGCTCATCACCCCGGGCAACCACCTGCTGGCGCCGCAGACCTACAACGCGCTGTTCACCCTGCACGGCGTGATCATGATCTTCATGGTGGTCATCCCGAGCATTCCGGCTTCCTTCGGCAACATCTTCCTGCCTCTGCAGATCGGGGCCGAGGACGTGTCCTTCCCCAGGCTCAACCTCTTTTCCTGGTGGCTCTACGTCCTGGGGTCGTCCTTGGCGCTGATCTCGATCTTCACCGGCAACGGCCCGCCGGACACCGGCTGGACCTTTTACGTGCCGTTTTCCGCCAAAACCACCACCAACGTCTCCCTGGCCGTGATCGCGGTATTCGTCCTGGGCTTCTCCTCGATACTCACGGGGCTGAACTTCATCACCACCATCCACCGGCTGCGGGCTCCGGGAATGACCTGGGGCAAGATGCCGCTTTTCACCTGGTCGCTTTACGCAACCGCCTGGATCCAGGTCCTGGTCACGCCGGTGCTGGGCATCACCGCCATGCTCATCTTCGCCGAGCGCGTGCTCAACCTGGGTCTTTTCGATCCCGGCCGGGGCGGCGACCCCCTGCTCTACCAGCACCTGTTCTGGATCTATTCCCATCCGGCAGTCTATATCATGATTTTGCCGGCCATGGGCGTGATTTCCGACATCGTCCCGGTCTTCGCCCGCAAGCAGATTTTCGGCTATAAAATGATCGCCTTTTCCAGCCTGGCCATCGCCTTCGCCGGTTCCTTGGTCTGGGCGCACCACATGTTCACCAGCGGCATGAGCGATCTGGCCATCTGGGTCTTCTCGCTGCTCACCTTCATCGTGGCCATCCCCTCGGCGATCAAGGTCTTCAACTGGGTGGCCACCCTGCACCGAGGCGCCATCGCGCTCGAACCGCCCCTGCTCTACGCGCTGGGGTTCATCTTCATGTTCTCGGTCGGCGGCCTGACCGGACTGGTGCAGGGGGCGGCCGGCACGGACATCCACGTCCACGACACCTATTTCATCGTCGGCCATTTCCATTACGTCATCTTCGGGGGCACGGGCCTGGGCATGTTCGCGGCCATGCACTACTGGTTCCCGAAAATCTTCGGCCGCATGTACGACAAGACAAAAGCCTTCATCTCCTTCTGGATCATCCTCGTGGGCATGAACCTGCTCTATTTCCCCATGTTCGTCCTGGGACTCGAGGGCATGCCCAGGCGGTACTATGATTACCTGCCGCAGTATGCCACGGGCCAGTTCCTCTCCACGGTCGGCTCCTGGATTCTGGCCGCCGGCATGGCGATCATGTTCGCCAACCTGATCGCCTCCATTCGAAACGGCCGCCCGGTCGGCTCCAACCCCTGGGGCGGGGCCAGCCTGGAATGGAGCGTGTCCTCGCCGCCGCCGGCGAACAATTTCACCACCGAACCGGTGGTCACGCGGGGTCCCTATGACTTCGACGGAGTGGTCGTCGATGACTGAGCACAAAGACTACGCCGGCTCCAAAATGGGCATGTGGCTTTTTTTGTTCACCGAGATCTTGCTCTTCGGCGGCCTGTTTCTGCTCTATTCCGCCTACCTGCACCGCTATCCCGGCGAATTCCACGAGGCGGGCAAGACCGAGAACCTGGTGCTCGGCGGCGCCAACACGGTCATCCTGATCGGGTCGAGCTTCACCGTGGCCTTGTCCATCACCGCCTTGCGCCTGGGAAAAATCAAGCACTGCCTGATCTTGCTCGGGCTGACCGTGGTCCTGGCGCTGAGCTTTCTGGTGAACAAGTTTTTCGAATGGAGCGCCAAGTTCAGCCAGGGAATCTATCCCGGCTCGGAACACATGAAGACCCTGCCGGCCGGGGAAAACGTCTTCAACAGCCTGTATTTCGCCATGACCGGCCTGCACGGCCTGCACGTCATCATCGGTTCGGTCCTGCTTTCGGTCGTGGCCGTCTTCGTCGCCCGGGGCAGGGTGAACCGGGACGATTTCGTCATCCTGGAGAACGCGGGACTCTACTGGCATCTGGTGGATTTGATCTGGATATTCCTGTTTCCACTTTTCTACTTGATAGCCTAGGAACGACGATGGAACACGAAAGCAAGTCGCCGCACATTTTGAGCTACGGCTTTTTGACCGGGATCTTCGCCGTGCTGATGGTCCTGACCGCCACCACCATCATCGTCTCCCGGATCGAGCTGGGCTTTATGAACGTGGTCGTGGCCTTGTCCGTGGCCAGCGCCAAGGCCGCCCTGGTCGTTTTTTTCTTCATGCACCTGAAATACGAAAACTGGACGCTCAAAATCATGGTGCTTCTGGCTTTCGTCTTGCTCGCCATCTGCATCGGATTCACCTTCTTCGACATCGGGCCAAGGACGTGAGGCGCTTATGAGCCAAGAAGCGCACAGCGCGGTGGCAGGCATCGACGCCACCTTCCTGATCATATTCGGCATTTCGGCGGCCATTTTGCTCCTGATCGTGGCCGCCATGGTCATCTTCGTCATCCGCTACCGCCGAAGCCGCCATCCGGTGGCCGCGGACATCGACGGCAATTTCTGGGCCGAACTGATCTGGACGGTCGTGCCCACGCTCCTGGTGCTGGGCATGTTCCATTACGGCTGGACCAGCTACCGGGCCCTGCGCGACGCCCCGGACGGAGCCATGAACGTCGCGGTCACGGGCAGGATGTGGTCCTGGTCGTTCACCTATGCCAACGGCCGCAAAAGCGACGTGCTGGTGGTCCCGGCCGGTCGTCCCGTGGCGCTCGAACTGACCTCCGCGGACGTGATCCACGGCTTTTTCATCCCGGCCTTCCGGATGAAGATCGATGCCGTGCCGGGCATGACCAACCACGCCTGGTTCATCGCCGAACGCCCCGGCAGCCACGACATTTTCTGTTCGGTTTACTGCGGCCTCAGGCATGCCGACATGCTCTCCCGGGTCGAGGCGGTGACTCAGGAAGAATTCGACACCTGGCTGAACGAAAAACCCAAGCCCGCCGAAAACCCGGGCAAGATGCTGCTGGATAAAAACGGCTGCCTGGGCTGCCACAGCCTGGACGGTTCGCCGCTGGTCGGGCCGTCGCTCAAGGGCGTGTTCGGCCGCACGGTCGTCCTGGTCGACTCGGGCGGCAAGGAAACGACCCTGACCGCCGACGCGAACTACCTGCGCCAGGCGATCACCGGCACGGCTCCGGGCCTGGTCAAGGGCTTTGACCCGGTCATGCCCTCCTATGCCGGGACGTTCAGCGACGCCGAACTCACGCAGATCATCGACTTTTTGAAAGGCGCGCCGACGCCTGACGGACTCACGGGGGCCGCGCTCGACGGCGCCTCGGTCGCGGCCAATGAAGGCTGCCTGGGCTGCCACTCGATCGACGGCACGCCCCTGGTCGGCCCGAGCTTCAAGGGACTGCTCGGCGCAACGAGCACCGTGACCCACCAGGGCATGGACATGACGATCAAAGTCGACCGGGAATACGTCGCATCCGTATTGGCCGATCCGGACAAGGTCCGGACCAAGGGCTTCGATCTGATCATGCCCGCCTACCCGAACTTGAGCACCGCCGCAAAGGACGCCCTGCTCGACTACCTGGAAAGCCTGGGAGCAGGCCGCCAATGATCGCCGCGCTCGCCCGCTTGGTCCGCCCCAGGGTGTGCCTGATGGTCGCGGCCGCCACCGCGACCGGATACCTGCTGGCCCGGCCCGCGCCGGACCCCGGCCTCTTCCTGGCCGTGGCCGCCTCGGCGCTGCTGGCCGCCGGCTGCTCGGTCCTCAATCAGATCCAGGAACGCCGCCAGGACGCGCTCATGCGCCGCACCAAAGACCGTCCCCTGCCCACCGGACGGTTGACCCCGGCCTTCGCCGTCCGGTTTTGCGCCGCCTGCCTGGGCGCGGCCTTTGCCCTGCTGGCCGCCCTTGCGCTCCAAAACCGCGCCGTCGCCCCTCTTGCGATCGCCTGCCTGGTGATCGTCCTCTACAACGGCGTCTACACGCCGCTCAAAAAAATCACCCCGTACTGCACCCTGATCGGCGGGGCGGCCGGCGCGGCCCCGCCGCTGCTCGGCTTCGCCGCCGCGGGCCTCTCCCCGGCCAGCCCGCGCATCCTGGCCGTGGCGCTGGTCTTGTACCTGTGGCAGGTTCCCCATTTCTGGCTGCTCGCCAAGGAACACGCCGGCGATTACCGCGCCGCCGGATTCGCCGTGGTTCCCCGCTTCCGGCGCGGCGGACTGCCTGTCTTCGCCTGGTTGGCCTGCCTGGGCGCGGCCATGTGCCTCACCCAGGCCATCACCCCGGCCAGGCCGCAGCCGGCCGTAATCGCCGTGATCGCCGCCGTCTCGGTTCTCATTGTGGCGTCGCGGCCCGGCAAGCGGCCGGGATTTGTCCTGGTCAATGCCGCGCTGGGCCTGTTTCTGGCCTTGCTTGCGGCGCAGGCCGTCTGGCCCGGACAAAATTTCCCCGTTCTCGGCTAGCGTGATGTCCCCGAATTGCCACGGCATTGGGGTACCAAGGATTTTCGGGAATGGCCGTGCCCCCGCCAGCGCGGCATCCGGCTCGCTCATGCGGCCCGCGGCCGCGGCGCCCTGTCTCTTCATGGGAACGTATCTCAAGGAAGCGGCGCGGGACCCGGGCGGCCG
>Ga0302275_10006179_pt1 | contig 11404 bp, 7 predicted proteins | sample III_Bog_N2_2_FD_200229 | JGI IMG/M metagenome (GOLD analysis project Ga0302275, IMG submission 200229) | Peat permafrost microbial communities from Stordalen Mire near Abisko, Sweden - III_Bog_N2_2 | ecosystem: Environmental > Terrestrial > Soil > Wetlands > Peat | place: Sweden: Abisko... | reverse complement strand
ATCCTCAGCGATGTGGTGATGCCCCGCCGCGATGGGCTCGCGCTGCTTGAAGATTTGAAGACAGCGGGCGTTGCCGCGCCTGTAGTGATGATGAGCGGGCAGGCGCATATAGAGATGGCGGTCCGTGCCACGCGGCTGGGCGCGCTGGACTTTCTCGAGAAGCCGCTCTCCACCGAGAAGCTGTTGGTCACCGTCGAGAACGCGCTCAAGCTCACCCGGCTTGAGACCGAGAATCAAGACCTGCGCACCCGCGTTGGCAAGCACACAATCGTGTTTGCCGGCGAAACCATGCGCCGCGTGATGGCCCAGATTGAGCGCGTGGCCGCCAGTGAAGCGCGCGTGTGCATCTATGGCGAAACCGGTACGGGCAAGGAACTGGTAGCGCGGACACTGCATGAAAAGAGCCATCGGGCTACAGGTCCTTTTGTAACTCTCAACTGCGCGGCAGTTCCCGCCGAGTTAATTGAGAGCGAGTTATTCGGACATGAAAAAGGCTCATTTACCGGAGCGGCGCAGCGCCACATCGGCAAGTTCGAGCAGGCGCATCGAGGGACGCTTTTTCTCGACGAAATTGGCGACATGCCGCTTGCCATGCAGGCCAAATTGCTGCGCGTGCTTGAGGAAGGCGAGGTAGAGCGCATCGGCTCGGACAAGCCCACCACCGTCGACGTGCGCGTGGTGGTGGCTACGCACCGCAATCTGGAAGAACTGGTCGAATCCGGCGGTTTCCGCCGCGATCTCTATCATCGTGTCGTTGTATTTCCCGCCACGCTGCCGCCTCTGCGCCAACGAACCGAGGACTTGCCCGGTCTCGTGGAACACTTTTCCCGTCAGGTAAGTGCGCAGAATGGGTGGAAGCCCATCCCGTTCACCGATTCCGCCATCGAAGCATTCAAGCGATACGCGTGGCCGGGCAACGTTCGCGAACTGCGCAACGTGGTTGAGCGGCTCCTCCTGCTGTCAGAAACCGTGATTGACGCCGAGGCCGTCAAACTCGCGCTCCCTGCCGCACACTCCAGTTCACCGCAGTCCCATCCGAATGTTCTCAATCGAGGCGCGGCTTTGGCCTGTGCCTGCTCCCCGGATACCGAAGGCGCGCTGGCTGAACGGGTGTTGAGCTTTGAGCGGGCTGAAGTACTGAAGGAACTCGAGCGGCACAACAGGCACATTACACAAACCGCGAAAGCACTTGGGCTCGAACGGAGCCACCTCTACAAAAAGTGCCAGCAGTTGGGAATCGACCTTAAAACCATCGAGGATAGAAGGTAGCGCCTCGGACTGCGGGGAAAATGACCCTCAACCCAATCTCCCGGCAAGTCATTAGAACGTGTTTCAAAAACCCGCTTTGTGTCAGGGCACGACTTCAGTCGTGCCGAAAAGTGCCGGAAAAGAAGGGGTTTTAACCCCTGTGGGACGACAACTCGGACTCGTCTTCCGTTTTTGAAACACGCTGTAGAGAGATCAACCTGACTCGGCTCCCGTTTCTTCTCATGAAGGATTGGCAAACTCGTTCAGCCACGGGCATGGACAGCGAACAGGGAACGGCGAGTGGAAGTGTGACGCGCTCGCTTACCAGCCAAACATCTGCAGGTGAAGGCGTTGAATTTCCGGGTCTACGCGGAACTGGTCGAAGAACAGGCCGCTGGCGATCCTGATTGCCAATGGCGGCGTGGCCTCTTCAACTGCCTGAGTGAACATGCGGCGGACGCCGGGGATTTCGCCCAGGCCGACGTAGATTTGCAGCAGAGCTGAGGCGGGCACGTATTCTCCGCGTGCGGCGCGATCTTCCAATTCCTGCTTAATCCGCAAGGCGTCTTCCGAACGTCCAGCGCGCGCATAGGCGAAGCCGAGAATGCCAAGGAAGATGGGTGCGCGCGAGACGCCGACGGCCCGCTGCAGCGTTTCAATAGCGTCGTTGCGGCGATTGAGGCCGCATTGCCCCAACCCCAATACCCACAGGCCGAACAAGTACTCGGGCTGCAGTTCAAGGGCAATCAGGGCGACGCGCTCCGTGTCCAGGTATCTTCCAACAGTGAAGAAGACGCCTCCTGCAATGCCTTGGGCGAGCCCCGAGAGCGGATCCAGCTGACAGGCCTGTTCGGCATGGTTTACGGCCTCTGCCCTGCGACACGCAGTGGTGAGAAACAGGCCGTAGTACGCATGTGCCAGCGCTGAGCGGGGATTGATGGCGATGGCCTTCTGAAAGTCCGGCTCGGCTTCGCGCCAGTTGCGCTCGAAATAAAACTTGTACATGCCGCGCGAGAAGTTCGTTTCCCACAGTTCGGGCGCCAGTTTCATTGCCTGTGTTACAGCGGCCAGCGCCGGCCCGCGGCCTTGCTCGGTTGGCATCCAGGCGTAAAAGCGAAGGATCGAGTAGCAATCCGCAAGCCCGGAATACGCGAGCGCGAATTGGGGATCGAGCTTGATGACCTGCTCGAAGCACTCCATTGCCGCCTTCAGGGGACCCGGCGATCGCTGATGCCAGAAATGACGCCCTTTGAGGTAGAGTTCGTACGCCTCAACATTGTTGGTCGATCGAGCAGCCGCCGCGCCCAGCGTGAGCTTGAGCCGCTCGGCGATGGAACGGGCGATGTCATCCTGAATCTCGAAGATGTCTTCCATCTGCCGGTCGTAGCGCTCGGACCAAAGCTGGAATCCATTTGCGGCGTCCACCAACTGCACGGTAACGCGGACGCGGTTGCCGGCGCGGCGCACGCTGCCCTGCAGCAGGTTGGCCACGTGTAACTTGGTCGCAATCTCGCTCATCTCGGTGGGCTTGCCCTTGAAGTAGAAAGACGACGCCCGCGCGGCCACACGCAGGCCTTCAATCTGGCTGAGCGCGTTCAGAATTTCCTCGGCCAGCCCTTCGCTGAAGTACTCGTTTTCAGGGTCGGCGCTGAGGCTTTGAAACGGCATGACGGCAACTGACTGTCCCGCTTCAGACGCGCCTGGGGCAGAGGCTCCGGAGGACCGGTTGGCAAGCGATTGCAGTTCTTTGACCACATCCCGCGCGGTCTGGAAGCGCTGCGACGGATCCTTTTGCAGGCAACGCTGAACAATGAGCGCCAGGCCTGTTGGCAGGTCGGAGCGAAGACCGGTCAGGGACGGCGGAGTATCGCGCAGAACCGAGGAGATGAGCTCGGCGGAAGAATTCCCAACGAAAGGATGCTTGCCGGTGGCCATCTCGTAGAGGACGACGCCGAGGGAAAAGATGTCGCCGCGGTGGTCGAGCGGGCGGGCGGATAACTGCTCCGGCGACATGTAAGCCGGCGTACCCATAACCATGCCGGCCTGGGTTTGATGGATCGACGTGCGGGTCAGGTCGTCGGAGCCGGCGGAGCGAACATCCTTCGCCAATCCAAAATCGAGCACCTTGACGCGGCCCTCGCTCGTGACCATCACGTTGGCCGGCTTCAGGTCGCGGTGGACGATGCCTTTCTCGTGCGCGGCACAGAGCGCGTCTGCCAGCGCGACGCCAATATCTACGATTTGTCGAACAGGAATCCCGTTGGCGGTGATCATGCGATCGAGCGGCTGGCCTTCAACCAGTTCCATGGTCAGAAAGTGGATCCCGCCGGATTCCTCCACGGAAAAGATGGTGACGATGTGCGGGTGATTGAGCGCGGCAACGGCGCGGGCTTCGCGCTGAAAGCGGGCCAGCCGCTCGGGGTCGCGGGCCATTCCGTCGGGCAGCACTTTCAAGGCAACGCTGCGCTGGAGCCGCGGGTCCAGCGCTCGATAGACTTCGCCCATGCCTCCCGCGCCTATGGGAGCGAGGATGTCATAGGTACCGAGTTTGGTGCCTGCGGAGAGTGGCATGGGAATAACTCAGCCAAGTCTACCTTAACGGGGCGCGGGCTTGTCGCTGTTGTTTTCGGAGTTATTCTGTGAGGGTGAGAAAATGGCGGTTGGTTCGGCGGAAGCAATGAATAAGGAGTGGCACAAGCAGCACACGATGCCCAGCGGGGCTACCGAGAAACAAAGGATTGAATGGCATTTGGAGCACACAAAGCACTGCGGTTGCAGGCCGTTTCCAAAGGGGCTGGCGGAGAAGGTGAAAAAGCAGGGAACAGGGAATACGGAACACGGATCAGGGGCCTGAAGTTGAATGGGAGGGCTCGAAGTGGTTGGGCGGCGTGCTGTGGATTGGGCTGTGCTCGGGGCGGGATTGTTCTTTGCCGCGGGGCTGCATGGGGACTTGCAGGCCGGCGATCGGGCATACGGGATGACTGGCGATGCTCCGCGCGTGATTTTGTGGGCGTGGGAGGAACCGGAAGACCTGCGAACGGCTGATCCGCGGCAATTGGGTGTGGCTTTTCTGGCGGAACGCGTGTTTGTGGCTAAGGATGTTTCCGTAGTCCCGCGTCGCCAGCGAATTCTGACGCCTGAAGGGATGTGGGCTGAAGCGGTGGTTCGCATCGAGGCTGGGCGCGACTTTGAAGACAACGCGGCCACGAGGAAACGCACGGCGGAGGCGGTTCTCGACGCTGCGCAGCTCAGTGGGGTCCGTGGGGTGCAGGTGGACTTTGATGCTCTTGAATCGCAGCGGGCGTTCTATGCCGATGTGCTGCGCCAGGTGCGCGCCGGGCTTCCTGCAGGGAAGCGCCTGGAGATGACAGCGCTGGTAAGCTGGTGCTCGCAGCAGCAAGGCTGGATGCGCGCGCTGCCGGTGGATGCGGCTGTCCCAATGTTCTTCAGGCTGGGCCGGCATGTGGGTTGGTGGGGGGTGCGGGAGCCGCTTTGCGAAGGAAGCGTTGGGGTTGCAATCGACGAGCCGGCCATTGCGAATGAGAGTTTGCATGGCAGCCAGCGCGTATATGTCTTTGCGCCTCGGTCCTGGACTGCGGAGCAACTGACGGAACTGAACGAGGGAACGATTCCACGGGATCGGAGAGGAGCGCGGTGATGCGTCGACGCAAATGGGCATTGGGAATTGCGGTGGTTGCCTTGGCTGTTCCGGGGAACAGTTGCGGGCCGTTTTTCACAGGGATGGTGTTTGTGCATCAACCCGACCTCGAGGATGTTTTGAATGGCCGGCTGGGGGTGGTGCATGGGACGTTTTCCGTGAGCACCTTGGCGATGAGTTACCGAGTCTTGTCGGGAGTGATGCCGACGGCGGCGGAGAAGACGAGCGTGCTGGGTCAGGCTGATACGCCGCAAGACCCGAATAATCCCGGCTATTCTGTGCGCGCGAATTCGACTCCGAATGCAATGAACGCGTGGATCGCCGAGCGTGCCGAGGTCATGCACGAAACCAGCGATGCGGGTTTGAAAACGGATAGCAATGTTCCGGGACAACAGTGGGACACATACGAGAATTGCCTGAACGATGCGTTTGTAAATGCGGCGAAGACGCTGGCAACAAGAGCGCGGGACCATTCGACAGAGCCAGCAGAATTGGCCGAGTGGGTAAATGGACAGGATGCGGTTTTTTCAAACTGCAATACGCCCACAAATATGCCCGCAGTTGTACAGAAGCCGGATTGGCTGGTGAAGGACCGCGCTTACCAGACGGCGGCGGCGCATTTCTATCGCGCGGAGTTTGACGAGGCGCGAAAAGAGTTCGAGGCAATTGCGGCGGACCGGAGTTCGCCGTGGCACGCGCTCGCTGATTACCTTGTCGGCCGATGCCTGATACGCCAAGCCACATTGGCGCAGCCGGACAAAGCCGACGATGCAATGCTGAAACAGGCTGGAGAACAGTTCGCGCGCGTGGCCAAGGGCGGCGGCCAGTATGCGGGGCCGGCCACCGAGCTGCTGAATTTCGTCGACCTGCGTGTGAATCCGGACGCGGCAGCGGTGCGTTTGGGAGATGCGATGAGCCGGCCGGATACAAGATTGAAGCAGCATCTCGTCGACCTGAGTTACTTGCTGGAACATTCCGGGTGGCCAAATCAGGAAGAGTCGCGCAAGAGCGATTTGATGGATTGGATGCTCACCATGCAGGCGCCTGCCAAGGGCCCGGAACACGCCAAAGAGCGTTGGCGCCAGACGGGCAACGTAGCGTGGCTGGTTGCGGCCATGAGCGCGGCGCAATCGCCGGACCCCGAACTGCTGCGCGCGGCTGCAGCGGTTCCGTACGATTCTCCGGCATGGGCGACGCTGACTTATCTTCGCTTGGAAACGCTGCCTGCCGGATCGGCTGCGCGCGCCGAAGTGGAGCAGGTGCTCAACGAACTGGTTCAGAAGAAAGCCTCGCCACATGCGGTGAACGAGTTCACGATACTGGCCAGGCAAAAGGCAGATCGCCTGGAGGATTTTGTCCGCCTGGCGCCGATGGAACCGGTTGGCCAAGACAACGATGTGTCTGGATAGCGCCGTAGTGCTGAACCAGCATGTGCCGTTGAAGGAACTGGTAGAGCTGGTGCTGGATTCAAAGTGGCCGAAGCAATTGCGCTTCGAGCTTGCCATGGCGGTGTGGACAAGGGCAGTGCTGCTCGACCAACCGGAGCAAGCTCGCAAGCTGACTCCAGCCTTGGTGGAAGGCGAGCCAGGATGGAAGACCTGGTTGGCGGCCTACGATGCGGCGGGCACAGCGGATGAGCGGCGTGTGACCGCCCTGCTGGCGCTGATGCGGTTTCCGTCGGTGCGGCCGTATATAAACGCAGGTGCCGGACGCGACGAGGGGTTTGTGGGGTACAGCAGTTATCGCGACAACTGGTGGTGCGCGTATATGGCGGCGAATGACTACTCGACAGCCTCTAACTACAGTGCTGCACCTCCCAATCCCGATCAGCGCCCGCCTGTTCAGGTGCCGGCGTTTGTAACTCCCGCGATGGAAGCGCAGGCAACGCGCGAGCAGGCGGAGTTGGCGACGATTGGCGACGCGCCGGAGTACTTTGGCAAAGCGGCTTTGGCGTGGGTACGCGCCCATCCAAAGGACGAGCGGGACCCCGAGGTGCTCGGCTTTGCATTTCGCGCCATGCGCAACGGATGCAATCTGGAGAAGAGCTATACGCTGCGGCAACAGGTTTTCGACATGCTCCACACTAAGTTCGGCGCATCGGAGTGGGCGAAGCGATTCCCGCAGTTCACGGTGGATAACCAGTGAGCGCAAGGGGCTCTTCCAGTCACGATGGAACTGCGGTAGACTTGGACCCGATGCGGGTGTTTGGGATTGACTGCGGAACAGAGATCACGGGGTACGGCGTGGTGGAGTCGGACGACGCCGGAAGACAGCCCCGGCTGGTTCTGAAGGCAATGGGTGCGATCCGGCTGAAAAAGACGCTGACTACGGCTCAGCGGCTGGAGCAGGTGTTCCGGGAGTTGCAGGGCGAGTTGGTGCGATGGTCGCCAGATGCTGTTGCTATCGAAGAGGTATTTTATTCCGTCAATGCAAAGTCGGCGCTGAAGCTTGGACAGGTGCGTGGCGTGGCTCTGCTTGCGGCGGCGACACAAAAGCTGCCGGTGGCCGAATATGCGCCGCTCAAGATCAAGTCGAGCGTCGTCGGCTACGGGTTGGCGAAAAAGGAGCAGGTACAGTTTATGGTGGCGCGATTGCTGGAGTTGACGGAGGTGCCGCAACCGGCGGATGCGGCGGATGCACTCGCGATTGCGATTTGCCACATCCATACGGCGCAGACGTTGAAGCTTCAAGGGGCGGGCCGATGAGGGCCGCGGCGAAGGCAGCCTGGCTGGCCATGGCTGCGCTGGCGCTGCCGGTTTGGAGCGCGGGGCAGAATGCGGCGTCGCCGGTGTTTCAGGCGGAGTATACGAACCCAGGGCTTTCGCCGTCGCACTGGACCTTGACGATTCATCCGGATGGGAGCGGGCATTTTCGATCGGAGCGAGGCAATGCATCACGGGGAGAGCAGATGACCATGGACGCTCCCAATGTCGATAGAGATGTGCGGGTCAGCCCGGAGTTTGCCGAGCGCGCATTTCAGACTGCGCGGCAACACCGGTTGTTTGGCGAGAATTGCGAGGCCCACCTCAAAGTGGCCTTCCAGGGGACGAAGAAACTCAGCTACAACGGCCCGGAAGGCCAGGGATCGTGCGCTTTTAACTTCGCCAGGGACAAGGACGTACAGGCGCTGTCGGACTCGCTGGTAGCGGTGGCGGGGACGATTGTGGAGGGTGGGCGTCTGGAAGCGCTGCTGCAACATGACCCGCTCGGCCTCGACCGGGAAACCGAGTACCTGGTGGAGGCCGCCGGGGATGGCCGGGCGGAGCAAATTGGTGCAATTCGCGGGATTCTGGAACGCCTGGCCGATGACGATAGCGTGATGGAAAGGGTGAAAAGGCGAGTCCGCGTGCTGCTGGCCATGGCTGAGAAATAATAGAAGCAGGGACTAAGCCGTGTACGGCGATTCAATCGAAGATCGGAAATGGTAGGCCGAGAAATGGTAGGCCGAGAAATGGTAGGCCGAGAAATGGCAGGCCGGGCAATGGTAGGCCGGGGATTTATCCCCGGCGCAAAGTTGCCTCAAGAATCGGGCCTTTAGGCCCTGAGGTATGCCTTTTAACAGTGATTCCCGGCCGCTCTACGATTCACCAAACACTGCCTGAGGGACTAGGAACCCGGGAATAGGGAATAGGTTGCAGCATTCGTGGGTGGCTAAAATCTGAAATCGTTTACTTTCGATCGCCTGCTGATTTATAGTTCCACGTTGCGTTCCAATTAACTTACGTGACGCATCTGCCGTCTTGGACGGACTTCGTTTTCATGAGGACTCCCATGCCTGTTATCTCCCGTCGTAATTTGCTTTGTTCCGGAGTGGCGCTCTCGGCTTCTTCCTTGTTGACCCGTTCAGCCTGGGCTCGAACGGCGGCTATGATCGCCGGAGCCTCAGAGTCAGGCTCTGCCGAGGCGCTGGCGGCGGTTGCGCCACGGGAACAATTGCTCTTCGACTTCGGCTGGAAGTTCCAGTTTGGCCACGGAACAAACCCGGCGCGGGACCTTGAATTCGGCAACGGCCAGGGAGACTTCTCCAAGACCGGCGATTTCGCCTTCTCGAAAGCAAAATTCGATGACTCGAAGTGGCGCGCGCAGAACCTTCCGCACGACTGGGCTGTCGAACTGCCATTTGTGCGCGACGAGGCGCTGCAGTCCCATGGGTACAAGCCCCTGGGCCGGCGTTATCCGGAGACCAGCGTGGGCTGGTACCGGCGAGCCTTCGATATCCCCGCCAGCGATCTCGGACGGCGCATTTCGATCGACTTCGATGGCGCCTTTCGCAGCGTGCTGGTGTTTGTGAACGGGTGCTTTATTATATCGTGGTGCGCGTGGACGCGAGCTTCGGCGACGGATGGTTCTACGAGGGCGCGGGAATCTACCGGCACGTATGGCTGACAAAGACCGACGCGCTGCACCTGGGCAAATGGGAGAGCACGGTCAGGACGGCGGTGAGCGGCGACTCAGCAACCTTGACGCTGGGAACTGTGGTGGAGAACGAGGGCAAGCAGGCAGAGAGCGCCAGGGTGAGCTGGCAGATTCTGGACTCGGCGGGCAAGGTGGTTGCCACAGCACAGACGCCCGAGAGTGAGATCGCGGTTGACGGTTCCGCGACTTTTACCACGATGGCGAGGCTGCCTAACCCGGCGTTGTGGAGTGTGGATGAGCCGAATCTTTACTCGGCGATTGCCACCGTGGAAACGGGCGGGAAGACGCGCGACGCAGAGCGAGTGCAGTTTGGCGTGCGCACCGTGCTGTTCGACGCCGACAAGGGATTCTTCTTGAACGGCAAATCGATGAAGATCCAGGGTACCTGCAATCACCAGGATCATGCGGGGGTGGGCGCGGCGTTGCCCGACCGCCTGCAGTGGTTCCGCCTGGGTGTGCTGCGCGAGATGGGCTGCAATGCGGTGAGAACGTCGCACAATGCGCCCACACCTGAGTGGGTTGAAGGCTGCGACCGTATGGGCTTGATGATGATGTGCGAGACGCGCCAGATGAGTTCCAGTCCCGAGGGCATGGCGCAGTTGGAGGCAATGGTCAAGCGCTATCGCAATTCGCCATCGATTATTCTGTGGTCCATTGGCAATGAAGAGTGGGTGTTGCAGGGCGAGGAAGCTGAGCAGGGCGCAAAGATAGGTGCGACCATGGTGCGGCGGTGCCACGAACTGGATCCGACGCGCGTGGTCTCGGCCGCGGTAAACGGTGACAACCAGAAGGGCGTTTCCGACGCATTCGACATCATCGGGTTTAATTACGGGTTGAACCGCCCCGACGGCTATCACAAGCAGCATCCGCAGCGGCCTCTTTATGGGTCGGAGACCTCAAGCGCAATTGCAACCCGCGGGGTTTACACGACCGATCCGCTGCGCAACACAATTAACGACTATAACGGAGTGGTCAACTGGGGAGAGACAGCCGAGGAGTGGTGGAAGTTCTACGCAACGCGGGAGTGGCAGGCAGGCGGCTTTGCTTGGACGGGATTCGACTACCGCGGCGAGCCCACGCCCTATGGCTGGCCCTCGATTAACTCGCAGTTCGGCATTATAGATATGTGCGGGTTTCCCAAGGACACATTCTTCTACTACAAGGCCTGGTGGGGCAAAGAGCCGGCGCTGCACCTTTTTCCGCACTGGAACTTCGAGGGCAGGGAAGGCGATGAGATACCGGTTTGGGTGTACTCGAACCTGGACGAGGTGGAGCTTTTTGTCAACGGCAAGAGCCTGGGAAGCCAGAAAGTTCCCAGCCTGGGGCATGTGGAGTGGAAAGCGAGATATGAGCCGGGGGTGATTGAGGCTCGCGGGAGCAAGGGCGGCAAAGTTGTGCTCACTGAGAAGCGGGAGACTACTGGACCGACGGTGGCTATCCGGCTTACAGCGGACCGGACCGAGATCAATGCCGACGGCGAGGATGTGGCGATTCTCAAAGTTGAGGCGCTGGACAAGGACGGCCGTCCGGTGCCGACAGCCGGCAACGTGATCGCCTTCAAGGTGAGCGGCGACGGTGTGCTGATTGGGGTGGGCAACGGCGACCCCAACTGCCAGGAGAGCGACAAGGAGCCGAAGCGCTCGCTGTTCAGCGGTCTTGCACAGGTGATTGTGCAATCGACGAAGCGCGCGGGCGAGATCCATATTGAGGCGACGAAGGACGGGTGGGACGGGCCGGAGTTGACGCCGGCCAAGCTGGTTATCACCACCAAACGAGTAGAGCTCCGGCCTGCGGTTGGATGACGGGAACGTGCGCTGTGTTCGATGAGCAGCGCCCTACGCTGTCCTGGCTCTAAAATTCATATCAAAACAGAGTCTGTCATTCTGAGCAACTTGACTCGCATTTTGCGAGTTACGGCTAAAATGACCGGAAAATTGGCCATTGATTCCATTGGGTTTACAAGCCGTTCATCAGGAGCAGCTTGACCCGCGTCGGCGGGTTACGCCTGAAATGAACATTCCGCACGGTAAAAAAACGCCCCGGAGGGGCCGAAGGATAATAGCCCAGGACAAGCGCAGCGCA
>Ga0302275_10006178_pt1 | contig 11406 bp, 9 predicted proteins | sample III_Bog_N2_2_FD_200229 | JGI IMG/M metagenome (GOLD analysis project Ga0302275, IMG submission 200229) | Peat permafrost microbial communities from Stordalen Mire near Abisko, Sweden - III_Bog_N2_2 | ecosystem: Environmental > Terrestrial > Soil > Wetlands > Peat | place: Sweden: Abisko... | reverse complement strand
CTGCGCGAACACCGGCCCCGCGCCATCGTGCACTTCGCAGCGGAAAGCCATGTTGATCGCTCCATACTGGGCCCTGCAGAGTTCATTCGCACCAACATAGAGGGGACGTTTCAGTTGCTGGAATCAGTCCGTGAATACTGGTCGGCGTTGCCTGCCGAGCAACAGTGCGCGTTCCGCTTCCTGCATGTTTCCACCGATGAAGTCTACGGTTCCCTTACCCCAACAGCTCCGGCCTTCACCGAAGAAACGCCCTATGCGCCCAATAGCCCGTATGCGGCCTCAAAGGCTTCTTCGGATCATCTGGTTCGGGCCTACCACCACACTTACGGGCTGCCTGTACTCACCACAAACTGTTCGAATAATTACGGCCCACGCCAGTTCCCCGAAAAGTTGATTCCCCTGGTGATTCTCAATGCCCTGAAGGGCGTAGCACTGCCTGTATATGGGGACGGCCAGAACGTGCGCGACTGGCTCTATGTGGAAGACCACTGTGATGGCATCCGAACTGTGCTGGATCGAGGTATTCCGGGGCAGACTTACAACATTGGTGGAAGGCAAGAGATGTCGAATCTTGAAGTGGTACGGCAAATCTGCGCCATTCTGGACGAACTTAAACCTGCCCAGAGACCCTATGAAAACCTGATCACCTTCGTCAAAGATCGTCCAGGCCACGACCGCCGCTATGCCATGGATATTGCCAGGATTGAGCGCGAACTCGGCTGGCGGCAACGGGAGACGTTCGCTGGCGGCTTGCGCAAGACGATTCAGTGGTACTTGGACAATCCTGAATGGGTAGAGCATGTGACGAGCGGTTCATACCGGGAATGGATCAACTTACAGTACAACTCCTCCAGCCCTGCAGGTGCTGCGAAACGATGAGTACACGCAAAGGAATTATTCTGGCCGGAGGATCAGGTACTCGCTTGTACCCGATCACACACGCTGTGTCGAAACAACTGCTCCCCATCTACGACAAGCCAATGATCTATTACCCGCTCAGCGTGTTGATGCTGGCGGGCATCCGCGACGTGCTGGTGATCTCAACTCCCCAGGACATTCCACGTTTCGAGCAATTGCTCGGGGATGGATCTGCTTGGGGAATGTCCTTCAAATATGTTGTCCAACCCAAGCCGGAGGGACTGGCTCAGGCCTTCATTCTCGGCCGAGATTTTGTTGGCAAGGATGCCTGTTCCCTTGTACTGGGCGACAATATCTTTTTCGGTCATCAACTGGTGACGATGCTCAGGTCCGCCGCGGCTCAGCCTTCGGGGGCGACGGTTTTTGCATATCAAGTAAAGGACCCTGAGCGTTATGGAGTGGTTGAGCTGGACGCTTCCGGGCGGCCCGTGGACCTGCAGGAAAAGCCTACGCACCCCAAGTCACGGTATGCGGTGACCGGACTCTATTTTTATGACAATCAGGTTTTGGATATTGCCGCCAGCTTGCAGCCTTCGCCTCGTGGCGAGTTGGAGATCACAGATGTAAACCGCGCCTATCTTACGAAGGGCCAATTGTCGGTGCAAATCATGAGCCGCGGCATCGCCTGGCTGGACACGGGCACACACGACTCACTGCTTGAAGCCAGTACGTTCGTTCAGACCATCGAAAAACGTCAGGGGCTGAAGGTAGCCTGCCCGGAAGAGATAGCTTATCGAGGAGGCTTTATTGATGAGGGGCAGTTGGAAACATTGGCCGCGGGTATGAGGAACGGCTATGGCGAGTATCTACGCGAGATTCTCACAAATCCAGGGATATAGTTCATGAAAGTTCAAGTTACGCGGATTCCGGGAGTCCTGATCGTCGAGCCGGTTGTTTTCGGTGATGACCGGGGTTATTTTATGGAAAGTTTCAATGAAAGAGAAATGCGCAGCATCGGTATTGACGCGCATTTCGTGCAAGACAACCACTCCCGCTCGGCGCGCAACGTGCTTCGCGGATTGCATTACCAGATCAATCAACCGCAGGGCAAGCTTGTTCGTGTAGTCAACGGAAAGATTTATGACGTTGCTGTCGACATCCGGCGCAATTCTCCAACCTTTGGAAAGTGGGTAGGTGTGGAGTTGTCGGCAGAGAACAAACGAATGTTTTGGTTGCCTCCAGGAATTGCCCACGGGTTTGTCGTACTGTCGGATTTTGCGGACTTTCTTTACAAAGCGACAGATTATTATGCGCCGAAGTCTGAGAGAACCATCCTTTGGAGTGATCCGGATCTTGGTATTGAATGGCCTCTGGCAGGCCAGCCCATCCTCTCCGCAAAAGATGCCGCAGGTAAGTCCTTTGACGAGGCGGAAGTGTTTGAAAAAGAGTTTCTACTGAAGGATGCGAATGCGGAATACTAAGATTCTGGTCTTTGGCCGCGTGGGGCAAGTGGGCTGGGAATTACGCCACAAACTGGCCTGTCTGGGCCAGGTGACAGCGCTTGAATATCCAGAGGTAGATTTCTCTAAGCCCGACTCGATTCGTACTACGGTGCGAGCGACAGAACCCGTGGTCATCATCAATGCGGCAGCTTATACGGCGGTCGATAAGGCCGAAAGCGACCCCGAATTGGCCACTGCAATCAACGCAACGGCTCCTGGTGTGATCGCGGAGGAAGCCAAACGACTAGGCAGCTTGCTGGTACACTACTCAACGGATTACGTGTTCGATGGCGCCAAGCCGAGCTCCTATGTTGAGACCGATACTCCCAATCCCATCAATGTTTATGGCAAGACAAAACTGGCAGGAGATCAGGCTATCCAGTCGGTCGGTGGCGATTACCTGATTTTGCGCACCAGTTGGGTCTATGGGGCGCGCGGAAACAACTTCCTGTTGACGATGTTGCGTCTGGCTCAGGAACGCGCGGAGTTGCGGATCGTGGACGACCAGATCGGCGCGCCAACATCCAGCGAGTGCATTGCTCAAGCGACCGCCAATCTATTGGCGCAGTTACTGGTGCCTGCTGGCGGCGGACTCCAGGGACGCAGCGGCATTTATAACCTGACCAACTCGGGAGAAACTTCCTGGTGCGGATTTGCGAGGTCTTTTCTGACCAAGTCCGCGGGAACCTTTGGCTTCAAGGTTCCCAACCTGATTCCAATAACAACCAGCGAGTTTCCTCGTCCCGCCAAACGCCCCGTCAATTCGCGCTTGTCGTGCCAACGTGTGGAGCAGACGTTTGGTGTGATTATGCCTCATTGGGAACACGCGCTTTCCCTGGTCCTGGATACCCTCACTGAAGGATCGTCACCAGTCAGTTCCAAGGTGTGAATCTTGTCGCCATTTTGTCCTGCGGTCAAAGGTGAGCCGATTGCCGCTGGGCATTGGAACAACCGGACAACTTCACCGGAATACACAGTTCCCTTGGGGCTTGTTCATCGAGCTATGCGGAACGGTTGAATAGAAGGGATGGGTATAAACGTGAAAAGATATGCGGCCATAGCTCCAGTTATTCAATGCGCAACTATGTTGGCAGGACTTATTCTGATGACCGCCACCTCAATCGCGGCCGAGCAGCCTGCCGCGCCCGCTTGCGAGCCTTCCACTCAGGGTTCGCCATATATCCCGGTTGATAGCTGGGTCTATCCGGCCGTGCTGCGGCTTTACTCACTGGGTTATGTTGATCATGTCTATCTTGGCATGCGTCCCTGGACGCGCGTCAGTTTGAGCAACATGCTCCAGGACATCGATGCCCAGATCGAGGACGCGAATACTTATGGGGTTACGACCACGGGCGAGGCGCAGGATATCTACGTCGCCTTGAGCCATTTTCTGCACTACGACACCGGAATGCAATGCATGACGCACCAGGGAAACTCCTACATCGAGTCGGTCTACTCCGTGGCTCGCGCCATCAGTGGCACACCTTTGCGCGACAGTTATCATCTCGGCTCAACCATAATCAACGATTACGGTCGTCCCTACCAGAGCGGATTCAACGATTATTCAGGCGCCAGCGGCTACGCCGCCGCCGGCCGGTTTGTGTTCTATGCGCGCGGCGAGTTTGAGGCAGCGCCCTCAGCTACCGGCTACTCCCAGGCGCTGGCCCAGGCGCTCAGCACGGTGGACAACACAAGCTTCTACATACCGTCGGCAACAGCGCCTTACAGCAACACCACCGCTATCTACAATCAGGCCACCATCCCCATGGGGCCAATCGCCTCCACGGCGAATGCACGGGTCATGGAGGCTTACGTCTCTGCCCACCTCCTCAATCACGAAATCTCCTTCGGCAAACAGGACAACTGGCTTGGACCTGGGTTGGGCGGCGGCATGGCCTACTCCAACAACGCCGAAAACATCTATTCCTTCCGCATCAACCGCGTCGAGCCGCTCCACATTCCACTGCTCTCCCTGCTCACCGGGCCTTTTCGCTACGATTTTATGGTCGGCAAACTCCGCGGGCACACCTATATGCCCAATCCAACGTACGAAGCCAACCCATCGACAAGCGTCCCCAACGTGATCAATCCGGGCGACCCCTGGGTACACGTCGAGAAGATCAGCTTCCGGCCCACCGATAACCTTGAATTTGGCTTTGAGCGCACCGTGATCTGGGGTGGCAAGGGCCACGCGCCCATCACCTTTCGCACTTTTGGGAAGAGTTTTATCAGCCTCTCCTCCCCTAGCGCCTCATCCAAGAACGGCCGTGACGACCCCGGCGCGCGCTTTGGCGCCTTCGACTTCTCTTACCGGCTACCCTTTGTTCGCAACTGGCTTACGCTCTACACGGACTCGGAGGTGCATGACGATGTCTCCCCCGTCGCCGCTCCCCGACGCGCCGCCTACCGGCCCGGCCTCTATCTCTCCCACGTGCCTCGCATTCCCAAGCTCGACCTGCGTGTCGAAGCCGCCTCAACCGACCCCTCCGCCTCTGACCATCCAGCCCAGGGTGCCTACCCCAGCCACTACGGCCAGTTCATGTACTACGAAGCAATCCAGAAGCAGGGCTATACCAATCAGGGCCAGATCTTCGGGGACTGGATCGGACGCGAGGACAAGGGCGGCCAGGCCTGGATTACATATCATCTAAAAGGCAACGAATGGATACAGGTTGGCCTGCGCAATCAAAAGGCCACCAAGTACTTCATCCCCGGCCCAACAACTCCCATCCCCGCCGGGAGTAACGGATGCCCCGTCGCTGATCCTGGCCATAACACTTGCCTGGCCCCCGGCGGCACCACCCTGAACGACATTAACTTCAATGTGGTCAAGCGCATCGGCAAGGACTTCGAGATCAACGGCAACTTCGCCTACGAACATTGGAAGGCTCCCATTTATCTTCCCGGCCAGCAGACCGTGACCACCACCACAATCCAACTCACATGGTTTCCGGAGCGCAAGATCAGTTTCTAGTAAATCGATACAAGAAGGTAGGGCGGATTAACGCGCTCACCGAGGTTGACGATGCCCCTGAATCAATACTGGGCTTATGGTCTTCGCATCCAGGCGGATATGGATTGTCCCGAGCTTCCTTCTGTTTCCGTTGAGATGGGGAATCCCGATGTAACAATCCGCTTGTTGCCTCCAGCGGCGAACGCTCTGGAATCCCTGGAGAATGGATACTATGAAGTTCAGCCAGAGGTCTTCCGTCTGGCAGTGCCGGGAGTGGCGCTGTACCGCGTTGAGGACGGGCGTCGCATCTTCATCACCCCGCTGCCGGATGTCCCAATCGAAAAAATACGCCTGTTTTTGTTAGGTTCGGCCTTGGGCGCGCTGCTTTACCAGCGCGGATTGTTTCCGCTTCATGGAAGCGCGGTAGAGACGCCTTGGGGCGCGATGATCTTTGTTGGAGCCCAGGGCGCCGGCAAGTCCACGCTGGCTGCCCAGTTTCATCGCAAGGGATACCGCCTGCTCTCGGATGATGTCTGTGCTGTGGCAGCCATGCCGGAGGGATTGCAGATTCTTCCTGCCCTGGCCCAGTTCCGGCTATGCGCCGATGCTTACGAGCGTCTTGGAACCACCCCGGGCGTACGCTTCAACGTAGATAAATATGTGGTGCCCATGGGTGAAGGTTACTGTCCTGACCCGGTGCCGCTGAGGGCGATTCATATCCTCGTTGACCACGATAGCAGCACTCCGGAATTCGAGGTGCTTCGTGGCTTTGACCGGGTACAACGTCTTTTCGAGAATCTGTATCGCCCCCATTACCTGAAGGGTCAAGGCACGCAAAGCGATCTGATGCGGATGGCGGGGCTGATTGCGCAGAAGACTACCATGGTCGCAGTGGCCCGGCGGCGAGATCCGGAAGCGATCGAGGGATTGGTCGGCTTTCTCGAATCTGCATGGGCGGAACACTTTGACTCAAACCACTTGATGGAGAAGATTTAGATGCGTAGTTTCAAGCCCGAAGATATGTTATCCCGCGCCCAGGAGATGCTCTCTACGGAGCTCGACCAGGAAACAATCCTGATGAGTATCGATGCTGGGGCGTACTACGGTTTGAAAGGACCGGCTCAAAGCATTTGGGAGAAATTGGAAAGCCCTGTGACCTTTTCGGCTCTCGTCGACATGCTGGTCAAGGAATACAGGATTACGCCTGAGGCCTGCGCCGCGGACTTGAAGGGATTTCTGGCGGAGATGGAACGGGAAGGTCTCCTGCATGTGGAATGATCTGAAGCGTGCTGCGCGGATACCAGGCAGCCGGAGACGGCTCCTCGTGGAAGCGCTGATCGCTCTGCTGGTCGCGCGTGTGGCGATGGCTTTTCTGCCCTTTCGGCGTATTGCCGCCTGGCTGGGAACGCCCGGCGCTGAGGCTCCGGCCACGGCGACGGCCGAGGAAATCCACTCGGCGCAAGAGATCGGCTGGGCAGTGGGCGCAGTGGCGCGCCGGGTGCCGTGGGATGGGCGTTGCCTTGTCCAGGTACTGGCTGCTACCGGGATGCTGCGTCGCCGGGGCCTGGAGGGAACCGTATGTTTTGGCGCACGACCGATTGAATCAGCAGGATTCGACGCCCATGCGTGGCTGCGCCTGGGTCCCTGCATGGTGACCGGCGGCCCAGGCCATCAGAGTTTCAAGGCCTTTACGACCTTCGCCCGGAGACAACCATGAGCGGCATATACGGAATTTATCGATATGATGGTGCTCCTGTGCCCTCCCAGTGGCTGGAACGAATGAGGACGGCCATGGCTTTTTATGGCCCCAACGGCGGAGGCTGCAGGGTTGAGGAAGCGGTGGGACTGGGGCATCTGCTTCTGGAGGTCAACCCGGAAGATGCCTTTGAGAACCAGCCGATGACAGGAGCGCGCGGCTTGGTGGTGAGTGCTGCCCGCCTGGACAATCGGGCGGCGCTGCTGGAGGAATTCAAGGTCTCCGCATCGGAAGCTTCCCGGATCTCTGATGGGCATCTGGCAAGTTTGGCCTTCGATCGCTGGGGTGAAGAACTCTGCTCGCACCTCCAGGGAGATTGGGCGCTGGCTGCCTGGGATACTCGGAATCACCGTCTCCTCCTGGCCCGGGACGCCTGCGGAAACGCCAATCTTTATTATTATGAGGGCAAAGGTTTCATAGCTTTTGCATCCAGTCTCAAGGCTTTGCTGGCGCTTCCCGGTGTGGTCAAGGAGCCGGATCGGCTCCGCCTTGCCGAGGTGCTGGTTTCCTGGCAACACGATGCGGAACTGACCGCCTACAAGGGCTTCCGGCGCCTGGTGTGGGCTCATGCCATGACCATCGGTCCCGCTGGCCAGACTCGCATCTGGCGCTATTGGTCACCAGAAGGTCGCGATCTGCTTACCTATAGCCGGGGTGAGGAGTACGTAGAAGCCTTTCTGGAACAGTACACACGGGCGGTTCAGAGTTGCCTGCGGACCCAGAAGCCGGTAGCCGCGACGCTCTCCTGCGGCCGGGATTCCGGCTCCGTGGTAGCCATGGCGGCTCCGCTTCTTGCCAGTCAGGGCCGCGGATTAAAGGCTTACACTTCCGTGCCCTGCCTGCCTGCGGACGGAGCGGGAAATCAGAGAATCGGCAATGAATGGGATCTGGCGCACTCTACGGCCGTGATGGCTGGCGCCAATGTTCAGCATGTTCCCATCAATGCCGAGGGCTATGGCGTCATCCAGTGCATCGAACAGGTTCTCGACGCCCATGATGGTCCAAGTCATGCGGCCAGCAACCACTACTGGATTCAGGCTGTCACGGATGCCGCTGTCCGGGGCGGGGCCGGGGTGATACTGACCGGGCAGCTGGGCAATGCCTCGGTCTCCTGGACAGGGAACGGATCGGCGCTTCTGGCGCTTCTTCAGGGATACCCAGCTACGGCATTACGGCTGTTTCTTCATGCGGAGCCGAATCCATGGCGCACCTTGAAGCGGCAGGTATTGAAGCCCTTGTTGACGCCGGGGCTGAGAGCGTTTCGACGCTTTAAAACTCCCCGCAGCAGGCCTTGGCAGGCCTATTCCGCACTCAATATTCACATGGCTTCAGAGCTGGATTTGGATGGCCGGATGCGGGCGGAAGGGTATGATCCAACGTTTACCTTTTCTCCCCTGGAAGATATTCACCGCCGCTTTTTCTTGCCTGCCTGGAGCATCGGGGTCGGTATTTGGCCGGAGAGGGCGGCACAACAGTCTATTTCCATTCTTGATCCGACTTTCAATCAATCCATGGTGGAGTTCCTTTTGCGGGTTCCCGACGACCAATTTCGCCATAAGGGCCAAAGCAGTTGGCTGTTTCGGCGGGCCTTCCAAAATCGCCTTCCCGCGCCGGTGCTGAACGGAGAGCGGAAAGGGCTCCAGGCCGCGGATGTGGGCTATAGAATCCTGCGGGAACTGCCTGCATTCCGGGCAGCACTGGACTCTCTGGACTCGCTGCCCGAGGCCCAGGAAATGCTGGACATGCCGCTCCTCCATCGCTGCCTTGAGGACCTGGTCGCAAAGGTTGATCCCCACACCACCATGAGGGCGGGAGTGATCCTTCTCCGCGGGTTGGGAGTGGGATTCTTCCTTCGCAGCCTGGCTGATTCCCGTACGTGAGGTTTTCTCGATCCATGCTTCTCGGCCAGATCAACCAATTCTTTCGCCAATTGCCTGCGGGCCGCCGCGCGCTGGCCCTGGTTTGGGGAGCGGCGCGGGGATGGACCGTGGCCTGGGGCATCCTGCTGGTGGGCCAGGGGCTGATTCCCGCCGGCCAGGCGCTGCTGCTCAGAGCTCTGGTAAACCGGTTAGTGGCCTCGCACGGGTGGGTAACCGTCGCGCCTCCGGCATTGGGGATTGCCGGCCTATGGATCGCCGCGCAGCTTCTTTCCAGCGCCCTCGCCTGGGTTCGGGCGGTGCAGGCGGAACGGGTACAGGACGAGGTCCATCGCCTGATTCAAACGCAGGCCCTTCGCCTGGACCTGTCTTTCTATGACCATCCTGAATCGTACGATCAGTTGCACCGGGCTCGGGTTGACGCCATCTCCCAGCCTCTGGCCCTGCTGGAGAGCCTCGGTTCACTGGTCCAGAACGGGTTGGGCTTTCTGGTGCTGGCCGGTATCCTCTGGACCTATGCCGGATGGTTGCCTCTGCTGCTGGTTTGCACCGCAATTCCCGGCCTGCTTCTGGTGGCCCGTCACATTCTGAAGGAACACCACTGGCAGTTGGAGCACACCAGTCAAGAGCGGCGAGCCCGGTACCTGGACTGGTTAATCACGGAGCAGAGCACCGCCGCCGAGTTGCGCCTCTTCGATCTGGGAACCTACCACCGCAAGGCCTTCGAGAGCTTGCGCGAGAGCCTCCGGGAAGGGCGGTTGCGCCTGGTGCGCCAGGGAGCCGTAACCGAGCTGGGAGCCGGCGTCCTGGCCTGGGGCGGCAGCCTTGTGGGCCTGGGATGGATGTTGCACCAGACTCTCGCCGGAAAGGTCGGGCTGGGGGACCTCCTGCTCTGCTTCACGGCCTTCCAGCAATGCCAGATGCTGCTTCGGTCCCTCCTGGAAGGCGCGGGCAAAATCTACCGCAGCCTGCTCTTCGTGGAGAACCTGGATGAGTATCTGGGACTGGAGCCGGCAATTCTACCCGGCCCGTCTAAGGAGCAGGGGCTGCCCGTGAAGGACTCGATTCGTTTCGAGGGCGTCAGCTTCACCTACCCCGGAGCATTCCACCGGGCTCTGAACGGTTTCGATCTCGAAATACCGAAAGGGAAGGTGGTAGCCTTGGTGGGCCACAACGGAGCAGGCAAGAGCACCCTCATCAAGCTGCTGTGCCGCTTCTACGATCCCGATGAGGGGCGCATTCTCCTGGATGGGGTGGACCTGCGCGCGCTGGACCATATCGCTCTGCGGCGACGGATAGCCGTCCTCTTCCAGGACCCGGTTCACTACCATGCTACGGTGCGGGAGAATATTGCCTTTGGGGATCTGGAGGGACTTTCCGACCCGGCGCGGGCGTGGGAGGCCGCGCGCGACGCGGGCGCGCTGGAGCCAATTGAACGCCTGCCCGGCGGATTTGAAGCCCTGCTGGGCAAGTGGTTTGGAGGCGCGGAACTGAGCGGGGGCGAATGGCAGCGCATTGCCCTGGCCAGGGCTTTCTTCCGGCAGGCCTCGCTGGTCATCCTGGACGAACCCACCAGCTCCATGGATTCCTGGGCGGAGCAGGACTGGCTGGGCCGTTTCCGCACCCTCACCGCGGGCAGGACGGCGCTCATGATCACCCACCGCTTCACCACCGCCATGTACGCCGACATCATTCATGTTCTGGACAAGGGGCGGGTAATAGAATCGGGAACCCATGCAGAGCTTGTGGCCTTGGGCGGAGCCTATGCCACCTCCTGGGCCTCTCAGATGCGGGAGATCGGCCATGCCTGAGACTTCGTGGCTGCAAAGCGCCAGTCCCGCGTTTCGCATGATGATCGCCACCTCCTGGCTGGCCCCGGCCAACTGGCAGGAAAAACAGGAGCAAGCCATCCGCGAAGCCTTCGGGGCCGGCGTGGATTGGATGGAATATCTTCGCCTGGTAGACCGTCACCGCACCCCGGCCCTGAGCTGGGCTGCCCTCAGACGAGTGCCGGGATTGGTGATTCCAGAGCCCGTAAAGAAGGAATTGCAAAGGCGAAGCGATGCTTGCCATATGCAGGCTGTCAGGGATTCCTTGAAGTTGGCGAAGGTGTTGAAGGGCTTCCATTCCGCCGGAATCCCCGCGATGATCATGAAGGGGCCGATTCTCTCTTTAGAACTATATGGAGACGTGGGGCTCCGCCAGTCCAAAGACCTGGATCTGATGGTCAAGCCGGAGGACCTCGCCAAAGCGCAAGCCTGCCTGGAAAGCATGGGCTGGCGTCAGGATGCAGCCTGGTTTCCCTTGAGTCCCCGTCAATGGGAAAATTTTCTGCGGCATGAGTACGACCTTCATTTCGTACACCCCCAGGGAGACTGCCTTCTGGAACTCCACTGGCGTTCTTTGTGGGAACTTCGGGACCAGACGGATGACAGATGGGCAGGGAGCATCCCCGGAGTC
>Ga0302275_10006169_pt1 | contig 11421 bp, 9 predicted proteins | sample III_Bog_N2_2_FD_200229 | JGI IMG/M metagenome (GOLD analysis project Ga0302275, IMG submission 200229) | Peat permafrost microbial communities from Stordalen Mire near Abisko, Sweden - III_Bog_N2_2 | ecosystem: Environmental > Terrestrial > Soil > Wetlands > Peat | place: Sweden: Abisko... | reverse complement strand
CGCGGGCGGCCACGTCGGTAGCCACGAGAAATTCGAGGCCGGACTGGCGGAACTTGTTCATGACCCGGTCGCGCATGTTTTGCGTCATGTCGCCATGCAGGCGATCGGCTTGGTATCCAGCGGCTTCCAGGTAATCCACCAAATCATCCACCATCCGTTTGGTGTTGCAAAAAATGATGCCTAGTTTGATGTCATGCAGGTCAATTAACCGGGTGAGCAGTTCCATCTTATTGCGCCGGTCCACCTCATAATAAACCTGTTCCACCGTTGGGACCGTCATGGCCTTTTGTGCGATCTGAACGGTTTGCGGGTCGCGCGAGTATTTTTCGATGAGTTCCCGGATCGGTTTGGGCATGGTGGCAGAGAAAAAAACCGTCTGCCGCTCCGCGGGAACCGCTTGTAAAATCAGTTCGATATCCTCGCGAAATCCCATGTTTAGCATGACATCCGCCTCGTCGAGAATGGCCATTTTGACCGTTTCCAGCCGCAAAGTGCCGCGCCGCATGTGGTCCATGACACGGCCGGGCGTGCCAATGACAATTTGCGCGCCTTGCTTTAGGCCGAAAAACTGGCGTTCGTAGGACTGCCCGCCGTAAATGGGGAGCGTTTGGATGCCGCGTTTGAAGCAGGCCAATTTGTGCATTTCTTCGGAAACCTGCACGGCCAGTTCCCGCGTGGGGCATAGGATGAGGACTTGGACTTCGCGTCGGGAGGGGTCCACTTTTTCGACGGCCGGGATGCCAAACGCCGCGGTTTTGCCCGAGCCGGTTTGCGATTGTCCGACGATGTCCTTGCCGGTGAGCAGCACGGGAATCGCCTCCGCCTGGATGGGGGATGCCTGCTCGAACCCAAGTTTTTCGACGGCCCTTAGGATCTCGGGGGACAGACCGAGATCGGAAAAAAGTTTTGATGTCATGTAAAAGATACTGCCAAGTCGGCTAGGATAGCAGAGGCTGGACGTAAAGCGAGAGACAAATTGGGCCAACTCGTTTCCGCTTTTGTCCATGCCGTGGGTCGTTTAAATTGGGGGCATGGCTTTTTTCCGTGGCTGGTGTTTGATCGGGCTCGTGCTCGGGCTGGGTGGCGGCTCAGTGTTGGGCGCCAGCCGCGAGGATCGCACCTATCACGCGGCGGTGCTGGCCTTCCAGGATAAATTTTATGTGTTGGCGGAATCGCAGCTGACGCAATTCCTGCAGACCTATCGCAAATCCACCAACGCGCCCATGGCGTTGCTGCTGCTGGCGCAGTCGGACTATTTTCTTAAGCACTACCCGGCGGCCATCAGTCGGCTGGCGGATCCGGCCAATCTGGCCCGGGCGCAGGCGGCCGGCCTGGCCGACAGTTATTTGTATTGGCGTGGAGAGGCGCAATTTGCCCAAGGTGACCTGGCGGGGTCGGCGCAAACCTTGGTTTCGGTGGCGGAAAAGTATCCGGAGTCGCCATACGCTTTGGGCGCCGTGGTGGAGGCGGCCACCATGTTCAAAACCCTCGGCGAACATGGTCAGATGGATGGTTTGCTGGGCAAACCGAACGGCCTGTTTCAGCGGGCGGCCCAAAATAATCCAACGAACGAACAGGTGGTCAACGGACGGTTGTTGCAGGCGGAATCTGCCTTGGAGCAAACCAATTTCGCCAGGGCCATCCAAATCCTCGGTTTGCTTAATCCGACAACCATCACGCCGGATCAGAACTGGAAACTCGCCCATCTGCTTAGTCGCACCGACCTGGGCCTTAATGACTTGGACGGGGCCCTGGCAGCCGCCACCAACATGGTTTGGATTGCCCGCGCTGCCCTTGCCACCCAAGGCAATGGATGGGTTACCAATCTTGCCGAAAGCGTGGCATGCAACGCCTCCGTGCTTGAAAAAAAGGACCGTCTGGCCGAGGCTAGCGCACTCTGGCAGATGAACATTACGGACCCGGTTCCAGTGGAATCGCAAAGGCTGGCCATCCTGGAACTCGCCAGACTGGCGGCGATGCAAAACATGAACCGGGACGCGGAAACTTATTTACAGAACTATCGGGACAAGTTTCCTGATTCGCCGGCGGCGGATGTGGCCTTGCTGGCGCTAGGCGAGTTGCACTTGAAGGATTTCGTGGCGCAGCCAACCGCCACGAACGCGCTTGTGTTGGCCAACAATGAACTGGAACAGTATCTTGCGGAGGTTCCCAACGGGCCGCTTGCGGGTAAAGCGAGTTTGGATCATGGCTGGTGCAACTGGCTGCAGGGAAAGCTGGCTGGAGATCAGGGTGACACGAAGGCGGCGGCACAAAAAATCTCCGCCAGTCTGGCAGACTTTCAGAGGGCGGTGGCACAATTGCCTCCGCCCGCGGATGACCTGGCGGTGGCCAGGTTTAAAACGGGCGATGCCCAGTTTGCCCTGAACGATTTTTCCGGCGCGGAGACAAATTATCAAGCGGTCCTGGCCATTTGTGCCGGGCGTCCAGAATTGTCGGCCGCCACCAATTCACTTGCCTGCCGCGCGCTTTTTCAGCTGCTGCGAACCCGTTTGGCCTTGCATGATGCCCCTGGCGTGGAAGCGGCGATGAGCCAGTTCGTGGCGACTTATTTTGACAGCGCGCCGGCGGACAGCAGCCGGTTGCTGTCTGGGGAGGGGCTCTCGGACTTCGATTCTCCGGCCCGAGCTCGTCAGGTTTTTGAGCAATTCGAGAGGGAGCGGACAAATTCCCTACTCCGACCGCAAGTGGCTTTCGCCGCCGCCAGGACCTATGAGCGCGAACAAGACTGGCTGGCTGCCGTCACCAACTATCAGAACTGGCTGAACACCTATCCGCGGACCAATGAACTGTGGCCGCAGGTGGAATACGCGAGGGACTGGGCGGTATCCCAGACTGGCGACGAGGCGGGAGCATTTCAAATGTTTACCAATTTTGTGGTGGAGCATCCAACCAATGCACTGACCCCGCTGGTATATTGGTGGGTGGCGGATCATTATTTCCAGATCGGTGACAAGGGCGACGCGGAGTACAATTACCAGTTGATTTTTCAATATTTTCCCACCCACGAGCTGGCCCGCCCGGCGGAATTGATGGCTGCCCGCGCCGTCATGGGCCGTTCCCCGGACCAGGCGATCAAACTGTATCTGGATCCCCTGGTCGGTGACACCAATTGTCCACCAGAGCTGCAAACTCGAGCGCTTTTCGCCTACTGCGAGGCACTGCGGAATTCCGTGGGAACCAATAACATAAACGTGCAAAGGGCCACTAATATCCTTAGCCATATTTGCGCCAATTATCCCACCAACGAAGCCGGCGCACTGGCGTGGGACGAAATTGGCGACTGTGATTTACAATTGGGCGCACTGGATGCCGCCACAAACGCGTATACGCAGGCCGAGAATTCATCGGGGGCACCACCCGTCTTGGTTTGTCAGGCGAAGGTGCAACTGGGCGAGACGCTGGAGAAAAAATCGGAAGCCGATGGATTGGTGGATGGGGACCGCAAGGCATTGCGCAATCAAGCGCTGAGCGAGTATTTGACGGTGGTCTATATAAATTCAGAGGAATTCTGGGTGAAAGAAGCGGCCTGGAAGGCTTTGCCGCTGCTCGGCTCCAATGAGGTTGGGAATGTGGAACAGCTTAAACTTTTTTTTGACCGGTTGGAAAAGCTGTTTCCGCAGTTGAAAGAGGCGCTGGAAAAGAAACGCGCAGCGCTTAAAATCTGAACGCGGTTTGACTTGCGTCGGGAATGAAATTAAGTTGCCTTGGATGAAATTGACTGCGGAATCCATTCTGACGTTGACGCCCGGTGCGGCAGCGGAAGTGAAAGTCATATTGGCCAGGCCCGAAAACGCCGGGAAGAATTTCCGCGTGTTCGTGGAGCAGGGGGGCTGTTCCGGAATGCAGTACGGCATGGTGTTTGACGAACAGCGTGACGGCGATTTTTTATCGGGACAGGAGGGGGTTACGGTGGTCGTGGATGCCATCAGCGCGCAATTTCTACGCGGCACGGTTGTGGATTTCAGCGACGACCTGACCGCCGGTGGATTCAAGATCACCAACCCGAACGCCAAGGAGAGTTGCGGTTGCGGTCGTTCCTTCAACACGTGATTCGCTTTCGGCTTGGGGTATGCGGATTGGCGACCACTCATCTTCCGGAGGTTGATTTTCTGGCCCCGGCCAGAACCTTTCAGACAACAGCGCAAAAAATTACCATTCGATGGGGGAAACCCGGGGCATTTGACCAGGCTGGGCCGATTCATTAACCTATTCTGAAGCAGAGAACATACACCGAGAGACTTGAACCTGTGGCTACGGAAACCCTTCATTTCGAAAACGCGCGATTTGCGCAGCAATTATTTAATCATGAGCCCCGCAATTTGCAGGCGCTGGAATCCGAACTCGGTGTCAAGGCCACCGCGCGCGAGGGCTGGATCAAGCTCGACGGCTCGGCGGAGGACGTGGAACGGGCGAAGCAACTGTTTGCTTCGCTCGAGAACATGCTGAAGTCCGGTTCCTCCGTAAAGAACCGTGAGTTTACCCACGCCCTCAACGTCATCAAACATGAGGGCGGCACCACGCTTAAGGAGATGGTCAGCGACCGGGTCACGACCCATGAACGCAAGCCAGGAGTGACCGCCAAAACCGTTGGTCAGAAGAACTATCTGGAAGCCATCCGCAAGCATGATGTCACCTTTGGCATTGGACCAGCCGGCACTGGAAAGACGTACCTGGCGGTGGCCATGGGCTTGTCGGCGTTGCGCGAAGGCATCGTATCGCGGATCATTTTGACGCGCCCAGCGGTGGAAGCCGGGGAGGCGCTGGGTTTTTTACCGGGTGATTTGTTTGAAAAAATCACACCCTATTTGCGGCCTTTGCACGACGCCCTGCACGACATGCTGCCGGCCGAGGAAATCGCCAGGCACATGGAACGTGGTTCCATCGAGATAGCCCCGCTCGCATACATGCGCGGTCGCACCTTGAACAGCGCCTTCATCATCCTGGATGAGGCCCAGAATTCCACGACCGAGCAGATGCTCATGTTCCTCACGCGGCTTGGCCATGGCTCCAAGGCGGTTATTACCGGGGACGAGACGCAGACTGACCTGCCACCGCACAAACACTCCGGTCTGGCCGAAGCCCACCGCGCGCTACGGCACACCGAAGGCATCGCCATCCTGGAATTCTCCAAGCGGGACGTAGTGCGTCATCCATTGGTACAGCGCATTATTACGGCCTACGAAGAACATCGGGGCAAAGCCAAGACGGAATGAACATTACCATCGCCAACCGCCAGCGAACGAAAAAGTTTAATACGCGGGTGCTCAGGGCAATCGTTTCGGCGCTCTTGGTGAAGCTGGAGGTCACCCAAGGGGAGATCGGAGTCCATTTGGTGGGCGCCGCGGAAATGGCCGGGGTCAACTGGCAGTTTCTCCAGCATTCCGGCTCGACGGATGTGATCACTTTTGACCACCGGGAGGCCGTTCTCGTTCCGGATCATCCGGAACTTGAGCTGTACGGCGAACTATTTGTCTGCGTGGACGATGCGCTAAAACAGGCGGTGGCGTTCCGCACGACCTGGACCTCGGAAGTGGTCCGTTACGTGATTCATGGTGTTTTGCACCTGCTGGGCTATGATGATTTACAGCCCCATTTGCGGCGGCGAATGAAACGTGAGGAAGAGCGGTTGTTACGCTGGCTCGAAACAAGATTTTCATTCGCGGAACTCTCCGGCGGGGTTAGAATCAAGACGTGAGAAAGACGATTTTTGCGCGCTGGCAGGCAAGTTTTTTTGCCGGGCTGGCCATTTCGTTGCCGGCGGTGTTGACGCTGGCAGCAGTCAAGTGGCTTTTCGGAACCATTTCCAGCTTTACTGACACGTTGCTTTTTTTTCTGCCCAAGCGCCTCACGCATGAAGGTCTCATCATCCCCGGTGATGGGAAGGGGGATATGATTTGGTATTGGAGCCTGGTGGCCCTGGCGCTGGCCATCTTTCTGATTTCCCTGGCCGGTATTCTGGCCCGTTATTACATAGGTAAACGCTTGATTGAATGGCTGGACATCGTCATGTCGAACGTGCCGTTTTTGAACAAGTTTTACGGTGCGGTCAAGCAGGTCAACGAGGCATTTTCCGGCAACCGGAATTCTTTTAAGACGGTAGTTTTGGTGGAGTTTCCCCGGCCCGGAAGCTATTCGGTGGGCTTTATCACGAGCGAGACGCAGGGGGAAGTCCTTCAAAAGACCGGTAAGAATCTGGTCAGCGTCTTCATCCCTACAACTCCTAATCCGACATCCGGTTTTCTAATCTTGGTCGCGGCGGAAAAAGCCACTAAACTCGACATGAGCGTGGCGGACGGCCTAAAGTACATTGTCAGTCTGGGCGCCATCGCGCCGGAACTTGCGCCGGAACTAAAAAGATAACGATAATGTCCGATAAAGAACAATGGAATGCCGTATCGTGCTATAATTGACAGTATTCCATATCAAGTGCCATGACTGAATCCACCCAGGGAATCATTCTGCGAGTACGTCCCTTGACGGAAACCAGCCTGATTGTCAACTGGTTAACTCCGGAACTAGGGCGCATTACCACGGTCGCCAAGGGCGCGCGTCGGACGAAGTCGCCTTTTGGAGGCAAGCTGGATTTATTCTATACCGCCGATTTTTCCTTCAGCCGCAACCGGCGTTCGGAACTGCATCTTTTACGGGAGGCCAGTTTGAAGGAAACCCATGGGGCGATTCGTCGGGACATTGGGAAATTGCGGCAGGCCAGCTATGCCGTGGCCTTTATTGAAAAAGCCAGCGAAGTAGAAACGCCGTTGCCGGAGATTTTTGAGCTGACCTCCGCTTTTCTGAGGCGCCTGTGTGACCAACCGCCCCAACCAATCCATGTTTTCTCATTGGAAATCAAGCTGTTGCGTGAACTGGGGCTGACTCCGGATTTAGGCGAAACGCGGTTACCGCCCGGAACCAAAAAGGTAATTCAAACTTTGTTAGCCGGGGGTGATGAAGATGGCATACGGTTGCGATTATCCGACGCGCAGGTTGGCGAACTGCGCCAGTTTTTGCATGGTTTTCTTATGGCTCACCTGGGGGGAATCCCCAACGGACGGGACGAGGCCCTGGCGGAGACCGCTTGAAAAAGATTCCGCATCAAGCATACTTATCTTATACTCATTACAAGTTGAATGAAGCGCAAAGGCCTAAAACGTTTTTCCAGTTTACGGGTGCAGCTGGTTGCCAGCGTTTTTTTGTGGATTTCTCCCGCATTACTCCTCACTTTCCTGGTGAATCAAAGCTGGTTTTGGGATTACGCGCCGGAGGAGTACAAACAATACGCCTTGAATGTGCCATGGGCGAGCTTCATCGTGGGGTTGCTGGCCTTGGTGGCGGCCTGGTATGGCGGGGAACATTTCATTTTGCGGCAGTTGCGGGCGTTGTCGCGGGCGGTGACGCGACTGTCGGTTGGTGATTTTCAGGCCCGCTCCGGGTTGCAGGAAGTGGATGGCGAACTGGGCCAATTGGGCGAAAAATTTGACGAACTGGCGGCAGTTTTGCAGCAACACGCGAGGGAGCGGGAAGCGGCGGAACGAAAGCTTCGCGACCACGCCCACCAGCAAACCATTGTCGCGGCGCTCGGGCAGTGTGCGCTGGTCATCAACGACTTGGAAACGCTCTTTACGCAAGGTGCCATCATGGCTGGTCAGATGCTTGCGATTGAGTATTCGGCGGTCTTTGAGCGGCTGACGGATGGCCGACTTTTGATGCTGGCCGGCACCGGTTGGAAGCTTGGTACCGTCCGCCAGTCCTTTGCTTTCCACGATGAGTCCCAGATCGGGATCACCGCGCTGACGGGGGAGGTTCTGGCCGTGGACGATGTACGGCAGACCCGTTTCAAGCTGCCGTCATTGCTCGCCGCCCATGGCATTGTGGGTGGCATCACTGCGGCGATACCCACGCGCGGTTCGTCCTTCGGTGTGCTGGCTGTTTTTACCACGCGCAAACGGGTGTTTACCCCTGATGAGGTGCAATTTCTCGTGGCCGCAGCCAACACCATCGGCATGGCGTCCGACCGGCGGCGGGCTGAGTCAGCGATGGAAAAGCTGGCTTCCTTCGTGAAGGAGAATCCCAATCCTGCGCTTGAAATATCCGCCGACGGTTCGATCACCTATTTGAATGGGGCGGCCGAAAAACTGGCCCAGGCGGTGGGTCGGTCCCATCCGGGAGAAATCCTTCCGCCGGATGTCAGCGATATTGCAGCCGTATGCCTGCAATCAGGGGCCAGCCGTTCCAATTTGGAAACCAAGATTGGGGATCATACGATTTGCTGGTCTTTCCACCCGGTGCTCTCCAGCAAGGTGGTGCATTGTTACGGTGAGGACATCTCCACGCGACTAAGCCTGGAGGGACAACTGCTACAAGCGCAAAAAATGGAGTCGATCGGACAGCTGGCGGCGGGCGTGGCGCATGACTTTAACAACATGCTCACCATTATCCAGGGGCATACGAGCAAAATGCTCATGAACCCCAACCTGGCGCCGGACGTTCAGGATGCCACCCTTGCAGTTTACGGTGCGGCGGAGCGTGCCGCCGGTCTGACGCGCCAGTTGCTCATGTTCAGCCGGAAAAATGTCATGCAGCCGCGTTCGCTGAATCTACACGAGCTGATCACCAGTTTGAACAAGATGCTAGGACGCCTGCTGGGCGAAAACATCGCGTTGCGCTTTGAATGTCTGCAGCCGCCGCCGCCAGTCTTTGGCGATGCGGGTATGATTGACCAGATTTTGATGAATCTCGCGGTGAATGCCCGGGATGCCATGCCCAAAGGGGGCACGCTGAACATCGTGGTGGAGGAATGTTGGGTGGGGCCGGATTATTTGGAACATCATCCCGAGGCGCGCATCGGCCATTTTGTTCGTCTGCAAATGACGGATACCGGATGCGGCATGTCGGCCAAGGTGCGGGCCCGGGTATTTGAGCCATTCTTCACCACGAAGGAGCCCGGCAAGGGCACTGGACTTGGTCTGGCCACCGTGTTTGGCATCGTCAAGCAGCACGCAGGCTGGATTGAAATCACCAGCGAAGTGGGGCAAGGGACCACCTTCACCATCTTTTTCCCCGCCAGTGATGAAACCCCGGTTGCCGCGAACGAGCCGGCCATGGTCGCCGGTCCCGCCGCCACGGGTGGTTCGGAAACGATTCTGGTGGTTGAGGACGAGCTGTTTTTGCGGCAGATGGCGCGCGATTTTCTGAATGACTGCGGATATCGAATCCTGGAAGCCTGTTCCGGCCGTGAAGCATTGGAGGTTTGGGTGCAACATCAGTCTGAGATTGCCCTGCTGCTTACGGACATGAAAATGCCGGAAGGCTTTTCGGGGATGGAGATTGCCGAGAAAATGATCGGCGATTCCCCCGGCCTGCGGGTTATCTTCACCAGCGGCTATTCTGACGACATCGTCAGCCCGGAGGTTCTGGCCCGTAACAATGCCCGGTTTCTACCCAAACCCTATTCCTACTCCGACCTCACCCGAATGGTGCGCGAGACATTAAACGAAAAGAGCGAAAGGGCGAGTGTTCGCGATGCCTAGTGGCATTTCCCAAAACCTGGGATGGGGTAACGGACCTCAACTTCCCGCTCGCCAAACCCCTGTTTTCGGTTATTTTTACCGCCTAAATTGAACATGTTTACCGGTACCTATACTGCAATTGTTACGCCTTTTCGTGGCGGTCAAATTGACGAAACCGCCTTGGAACGTCTCATCAAACATCAGATCAAAGGTGGCGTTGATGGCATCGTGCCGGTCGGCACCACTGGTGAATCACCCACGGTGAACTATGAGGAGCACATTCAGGTCATTTCCCAGTCGGTGAAATTTGCGGCGGGCAAACTCAAGGTGCTGGCGGGCACGGGCGCCAATTCGACCAGCGAGGCGATTTATCTGACGCAGGGGGCCGAGAAGGCTGGGGTGGACGGGTCATTACAGGTGGCGCCGTACTACAACAAACCCACGCAAGAAGGTTTGTACCAACATTTCAAGGCCATTGCCAAGGCGACGAAGTTGCCGATTGTGTTGTACAGCGTTCCGGGTCGGTGCGGCATCGAGATCGCGCTGGACACGGTCAAGCGCCTCGCCCACGACTGCAAAAACGTGGTGGGGATCAAGGAAGCGGGCGGTAGCTGCGACCGGGTGGCCCAATTGCGTGCGTTATTGGGGCCGAAGTTTGAGATTTTGTCCGGCGATGATGCATTGACGGTGCCGTTTATGTCGGTCGGGGCCAACGGGGTTATCAGCGTGGCTTCCAATATTATCCCGAAGGAGGTCGTATTGATGGTCAATGCCTGTGCGCGTGGCGACGGTCGTAAAGCTGGCGCATTGCACGCCCGGTATTATCCTTTGTTCAAGGATTTGTTCATCGAGACCAATCCCACCCCCGTGAAAGCCGCGCTGGCCATGATGAAGCTGATCGAGGAGGAATATCGGTTGCCGCTGGTGCCCATGAATCCGAAGAACTGGGAAACTCTGCGCACCACGTTGAAGCGGTGCGACGTTCTGGATTGAACGGACGCAAAGGTTCGCGGGGGAGCAAGGGGCGGCGCAGCAAGCCGTGCGGTTAAGGAATGCATGATCGTTATGACCAAAATAATCATCACCGGATCAAAGGGCCGCATGGGCCAGGCGCTCGTCGCGTGCGCCAGGAAAATTCACGGAATTGAAGTGGTGGCGCAGATTGACAAGGGCGATGATCTTGCCAGCGTCATTTGCGAGGCTGATGTGGTTATTGATTTCAGCGATCATTCGGCCACGGTGGAGGTGGCGCAATTGTGCGCCAGGCACAACAAGGCACTGGTAATTGGGACCACGGGCCACACGGACACCGACACTTTTGAGATCAAAAAGCACCAGCTGCACATTCCCATCGTGTGGGCGTCGAATTTTTCCATGGGCGTCAACACGCTGTTCTGGCTGACGCGCAAGGCGGCGGAAATTCTCGGTCCGGATTTTGACCTGGAAGTGGTGGAGATGCATCATCGCCTAAAAAAGGACGCGCCGAGCGGTACCGCCAAAACGCTGGCGGAAATTCTGGCGGAGGTGCGCCGGTTGCATCTGGAGGATGCGGCACGGCATGGTCGGCAGGGCCTGGTGGGCGAGCGCACGCAAAGCGAGATTGGCGTCCATTCCATTCGCGGCGGGGACGTGGTGGGCGACCACACCGTCATTTTTGCGAATGTGGGCGAGCGGGTGGAACTCACGCACAAGGCTTCCAGTCGGGACACCTTTGCCAACGGCGCACTCCGCGCCGCGCAATGGGTGATCAAACAAAAGCCCGGCCTGTATGATATGCGGGATGTGCTGGGGTTGAAGTGATGTCCGCTATTGTTGCGCTGGGTTCCAATCTCGGCGACTCCGCCAATATTCTCCGCGAGGCCATGGCGCGACTGCAAGCGTACTCCGACGAGCC
>Ga0302275_10006168_pt1 | contig 11423 bp, 9 predicted proteins | sample III_Bog_N2_2_FD_200229 | JGI IMG/M metagenome (GOLD analysis project Ga0302275, IMG submission 200229) | Peat permafrost microbial communities from Stordalen Mire near Abisko, Sweden - III_Bog_N2_2 | ecosystem: Environmental > Terrestrial > Soil > Wetlands > Peat | place: Sweden: Abisko... | reverse complement strand
GCCCTCTCAGTGGACAGTGAACAGTGGTCAGTGGTCAGTAACGGTCCGCGGCTCTGGTCTTTGTTCATACTTCCAGTTTGCGCCCATGGAGGGTAATTCTCTGCAAAACGGGCGCACAATTCGTGACGGAAGGGAAAATGATCCCGGCGGCGCCCTGGGCACAGCCAATTCGGAGCCGCGTTAGCTCGCAAGATTTACACGTTTGTAACAACACGGAGCGTTTTATTCCTTATACTTAGCCCACTATGGCTATCGACGACCCCCTTGTCATCGTGTGCACCGAAGGCAAAACTCCCGGCACGCTGATCTTCCGTTTTGCGGGCCCGGTCACCTTGCGCAATCTCTTTGGAATGCAGGAGCAGTTGCGCGGCAGCGCACCGCCGGCTCTGACCATCCTCGACCTCAGCGAGGTTCCCTACATGGATTCGGCGGGGATGGGCGCGGTCATCAATCATTACGTTCATTGCCAGAACAAAGGCGCACGGCTGATCGTTGCCGGAGTGAACAGCCGCGTGATGGAGCTGTTCAGGATGACCAGGGTGCACACGGTCATCGCGCTGGCGGGGACGGTGGAAGAGGCGGAAGGCGGGGCGTAGCGGATGACCAGGCTTTGGCAGGTCCGGGCTTTATCACGGACAGCCAAGTGCGCGGACACCAAGAAATGGCTTGCAGTGGCGCTTCTTGCCTACGGGCTCCAGTGTCGTGCCCAGTTGATCCTCACTTCCTGCTCGGACACGATTAGCCAGCGGCCATCCACCTTCCGAAAAACCATCTGCTCAATTTCATCCCCCGCGAAGTTCTTCGTACCCGCAAAATTCCATTCGCGATTAAGGGTCGCCGTGGCTTGTCTCTCGTTCGCTTCGCTGAAAGTAACCTTGGAGAATTCAAACGCCTTGACGTCTGAGTATTCCTCAAATGCATGCTGAAACCCAAGCAACACCACATTCCTCGGAACGTTGTGACGAAGGTAGTACGTTTCGACCTCCGGCGCATAGCACTCCGCAAGAAGCTGAGGGTTTCGAGAGCGTTCTGCGGCTTGGTACCACTCAAGCAGGCCTTGAACCTCTCGCTCGGTCCGAACTCCCTGTAGGTTGCCTGCCCTTGGTATGACCAAGGCGGCCAAGGCAATCAATACAAGGCCGATTGGTAACCAACCGCGCCAGCCCCACCCCTTGACCAAAGATTGAAGTCTAGCAAGAACGGTGGTCGTGCCGATCGACGCGACCGTCCCGTCTTCCGGCGCGCTAAGAGCAGTCGGAATTGTCTGTACCGGTTCAGATTCGGGAACGACAATTGGGGAACAGGCCGATTCTGATGACTCAACGGCTGGAGCGGTGTCTGCAAGTTCCCTCTGGTCGGTGATGGCTTGGGCCGGCCTGCAAAGAAGCTCCGGCAGGTTCATTAACCTGCTTCCATCAACGAGATGTACGCCTGTTCGAATCGCAAGATCGATCGCGTCTTTTGAGAAGGTTGAGGTCGTGACCACCCAAGCCTCGCTAGCGTTGTAGTAATGCCTCGCTCCAAATACCTCCTGCACGGACTTATTGCCGGTAGTGTCCTGGTACTGCTTTGCCTGTACGACAATCCTGCGGCTTCCGATGGTGATTACTATGTCCGCGCCCTGGTCCCGGCTGTCTTGGGTCCTGCAGACACCTGGCACTCCCGCATCTCGCAGGAGACGGATTAGCCACTCCTCAAAGGCAATTCCGTCCAAGGTCCGAGCATATTCCAACGTCAACTGGAACCCGGGCCTTGGCGCAGAACGGCGCTCGTAAAACCTGCGTTTCAATTCCGCCGATAAGAACTTCCGGCTGTAGGTTTCTGAAGTCCTTTCACAGCAGCGGGCGACGAATCCAAGCGAATGGCGCACGGAATGGCGGTTGTGAAGTATGCCGTCTAAGAAAGTGCTGACCTCTTTCCCCAACGCCTCTTCCAGTTTCCATGAGTATTCGCTTTCATGTTTGGCCAACCGAACGGGGACAGCATACAAAAACTTCTCCAAATCGTCTTTGAACTCAGCCAGTAGTTGCTCATGTCTGCTGAGCACCTCTCTGAAATCAACGCCAAACTGCGTTCTATCATCGAATGGTATCTGTGGGCTTGAATTGGAATCGCAGACCCATGATTCGCGTAATGCTCTCAACTCCCTTTCAGCTAGTTCGCGCCTGACACGAACAGCGAGTGTACGACTGGGTAGGATGCGATCAAGCAGGCACATTCCAGGCAGAATCGGCGCAAGCGGGATCCCCTCTTCGAATCCCACATAGCAATGCGGGCATTTCGCCTGACCAGCAAACGCGAAAGGACGCCCGCACTGAGGATGAGGACAAACAACGGATTTTGAAGCCTCCCACCGCCTAGAGCAATGGACCCAGACAAGCATCCTGTCTGCTGGGAGAAAACGAACCCGCTGAAGGCACTGCGGACAGAGCGACAAAGAAGTCGTCCACTGGGAGGCGGCAAGAGCTTTGTCCTTATATCCATTTGTTATTGGCGTTTTCGGGTCCATGCGTTCCCACCCAGTCGGCGTATCCTCCCACCTCGCGTCGCTCACACGCAAAGCTCGCTTGAGTGAAGGCCACCATCGGAATCATAAACTTAGCTGGAAAGATTCTAACCGGAAATGCACGATTCTTGATGGATTCCAGTTTTTTTCGTCTCCGGGAGTCCCACAGATCGCAGGTTGCGAGGAGATTGCGGACTGCTTGGGGTCCACTGCGGGATCCCCCGTTTCACTAGCTCACCCCTCAAGTACACTGGTCCATGGGAGCTGAGGATGGCGGGCTTGTGGGCGAGGACGCGGACTACGCTGGAGATGATCAAGTGGGAGCACTCGATCTTCGCGCTGCCGTTTGCGCTGACGGCGGTGCTGCTGGCGGCTGACGGGCTGCCTGGCTGGCGGGCAGTTTTGCCGGCGAAGGTGGTGTGGATTCTGGTGGCGATGGTGGCGGCGCGCTCCTCGGCGATGGCGTTTAACCGCTGGGCCGATGCGGAGCTGGACGCGGCCAATCCTCGAACAAAAATGCGCGCAATTCCCGCCGGCCTCTTGTCGCGCGAGTTTGTGCTGGGGTTTACGCTGCTGGCCGCGGCGGTCTTTGTGCTGGCTTGCGCTGAATTGAATCGGCTCACGCTTTATCTTTCGCCGCTGGTGCTGGCGGTGCTGTGGGGTTATAGCTATTTGAAGCGGATCACGCGCTGGTCGCATCTGGGGCTGGGGCTGGCGCTGGGGCTGGCGCCGTCTGCGGCGTGGATTGCGGTGCGCGGCTCGCTGGACGCGCGGATCCTGGTGCTGACCGCGGCGGTGACGCTGTGGGTGGGCGGCTTCGACGTGCTGTATGCCTGCCAGGACTTTGAGCACGACCGCGTGGCGGGGCTGCATAGCCTGCCGCAGGCGGTGGGGATTCCGGCGGCTTTCTGGACGGCGCGGGCGATGCATCTGGCGATGCTGGGGCTGCTGGTGTGGTTTGGAGAACTGTTTCATTTTCGGATCGTGGGCTGGATCGGGGTCGGGGTTGTCGGGCTGCTGCTGGCTTATGAGCACTCGCTGGTATCGCCACGGGATTTGCGGCGGCTGAATGCCGCTTTTTTTACGATGAATGGCGTGATTGCGATGGTATTTCTCGGGTTTGTTGCGGGTGATTTGTGGGCGCGGTGAGGCCTATTCGTTCGGAAGATGGAGAAACGGGAAGGCGATGAAGATTGCGATTCAGGGTGAGCCGGGATCATTCAGCCACGAAGCGGCTTTGAAGCTGGTTCCGGATGGGGAGATCGTTCCCTGCGCGCTTTCCGCGGATGTCTTCAGGGCGCTGAGCGGGGGCGCGGTGGAGGCCGCTGTGATTCCCATCGAGAACAGCCTTGCCGGCTCGGTGCTGGAGCACTTTGACCTGCTGCTGACGCATGATGTGCGCGTGGAGCGGGAGACGCTGCTGCGCATCCGGCATAACCTGATCGCGCTCGCGGGCGTGAAGATCGCGGAGATTGAGAGAGTTTTTTCGCATCCGGTGGCGCTGGCGCAGTGCCGGAAGTTCCTGGCCGCGCATCCCGCGATGAGGGCCCTGGCTTCGTATGACACAGCGGGCAGCGTGAAACAGTTGGCGGAGATGCAGGACCGGCGGGCGGCGGCGATTGCCAGCGAGGCGGCGGCGCGCTACTTTGGCGCGGAGATTCTTGAGGCCGGCATCGAGGATAACCCGGAGAACTTTACCCGCTTCTTCCTGGTGCGGCGGGCGGCGGAGGCGGTGACCGATCCGGAGGCGAACAAGATCAGCCTGGCCTTTTCGGTGGAGGACAGGCCCTGGACTCTGGTGCGCGCGCTGAATGAGCTTTCGGCCATCGGCACAAATATGACGAAGATCGAGTCGCGCCCGGTGCACGGCAAGCCATGGGAGTACATGTTTTATGTGGACTGCCAGATTCACTCCCCCGAAGAGGGTTTGCGCGCGCTTGAGGCATTGCGCCCCCAATGCGTCATGGTGAAGGAGCTGGGGCGCTATCGGGAGGCGGGAAGCTGATGAGATCCAGGGGAAAAAACGAACGGCCGGGAGCGCAGCCAATGCCTTGGTTACGACCAGGCCGTTCGAGGAGGCCACAAATGATCTGTCTGTCTGCTTGCTCTATTTCCACTGTTGCACAAGCGGCGGAAATTTTCTGCAAAGTATTTTGAGGGCAGTTTCATTCCGGGCAGGTTTCGGCAGGCGGTTTCATTCAGGGGGCTTGGGCAGATGCTGGCGGCAGGCCGCTTCAAGGCGGGGACTGCCGGTTTGCGCGGCTACCTGCCGGACCCGGGCGCAAACTTCGGCCGAGGGAGAACTGCGGCCAATGGCCTCAATGGCCGCGGGGGCTTCGCGCGCCTCGCGCTGAATGAGCGCGATGAGGAAGTCGATGGCCTCGGGCAGTCGGGTGAGGGCGATTGCGCTGAGCAGGACTGAGCCGAACCATAAATCCGCACCGGCGCGGAGGCGGGTTGTGAGCGCGGCGAGAGCCTCTGGCGCGCGCAACTCAGCCAGCGCAAAGGCGGCCTCGGCGGCCAGGTCGTCGGCTTCCTTCATGGCTGAAGCAACCAGAGGAATAGCTTGCTTGCCTTCGACGGCGAGGAGCGCGGAGTAGACGGCGCCCAGCACCTCGGGCTCGGACTCGACTCCAACAGCGGGGCCAAGAAGGGCGCGCAGGCGCAGGATGAGCGCGGCGCTGGGGCCGCCGACCTGGCCGATGGCTCGCGCCGCTTCGATGCGCACCGTTTTGTCGGTGTCGGTGAGCGGCTCCAGAAGAATGGCGAGCAGATCGGCATCGTTGATGCCGGGGCAATCAACCAGCGCATGAGCGCAGGCGCCGCGCAGGGCTCCGGCTGTGTCGGAGACGCCGCCCCATGCGCCCTCCGTCTGGTGATGGCGCAGGCCGCGCAGATAAGCGTCCTTTAGGCGGTGTTCGAGCTTGACGAGAGTCTTGATGAGCGCGTTCTTCGCCCAGCACTGCGGATCGGACTTCTCCGCGTCGATGAAAAAGCGGTCGTAGGCGGCGAGGACGTCGGGCAGCAGGGCGAAGAGTTCCGCGTCGGCGACCAGCCTGGCAGCCTTGGCAACGAGAAAGTTGTTGCGATGAGCGAGGCCCTTGCGCAGTTGCTCAATTACCGCCGCGCCGGGCACGACACCGGACTTCAAAGCTTCGCTGAGAGCTTCCATCTCGGCAAGCTCCCTGTCGAAGCCTCGGGATGGTGAGGCTGACGAGGAGGCGCGGCTTGTGGGCTTGGGCGACATGGGCTGACGCAAGAAGGATAACGCAGGAGAGGAAAGGCTGCACCGCGTCTGAAGCCTTCCCCGGTATTCCACCCAGTAGATCGGTGACTAAGGTCCAAACCGTTGAGGTTCGTGCTCACCGAGGTCTCAAAAGCGAGACCTGGGACACCCAATCATTCTGGGTAAGTCAGGCGTAAGCCGCCCGCCAGACTCAAACGAGGTGAAGTGGCGACGGCAATGGCGGGCAACCACCCGGGCATAACTACGCACGATTATGCGAAGAGGCAAAGGAAGCAGGTTAGGGTTAACAAAAAGAACGTCGTCGCGGCGGGGGCTGGAAAAGTTGAAGCACTGAAACCCTTTGGAACGCATGAGATGGATCGTTTGTGTAACCTGCTTGCGTTGCTCAGGGAATATAAAATCGTGAAATTCAACCGAAATTTGCCCGATGTTGACGATATCAGTAAAGGTAGAGAGCAGTTCCAGTTCCGCCCCTTCAATATCCAGCTTCAGAAGGTCAACCGATTCGAGGTGCTGTTCGGCAAGGAACTCCTGGAGCGCGATGATAGAGACCGTTATCGAATTCGCGTGATCCCGGTGGGGTAGCAAGGAACATGCTTCGGAGTTTGAATTGATAAAAAGCTCCCCGCTTCGTGTGTCAGCCCCCAGTGCATGAACGAAGACTTGTGCTCCAGTTATCTGAGCCGCGGAGACAGGGTTCGGTTCGATCGCGTAAGGCGTGCATCCGAATCTACTGGCACACTCCCGCGAAAAGTCGCCGACATTCGCGCCAGCGTCAATAATGACGGATTCGGGTCCTAATGTTTGAGAAAAAAACGTATGATCACAGATCGTAACGAGAGGCATCATTGCACTGGGAACTCCAAGCCAAGTATAGAGGCGGCGAATTTGCGGCGCAACTTCGACTCCAGTGCCGCCGGATACCGGGTGTTCCGGGTCTCGATTCTGCGACCTGGAATGTCGGTCGTAAGTTCTTACGCGGGGTCGTAGTTCAGGTTTGGGCCTAGCCAGCGTTCGACCTCGGCTACGCTCATCCCTTTCCGTTCGGCGTAGTCAACAACCTGATCGCGGCCGATCTTGCCGAGGGAGAAATAGCGCGATTCCGGATGGGCGAAGTAGAGGCCGCTCACGCTTGATCCGGGCCACATGGCGAAGGATTCGGTAATCATCATGCCGGTCTTCGACTGCACATCGAGCAAGCGCCAGAGCGAGCCCTTCTCGGTGTGATCGGGGCAGGCCGGGTAGCCGGCGGCCGGGCGAATACCGCGATACTTCTCGTGGATAAGGTCGTCAATGCTCAGCGATTCCGCGCGGCCGTAGCCCCATTCGTCGCGGACGCGCTTATGGAGACATTCGGCAAAGGCTTCGGCGAGGCGATCGGCGAGGGCCTCGGCCATGATGGCGTTGTAGTCGTCGTGCGCGGCACGGAAGCCATCGCAAAGCTCTTTGAGGCCGATGCCGCTGGTTACGGCGAATGCGCCGATGTGATCGGGCAGGCCGGTTTCCTTGGGCGCGATAAAGTCAGAGAGCGAGCGGCACGGCTCGCTTCCCTCCCGGTTCGCCTGCTGACGAAGAAAGTGAAGACGCGAGAGCGCCTGGCCGCGCGTTTCGTCCGCGTAAAGTTCGACATCGTCGCCGACGGCGTTGGCGGGATAGAAGCCGTAGACGCCGCGCGCCGTGATGAGTTTTTCTGCAATGATGCGGTCTAGCAGTGCGTTGGCTTCGGTAAAAATCAAGCGCGCCTGCGCGCCTTGCTCCGGGTGGTCGAAGATGCGCGGATAAACGCCTTTCAACTCCCAGGTATGGAAGAACGGCGTCCAGTCAATGAATTCACGCAGCGTTGCAAGGGGAAAGTTGTCGAGCACGCGCACGCCGGTGAAGACCGGGGCGGGCAGGTCTTCCGCGCGCCACTCGATGGGAGTGCGCCGTTGGCGAGCGATCTCAAGGGAGACGACCGGCTGGCGCGGCGCGGAGTGGGCCTTGCGCAGCGCTTCGTATTCGGCGCGATGCTGCGCGACGAAGGCCGGCTTGCCCTCGTCGCTGAGCAGGCTGGTAGTGACGGGCACGGCGCGGCTGGCATCGAGTACATGGACCACTGGTTCGCTGTAGTGCGGAGCGATCTTGACGGCCGTATGAGCGCGGCTGGTGGTGGCTCCGCCGATGAGCAGCGGCAGCTTGAAGCCCTGCCGCTCCATCTCGCGGGCCACATGCACCATCTCGTCGAGCGAAGGCGTGATGAGGCCGCTGAGGCCAATGAGGTCCGCCTTCTCAGCCCTGGCGCGCTCAAGAATCTTCTCGCAGGGAACCATCACTCCCAGGTCGATGACCTCGAAGTTGTTGCAGGCCAGCACGACGCCGACGATGTTCTTGCCAATGTCGTGCACATCTCCCTTGACCGTGGCAACCACGATCTTTCCCTGCGCCTTGACCGTCTGGCCCGAGGCAACCATGGCGGCCTTCTCGGCCTCCATGAAGGGCGTCAGGTGCGCCACGGCCTTCTTCATCACGCGGGCCGACTTGACCACCTGGGGCAGGAACATCTTGCCGGCGCCGAAGAGATCGCCGACCACGCTCATTCCAGCCATCAGCGGACCTTCGATGACCAGCAGCGGACGGCCGAGCTTGACGCGCGCCTCCTCGGCGTCAATCTCGATGTAGGCGTCGATTCCCTTGACCAGCGCGTGGGAGAGACGCTCCTCGACGGTTCCGTTGCGCCATTCCTCGGTCTTCTTTTCGCTGACCTCTTCGCCGCCGGCGCTCTTGAGCGCTTCGCCGTGGAGGACTAGCCGCTCGGTTGCGTCGGGGCGGCGGTTGAGCAGGACATCCTCGACGAGCAGCTTGAGCTCCGGCTCAATCTCCTCGTAGACTTCGAGCATTCCGGCATTCACGATGCCCATATCCATGCCCGCCGCGATGGCGTGATAGAGAAAGGCGGAGTGCATGGCCTCGCGGACTTTGTTGTTGCCGCGAAAGCTGAAAGAGATGTTCGAGACGCCGCCGGAGACCTTGGCATCGGGCAGGTTGGCCTTGATCCAGCGCGTGGCATTGATAAAGTCAACGGCATAGTTGTTGTGCTCCTCCATGCCGGTGGCGACGGTGAGGATGTTGGGATCGAAGATGATGTCTTCGGGTGGGAAGCCGACTTCATCGACCAGTATGCGATAGGCACGCTCGCAGACGCGGATTCTGTCTTCATAGGTGGCGGCCTGGCCCTGCTCGTCGAAGGCCATCACCACCACTGCCGCGCCATACTTCAGCACGGCCGAGGCGTTGCGGCGAAATTTCTCCTCGCCCTCCTTGAGCGAGATTGAGTTCACAATGCCCTTGCCTTGAATGCACTTGAGTCCCGCCTCGATGACCTCCCACTTCGACGAGTCCACCATGAACGGAACCTTCGCGACCTCAGGCTCGCTCCCGAGCAACTGTAGAAAGCGCGTCATGGCGGCTACGCCGTCGATCATGCCCTCGTCCATGCAGATGTCGAGAACATTGGCCCCGTTGTCGACCTGCTGGCGGGCCACGCTGACCGCACTATCGAATTTGCCTTCCTTGATGAGCCTGGCGAATTTGGGCGAACCGGCCACATTGGTCCGCTCGCCGATCATGATGAAGATGCCGGACTGCTGAGTGAAGGGTTGCGAGCCGGAGAGGCGCAGGGGCCTTATTTCGACGGCTTGGGTCTTGATGCTCTCAGGCACGCTCATGCTCCTCTCCCGCTCTGCTGGGCGTTGGTGTTGTGGCAGGAGCGCGCCCCATATTTGCGCGGCGGCAGGCCATCGAGGGCTTTGGCGATGGCCGCGATGTGTTCCGGGGTGTTGCCGCAGCAGCCGCCTGCAATGTTAATCAGTCCGGCGCGCGCAAAGTCGCCCAGGAAACGCGCCATCTCCGGCGGGCCAAGATCGAATCCGGTCTCAGAAAGAGGATTCGGCAGGCCGGCATTGGGATAGCAGGAGATGGCCACGTCCGCCTTCTCCCCGAGCGCGGAAAGGAACGGATACATCAGATCAGGCCCGAGAGAGCAGTTGAGCCCCACCGAGAGCGGCTTCACATGCTCGACGGCAATCCAGAAGGCCTCAATGGTCTGCGCGGAGATCATCGTCTCGCCACCGCGGCCGACGGCGGCTGAGATCATCACGGGCAGTTCGATTCGATCCTCGTCGAAGACCTCGCGGATGGCAACGAACGCGGCCTTGGCGTTGAGGGAGTCGAAGATGGTCTCGACCAGGAGGAGGTCAACGCCACCAGCGATGAGGGCGCGCGCCTGCTGTGCGTAGGCAGTCTTCACCTGGTCGAAGGTAACCACGCGGAAGCCCGCATCATCGGCATCCGGGGAGTTCGAGAGAGAGACGGTCAAGGGGCCGATTGACCCGGCCACAAAGCGCTGCCGGCCGGTTTCATTCGAGACGCGATCGGCCCACTCGCGGCACTGACGGGCCGATTGCTCATTGATCTCCCAGGCCAGACCGTTGAGGAAGGAGTCATCGATGACCTTTTGGTAGAAATCGGGATTCTTTCGGCCGCCGTGCTCACGCGGATCGTCCACGAAGAATTCGCTCTGGGTGATGCTGGTGGCGCCAAAGGTGTTGGTCTCGATGATGTCCGCGCCCGCTTCGAGGAAGCGGCGGTGGATGTCGCAGATCATCTCCGGCTGCGTCAGGGTGAAGAGGTCGCCGTTGTTGAGCAGATCCTTGGTAGAGCTTTTGAAGCGGTCAGCGCGGATATCCGCTTCCGTCATCCCGTAGGTGCGGATGGTGGTGCCCATCGCTCCATCGATGATGGCGATGCGGCTCTCGATGATCTTGCGAAGCGGGTGCGTTTCGAGAAGACTTTGCATGGAACGAAGGCCTCAATTCCGCCGGGAAGCGGAGGGTGCACTGATCAGAATAGCTGCTGACCCGGAATACGCCAAAGCGATCCGGAAGATGGGTAGTGGATGCCGGTGAGCTATTTTGCCGCGATCAGCTCGCTCACCGGCACCAGCATGTCTTCTTTGCGCATGACGAGGTTGGTGGCGTTGAGGGTGGCCAGCTCGAAGCCGTGGCCGTGGGTGATGGCGTCGGTGGGACAGGCCTCGACACAGTAGCCGCAGAAGATGCAGCGGTTGTAGTCGATGTTGTAGACCTTGGCATAGCGCTCGGAGGAGGAGATGCGCTGCTCGGCGGTGTTGTCGGCGGCCTCGATAAAGATGCAGTTTGAAGGGCAGGCGGCAGCACAGAGGAAGCAGGCTACGCACTTCTCCAGGCCGTTCTCGTCGCGCTGGAGGACGTGAGCGCCTCGGTAGCGCTGCTCGAGGACCGCGCCGCGCAGGGGGCCGGGGCCGTCGGGGTAGTTCTCCACCAGCGTGGGTTGCAACATCTCCCCGAAGGTGATGCTCATGCCCTTGGCGATGCCGGCGATGTTGTCCACAATCGACATGAGGTCAGTATACGATGAATTGCGGCGGGGTTCACCGGCCCGGTGCGCAACCTTGCGCCCGTCCTGGTTTGGACGACGCAACGATTGCGCACCCTTGGTCCCGTGACCCGCGCGGTCCAGCGCGGATTCCCGGCGAGGAGCTACTTCTTGGGATGCTCCTCCGGCGCCTGATGCTGTGGCGCCGCTTGCCGCTGCGGAGCAGCCTGGCGTTGTGGAGCTGCCTGGCGCTGTTGCGGCGCCTGGCGTTGCTGTACC
>Ga0302275_10006167_pt1 | contig 11424 bp, 4 predicted proteins | sample III_Bog_N2_2_FD_200229 | JGI IMG/M metagenome (GOLD analysis project Ga0302275, IMG submission 200229) | Peat permafrost microbial communities from Stordalen Mire near Abisko, Sweden - III_Bog_N2_2 | ecosystem: Environmental > Terrestrial > Soil > Wetlands > Peat | place: Sweden: Abisko... | reverse complement strand
TCGGTGATTCCCAGTTCTCTGCCGGTGCCAAACCCCTACGCTACAAATGATCTGATTTACACCGGACCCGGACGCCAGATGATTGTCAGCAAACTTGACCGTTACCGGCTTAGCTCCATTTCTTATGACCCGCCCGTTCCGTTGAGAGAAGTCATCAAGGATTTAGCGCAAAAAATCAAGGCAATAGATCCCACCAAAACAGGGATTAATTTTCTTATTGATAACAATGTTGATACGGCGGCCGCTCCACCAGGAGCCGGTGGCGCAACCCAAATCGACCCGACCACCGGGGCGCAATTGCCGGCAGCGCCGGCGGCAGCATCTGCCCAGACAGATATCGGAGAGTCGGTTCTTATTAATTTGACTGATATGACCGACGTCCGGTTGGCCGATGTATTGGATGCGATTTGCTTGGTTGCCAATTCTCCCATCAAATATTCCATACGGGATTACGCCGTGGTTTTTTCAGCCAAGGGACCGGATCAAGTCCAGCTATCCGAGCGCATGTTCAAGGTGGATCCAAATACATTTTATTCAGGCTTGGAAAGTGTAAGTTCCGCCTCTTTTGGTTCAGTCAACAACAGCAGCGGCGGCAATGGCGGCGGCGGTAGCTCGGGTGGCGGTAACTCGGGCGGCGGCAGCAGTGGCAGCGGAAATAATAGTGGCGGCACTGTGATAGCAGTGGTTAATGCTTCTCCCGGAGCCGGAGGTCTTCGCTCAACGGGCAATGGCAGTGGCGGCGGCGGCGGCGGCGGCGGTGGTGGCGGTGCTGGCACTACCGGAGCCAGCCCGCTTGGCGGTGGCGGTGGCGCAGGTGGTGGCGGTGGTTCTGTTACAGGCAACGGCGGCCTTCGTTATATAACAACCGTCAATCTTGCGTCCGACGTCAGTTCTGCTGCTCGGGCCTATTTTACCACGCTGGGTATTGACATGGCAGCACCTCCTGGCAAGTCCGTGGTATTTAATGACAAACTGGGGTTATTGTTTGTCAGGGCCACGGATCAGGATTTGGATACGATCGAGCGGGTTATTCAGGCATTAAATACGGTGGCTCCGCAAGTTCATATCAAGTCCCGCTTTATAGAAGTGGCGCAGAACGACAGCAAGGCGCTTGGCTTCGACTGGTATCTTGGGCAATTCAACGTCGGGAGCCAGGTCGTGGGCACGGGCGGCAGTTCACCCTCGCTGGTTGTGCCGGTGTCGGCGGCCAATCCCTTGGGAGCTTTTCCTGGAAACACGGCATCCAGCCTCGTTCCTGCATCGGCAAACGACCAGCTGCTTACCTCCGGCCTTGCAAATTCAGCCCCAACGCTGGCTACTTTCACCGGAATTTTGACCGACCCTAATTTTCGCGTTGCCATTCATGCTCTGGAGCAACGTAGCGGAACTGAAACACTGGGCGAACCGGAGGTGACCACCACCAGCGGACGGCAAACTCAAATGCGGGCCACAAAAATTATCAATGTTATCACTGGATTTGGTTTTGATAATGGAACGGGGGCAAATGGGGCAACCGCTGCCACGGTAGGCGGAACCACCGGTGGAACAACGGTAAACCAGGCCGGGGCCGCCTCAATTACTCCCGATACTCAACAGGTCGAAACAGGCCCGATTTTGGACGTTGTGCCTTATGTTTTGTCCGATGGTTACACGATCAGCATGGCATTGATTCCGTCGGACACGGAATTCGGCGGCTACGACACCATCTCTGCAACCGAGATACCGGGATACAATCCGGGTGCCGCGCTTGCTGGTATTGCCAATGGCACCACGCTTCCGGTGGCTCTGCCGGACTTCACCGTGCGTCAGGTTGTTACCACCGTGAATGTCTGGGACAATCAGACCGTTGTTCTTGGCGGACTGATCACCTCGACAGTCCAGAGCACAAAGGACAAGGTGCCGTTTCTGGGAGATTTGCCGGGCGTGGGGCGTCTCTTCCAAAGCCAGTCGAAGACTGAGCAAAAGGACAACTTGATGGTATTTGTGACACCCACGATTGTTGACCCGGCGGGAAATCGTGTGCATTCGGACGACGAACTTCCCTTTGCACAGGGAGCCGTTCCGACGCAGCCGGCATTTCCAACACAGGTGATGCCACAGCCCGCTCCAACTGAAGCGGATCAGCCGGTGAAATGACAATCTCATTCGTGAAAACAGTCGTCAGGATTTGAAAACCCCGGCAAATTATTTGTGGAACGGTTGCTGATTGTTGACGGTCATGCTTACGCGTATCGCGCTTTCCACGCGATTCGCAGTTTGCACTCGCCGACGGGCGAGCCGACGAACGCCATATACGGCTTCGTCAAAATGATGGCGAAGATGCGGGCGGTCATTGAGCCGACGCATTTGATGGTCGTTTGGGATGGCGGATTGAACGCGGAGCGCATGGCCATGCTGCCGGAATACAAGGCGCAGCGCTCCGAAATGCCGGAAGATTTGAGGCCGCAACTGGATGGGATGGCAGTTTGGCTGAAGGCGGCGGCCATCGCGTCGTATTGCGGTGATGGCGTTGAGGCGGACGATTATATCGCCTGCATAGCACGGCACGCGGCAGGCGCGGGCATGCATGTGGTTATTGCCAGCGCTGACAAGGATTTTATGCAGTTGGTGTCGGAGCGGGTCGGTTTGCTGAATCCCGGCGACAAAACCGGGATGGTTTGGAAGGACGAACAGGTTCGCGCCAAGGCTGGTGTGGAACCGTCGCAGATTGTGGATTGGTTGAGTTTGATGGGCGACAGCGTGGACAACATACCGGGAGTGCCCGGAGTAGGACCGAAGACCGCCGCCGGTTTGCTGAGGAAATTTGGCTCGGTGGAAAAATTGTTCGGGCGGCTGCACGATGTGAAGTCGGAAAAATTGCGCGCCGCATTGCGCGGCGCGGAAGGCGCGGTTCGGCGCAACCATGAGATGGTGCGCCTGCGGGACGATTTGTCATGTGAATTTGCGCCGGAAGACTGGCTTGGAAAGCCGGCGGATGCCGGACGGCTGCGCGGGCTGTATCGGCAATGGGGATTTAATGGATTGCTCGCATCACTGGAAGAGGCCGCGGGCGACCGGCAGGCGATTTTGATTTAGATAATTTGGAAAGATGAATTTGAGGAACAGGATTGGGATTTTGTCTGCGCCGCTGATTTTTCAGCGGTGGCGGATGCGTTTTTTAGAAACTATTTTTGGACAGGATGCTCTGGTGCGTTTAGAATCATTCAAACCGTTTTTTATGCCGTTATTGTTTGTCCGCAGGGCCGCTGTTTGCCTTTGTTGGGGGTTGTTCCTCATGATTCCTGCTGTCGATTTTGCCCAGACCAATTATTACACCACGAACGGGACGGAATACGAGGTGGTGGGTTCGTTGCTGGGCGACCAGGTTTTTCCCGATGCGGCCGTGACGCCGTCGGGCGGTTTTATCGTATGGCAGGACAACGCAACCGATGGCAGCGGCTGGGGCGTGAGCGCGGAGCAGGTGAACGGCACCTTGTCCGGTACGTTGAGCCCTTTTCGTGTGAATGTCACGGGAACGAACGACCAGGAAAATGCGCGCGTGGCATTGTTGAAAAATGGGGGTGCTGTTTTTGTGTGGCAGGGCGGAGTGGAGGGATTTCAAAATATTTACGCGCGATTCCTGACGCCCACCAACACATGGACGACCACCAACGACGTGCTCGTTAACATGTCAACGAACAATTTCCAGATAACTCCCGCCGTGACCGTCCTGAACAATGGCAATGTAGTGGTCGTGTGGGCCAGTTTCAATCAGGCTGCGGCCAATAGCATGCTGGATGTTTATGGCCAGGTGTTTTCGCCTTCAGGCCGGCAAATCGGCGCCAATTTTCTGGTCAACCAGTTCACTCCTTACAACCAGCGCACGCCCGCAATAGCGGCGTTGAAGGGCGGCGGATTTGTCGTGACCTGGGTTTCGGAACAGCAAAACAAGCAGGCTGTCTTGCCTTCTTCCACGAATACCGCCGCCACACTTGCCGCCACGACGACGCCCAGCGTGGATGTTTACGCGCGGCTTTATGACAGCAACGCCCTTGCCACGACCGGCGAGTTTTTGGTCAATTCAAATTCCAATCCCTGCGGAAACCCGGAAGTGGCGGCGGCTTCAGACGGTAGTTTTTTGGTGGCTTGGGCGGCACACGACACGGTGAATTACACCAACGGCTGGGACATCTATGCACGGTCATTTTCCAGCAATGGTGTTGGTGGAAACATAGCGATCGTGAACACTCATATTTACGGCGATCAATACGCGCCCCGGGTCAGCTCAATCGGCACGGATTATCTGGTGGTGTGGACAAGCCTGGGACAGGATGGGTCGCGCGAGGGGGTTTACGGTCAGTTTTTGCACGGTGTCGCCCCGGTGGGCGGCGAATTACGCGTTAACACGACGACAATAGGCCAGCAGATGCAGCCGGTTGTCACTTCGGACGGCGCGGAACAGTTTTTGGTGGTCTGGACCAGTTTCACCGGCAGCCCGTATAATTTTGATTTGTTCGCGCAGCGTTACATCAACGTGTCGGCGCTGTTGCAGCCCATGGCCGCGCCGTTTGTCTGGGTGCCGTTCATGGTGAGCAACAACGTGTATCAGCCGCAGTTGGTGGTATCATGGCCGTTTCTGCTCGGGATTTCGGTTTCCAATTATGAAGTTTATGTGGATGGTGCGGCCACGCCGGTGGCGGCTGTGGCAACCAATCAATGGACCATGACGGCGGCTTATGGGTTGACGGCCAGCAGCACTCATTCCTTCACGGTGGATTATGTGACAACTGCCGGACTGCGTGCGACGAACTCCCCGGCAACCAGCGGCACAACATGGAGCGGGTTGTATTGGGGGTCGGCGGCCAGCCCGATTCCTTATGAGTGGATGGCGGGCTATTTTGGCGGATATTACGGCGGCTCATATCATACGAATTTTTGGCCCTCGGCAGGCTCCTTGGCGGCTTCCGGCGGCCCGACCCTTGCCCAGGTCTTCTTGAGCGGCGGCAACCCGTTTGATTCCACCACATGGCTGAAAACCACGCTTACCAGCACGTCGCAGGGGATGTTCCTGAGCTGGAACACGCAGCCGGGGGCCACGTATCAGGTTCAAGTGAGAACGAATCTGACGGCGGCATGGAGCAATCTCGGCTTGCCGCGTTTTGCGGCGGGCAGCAGCGACTCGATTTATGTCGGCGGCAGCCCGGCGGGCTTCTACCGCATGGTGCTCCTGCGTTGATGATGTATTTGTATGAGGCAAACGATTAACAGATTTTTATGGGTTGTTCTTCTTGTGGCCGGTGTGCAGGCCTCCTGGGGCTTTGCATTGCTCGGGCCGATTGCTAATGGAGGTGATGCGTGGCAGACGGCGGTCATCGGTTATAACTACGCTGCTTACGTTGATGAGCGCAGCCAGATTAACCCGGGCGGCCCGGTGTTTTTGGGGGACATCGGCGCACCGAAAAATATCGGCGAGGGATACCGGCGCAATGTGAACACAAACTATTACGCCTATAATGCCAATTTTTTGGACTTCTTCGGCACAATAGGCGCCAGCTACACGGACGGCGCCTTCGCCATCATGAACAGCCTCACCAATGTGGACAGTTACAGCAGCAGCCTTTCGGAGTTTCCGTATGACTCGCAGCATTACAATTATGAGGCGCAGTCGCTGTTTCTGACGGATATCAAGTCCGAGACACTGCACCTGCTCGTGGAGCAGATGGGGCTTGAACAGCCTGAACGTTTCACATGGGCCCTGGCGGAACGCAATGATCCGCCGGGATGTCCGCTCACCACCTCCTATTTGGTGGTTCAAAGAAATTTTGGCATCACCCCCACCGCGCTGAACCAGGTTCAGTATTCTCCGTATGTTAACAATGTTCTGTACAGTTATTACATTGTGGAAGATTGCACGGGTCCAAACCCCCTGGCCTGGACGGTTCCTTTTTCCGTGGATCCCTTTGCCCAGCAGTATACATCCGTGGCGGCCAATAGTGGCAATGGTTTGTTTATCCTCCCGGTGTCGTTTGGCGGCCTGCAGGTGGGTGGATTCTACACGGGACTGACTCTGGATGATGTGGCGGGGTTGCGTTATCTTTACAGCACGAACAACCTCGCGCGTGAAACCTCGCAGGCCACATTGCTGTCCACCAATGTCACCACTACCCAGATTCAGTTGACGACGTTGGATTTGGGGTTGCTGTTGGCGCAGTCGGCCACGAATAACGCGGCAACGTTGGAGGCGTTGTATCCCGGACTGCTCGTTTCATCCACCACCAACGGACTGGGCTTGGTCTACACCACAAACGTAACGGCATATTATACGAACGCGCCGGGGCCTGCCGTCACGAACTATGACACCCAAAATCTGTTTCTAATAAATACGATGGATTTCAACCTGTTCTGGCTGCAGGCGTTGACGAATAATACGGGTCAGGTGGCAAACTCTGCACTTGCAATTACGCAGTTGCAGGCGTTGTATCCGGGGTTGGTGATCGTTAGCGCCACGCCTTACTACACCAACGTGGTCACCACAAACTATGTCACTTACCTCACGAATGAATTTGGCAACGGCACGGTATATCCTCCGCCGATTATTACGGTGACTGTAGTCAGCAGCATTGTGACCAGTTTTCAGGCGCGTTATAATTACGTGTTTGGAAATTTGATGCTCAATGTCAACGGCACTTTCGTTCCATTCACGAGCTTTACCGCAAGCAGCGGCCTGTTTAATAACAGCGAATATGTCACGATTCAAAATATTACGGTGACCAATCTGGTCGGCGCACCCTATGGCAGTCCACTGGAAACCAACATCACGACCCAGACGGTTCTCACTCACAACCCCATGGGAAACTTTTTCATCATGCCCACCAACTGGTGCGGTTTTACCGTTGCTCCTATACCGCCAAATCCGAGCCCGGTCACGCAGATATTTCCCAGTTATACAAACACGGTTTCGACAACAGTTACAAATCAGTTTGGTGTGACGACTGCCACGCAGAACACTATCAGCACGTATGCAAATTATCTGGAAGTGGTGGAACCGGGCGTCTGCGAGCCGGTGCTGGTCTATGCCACCAATACCACGACCACCGTGGCCAACACCGGTTTTACGAACACCTTTTTGAACATTGTGACCAACATTTATTCTCCGACCAGTCTGGAGATAATCGTGATAACGAACATTTATTCGACCAACGGCGAGCCGGTTGGGACGCTGGTGACCAACGTGATCAACCCCAATTTTACCAATTCGCTCGTCACCCTGCCGTCCGGGGATTTCTTCATCGTGCCGACCAACTGGTGCGGCTTCACAATCACGACCCTCTTGACAAACGTGGTGGCGACCACGAACACGATCTTGATTGGCGGGACGGCAACCAATGGTGCCCAGAGTTCGCTGACGACCGTCACTTATTTCACCAATCACACCATCTTGGTTAATGCGAACATCTGCTCCATTCAGGCGCAGGCGGGCACCACGGCGATTCGTGAAGGCATCGAGAAGGTTGAGTTTGTCAGGGCGGACTACGATTCGCTCATCGGCCAGTTCTTCCAGCCCATCACAAACTATTATACCATGCAGAGTGTCACCAACAGCCAGTTGTTCACGCAGTATTTCCAGCGGGTCATCACCCAGCCGGACATTCTCATGACCGCAGATAATGATATTGCAGGGAATACGTTCGATGGAACCGTTACTCGGAACATTAATTTTGATCAGGGCAATATCCTGCCCGGGCTGGCCGGTCCCGGGGTCATCAACGCGCCGGTGACCTTTAGCTACAACAAGATTGGCACGGCCTTTGATAACGGCCCCTTGGAAGACACCGTTTCCACCAATCAATTTTTGAGCCAGTTGACGCAATATCCTGCGTCCGCATGGGCGTCGTTTGACAGTTCCACCAATGATCCGGTGGTTTATCCCGACGGCACCAGCATCTCCAATCTGGAGAACCAGATCATCATCCAGATTTCACCGACAAGTGTTGCGCCTGGTACCCATGGCGTTGCCTATGCGCCGGTGACATTCACGGTTACGGACACTTCGCTGCCGCTGGTTTGGTCATGGTCGCCGGTGGGAACGGAAACATTGCCGCCGGGCCTGACGCTGTCTTCTGGAGGAATGCTGTCCGGCACTCCCACGCAGTCCGGCACATTTGACTTCATGCTTCAGATGACCGATTCTATTAACCGAACCGTCCAATGGCAATTTACCATCATCATCAACTAGAACCATGAACGGCATCCATAACATGAACAGTGCGCCGGGCCGTTGGAAAGGGCTGATGAAATGGCCGTTGCTTTGCGTCCTGTTGGGTTTCATGCTGGCACGCACCGCCCTGGCCACGGATTCCGTCTGGCCGCCGGCAAATGAATTGGGACAGGTTTTCGACTATACCGTTCCGGGCAATCCCCCTCCGATAATCGACGCCACCAATTTTGACATAGAGAACCAGTTCACAATAAATTATACGGCGACCGTCCCCAATCCTGAAACTTTCGAGACATGGAACACCATCAACTACACCAACAACGGGTTGATGGTGGCCAATGCCCCTCTTTCAATAAACGGCGTATTTCTGAGCATCGCACCCGGCTGCGGCTTCCTGTTTGACACGCAGACCACGAATGTCAATGACCACCAGATGGCCGGCACCTTTTACAATCCGGGCAGCATACGCGTTAATTCTATCATTGATAACTCAAATGACGTCACGGCCCTGTTGACCATCGGGGAGTTTGACGCCTGGGCCACCAACATCGTCAATCCCGGAACGATTGATCTGGGGCCGGAGAGCCTGTTGCAATTGACCGGGCAGAATGTGGAACTGGCCCGCAGCCAGCTCACCATAGAAGGTTATGATACTTTATTGTTTGCCAATCCGGGTTTGACCAGTGTGGATTATGGCGTCGGCACTGACACCAACGCCGATTGGATTCCGGGTGATTACCTCCAGCCCACCTATGCGATTTCATCCTTTTTTACATCCCAGTTGTTCGCGCTGGATCAAATGGAGGTGTTTCCTTCCATTCCCTATTATCATCAGAATTTTACAGGCACAAATTATGTTCTGACACGGGCTGTTTTCCTCACTTCCACTCCGGGCAGCCCGGGTGCCAACGTCACTCAGAATGTGTATTTCGGGGGTAATCCGGTTCCGTATCTCGGGAATGGCTTCGTCACCGTCCAATGGACCGGTTCATACATTGACCAGTCGAGCGGGCAGGTGGCGAACAATTATCTTTATCTCAACGATTATTATGTCGGTGGCGCAAACACGAACAACCCGGTTATAAACGGCATTCCCTCTAATTTCACGTTTACCGAGTCGGCCACTCCTGCGGTTTTTGGCGTGGCGCCCGCTGTCACCGCTTATCCCGCGTTCAATTTCACCGTGGTTACCAACAACTATTCTTACGTCAGTTTGCAGTTTGTCCCCTCTACGGTGGCCACCAATGCAACGTTGCAGAATCCAAGCGGCGCGTTGAGCAATTTGGTCGGACGGGTTCAGATCAGCGCCACCAGCAACCTGGATCTGGGCTACGCGTCCATTGACGGCCCGAATTACCTTTCAATTTCCTCTCCAAACCAGTTCAGTGGCAGCGCTGGTGCCCAGATTTTTGCGCCTTATGCGGACATCAACGTCGGGGTCACGAATGGAAACCTCTCCGTCAGCAATCTGTTGGAGGGGTCGCTTCCCCGTTGGAGCGGCAACTTGCAGGCGTGGAGTTCGGACTGGATTTATGTGGATGCCAACAGCGTGACAAACGAATACCGCGTGTTGCTTGTCAACAGCCAGCTTTCCCCCACCGCGCCGTCGCAGGTCCAGAATTTGAGGTTGCACGCCACGAACAATCTCGTCATCAGCGACACGTTCAACATCATCGGCAGTTTGTCCATTGACGCCACGAATCTGACCTTGACGACGAACGGCGTCGGTGCCGGTTCGCCGGATGGCGAATTGAACTTGCAGACCATTCCCATTGTCTGGGCCACCGCCGTGCCGAACGTGCGCAACCTGACCAACAACGGCGCCATACGGACTCTCAACCTCGCCGTCTTTGGCGGCGCGCAGTCACCGTATTATAACTTCATCAGCTCGGGGCTGATCATGGATTCGGGCGCCCAGATCTGGGCAGATAATTTTAACTGCAGTGGGACGTTTTCAAACGTTCTCTCCGCCAACGCCACGTTCGCGTTGCAATCAACCAATGCGGTGCTCACCAATTTGGTGCTGGCCGCCAGCGGCGACGTTTCCATCAACACCGGCAGCCTGGTGGCCAGCAATGTGCTTTTGCAGGCCGGTCGCTCGCTGACTCTGCTTTCAACAAATCTTTTGACCGATCAGATTGTGTCCGGCTCTGCAAGCCTCACCAACGGCAACATCTGGACGGTCGGCGCCGCTGCCATCAGCAATGGTAAAGGTTTAAGTCTGCCGCTGAATCCCACGAATGGCGACCTGCTAGGCACCACCATCACAAGCATCGCACCGGCAAATGTCCAGTTCACCGTCACTTGGGCGGGCAACGACTACGGCGCTGCCGCTGCAGGCTTTACGAACAATGCGGCGGTTGGCCGGTTGATTTTGAACGGGCAAAGTTCGCGCAGCCTGTTCACCTTCAACGGCACCGGCGTCAGCAACGCCATGTATGTGGACTATCTTGAGTTCGACAACTCGGCGACCAATGAAACCAGTTACAATTATCCCGAATTGTCCATCAACACAAACATGGTGGTCTATTTTGCTCAGGCGTATATGAACGGCGTGTCCGTTGCGGAAAAAATTGACGAGGCCAGCAGGTTTAACGGCAGGAACAATGGGAGGCTCATATGGGTTCCCACCTATGCCGGCCATTTCAGCTCGACAAGCGTTGTCTCCGGCGGCGTTACAAACACGGTCAATGCCGCTTTGGCAAGCAGCCAGGACGTTGATTCGAACGGGAACGGCATTCCAAACGCCAGCGATCCCACCCCGTTTTTCCTGGCAAGCCAGATTGATTTCATGGAAACATTGACCAATGTGCCGCCGTTGTCCGTAAGGCTTTCGTGGATGACCATTCCGCTCGCGACCAACTATGTCTATTACAGGACAAATTTGATTTCGACGAACTGGATGCAAATAACAAATTTCACTTTCGCTTCGACCAATTACCCGGTATTCCAGACAAATTCCGGTTTTACTCTGACGAATTATCCGTCGCCGGCAACGAATATTTCGATTTTGGACCCCGTCAACCTGATGCAGCCGCGTTATTATCGGGTGGCGGTGCTGCCGTATCTGACGGGTCCGAACGGTTATTAGCGGTAAACTGATTTGATTGGAAGAATGTCCGGTGGGTGCATCCCGCCGGAGACAGTGATAAAACTTGTGAAAACAATAATGCAAATATTCGCAGGCCGCAGCCTGCGGTGCTTTCTGCGGAGCGCCGGCTTGGCAA
>Ga0302275_10006164_pt1 | contig 11432 bp, 7 predicted proteins | sample III_Bog_N2_2_FD_200229 | JGI IMG/M metagenome (GOLD analysis project Ga0302275, IMG submission 200229) | Peat permafrost microbial communities from Stordalen Mire near Abisko, Sweden - III_Bog_N2_2 | ecosystem: Environmental > Terrestrial > Soil > Wetlands > Peat | place: Sweden: Abisko... | reverse complement strand
GCGGCGGTTGATCGCGGATTACGATTATCAACTTAAATTTGTGATCGCGAACGAGCCGGATCTGGCCGAAGCGCAGGAATTAATTGCTGCCCTGAATGCGCCTGCGGGCAAGGTGATTCTGATGCCCGAAGGCATCACAGCCGAGGTTCTGAATGCCCGCGGCGCTTGGATCGCGGAGTTGTGCAAACGGCATGGGTACCGGTTCAGCCCGCGGCTCCACGTGCACCTGTATGGGAACCGGCGGGGCACGTAGCGCCGGTTCCCTTGCTCAGCCTTGCTCCAGGTAGGCGATTAAACATTGGCGAGGCCGTTTCCCGGTATTTCCCAACTCCCCTGGAATCGCGTACTATAATTGGTTGAAATGCTTCGCGAAGCGCGGTGCACCGTCTGCGCCGTCATCCTGGCCGCCGCCTTTCTGCCGATTCCCGCCTCCGCCGACAGCCAATGGGTGAAAGCCCGCCTGGGGTCGTTCGAAACCATCAGCGATAACGGCCGCCGCTCCGCCATTCAGGCACTGAGCCAGTTCGAGCAGTTCCGTTTCGCCCTCGGCGCGGCCATGGGCAAGCCCGACCTCAAACTTGAGCCTCCCCTTCGCATCGTGGTTTTCAAAAACGCGCAGGAAATGCCGCCCGCCTGCACCGGCCTGCTGACCGGTCGCGACCACCTGATGGCCTGCATCGTTTATCAGAACGAAGGCAAAGACGAACAGTTGCCCCCGCAACTGGTTCGGCAACTCACCGTCCGCCTGCTGGAAGAGAATTTCTCCAACCTCCCGCCGGCTACCGAGCGCGCCCTTGAGTCGTTCTTCGGTACGGTGCAGTCGAGTTCGGTCCATGTTTCCTGGGGCGCGCCACCGCCCGCCGAGGAACGCACGCGCGACTGGGCGCTGCTCCACATGCTCATCACGCAGCCGGAATACTCCGGCCGCGCCCACATCTACCTGCATAACCTGGCCAACGGCATGGATTCGAACGGGGCCATCCGCAGCCTCAGCGAAGATCCCGCGAAGTTCAATGCCGCCGTGGACGCCTACTACATCGCGGGTGGCTTCAAAAGCACTGCGGCCCCCAATCGCGCGCTCAACACCGAACGCGATTTCAGCACCACGGTGCTGACGGCAGACGAGGGCCAGCTCATGCGCGCCGACCTGCTGATGGTCGGCTCCGGCGCGATTTACCAGTCCCTGCTGCAGTCCGGCAAGCACGTTTCCGAGGCCAACGAGGGCCTCGCGATCCTGGCCATGCGCGCCGGCGATACCGAGCACGCCCGGCATTACATGGAAGCCGCGCGCAGCGCCGGCACCCAGAATTTCATCGCGCTTACGTCTTATGGAAGCCTCGAAACCGATCCCGAACGGGCCATCGCTATCCTCAAGGAAGCTCTGACGCTCGACCCGAAGTACGCGGAAGCGCACTGGGCGCTCGGCGAGAAGATCTCCGACAAGCCGCGTCGCATGATGGAGTGGAAACAGGCCGTGGCACTCGCGCCCCGCAACTATCAATGGTGGGAGCAATACGCGCAGCTCTGCATCGATCAGAAGCAATATGCCGAGGCAGGCCGCGCATGGCTCGCCGCCGCACAGGCTGCACCGGATATTCAGCATAAGGAGCAGTACCTCGCGTCCCGCGGCCAGATCGACCAGTTGCGCCTCGACGACGAGGAAGCTACGCGTCGTCGCGAAGCGGCGGCCCGGCAGGCCGAAATCGACCGGCTTAAGAATCAGGCAAAGAGGGAACTGGCGGATCTGGAAGCGCACGCGAACGCCAAGCCGCTCACAAAGGAGGAACTGGCGAAGACCGTGGACTGGACTGAAATCCACGGCAGTGCAACGCTTGCGGGCACGCTGACGCGCGTGCAGTGCGTCTCGCGCCAGTTTCAGCTGGACGTGAAAGACGATCTCGGGAAGGTCCAGCGGCTGCTGGTCGCCGACCCCTCAATGCTCGAGATTACCGGCGGCGATGGGACGATTTCCTGCGGCGGTGCCCAGAAGTCGCGAGCCGTGGTGATCACTTATAAACCAACGACCGAACACAAGGGTTTCATGGGTGAAGTGACCGGGATCGAATTCCGTCCATGAAGCCCCGGCTGAAAAGGCTTATCGGCGCGGACAAACCGAAAGTCATCGCGGTGATTGGGCTCAGTCGCGCCGATGTGGAAGCGGGAGTTGCGCATGCCCGGACCAGCGCGGCGGGTCTGCCGATTCGGACGTGGTGCGCCGAAGACGGCGTGACCGCCAGTCAGGTGCGCCGCGAACTCCGGCAGCTATGGCCCGCATTAATGGTGGTCGCGTGGACGGGCCAAAAAGGTCGCAGCGCTTTCAAGGTGTTAGCGTTCACAGTACCGCCATTCCGCATCGTCATCTTTAACGAAGCGCACGGTTTCTCTCCCGCAAGGTCGGGAGCGCTCCTGGCGCACGCCAGATGGAGGCTCCGCGACTGGTGCATCGCCACCTTCGAAACGGCGGTCGAATGGATCGTGGCCCTGGCCCAGTGGTTTATTGCGCTGGGCGCATGGATTGGCCGCTGGATCGCCGGGCGTGCGAAAGGCATCTATTCCCTGCTCTACCGCGGCGGTCAACGCGTCCGGGACGCCGTTCGGCTGGGGTATTCGCTCGCCCTGCGAGGCGGCGACAGGGCCTGGAGTTCAATGCTTGAGGGGATGGCGGTCATCGCGCAATTCCTCCCGCAACCGAAGCTTGTGGCGCAGGTTTCCGACCTGCCTACGCGCACCATCCCCGCTGCCGCCGGAGCAACCTACACGAGGCTCGTTCTTCACGGCAGAGCCTGGCCCGCCGGGAAGGTCCGCGAAGCCGTGGCCAACCGGCACACGGATTTCATAGTCTTCCAAAGCCAGGAAGACACGCAGGACCCCGCGTCGCTGATCTGCGAAGCCGTCGAATCGAACGCCTTCGCAGTCGCCCGCCAGATCGCCTACACCGGCTGGCGGGCCCAGGTCCTCAACAAGCATCCCTTCCGCCGCCTCCAGCCCGATGAAGCCGCCGAAGTGTTCGCTCCCTGGTCGTCGCTGATCGTCATTCGGCGGGACCTCTTCGAACAACTCGGCGTCCCCGTCGCTGCAACCACTGGCGCGGCGCTCATGCTCCTCTTCTGGAAAGCCGCGGCCGCCGGATGGAAATCGCTGGTCGTCGGCGGCAACGAGGCGCTCACGCAGGAACCGGCCATGCCGCTCGAAGACCGCGAATTCGCCCTGCGCGTACCATCCGCCCCGCAGCGCCGCTTCCAGGCCCGTGGCAACGTTGCGTTCTCTCCCACCCACGCACGACCGTTCCGGGGTCTGCCGCGCATCCTGATCGTCTCGCCCTACCTGCCATTCCCGCTGTCGCACGGAGGCGCGGTGCGCATTTACAATCTCTGCCGCGCGCTCTGCGGCCGGATCGATTTCATCCTCGCGTGCTTCCATGAATCGGGCGAAGCCATCCGTTACCCGGAACTTCACGAAGTCTTCCGCGAAGTCTACGCGGTAGATATCGACGAGAAGAACCCCGATCCAACCGTCCCGAAGCAGGTGGCAGAATACCGCAACTCGGCGATGGACCACCTCATCCGCACCCTCTGCGGCGAAGGCGCAATCGATCTGGTGCAACTGGAATACACGCAGATGGCGGAGTACCGCAACTCCACCGGCAAGGTTGCAGTGCTGCTCGTAGAGCACGACATCACCTTCACGCTTTATCGTCAACTCAAGGACCCCACGGCCGGACTCTGGGAAGAGTTCGAGCGCGAAGCCCTGCAATGCTCGAATGCCGTCTGGACCATGTCCGAAGAGGACAGGGCGATCGCGCTGGAACATGGCGCCGGGCGCCGATCGACCGTGGTGGTGCCCAACGGTGTGGATCTCGCACGCTTCCAGCCGGAACCGCGCGAAACAAAAGTACCCACCATTCTCTTCGTTGGGTCCTTCCGGCACCTGCCGAACCTGCTGGCCTTTGAAGCGCTTCGCCAAACCATTATGCCCGCGGTGTGGCGCGAATTCCCGAACTGTCACGTCAACGTGATCGCCGGCCCCAACCACGAACGCGCCGCGCTGCTGGCGCAGAAATCGTCCCTGCTCACCGCCGATCCCCGCATTTCAATCCAGGGCTTCGTGGAAGATGTCCGGCCCGCCTATCGCGAATGCGACGTGGTCGCGATCCCGCTGCCTGTATCGGCCGGAACCAACATCAAAGTCATGGAGGCCATGGCATGCGGACGCGCGATTGTCAGCACGCCCGTTGGATGTCAGGGTCTGGATTTGTTGGATGGTGAAGACCTTCTGATTCGCGAGATTGGTCCGGACTTTGCCGAAGGCCTGCTCGCATTGCTTCGCAGCCCGGAACGCCGCGAATCAATCGCCGCTGCTGCGCGCCATACGGCAGAACGCCGGTTTAGCTGGGACGCCATTGCGGCGGACGCGCTCGCGTCGATCCTCAGCGTCGTTCGTCCACCTTCTCACGCCGCTTCTGCGTCAGAATATCGCGAATCGCATAGATCCGCCGGTTCTGCGTCTCAAAGTAAGTCCGTATCAGAAGTTCGCCGATAAGCCCGGTGCTGAACATCATCAGGCCGGCCAGCAACAACAGCGCTCCCGCAATCATCAAGGGCCCGTGCTCCTGGATAATATCCAGTTGCCAGAACAGCTTCACCACGGCGCAATAACCCAGCATCGCGCCGCCGGCCACCGTGCCAGCCAGGCCGATCGCGCCGAAGAAATGCATGGGCCGCGTGAAGTATTTCAGCAGAAACCGGATGGTCAGAATGTCGAACAACACCCGAAAGGTCCGGCCCAGTCCGTAATGCGAAGCGCCCGCCGCCCGCGGCGTATTCTGAATCGGAACCTCGGCCACGCGGGCACCATAAAAGCTGGCCAGCGCGGGGATGAAGCGATGCAGTTCGCCGTAGAGGTGAACGTCTTTCAGAACCTCGGCGCGATAGGCTTTGAAGGTCGTTCCGAAGTCGCGCAGGTCGATGCCCGAAGCCTTGGACATCAGCCAGTTCGCCACCCGCGAAGGAATCTTGCGCGTGATGGGATTGTCGACGCGCTCCTTGCGCCAGCCGCTCGCGATGTCGAAGCCTTCGTCGATCTTCTTCAGCAGAGCGGGAATGTCTTCGGGCGCGTGCTGCAGATCGCCATCCATCGCGATGATGATTTTGCCGCGAGCCTCATCGAAGCCCGCCGACAACGCGGCGGTCTGCCCGAAATTCCGCCGCAAACGGATCACCTTCAGGCGCTGGTCGGTCTGCACCAGATTGGCCAGCAGCTCATAGCTGCGGTCGCCCGACGCGTCGTCCACGAAAATAATTTCATAAGGGCGCCGGATCTGGAACAATACGGATGTCAGCCGGTCGTAGAGGGGCAGAATCGAGGGCTCTTCGTTATGAATCGGAACGACGATCGAAAGCATCCGTACTCTCATTCTAACGATGTCATCGGGCGACAGCAGGATTCCGTTTCGCGCCACCACAGGCGCCGCTTCTTACGAAGCCATCAGGCCCCTGCCCGTGCGGGCTCTGCTTGAAAACGTCCGCAGCCTTTACAACGTGGGCGCGTTCTTTCGCACGGCGGATTCCGCGGGAATTGAGAAGCTGCATCTGGCCGGAATCACCGGCTATCCGCCGCAGAACATGATCTCGAAGACGGCGCTTGGAGCCGAGAACACGGTCGCCTGGGAACATACCTGGAAACCCGAGATCGCCATCCGCGAACTGCGCGAAGCGAACTTCGAGATCGCCGCCATCGAGACCAGCGTGCATGCGGTGGATCTGTTCGACTGGCAACCGCGCTTCCCTGTCTGCGTGCTGTTCGGCCATGAGACCGACGGCCTGACGCCTGCCGTGGCTGCGCTCGCCGACACGCATGTCCGCATCCCGATGCTGGGCCTCAAACACTCATTGAACGTAGCCACTGCCGGAGGTGTTGTTTTCTATGAACTGCTTCGCAAATACCGCGCGCTCCTCAGCGGGGCTTAAAGCTACCCGGTTATCCTCAACTATGCATCCGAAACACCGCGCCTGTGCCGCCATTGTTCTGATGGTCGCGTTCTCGTCTCAGAACGCGGCGCCCGCCACCGTTCCTTCGAACTATGCCGATCTCGACACCTCAGCCAGCGAGTTGAAGCCGTTGATCGAACGCTACTCGGCGGACCGGGGCAACCTTATCCGCTTCTACAACATTTCCTCGTCGCCCGAGCGCCGCGCCCGTCTGCGCTGGTTCTATGAGGAGACAAAAGCCGCGCTCGCCGCGCAGAACTTCGACGTGATGGGTCAGGATGGCAAGGTCGATTACATCCTGTTCCGGAACCATCTCGATCACGAACTCCAGCGCCTCGATCTGGATGCGAAAGAGGAGGCCGAGAATGCCGTTTATCTTCCCTTCTCGGCCACCATCATCGGCCTTGAAGAATCACGGCAGAAGATGAATCCGCTGGATCCGGTCAAGGCTGCGCAGACGCTGGGCAAGCTGAACAAGGATATCGACGCTGCCCGCCTGTCCGTCGACGCAAAACTGCGCGGCGAAACGGGCTTACAGTCTGCGCAGATGCGTCGGATCGTGGGTAATCGCGCCGCCAATGAGGCAGTGTCTCTGCGCGGTTCGCTTCGTACATGGTTCACGTTTTACAACGGCTACGACCCCATGTTCACGTGGTGGGATGAGGAGGCGTATCGCACCGTCGATACCTCGCTTCAGAACTACACCACCTATCTGCGCGAAAGAGTTGCCGGCCTGCGCTCCGGCGCGCCCGAAAGTGCTCCTGCAGGAGGTCGCGGAGGCAGGGGTGGTGGAGGTGGGGGAGCTTTCGATGCCGCCGCCAGCGGCGCCCGCGCCGGCTCCACAGACGATATCGTTGGCGATCCCATTGGCCGCGGCGGCCTGGTGAGCGAACTCGCCAATGAGATGATTCCCTACACGCCGGAGCAGCTCATCACAATCGCCAACAAGGAATTCGCCTGGTGCGAAGGGGAAATGAAAAAAGCTTCGCGCGAAATGGGTTTTGGCGACGACTGGCATGCCGCTCTCGAAAAGGTCAAGACCATGTACGTGGAGCCGGGTAAGCAGCCCCAGATGATCCGCGACCTTGCGCTCGAAGCAGAGAAATTCCTCGACGATCACGACCTGGTTACTGTTCCGCCCATTGCGCGCGAATCCTGGCGCATGGATATGATGACGCCCGAACGCCAGCTCGTGGCCCCGTTCTTCCTGGGCGGTGAAGTGATCCAGGTTTCCTACCCGGTCAACTCGATGACCTACGAGCAGAAAATGACCACCATGCGGGGAAACAACATCCCGATGTCGCGCGCCACTGTTTTTCATGAGTTGATCCCCGGGCACAATTTGCAGGGCTACTATGCGGCGCGCTTCAAACCCTATCGGTCCGTCGCGGGCGGGACGCCATTCGTTACGGAAGGCTGGTCGCTCTATTGGGAACTTCTTATGTGGGACCTGAAGTTTCAGAAGACCCCGGAAGACCGCGTAGGCGCTCTCTTCTGGCATATGCATCGCTGCGCACGGATTATCTTCTCGCTCAGCTTTCACCTCAGCAAGATGACGCCGGTGGAGTGTGTCAACATGCTGGTGGAGCGTGTTGGTTTCGAGCGCGAGAATGCGGTCGGCGAAGTGCGGCGTTCCTTCGGCGGCGGGTATAGCCCGCTCTATCAGGCTGCTTATCTGTTAGGCGGCATGCAACTGAAGTCGCTTCACGATTCGATGGTAGGTCCGGGTAAGATGACGAATCGCCAGTTCAACGATGCGGTGCTCAAGGAGAACCGCATCCCTATTGAGCTGGTGCGGGCCAGTCTTACGAAACAGAAGCTGACACGCGATTACACATCGCAATGGAAATTCTATGGCGATATTCAATAAAACGTGGGGCAGATTTCCGATCTGCGTGGTCTTAGTCGTCACGGCCTCCCTGCTCGCTCAAAAGCCTTCACCAGACGCGATGGATATCGCGGCCGACCGTGGCACTCCCGGCATGGAACGCTGGCTGAAAGCGCTGCAGACACGCGCCAGCCTCCTGATGGTCACCGCGCATCCCGACGATGAGGACGGCGGCATGCTGGCCTACGTGAGCCGCGGTCTGGGCGCGCGCGTTTCCATGCTGACGCTTAACCGCGGCGAAGGCGGCCAGGACGTGATGTCCTCCGACATGAACGACGCGCTCGGTCTGGTGCGCACGCAGGAATTGCTTGCGGCCGACCGGTATCTGGGACTTGACCAGTACTTCACGAGCGCCATTGATTTCGGCTTTTCAAAGACACGCGAAGAAGCGCTCGAAAAGTGGGGACACGACCGCATCCTTGCCGACGCCGTGCGCGTGGTCCGCATGACGCGCCCGCTTGTGATCACCTCGGTGTTCGTAGGTGGCGCAACCGACGGCCATGGACAGCACCAGGTGGCAGGCGAGACCGCGCAGGAAGTCTACCTTGCGGCCGGCGATCCCACTAAGTTCCCGGATCAGCTCCGCGAGGGGCTGCGCCCGTGGACTCCGCTCAAGGTCTACGCCCATCTGCCTTTCTTCACCGCTTCCGACAAAGGCATGTACGACTATGCCACCGATAAATACGTCCCGGTGCGGTTCTTCGATTACGTGACTCAGAAGTCGAGCGACAAGGAGCCCGCCGCCACGCTGGAAATTCAGGAAGGTATCCCCGCGCCGGGCCTTGGGCTGACGTTCCTGCAGTTAGCGCGCGAGGGCCTGGGATTGCAGAAGACGCAGAATGGCGGAGCTCTGACTCCTCCCGCAGCGCCGCAATCGAGCGGATATCACCGGTATGGTTCGCGCGTGCCGTCGCAGGAGAACGAGCAATCGCTGTTCGATGGAATCGACGTTACTCTGAACGGTATTGCGGGCCTTGCGCAAGGCGATACCGGGTTTCTGAAAGCCGGGCTTGCCGTCCTGTCGTCAACCGTTGCCCTTGCGCAACGCGATTATTCACCGGTGCATCCGTCGGCCATCGCGCCTGCCCTTGCCAACGGGTTGAAGACCACGCGCGCGTTGATCGCTCAGGTACGCGCATCGCAACTCGCGGAACCAGGTAAGAGCGATGTCCTGTTCGAACTCGGCGTGAAGGAACAGCAGTTCGGGAAGGCACTTGCCGTTGCGTTCTCGCTGTCGCTGGATGTAGCAATCGCGCCTCCACCCACAAACGGACCTATGGGAGGGCGAGGCGGTCCCTCGCCTTCGTTCACCATCGCGATTCCCGGCCAGTCCTTCGCAATCGAATCGCGTATCTACAACCAGAATTCAGAGGGGTTAAAGGTCTCGTCGGTAGAACTGCTTGCCTCCGATGGCAAGAACTGGAGCATCAAGCCGGAAGGACAGAACAGCCGCACGGTAGCTCCCGGCAAGGATGAAGCCTGGCGCTTCACCATAAAGGTTCCGGCCGACGCGCAGCTTACACGCCCTTATTTCACCCGCCCCAACGAAGAGCAGCCGTACTACAACATTACCGATGAGCGCTATCGCAATCTGCCGCTCGCGCCTTATCCGCTTGAGGTGCGCGTGCAGTTCGATTACAACGGCGTGCCGTTTGAGCTGGCCGGGAATGTTCAGACCTACGAGCGCATCTCCGGTATTGGAACCATTCCCAACCCATTGCTGGTCGCGCCCGCGATATCCGTAACGGTTTCGCCTTCCGCAGGCGCGGTGCCGCTCAGTGCGAAGCAGTTCGCATTTACAGCTACGGTGCACAGCAATGTGAAAGGACCGGCGCAGGGCAAACTGCGTCTTGAACTGCCGCGCGGCTGGACCTCGCAACCCTCTGAAGCCGCTTTCTCGCTGGCCCGGGATGGGGAAGATCAGCCGATCGCCTTCACCATCCATCCTAATGACATCAGGCCCGCGGAATACGACATCTCAGCCGTAGCCGAGTACGCCGGTCAGACCTATCGCGAAGGTTATAAGATGACTGGCTATCCGGCTGTTCGACCTTACCCGCTCTACAGACCTTCGCGCTATCAGGCTGTCGGTGTGGATGTTAAGACGGCCGACGGTCTGCGCATCGGCTTTATCCCGGGCACCGGCGACGACGTTCCCAAAGCGCTTGAGAACCTGGGTCAAAGTGTGCGTGTGCTGAGCGAAGCCGATATCACCCAGGGCGACCTTAGTGCCTACGATGCCATTCTTCTTGGTGTGCGCGCTTATGCGGTCCGTGCCGATCTCAAGGCTGCCAATGGGCGTCTGATGGACTACGTGAGGAATGGCGGCGTGATGATCGTGCAATACAATCTACAGGGTTTTGATGGCAACTACGGGCCTTATCCCTTCAGCCTCGGACCAAATCCGCAGAAGGTTGTGGACGAGAACGACCAGGTGACGCTACTCGATCCCGCAAGCCCTGTATTTGGCTGGCCGAATAAGATCGCATCCACCGATTTCAACGGCTGGGTTGAAGAGCGGGGCCACGGTTTCATGGCGACGTGGGATTCGCACTATGCGCCGCTGGTGGAAGTGCACGACCCCGATCAGGACCCGCAGAAAGGCGGCCTGCTGCTCGCGCGCTATGGCAAAGGCTTTTACATCTACGATGCCTTTGCGTTGTATCGGCAGTTACCGGCCGGTGTACCGGGAGCGTTTCGGCTGCTGGCGAACCTTGTGAGCCTGAGTAAGAATCCAGCGTGGAATTAGCTATGTAGCGTAGGCGATTCGCCTGCGGCTCAATTGTCCCGCAAGCTTCGCAGGCCAAAGGCCTACGCTACAAGATTACAGCTGATTCAATTCAACCGAATTAAAGAAGAACTGCAATTCCTGAGCCGCAGTCTCCGGCGCATCCGAGCCATGGATCGCATTGCGCTCGATGCTCTCCGCATACAGCTTGCGGACTGTGCCCTCCGCCGCGTTGGCCGGATTCGTCGCGCCCATCACTTCACGCAGCTTCTTCACCGCGTCTTCGCGCTCCAGTGCCATCACGATCACCGGCCCTTCGGTCATGAACTTCACAAGGCCGCTATAAAACGGGCGTTCCTTATGAACCGCATAAAAGCCTTCCGCCTGACCCTGGCTGAGCTTCAACATGCGCAGCGCCACAATCCGAAAGCCATTCTCCTCCAGCAATGAGAGGATCTTACCCGCCTTGCCCGAAGCTACGGCGTCGGGTTTAATAATCGAAAATGTCTTTTGCATTTATTTAAGTCGTTCCTGAATTTTTTCGCCGATCTGCGCGGGCGAAGAGCACACGGTAATCCCGGCCGCTTCCATGGCGCGGATCTTATCCGGAGCAGCGCCCGAGCCACCCGAAATAATCGCGCCCGCATGACCCATGCGCCGTCCCGGAGGCGCGGTCTGCCCCGCAATAAACCCAACCACCGGTTTCTTCACGTTCGCGCCGATGTAAGCAGCCGCCGTCTCTTCCGCATTCCCGCCGATTTCGCCGATCATCACGATGGCGTGCGTATCCGGGTCGGCATCGAACATCTGAATGGCATCGAGGAACGTC
>Ga0302275_10006156_pt1 | contig 11447 bp, 7 predicted proteins | sample III_Bog_N2_2_FD_200229 | JGI IMG/M metagenome (GOLD analysis project Ga0302275, IMG submission 200229) | Peat permafrost microbial communities from Stordalen Mire near Abisko, Sweden - III_Bog_N2_2 | ecosystem: Environmental > Terrestrial > Soil > Wetlands > Peat | place: Sweden: Abisko... | reverse complement strand
TGACCGTGCTCATCAAGCACGGCGGATACCCCGAGAACATATCGGGGCCGGTAAAGGTGCCTAGGTCGGTCCAGCCCGTGCCGTTCCACGTGAACGTGTCGTCCTCGTTCATCTCCTCGCTGTCACTGTTCTCGAAGTATCCGCCGTAGAGCAGGACGAGGTTCCCGATCGCCGCGGCGCCGAAGCCAGTGGGGCCCGGGGGGGCGAGCCCCATGGACGGGAGGTTGGTCCACGTGGAGCCGTCGAACGCCCAGGTGTCCGTCGTGTACGCGCTGGTCGTTGCGTCCAACGTCGGCGCGAACAGGTAGACGTAGGCTCCCAGCGTCGCGGCGGAGCCGCCATTCAGCGGGGGGGAGGTGGGCGGAGTGAGCTCCGTCCAGGCCGTCCCGTCCCAGCTCCAGGTGTCGCCGAGGAGGTTGCTGTTCGGGTCCGCGCCGCCATAGAGGATCGCGACGTTGCCCAGGCTCACGAACGATGCGAAGGAGCGCGGAGATGGCGACACGGCGGGGTGCGCCTGCGTCCAGGCGGCGCCGTCCCACACCCAGGTGTCGTTCTGTACGTTCGCCGAGGGGCTCGTCGCACGACCGCCGAAAAGAACGACGGTCGAACCCTGCCCCGCCATCGAATGGCCGGCACGCACCGAGGGTGACGCCGTCGGGCTGGCCATCGCCCACGCGCCTCTCGAGAAGACCCACGTGTCGCCGAGGAAGGTGTTGTTCGTGTCGTTCTCTCCGCCGAACAGGACTATCTCGCGCCCGTCGGACGCCATCGCGGACACGTCGCGCGCGGGTGGCTCCGTCTCGCTGCCGTCGCCGAGGGCGGCCCACGTCGTGCCCGTCCACGTCCACGTCGCGCCCTGGGCGGGGATGTAGAGGACCACCTCGTCGGCGCCCGCATCGTGCGGCCGTGGCCCCGCGTCCGTCGGCGGACGCGTGTGTACGTCGATTCCCGCGTCCCTGGCCGCGTCGGGCTTCGGCGGCACCGCCGCCTCCACCCCGGCGTCCATCGCGGCGAGCCCCAGGAAGATCGGTGTCCTCGAGCCGCACGCCGGGAGGACGACAGCCGCGAGGGCGCAGAGCAGGGAACGGGGAGGACGCATCGGCGACGCGACTCTATCCGGAGGAAACGCCGGACGTCACGGGAGACGCCGGACGGGAGCCGTCGGCGGACGATGTTCCAGCCACGACTCGATCTCCGTGACCGCCCCGGCATTCTTCGTCGCTCGCTGCGTCGCGAGCGCTGCCTGCGCGAGATCCCCGATGCGTGCCGCGCGCGAGCCCGACTGCCAGAGCGCCTGCGCGAGCGCGAGCTGCGCATCCGCGAGGAGGCGCTGCCCCTCCATCCCCGTGAGCTGCGTCTTCGACATCAGGGCGAGGGCTCGCTCGAGCATCGGGATGGCGGCCGCCGCATTCCCCGCGCGTGTCCGCGCCCTGCCCCACCCCGTGAGGGCCTGCACCAGGTCAGGCTCGTCCGCGGCCGCCTTCTCGTGGATCGCCACGGCTCGCTCGTAGCGTGCTGCTGCATCGTCGAACCGACCAAGCGCGACGAGCGCGTTGCCGGCAGCGCTGTAGCCGTACGCGACCTGCACACTGTCGGGGCCGAAAACCTTGAGAGCGGTCGCGACGGTCCTCTCGCCCGCCGCGAGGGCCCCCTCGTAGTCGTGCAGCTCGAAGAGGAAGTTCGACTCGTTGTTGTAGAGCACGGGGAGCCGCATGTGATCAGGCGCGATGCGCTCGGCCAGGTGGATCGCCTCGCGCGTGCTCGCGAGCCCGGCCTTGTAGTCCGCGCGCTCACTCGCCACGTACCCCATCGTCAGGAGGTACGGGATGCGCGCGGGGTGCTCGTCGCCCACCGTCCGCCGGATCGACTCGCTCGCCTCGGTGACGAGCCTCTGGGCCTCGTCGACGTCGCCGATCGCGGCGAGCTTTCCGGCGAGCATCCGCTCGGTGTCGGCGATGCGCTGAGGCCCCGACCCGGCGCGACGAGCCAGCGCCAGCGCGGCCGCGAGCTTGTCCCTCGACTCGCGGTACTTGCCATCGTCTTCGAGCGCGAGGGCGCCGGCGACGAGCCACGCGACACGGTCATCTCCGTCGTCGTGCCCTCGATCGAGGGCGGCCTCGGCGACCCTCGACCAGCGCTCGGCGTCCGGCCTGTGGCCCGCGTCGGTCATCCACTGGAGGAGGCGTGTCGCCGCCTCGGCGCGGATCGCGTCGGCTCGGGCCACGTCGGCGGTGAACACCGCGTCCGTCGCCTCTGCGATGCTCGCGTCGCGCGTCCCCCCTTCGGCCTTGACGATTGCCGAGACGAGCAGCACCTCGGCGACCAGCGGCAAGTACGACGCGAGCGCGCGGCACGAGGGGCGCGGCGTCATCCGCGGCCTGCGAGACCTTGCCCGCCTCGAGCTCGGCCTTCACCTTTGCCAGACCGTCGCGCACGCCGGCGATCTCCGCCTTCGCCAGCGTGCCCGTGGGCTCCGGAGCCATCGCCGTGAGTGAGGTCACGTCCTTGCACCGCTCGAGCCCGGGCAGTGCGAGCGACGCTTCAACGGCGCGGCTCGCCACCGCCTTGTCCGCCGAGGAGAGCACGCTGGCGAGCGCCCCCACCTCTCGCCTCGCGTCCTCGAGGCACGCCATGCGCGCGGTCATCACGACGTCCGACTGCTCGCCGCGGACGCGCGTCGCTTCGCACGTCTGTCTGTGCTGCACGGCCCAGCGCTCCATGTAGTCGTCGAGCTGCCGCCGCGTTCGCATGGCCGAGTCCTGCGCGAACGGGAGCTCCGTCGCGACGAGCGACTTCTCGATCGCTGCGGCAACCGCCGGGTTCCACACCTCACGGGACAATGCATCCGCGCCGGTGCAGAGCTCGGTGCCGCGCGACATCGCTGCGCGTTGCAGGCCGAGCGCCACGCCAACGACGGCAACGACTCCGAGCGCGACGACCAGGACGCGACGGCGGTCCCGCGCGGGATCGCGCGCGAGGTCCGCGAGGAGCGCCGACATCGACGGATAGCGCTTCTCGCGTTCGGCCTCGAGGCTTCGGAGGAGGATGCGCCGGACTCGCACCGGCACGTCGGTCGTCTTCGGAGCCTCGCGCACTCTCCCCTCGAGCGCCGCGTGAGCCAGCTCGACAATGTTGTCGCCGCCGAACGGACGTTTGCCGTAGAGCGCCTCGTAGAGGGCGACCGCGAAGGCGAACTGGTCGGTGCGCGCGTCGAGCGGCGCGAGGAGGTACTGCTCGGGCGCCATGTAGCCGGGGGTGCCGACGAGGCTCCCGAGCTCGGTGACGGGAGTGCCGAGCGTGACCGCCGGGAGGTCGAGCATGGGCGGCGCGTCGAGGGTCGCCTCGGCGTCGTCGGGGTTCGGCGGCGGGCCCTTCGGGCGCGACGGGAGGTCTCGGAGGAGCATCGGCATCCCTTCCGGCTTCGCCTCGCTCGTCAGCCGCACGATGCCGAAGTCGGTCACCTTGACTTCGCCTGTATCGGCGAGGAGCACGTTGTCCGGCTTGAAGTCGCGATGAACCAGCTCGCGGACGTGCGCGGCGTCGAGACCGCGACCCGCCTCGAGGTATTTCTTCAATATCTCCGGCCAGGGGCGGGTCGCGGCCTTCTGCCACTTGCGAAGGGTCACGCCCTGCACGAACTCCATGGCAAGGAACAGCCGATCACCAACGATACCGGTATCGAAGACGGAGACGACGTTGGGGTGAGAGAGGCGAGCCATCGCTTGCGCCTCGCGGAGGAGGCGCGCCTCGTACTCCTTGCCCGACGAGCGGAGGACCTTCAGGGCGACCTTGCGATCGAGCTTCGGGTCGTACGCGGCGTAGACGGCGCCGAAGCCCCCCTCGCCGACTTGCTCGAGGATGACGTAACGATCGAACTTCGAGCCTGCCAGGAGATCCGGTTCGGGCTTCGACGCGTCCTCGAGCGTCTGCGCCCCCGAATCCATTCCGCGAGGGTATCACGCGGCCCGATCCCCCGCTCGCCGAGGGGCACAAGCGTATGGTCTGGGCGCCCCCAACATCACGCTGCGCAGCCGGCGAATGGCGAACACGCGGCTGCGTGAAGGTGCTCCCCCGCTGTGAGCAACAACGTCATCAAGACCGTGAAGTACGAGACGTACTATCGTCCGCCCATGAGCGTCCGCCGCTCGCGAGGAGACTAATCCATGAACGAGCATGCGTTCGGGGCGCCCGGGATGGCGCCGACGTGGTCGAGCAGCGACAAGGACTTCGTGACGACGGCGCTGGGCCCGGCGCGCCTCTGGGTGACGATCGGGCACGGCGTCATCAATGAGGTCTTCTGGCCTTCCACGGGTGAACCTCAGATTCGAGACCTCACGTTCTATCTGGTCGGAGACGACACTTTCGTCGACCTGAAGCGCGCCTGCGACTACGAGCTCCGCACCGCGGCGGCGAGCGTCCCGCTGCTGACCATCGTCCACGCCGGCCGCGACTACCGCCTCACGCTCGAGGTCGTGCCGGATCCGCTCCGGGACGTCCTCCTCGTGTCCTTCGATCTCGAGGGGCCGTACAACCTGGTCGTCGTCGTCGCGCCGCACATGGGCGGCACTGGGCGAGACAACACTGCCTGGGTCGACGGCCGTGCGCTCGTGGCGCAGCGTGGCAATCGAGCGCTGGCCTTGCTCTCGAATGCGCCGCTGGCACGGATGAGCGCCGGGTTCGTCGGCGCGTCCGACGGATGGCAGGACCTCACCCAGCATCGGAAGCTTACATGGTCGTTCCCGCGCGCGGAGCACGGAACTGTGGCCCTCACGTGCCAGCTGGAGCGAGCCAGCGGGGTCCTTGCGCTCGGCTTCGCCGAGACCCCCGAGGGCGCGCGATCCCTCGCGACGGCAAGCCTGGCCGAAGGGCTCCCTGCGGCACGGCAGCTGTTCCGGGAGGGCTGGGAGGCCTGGGGGAGCACCCTGCGCCTGCCGCCCGGTTTGGATCCGCTCGCACGGCAGGCGCGTGTGAGCGCAGCGATGCTCAAGGTCCACGAGGATCGCGCTTACCCAGGCGCGCTCGTCGCGAGCCTCAGCATCCCGTGGGGCAACAGCACCGACACCCTCGGCGGCTACCACCTCGTGTGGCCACGCGACGCCACGCTCGCGGCGTTCGCGTTGCTCGCCGCCAAGCAAACCGAGGATGCTGCGCGCGTGCTCGCGGGGTTCATCTCGACGCAGCGACCGGATGGCCACTGGACACAGAACTACTACCCGAGCGGAGTCGCGTTCTGGCGCGGTGTGCAGCTCGACGAAGCGGCGTTCCCGGTGCTGCTCGCGGCAAAGCTTCGCGAGCTCGGAGCCGCCGAGCTCGACGGAACGCGATCGATGGTCGAACGAGCGCTGGCGTTCGTCGCCCGCACCGGCCCGACGACTGACCAGGATCGTTGGGAGGAGACAGCGGGAACGAGCCCGTTCACTCTCGCCGTGGCGATCGCGGCGCTCGTTGCGGGTGCGGTCTGGCTCGAGCCCTCCGAACGCGATTATGTGCTCGGTCTCGCGGATGACTGGAACGAGCGGCTGGAGGCGTTCTGCTTCGTGACCGGCACGCCAATCGCGAGGCTCCACGGAGTCGACGGCTACTACGTCCGGCTGTCGCCGAGAGAGGTCGAAGGCGTGCAAACGGGGCGAGTTCGTCTGAGCAACCGTCACGGCGAGACGATCGCGGCGTCGGCGCTCGTGAGCATGGACTTCTCGTATCTCACGCGACTCGGTCTGCGCGACGCTCACGATCCGCGCATTCGCGACTCCGTAAAGGTCGCGGACACGCTCCTGCGCGTCGAGACCCCGTCGGGGCCTGTGTTCCGTCGCTACAACGAGGATGGCTACGGAGAGAAGGCCGACGGCTCGGCGTTCGATGGCAACGGCGTCGGGCGGCTCTGGCCGATCCTGACGGGAGAGCGTGGACACCTTGCGCTGGCGCTGGGGGAGGAGCCATTGCTGTACCTCGAGACGATGCTGCGGTGCGCGAGCGCGGGAGGACTCCTTCCCGAACAGGTGTGGGACGCGGCACCTGTGCCGGCGCGCGGGCTCGTCGCCGGACGACCGACAGGGAGCGCCATGCCGCTCCTGTGGGCGCACGCCGAGTTCCTGAAGCTGTTCGTCGCCCTGGAGTCGAAAAGGCCTATCGAGCTCCTCGAAGCCGTCGAGGCTCGATACTCCGTGCCTCGCGCGGCCGAGAGATGGCACTGGCGAACAGAGGCCGCGTTCACCAAACTGGCAGCGGGGCGAAGCATCGCCATCGAGGACCGCCGACCGTTCACACTTCGGTACGGATTCGATGGCTGGCGCTCTCCATGCGACAGGGCCGCCGAGCGCGGCCGGTTCGACATCTGGCGCGTCATTTTCACCTCCGTCGAGCTCGAAGCTCACTCCGTCATCGACTTCACACGCTGCTTCGAATCGGGCTGGGAAGGCACCGACCACTACGTGACTCTCGGACACAGCACGGTAGTGCACGCCTTGGCGCACAACGGTGCGTAAACACACGAGGCGCGCATGCTGCGAAGTCTGAAGTGTGTCGAGGGGCGCACCGAAACGAACCGTCCGCCCGAATACCGGCTCTTCGAAATACCTCCCATCCGCGGCGGAACCTCGACGACGAGCGCGAGCATCGGATGCGACCTTTGTCACATCGCGACGTGCGAGCTTGACGCGACGTCCGTGGTAGATGCACGGAGTGCGGACGGCGCAGCCGCACCGCGTCGCCATCGCGCTGGCCGCGGCGTGCGCCGCACTCTCCCCTAAAAATAGGCCTCACAAAAGGACCACCATGAAGATCGGAATCCGGTACCTCGGCGCCATCTCCGGCTTCGCGGCGGCGATGTGGGCCGGGTGTTCGTCGCAGGGATCGGCGCCCTCTCCGGAGCGACTCGCGGGCGAGTACGCCGCGACCACGGCTGGATCGCTGTCGATCGTCACCTTCGTCGACACCACGCACTACTGGACGCGTCCGAGCGGCCCGTGCCCTGGCGCGCAGGCGACCTGCGAGGAGAGCGGCACCTACGCGTTCAGCGCTTCATTCGACGCGATCGCGTTCACGAGCACCAAGACCGGCAAGACCACGTCGCTCCCTTTCGCGGCCGTCACGACGGCGACTCTCTCGGCCGAGGCGGCGCGTCTGCGCCCGCTCGGCGGTGGCCTGACGGGCGGCGACGGAGGTGCGGATGGAGGCGTGGATGGCGGCACTGACGGAGGCGTGGACGGGGGCGGTGATGCCGGGGTGGACGCGGGCGTGGCAAACGAGGCGAGCACGAGCAACGACGCCGGCGAGGCTGGTGCGACGGATTCCGGGGGTGGCTCCCTCACCTCCGCCGACGGCGGGGGACTGGTGGGTGGCACCCCGGTGACCCTGGTCTCGCAGACGAGTGTGCCGCTCGTGACGGGCTTCACCATGGGTGGCCAGACGTTCGCGGCGGCGACCTGCGGCACTTGCCCCACTGGCTTCACGTGCGGTGCGGCGAACGGTACGAGCGTGTGCTTCTCGCCGACGGGCGTGCCGAAGTTCTCGAATGTCGTCGTCATCATGATGGAGAACACGACGCTCCCGACGCTGAAAGCCGCGGGGAATACGCCGTACCTCGACGGTCTCGGCCAGACCTGGGCCACGAGCTCGAACTATCACGGCGTCACCCATCCGAGCTTGCGCAACTACATCGCGCTCACGTCGGGCGACCCGCAAGGCATCGGCAGCGACCAGATCGCCAACAAGCTCTTCTGCGACTGCCATCCGACGGGCTCGTCTTGCGGCGCTCTGAACTGCGTCGTGGCGGGCATTCCCCTTGGAAACTGCGGCTGCCCGATCAGCGCCCGCAACGTCGCCGACGACCTGGAGGCCAAAGGCCTGACGTGGCGCGACTATGGCGAGGGTATGGGAAGCGCGTGCAACGTGACGGACAGCTCCTCGCTGAGCTACGCCGCGCGCCACAATCCGTTCCTCTACTACGACGACATCCAGATGAGCTCGCGCTGCGCCGCGAACGTAGTGGACTACTCGAACTTCGCCACTGACCTGGCGAGCAACCCGATGAACTTTTCGTTCATCGCACCGAACCTCATCCATGACATGCACAACCCGTTTCCAGCGTCTTCTCGGAACTACGCAAACGGGGACCAGTGGCTGTCGTCTCAGGTGCCGGCAATCCTGGCGTCGGCACCTTGGCAACCGGGTGGGGCGGGGCTTCTCGTCATCGTCTGGGACGAGGACGACCTCTCGGGCGGCCTGACGCAGAGCACCGACAACCCGATCCCGATGTTCTTCATCTCCCCGCTGGCCAAGAGCGGCGGCTACGTCAGCTCGACGCAGAACGGCCACTACAACCTGCTCGCGACGATCGAAGACGCGTTCGGCTTGCCGCGACTCCTCAACGCCGCGTCCGCGCAGCCGATGAGCGACTTCTTCGTCAATTCGGGTCCTCCCGGGGGGTCGCCAGCATCGTCGAAGTGAGACCGTCACGGGCCGACTCGTCGAGGCGCGATTGGCTCAGAAGAGCTCCACGACGCCCGCTTGCATGCCGCGATCGGTAGACGAGAGCTCGCTCTCGCGGCTGATGCGAAGCACTCCGGTGCCGGCTCGCTCGCGAGCCTCGTGGACCACCGCGTCGACATCGGCGGAGTCGCCAGCTTCCTCGACGCGCGTGAGGATGACCGTTGCGAAGTCGCGCGAGCGACCCACGAACGCGTCGATCTCGCGGAACGTTTGCGACAGTCGGTCCTGAAACTGGAGGTTCGTCAGCGTGGCGCTCGAGAACACCATGATACGCTCGGCGAGATCGGTACCGAGGCTCGCGGCCGTCACGGCGGACCGCTGCGTGGCCCGGTAGGCGCCGTGGAGCTCCTCGACACGCGCGGACACTTCCGTCTCGAGCTCGGTGCCGAGAGCTCTCATGGCCCGGTCGTTGTCGGCGAGACGGTTGGCCAGTGACCCGATCGTTGCGGCGAGGTCTCCGACCCTGCCGTTCACACGCTGAACCTCCCCTGTCAGCTCGCGCATTCCGCACGCGACCACGCCGAACGCCGCTCCTTGCGAGCCCCATCGAGCCGCTTCGATGCGCGCGTTGATCGACAGCATCCCCATATCCGTGGAGAGCGCGCCGATGCCATCCACGAGCTTCCCGATCTGACGGGCGACTTCCATGATCCCTCCGGTCGCCTGACCCTGGAGCGCGAGAGCCTCGTTGAGCGCGGTCACGAACGACTTCAGCGCGACCGTCTGGGCGTGGACGGCCGCCTCGAGCGAGGCGCGCCCTTCGACCTTGGTCGAGCCGAACTCTCGCGAGAGCTGGTCAATCGTTTCGAGGCTGGCGCGCGCCTGCTGACCGAGCTCTCCGATCCGCGTCCCCGCCGCGATGACCTCGCGCTCGCTCAGGGCGGTCGCGTCGGCAGTCAGCGCGCAAACATGCTCCGCGCAGCCCGCGAGCTCCTCGAGGACCGCCGTGCGCACCCTCGTGAGGGTCGTCGACATATCATCCTCCGGTCAGGTGCTGAACCGTCTGGATGAGTAGCTCTGGCACGAACGGCTTGATGATCCAGCCCTTCGCGCCGAGCGCCTTGGCCCGCTTCTTGAGATCTGCGTGCCCCTCGGTCGTGAGCATCACGACGGGGACCGCGCCGCCGACCTTCGCGAGAAAGTCGAGTCCGGTCATGCGCGGCATGTTGACGTCGCAGATGATCATCGACACGTCCGCGTTGGCGACCAGCTTCTCGACGCCGTCCTGGCCATCGAAGGCCTCGACGACTCTGTACCCCGCGAGCGTGAGCGCGAGCCCTACCTGCTGCCGCACCGGCGCAGAATCATCGACGACGAGTATCTTCTTGGCCATGGACTCTCCTTGGATCTATTCGGCCGCGGACGGCGCGAGACTGGTGATGGGAGCAAAGCTTTTCCGTAGATCCGGTAGGGGCAAGTGGAAGCGGAACGCGGTCCCGCGCGCCTTGATGCTGTCGACGGTCACGCGACCGCCGAGCTTCTCGCAGGCTTGCTTCACTGCGCCGAGACCGATACCGCGCCCGCTCGTCTCCGAAGCCGAGTCGCGCGTCGACACGCCCTCCGCAAAAAGGGCCGAGACCAGGTCTTCCTCTCGGGCGGTGGGCAACCCTGCTCTCCGGGCCTTCTCGGCGACGCGCTCCCAGTCGACGCCGCCGCCGTCGTCGGAGACCTCGATGAGAACGGAGCCCGCGGCCCGGCTCGCGCTCAGCCGGATCCGACCGCTCTCCGGCTTTCCGAGAGCCTTCCGGTCCACGGGAGACTCGATACCGTGGTCGACCGCGTTGCGGATCACGTGAGTGAACGCACCCCAGAACGGGCTCCAGTCCACCGCGGGGAGACGGAGCGTGCCGGCCTCTACGTCTACAGAGAGGTCGCCCTTGCCCAGACGACGCGCGAGATCGCGCGCCTGCTCCGCAAATCGCTCGAGCCGGTCGCGCGCTCGCTCCAGCTTCCAGTCGCGAAGGTGGCGCACGAGATCGGCGCGCGGCGTCCCGTCGAGGAGTGAGCGGACCAGCTGGGCATACTCCTCGTCATCGACCGTGACGCCGCCTCTCTTGTCGTCGAGGAAGGTCGAAAGGCGCGACGCGGTATGAGCCCACGACGCCGCGAGCGCTGTCCGATCGGCCGGGCTGATATCTCCTGCAGCGTCGGCCATCGTGCTCTCGATCCGATGGCAGAGCGAGGCGAGGCGCTGCATTCCGTAGATCGACGCATTGCCCTTGAGGGTATGGAGCGTCCGCTTGATCTCTGGAAGCGGGAGCCGCGCTTCCGCCGTGAGGTCCTTGATGAGCCCCTCCGCGTCTGCCACGAACCGGAGCGCCCCCTGCTTGTCCTGGAGAATGCGTTCGAAGATCGACGCAATCTCTCGTTGCTCGGCTTCGCGCTGCTCGGCGGCGCGTCGCGCCGTGACATCGCTCACCACGACGAGCAGCCGGGTGATCACGTCGTCTCCGCCCGTGATGGCGGTGTAGGCCAGGTCGAAGTGCGAATCGCCGGAGTGGAGCGACTTCGGGAGCTGGTGGAGCAAGAGCGCCCTGGGCAATGCGCCCTCGAGGAGCTCTTCCCACTGCACCTCGAAGCACTCGGCGGCCTCGGGGTCGACGCGGCGCACGCAGTCGACGAACCGGGCGCCGCTGGCCGACGGGCCGAACCAGGTGTCGACGACGGCCGAGCGCTCGGCGGACATCACGCCATCTCGATCGATCGTCAAGAGGCCCTGACGGACGTTGTCCATCACGAGGCGCATATCGTGGTTCCTTGCGTCCAGGAGCGCCACCGTCTGTCGAAGGTTCTTCGTCATCTCGTTGAACGCCCGCGCCAGCTCTCCGAGCTCGTCGCTGCTCGCGATCTCGATCGAGTGGCCGAAGTCTCCGCCGCCAACGCGCCGCGCCCCTTCCGCGAGGGCCTTGATGGGCCTCACGATGCGCGCCGAGAAAAGGAGCCCGAGCACGATCGCTGCC
>Ga0302275_10006149_pt1 | contig 11452 bp, 8 predicted proteins | sample III_Bog_N2_2_FD_200229 | JGI IMG/M metagenome (GOLD analysis project Ga0302275, IMG submission 200229) | Peat permafrost microbial communities from Stordalen Mire near Abisko, Sweden - III_Bog_N2_2 | ecosystem: Environmental > Terrestrial > Soil > Wetlands > Peat | place: Sweden: Abisko... | reverse complement strand
GATCCGCCGCGCTGCGGATGCCGCGCCCGGGCCGTCGTCGGCGCTGGCGGCGGCGGTGACCACGGTGGCCGTGCACGTGCTGTCGCAGCGCAGGCTCTCCTGGGGCATCCTGGCCGAACCGGTCGATGTCGATGTCACGGCCTCGCGGCTGGCGAGCCGCCGTGAAATCGCCGGCGAGATCGCAACAAGGATCGACGCTGCGGTCCGCGCCGGGCACCTGCCGGCGCAGGACACCGCGCTCGCCGCGACCGCGCTGCTCGGCGCGCTGCATGAAGCGCTGGTCGGACCGCTGGCGCCGGACAACATGGAGGATCACGGCCGGCTGCGCGATGCGGTGCAGACCGTGACGTTGCTGGCGCTGCGCGCCGTCGGCGTGATGGATGCCCGCGCCCGCGGCCTGGTGGTGCAGGCGGTGCTGCCCGCGGTGTTGCCGGCAAAGGCCCTGGTCGGCGCTTAATCGTCGTTTCCCGACATCGGCCTGACGCAACGATCCGTCATGCTGGACGTTGGCGACGTGAACGGCATCAACCACCATGAGGAGCATCTCATGAGCACGACCTCCGGTTCGGCCAAGTGGCAGGGCGGCATCAAGGACGGCAAGGGCGCGATCTCGACCAAGAGCGGGGCGCTGAAGGATTACCCTTACGGCTTTGCCAGTCGGTTCGAGGGCAAGCCGGGCTCCAACCCCGAGGAACTGATCGGCGCGGCGCACGCGGCCTGCTTCACCATGGCGCTGTCGCTGATCCTGGGCGAAGCCAAGCTCACCGCCGAAGAGATGGAAACCAAAGCCGACGTCACGCTGGAGAAACAGGGTGACGGTTTTGCCATCACCTCGGTGCATCTGGCGCTGACGGCGAAGATACCCGGCGCGGACAAGACAAAATTCGAGGAGCTGGCGGGCAAGGCAAAAGCCGGTTGTCCGGTATCGAAGTTGTTGAACACGAAGATCACGCTGGAAGCGACGTTGCTCAGCTGAGTGTTCTTGCCATTCCGGGTTCGCGTCTTTCGACGCGCCCCGGAATCGGACGAGGCTCAAGCCTCACATATCCGCGTCGTTGTCGGGGCCGACGGAGGCGATGCGCAGCATGTTGGTGGTGCCGGGACTGCCGAGCGGCACACCGGCGACGATGATGACGCGCTGGCCGGCGCGGGCAAATCCGTCCCTGAACGCGATCGAGCCGGCGCGGCTGACCATGTCGTCGAGATTCTTGGCGTCTTCCGCGACCACGCAATGCACGCCCCAGACCGCCGACAGCTTGCGCCCGGTGGCGAGATTGGGGGTGATCGCCACGATCGGCGGCTTCGGCCGCTCGCGCGCGACCCGCAATGCGGTCGAGCCTGAACTGGTCCAGCAGATGATCGCGCTGAGATCGAGCGTTTCGGCGATCTGCCGCGCCGCGTCGGCGATGGCGTCGCCGACGGTCGGCTCCGGTTCGGCGCGCTGCGCATTGAGCACGCCGCGATAGGTCGGGTCGCGCTCCACTTCCTCGCCGATGCGATTCATCGTCGCCACCGCCTCGACCGGAAACTTGCCGGCCGCCGATTCCGCCGACAGCATGATGGCGTCGGCGCCCTCATAGACCGCGGTGGCGACGTCGGAGACTTCCGCGCGGGTCGGCACCGGCGACTGGATCATCGATTCCAGCATTTGCGTCGCGACCACCACCGGCTTGCCGGCACGCCGCGCCAGCCGCGTCATCTGTTTTTGCAGGCTCGGTACCCGCTCCAGCGGCAGTTCGACGCCGAGATCGCCGCGCGCCACCATCAATGCATCGGACGCCTCCAGGATTTCTGGGAGCCGGTCGATCGCCTGCGGCTTTTCGATCTTGGACATCACTGCGGCGCGGCCGCGGATCAGTTTCTTGGCCTCGAGGACGTCCTCGGCGCGCTGCACGAACGACAGCGCGACCCAGTCGATGCCGGTCTGCAGGGCTGCTTCGAGATCGGCGCGGTCCTTCGGCGTCATCGCCGACACCGGCAGGTCGGTGTCGGGCAGGCTGACGCCCTTGCGGTCCGACATCCTGCCGCCGATCACGACGCGGGTGACGGCGCGCTCCGGGGAGGTTTCCTCGGCGATCAGGCGCACCTTGCCGTCGTCGAGCAGCAGCGCATGGCCGGGCCGGAGTGCCGCGAGGATTTCCGGATGCGGAAGCTGGACGCGGCTGTTGTCGCCCGGCGTCTTGTCGGAATCCAGCACGAAGGTCTCGCCATTGTTGAGCTGGATCAAGCCTTCGGCGAACGAACCGAGGCGGAGTTTGGGCCCCTGGAGATCGACCAGAATGCCGATCGGCCGGCCGTAGCTACTCTCGACATTGCGGATGGTCTTCACCAGCTCGCGCATCTTGTCGTGCGAGGTGTGGCTCATGTTGATACGGAACACGTCGGCCCCGGCCTCGAACAGGCGGCGGATCATCGCGCTGTCGGAAGAGACAGGGCCAAGCGTGGCGAGAATCTTGATGCGGCGCAGGCGTCTCATGGCTTGGTTCCGGGCGCTGCGGCTGGCGGTTGACCAGACGCGCCCGGGGCTGTCGGGCCCGGCGAGGGCAGGCCGGGTGTGGCGCCCGGCGAGCTGGTCATCCCCGGCAGGTTTCCGGGGCCGCCGGGGCCGACCGTTCCCGGAATGCCCGGCACCCGCTGCACCTGTGGCTGCTCGTTGGATTCGGTCAGCTGCACGGTCCAGGCGCGCTGCTCGCCGGTATCGACCTCGAAGAAGCCGGTGCGGTCGAAGCCGCGCGCCAGGCAATTCTCGGTGCCCTTGATGGTGAATTCCTTGTCGCGCGAGCACATGAAGGCTTGTCCTGACCATTCGCCGCCACGATCGTAATCGAGCGCGTAGATGTAATAATAGCGGGCCACGAGTGTGCCCTTCAGCAGGGTTTCACAAGCCCGCGAGGATACGTTCCACCAGCCCTCGGTGGTCCAGCCCTCGGCGTCCTTGTAGCCGAGCGCGATGCCGACCCGGCTCGAGGTATTGTTGCAAAGGCGAAAGTCCGCCGCCGCCGGATCGTTCCACAGGCACAGCAGGATCATCGCCAGCGCCGGGATCAGACCGGCGGTCAGGCGTGCAGCGAATCGGTTGGGGCGATGGGATTTGGTCGGGATCATTCAGTCAGGCTATATCAAATCATTGACGATTTCGCGCGGACCGCCGGGGACTGTCAACGGCCAAGGCGGTATTTTCGGCGGGAATCAGCCGGGAGGTGCCTATTTGGACTTCGATATGGCAAAATCTGTGACAACTCCCACCTGATATCAATGCGCTCATGAAAAACGACGAGGTTGCGGACATGGCCATCGACGACAAAACCAGAACGGAACTCGAAGCTGCCGCTTTCCGGCGACTGCTCGAACATCTGCGCACCCGCACCGATGTCCAGAATATCGACCTGATGAATCTCGCGGGCTTCTGCCGCAACTGCCTGTCCAACTGGCTCAAGGACGCCGCCGACGCCAGCGGCGCCGCGATGACCCGGGACGAGAGCCGCGAGGCGGTCTACGGCATGCCCTACGAGACCTGGAAACAGACCTATCAGGGTGCCGCCAGTCCGGAGCAACTCGCGGCGATGAAAAAGTCCCATAGCGCGCACTGAGGCTTTCCGGCTCTTTCGCCGGATCCACAATTCTGCGTCATGGCCGGGCTTGTCCCGGCCATCCACGTCTTTTCTTGCCGCTGGTCTGTTAAGACGTGGATGCCCGGCACAAGGCCGGGCATGACGGCGAAAGAACCGGAATCTCTTTCTCCTGTGGGCGCGCTGTGGATGAGCGCGATGTTGCCTTGACGCAGGGCGCGCCACTCTTGAGGGTCATTCCCGGAATGCGGTGCGTGACGAAGCGTGCGGCGCATCCACTTTCCGCATCAACCTTCAGTTCCCAGGAGTATCCGATGGCCACCTCTGCTGCCGCCGGCCAGGACGAGCCCGCGACGAAATTCGCCAAAGACCAGCTCAAGGCCATCATCGAGCGCATCGAACGGCTGGAAGAAGAAAAGAAGACGATCTCCGACGACATCCGCGACGTCTATGCCGAAGCCAAGGGCAACGGCTACGACGTCAAGGCGCTGCGCACCATCGTGCGGATGCGCAAGCAGGACGCCAACGAGCGCGCCGAGCAGGAAACCATCCTGGAAACCTACATGCAGGCCTTGGGGATGCTGTGAGGCCAATGACGTGATGCGCGGGCCTGGCCCGCGTATCACATCAATCCTCGAAGGATTTCTCTGAAGATGGATTGCCGGGTGATCTGACGCTCAGACGCGCGCCGCGGCTTTTGCCGGCAATGACGCCTGCGCCTTTCAGCGCAGCGACGCGGTCCGCAACACGAAGGATTGGGTGGCCAGCGTGGCGGTGACCGACCCGGTGAAGCGGTCGGACTGAAGCCCCATCTGCGGATCGTCCGAGAATGTCATCGCGATCGCGGCCTGCGGCTTGACGAAATAGGCGCGCATCACGGTCATGTCGGTGTCGCCCAGCACGGTGGCGCGCATCGAGGTGCTCGCGCTCGGCGCCAGCATCATCACCCGCATCCAGATGTCGTTGCCCGCGGCGGCGGAAAGCCGCGTCGCGGTCGCCACCACCTTGCCCTGACCCTGCGATCCCTTGGCGACGATCGTGTCGATTCCGGTGGCGGCCGCCGGATTGCGCGGGGCCGCGGCGGCGCGGAAGCCGTGCGGGATCGGCGCGCTGGCCGCCACAATGTTGGAGCGGTCGACCGGCGACGCGGCGGCCGGCGCATAGGCCAGCGCCTGCAGGGCGGAAACGCTGGCGGTCGGCTGCGGGTCGGCGGCGGCCAGCGCCTGGCGAGCGCTGATGGCGGCGACCTGTGCCGGGGTTGCCTGTTTCGGCGTTGCCGGGGCGTCGCCCCAGAAGCCGCGGGCATTGATGATGTCAGCCGGCGTTTGCGGCCCGGTTTCGGCCTTCTGAACCGGCGCGGCCTGTTTCGCCCTGGCGGGCTGCACGATCTGCGCATCGGCCGAGGCCAACTGGAAGGTGGTGGCAGCCTGCGGCTTGGCGCGCGGGGTCGGCACGGGCTCGGCGGATTTGGACGATGCCATCAGGCTTGCCGGCGCGGACTTTTCGCTGACCACCGCAGCGCTGGCGCCCTCATCCTCTTCGTCGTTCGATTTGCCCCTGAACAAGGCGGCGAACAGGCTCGGTTTGCTGACAGTCGCGGTGTCGTCGCCGCGCTTTTCGATATCGGCGCGGGCGAGTTCGTAGCCCTTCAGCGGGGTGCCGTCGGAGGGGACATGCACGGTGCGGCCGTCGGGGAAGACGCGCGCGAGCTGATCGTGGGTCATCCGCGGCCAGTGCCGGATGCTGCCGGTGTCGAGGTGGACGAACGGCGATCCCGAGGTCGGGTAGAAGCCGACGCCGCCGCGCTGCAGGCGCAGCCCGGCGAAACGAATCTGCTCCAGCGCCACGTCCGGAATGAAGAAGTCCATGGCGTGGCCGAGCATGTGCTGGCTGAATCGCGCCACGCCCGAGGAACGGCGGCGGAGCATGGCGTTGGTGGCGGGGGAACGGTAGGAGGAGATGATCTGGATCGGCTTCTTGCCGTCGACGTCGCGGTAGACTTCCCAGAGGATGTCGAACAGGTGACGATCCATCACGGTCTGGTCCTGGCTGCGCCAGTCGCGGAGATAGTGATTGAGCTGCTTCAGCGCCTCTTCGTCATAGCGCCCGTCGCGCTTGAAGGTGACGGTGAGGTCTTCGTCGGAATGGGTGTGGTGGAAGGAAAGGGTGCGGGTCTCGTTCAGCGCGGTCGCGTCGTGAACCGATCCGGCTCCCACCAACAGCAACAACGACGCCAGGCCGAGATGAATCCCGGTCCTCGAAAACGACAGCAAGTTGAATTGGCGTGCGAAACCTGCCGGCACGAATGAGCCCACCCAGAGGACGACCGATCGAGGAACTCTTCCGCTACCCCGTGTGGCGGAAGAGGGTTAACGCAGTCTTAAATTCGGGTGGGTTAATCGAGATTTAACTCCCACCCCCCAAGTCGGATTTAACCTAACCCGCCGACTGTGGCGAAAAAGTGCCCTGGTTAAATCCTGGTGGAGGATGGTTAACGCAAAAGGCCCCGCCGGAATAGCGGGGCCGTTGACTTTGCTACGGAATTCCGTCCGATCGCCGCCAATCGTAAGAGATCAGCGGGTGATCACCCGCCGGGACTGCGGCTGCCGGCGCCCCGGAACGGCAGCCGGCGGTGTCGGCGCCCCGAACAGCCGCTCGAAGAACGACGGACCGGAAGAGCTCGAATTGTCGCTGGCGAAGTTGACGCCCGCCGGCAGATTGCCGACCGGGTGGGAATAGCTCGGCTGCGAATGCGCCACGACGTTTTCCATATCCTTGGTTCTGGCGTTCTTGAGCAGCGCCAGCATGGTGGCGTCGCGGCCGTAGACGTCCTTGCGGAACTGCAGCTTGCCGGAGTCGTCCACGAACGCCGTCTGGTAGGTGATGTTGACCGGGATCGGGGTCGGGAATTTCAGGTCGATCTCACTGTGGCCATACATGCTGCGGATCTTTTCCGGCGTGTAGTGCTCCTTCGGATCCGTGATGTTGAGCAGGACCGACGCATATTGATCCGGGTTCTGCACGCGCATGCAGCCGTGGCTGAACGGGCGTTCCTCCCTGGCGAACAGGTTCTTGTCCGGGGTGTCATGCTGGTAGACCAGGAACTTGTTCGGGAAATTGAAGCGGATGCGGCCGAGCGCGTTGGCCTCGCCGGGCGGCTGCGAGATGTGGATCGAGCCGTCGCTGGCGCGATCGAGCTTCAGTCCCATCCGCTGCAGCACGGTCGGATCCTGCTGCAGCGCCGGCAGGTATTCGTTGTAGATGATCGACGGCGGCACGTTCCAGGTCGGATTGACCGTGATGAACTTCATGGTCTCGGTCAACAGCGGCGTCGCGTGAATGCCGGGCTGCCCGGTGACCACTTTGGTGGTCCAGACCTGCGCGCCGTTCTGCATCACCTTGAGGGTATAATCGGGAATGTTGAGGATGACATAGGCGTCGCCGATCGCGGCCGCGCCGAGGTCGCGCGGCAGCCAGCGCCAGCGCTCCATGTTGACCAGCACGGTATCGATCTGCTTGTCGCGCTTCGGGCTGTTGATGGCCTTGACGGTCTTGTCGTCCAGCACGCCGGTGGCCTTCAGCTCGGCGCCTTCCTGGAACTTGCGCACGGCCTCGGCGACCTTGGCGTCGTAATGCTCGTCGCTGGCGTTCTCGGAGATACCGAGCTTGGCGCGCAGTTCCGGCACGCGCGGATCTTCCATCACCACTTCGGGCTGCTTCTTGCCCTTCGCCGGGGCGAATTTGAGCGTGGGGCCGTCCGCGATCTGGGTCACCGGTCCATCGCCCTGGCCGCGCAGTTCGGCGAGCTTGGCCTTCAATTCGCGATAGAGCTTTTGCGGCGGGTTATAGCTGTCGAGCGCGGCGGAGGCGTCCTTGGCGGTGGTGACGTTGCTCAGCACTTCGTTGGGGTCGGTCGGGTGCTCGGGATACTGGATGTCGCCCGAGACCTGCGACCAGTGCATCCGGCCGCTCTGCGCCTGGCGCGCGTAATCCAGCATGCTGGCGGTCAGTTTGAGGTCGGCTTCCGCCAGCGCGTCAGGATTGCCCGCAGCGAAATCCGGTACCGGATAGTCGGCCGCGTTCAAGCCGTCGGAGGCGGCGTCCTTCAGCCGCGCGACGACGCCCTTGCCGGTCGCGGTCAGCGCGCCGCCCTGCGTCCAAAGCGGCGCGTAATCGCGCGCGGTGTAGAACTTCTCCACCGCGGCCCGCTCGGCCTTGCGATCGAAATAGCGCAGGGATTTCGCGCCCAGCATCTCCCGCAGTCTGTCGGCGACCGGCTGATCCGCCGGTGCGACGTTGCTGGCGGCCTTGACCGGCTCTTTGGCGGGCTCGACCGCCGGCGTTGCGGCCGCGGCAGCCGGCGGCGGGGCGATCGCGGGCGCCGCCGGCGGCGTGGTGGCCGCGGTGTCGCTCTTGCTGGTGTCTGCCTTTTTGGTATCGGCGGCCGGAGCGTTGGCGAGGTCGGAGGGCTTGGCTTCCGGCGCGGTCTTTGCCGTCTCGGGCACCGAAGCGGTGCTGTCCGGCTTGAAATCGCTGGCGGTCGGGGGCGGGACGTTGGCTGGTTCGGGGCGCGGGATCGCTGCGTCGATCGCCAGTTCGGCGGCACCGTTGCGCGCCGGGTCGGCCTGGGCGAACGCCGAGGTCGCCGACACCGTGAGGAAGGTCGCGGCGACGGCCATCAGCACGCGGTCAAATCCGGCACGGTTCTTCGAACGGTCTCGCATCGTCACACCCCTTGGGCGAAAACTGCTCCGGCATGGAACAGCTCCAGGTATCGTCCGTACAGCTTTCGCCAAAGCGCCGGCTCGTCGGTTTTGAAACACCATTCAGTCAACGTTCGCAGTCAACGTTTGGTTCTTGCTCTGAATGCGCTCCAGGTATCTTTCAATAGGCACGCCTGCACGCCACGATTCATACGCAGACGATACACGCGCCCCTGTCAAGCAGCCAGCGCAACGCGGGGCAACTCACGACAAACTGACCACAAAGAGCCCGCTTTGCAACGGATGGAGCGCTTTTGCCACGCGCTTTTGCCTTTGTCTGTCACCGACGGGCAACGGTTCAAGGGTTCCGGCAAGCGTTTGAAACGACTGCTCGCTTCGGCCTTTACAGGAATCCAGAGCCCCGTTTCGATTCAATCGAAACGGAAAAGGCGCTAGTTGGCGTTCTCCGAGCCACCGGCGGTTGTATCGTTCGCGGCGGCCTCATCGAGCTTGCGGTACAGCGTAGACCGGCCGATCTTCAGGCGGCGCGCGACTTCCGACATCTGTCCGCGATAATGCGCGATCGCGAAGCGGATGATCTCGCTCTCCAGCTCTTCGAGCGGTCGCATCTCTCCGGCGTTGGTCAGCATGGCCAGCATTCCGGCAGACGGCAGCGGCGCAATAGGTATTTCGTTACCTGAAATCATGGCCGGAACGGTCGAATGAAACGCCGGGCTGACGATCAGGGGTTCGCCGGCCTCATGCGCCGCTTCCGACGTCGGCGAAGCCTGCGCGGTGGCTTGCGGAAAATCGGCAAGCCCGAGCTGGTCGTGGTCGCTCATCACCACGGCGCGATAAACCGCGTTCTCGAGTTGCCGGATATTGCCGGGCCATTCCAGCTGCGACAGGTGAGCCATCGCCTCGCCGCTGATGCCGGAGATGTGCCGGTTTTCCTCGGCGCAGAATCGCGCCAGGAAATGCCGCAGCAGATGCGGGATGTCCTCGCGTCGCATCCGCAACGGCGGAATCGTCAACGGGAGCACGTGCAGGCGATAGAACAGGTCCTCGCGAAACTTGCCGTTCTTGACGTGGTCGAGCAGCTTGCGGTTGGTCGCGGAGATGATGCGGACGTCGACCTTGACGGGCTTGCGCCCGCCGACCGCCTCCACTGACCCTTCCTGCAGTGCGCGCAGCAGTTTCACTTGTGCCGCCAGCGGCAATTCGCCGACTTCATCGAGGAACAGGGTGCCGCCGGAGGCTTCGACGAATTTGCCCATGTGGCGCTCGGTGGCGCCGGTGAAGGCGCCCTTCTCGTGGCCGAACAGGATCGACTCCACGAGGTTGTCAGGAATCGCGCCGCAATTGACGGCGACGAACGGTTTGGCCTTGCGCTCGCCGCTGCCGTGGATGGCGCGCGCGAACAGTTCCTTGCCGACGCCGGATTCGCCCTCGATCAGGACCGGGATGGTGGAGGCGGCGGCCTTCTGCGCGGTGCGCAGCACGGCCGCCATGGCCTCGCTGCGGGTGACGACGTCGGCGAAGGACAACCGGCCCTCGCGGCTGTGGCGGATGCGCTGCAGCTCGCCCTTCAGCGCGCTGGCGTTGAGCGCATTGCGCAACGATACCTGCAGCCGTTCGATGCCGACCGGCTTGACCACGAAATCCTGGGCTCCGGCGCGCATTGCCGACACCACATTGTCGATGCCGCCATGGGCGGTCTGCACGATCACGGGGATGGTGAGGCCGGCTTCGCGGATCCTGGCCAGCACGCCCATGCCGTCGAGGCCGGGCATCACCAGATCCAGCACCATGGCGTCGATGACGGGCGCGTCCGCGGCGGTCAGGGTGGCGATGGCCGCGTCGCCGGAATCGACGACGATGGCCTCATAGCCGCATTTCTGAACCATGTTTTCGAGCAGGCGGCGAGCCACGGCATCATCGTCGGCGATCAAAATGCTGGCAGCCATGGCTTTCCCCGCGCTCTACTACTATCTGTCTCGAATCGGGGCACTCTCGCCGATGCCGATTAACGCGCTCTTAAAGTTTGCCGTCCCGCCTTCGTTCCGCACCCGCTGCCGTTCCGACTGAACACAGGTTTCGAACCAGATGACCTCGCGCTCCATGCCCGCCCTCCGCAAATCGACCGCCCAACGCAAGCCGACCGCCGCAAAATCTTCGGCCAAGCTCAAGACCAAGAGTGGATCCAAGACCGGCAAGCTGCCGGAATGGAATCTGGCCGATCTCTATTCCGGCATTGATGCGCCCGAGATCGCCCGCGACCTCGCCAGAATGGACGTCGAATGCGTCGCGTTTGAGACCGACTACAAGGGCAAGCTCGCCGAACAGACGGCGGCGGCGGCCGGTGGGCTTTGGCTCGCCGAAGCGGTGCGGCGGTACGAGGCGATCGACGATCTCGCCGGGCGCCTCGGCTCTTATGCCGGTTTGATCCATGCCGGCGACAGCGTCGACCCCGCGATCTCCAAGTTCTACGGCGACGTCTCCGAGCGGCTGACCAACGCGTCGGTGCGTCTGTTGTTCTTCGCACTCGAGCTCAACCGGATCGACGATGCCGCGATCGAACGCGCGATGCAGACGCCGGAGCTGGCGCATTACCGGCCCTGGATCGAGGACCTGCGCAAGGAAAAGCCCTATCAGCTCGAGGATCGCGTCGAGCAGTTGTTTCACGAGAAATCCCAGAGCGGCTACGCCGCCTGGAACCGGCTGTTCGACCAGACCATCTCGGGCCTGCGCTTCAAGGTGGCCGGCCGCGAGCTGGCGATCGAGCCGACGCTCAGCCTGCTGCAGGATCGCGCCGGCGAAAAGCGCAAGGCGGCCGGGCAGGCGCTGGCGAAAACCTTCAAGGCCAACGAGCGCACCTTCGCGCTGATCACCAATACGCTGGCCAAGGACAAGGAAATTTCCGACCGCTGGCGCGGCTTCCAGGATGTCGCGGATTCCCGCCATCTGAACAACCGGGTCGAGCGCGAGGTGGTCGATGCGCTGGTGGCCTCGGTGCGGGCGGCCTATCCGCGGCTGTCGCATCGCTATTACCAACTCAAGGCCGGCTGGTTCAAAAAGAAGAAGCTCGCGCATTGGGATCGCAATGCGCCGTTGCCGTTCGCCGCCACCGGCAGCATCGCCTGGCCCGAGGCCAGGAACATGGTGCTGTCGGCCTATCGC
>Ga0302275_10006148_pt1 | contig 11452 bp, 7 predicted proteins | sample III_Bog_N2_2_FD_200229 | JGI IMG/M metagenome (GOLD analysis project Ga0302275, IMG submission 200229) | Peat permafrost microbial communities from Stordalen Mire near Abisko, Sweden - III_Bog_N2_2 | ecosystem: Environmental > Terrestrial > Soil > Wetlands > Peat | place: Sweden: Abisko... | reverse complement strand
GCCAGTTCCCAGGAGAGCTGCGGACTCGGCGAATCCACGCCGAGCGGGTTCACCGCGTAATCACAGCGCAAATTCACGGGGGCGAGGCGCGCGCCCGCGAGCGGCAACAGTGCGGCCAATAAAATTCCGGTAAGCAAGGTTTTCATATGCATGATTATTTTTGAGCAAAATGGTTGTCGGCAAAATCCAAAAAATTGTCCCAGTCCGTCGGCAGCACGTCATGCTTGCCGGTGTGGCAATTGAAACCAAGGTCGTGCTGGAGCGCGTGGTCGAGCGGCGGGAAATTGGTTTCCGTGAGGCCGGTCCGGCCGAGCAGTTCATAGACCGGCGTGGCGGCGCGGGCGGCGAGAAATTCGCCCTGTGGATCGCCCCAGCGGTCCAGGCTGCCGGTATTCAAAAACAGCGGACGCGGCGCGATCAGCGCGATCAGGCAATGTGAATCCACCGGCAACTGGTTCCAGTGGCCGGCGTATTTCTGAAAGTTGCCGGCCATCCAATACGGAAAATGTTTCGCCACGTCATCCACCGTCTCTCCGTAATCGCGGCGCGACAGCGATGCGCCCATTTCGCCGGAGCAGTTGGCGATGACGGCGGCAAAGCGCGGGTCCTGCGCGCCGGCCCACAAGACCGTTTTGCCGAGCCGCGAATGGCCGAACAAAATCACGCGCTGCGCATCCACGTCCTTGTCCGTCGCCAGATAATCCAGCGCGCGGCTGGCACCCCAGGCCCAGGCGCCGATCGCGCCCCAGCCGTCGGCGGCGGGCGGCGGAAAATTTTTATGCACGCCGAATTGGAAGCCCGCACCGCCGGCCAGGTCGGGTTCGATTTCGCGGTAATCCATAATGCCGATGCCGTAGCCGCGCGCGAGGGTCTCGGCGATTTCCCAGTTGCGCGCGAATTCGCCGCGCACGGGATTTTTCGGCATGGCCAGCGAGCCGGTCTTGCTGTTCCAGCCGGGAAAAATCGCGATGGCCGGATCGTCAATCACCGTGTAGTTGCCGTTGAACTGCAGGCACAGAAACGTCGGCGCGGCGGTTTTCCCGGCGGGCGTGTAGAGCAGCAGATGCGCGAACGGCCCGGCGGACGTGCCGGAAAAATTGATTTCAACCTGCTTGCGCACGGCCGTGCCGCCGAGCGCGTTGGTGGCGGTTTCCCAGACGTTGCAGGTGACGTTGGTGCCCGCAGCCGGGCTGCGGCCGAAAATTTCCGCGCGATACGCCTCGAGAATTTCCGGGCGGCGCTTGGCGAACCATGTTTCCGCGTTCGTCACGCGCTCGCCGTCGTTGCAAACGAGCGGATCGGGCAGCGTGTAATCGCCCACCTTGGCCTCGTCATAATTCGTGGCGCGACTGGACGCGGCAGCGGCCAGCAGGCACGCGCAGCCCCAGCGCGCGAGAAATTTTGGCGTGGTCATGGCGGCAGTCTGCCAAAAGCCGCTGGACACTCGAAACAAAAAACGGGAGGAAAGCGCCTGACGGCAACTTCACCTCCCGCTGACAGCGCGTTCGCCAAGTCAGTGTTTTACTTCGACCGCATGGCCCATGGGCTGGCCGATTTCCTTGAGGAGCTGCACGAACCATTTGGCTTTGATGTTGAAAGGTTTTCCGCCCTTGATGCGTTCAAACTCGATCGCGCGCAGCACGTCGCCGCGTTCTTCATCTTCGCCCACCACGCCGCCCTGGCCGGCGAAGGCGCATTGCACGGCCTTGATGGCGCAACGCTTGATGAGCTTGCGGTCGGCGGCATTTGCGGCGGCGGCGCGGCTGTAGTAACCGCTCTTTTGCACGAGCGTTTTCTCCGCGCCGATCATTTCGGCAAACTGCTTGGCGAACCATGCGCCGACGTTGACCTTGTCCAAGCGCACGTGGCCGAACGCGTCACGCGGCACTTCCTCGCCCTTCGCTTCGATTTGTGCGACGATGTCCGAGACGCACGCGCCTTCGGAGACGAAGAGGTTCACGCAATCATGTTTGTCCATGATCTTGCGCAGGCGGGCGGACTCGGCCTTGATGTCGAGCGCCATTTCGGGAATGAAAATGCCGTGGACATCGCGACGTTCCTCGCTCAAGCCGAGGTCGGGCAAAAAGTTCATCTTGCCCGTGAATTTCCGGTATTCCTCCGCCGTCGCCGCCGTGAGCCAGCCGCAGTTGCGGCCCATGACTTCGTGAATGATCAACATGCGCGGATTCGCATTGTGCTCGGAGACTACGTTCGCGAAATAATGCGCGCCTTCCTCGGCGGCGGTCCACGCGCCCAGACTTTGACGGATCGGAATGACGTCGTTGTCAATCGTCTTCGGCATGCCGACGACCGTGAGACTGTAATTGTTGGTCTTGAGAAATTTCGCGAGGTCGGCCGCGGCGGTGTTCGTGTCGTCGCCGCCGATGGTGTGCAGCACATCCACGCCGTCCTTGATGAGCTGATCCGCCGCGACCTTCTGCGGGTCCTGGCCCTCCTTGACGAGGCCGCGCTTCACGCAATCTTTCACGTTGGTGAGTTTCACGCGGCTGTTGCCGATGGGGCTGCCGCCGTGCTCGACGAGCGCCTGCCAGTTCTTGCGCACGGCCGCCGTCACTTTGAGGCTCTTGCCTTGGAGCAGGCCCATGTAGCCGTTCACGTAACAGATGATTTCCACCTTCGGCGCCTTGCGCGTGTAGGTTTCGATGAGATAACCGATGGACGCGCTCAAGCACGGAGCCAAGCCGCCGGCCGTTAGAATTCCAACTTTCTTAACTTTGTTGCTCATAAATTTTCAAACGGGGAAAACCCCTCGCCGCCGATGATGCGGCAAACGCGTTTGAAGCTCAATTTCAAACCTCGTTTCGCAAATGCAAAGGATTGACCGGCTTTGGTCCGGCGGTGCCGACCCAGTTGGGTGAACGGTCAACATGCAAACAACGCCCGTTATGGCGGAGGAGGACGAACCGCGAAATACGCCAAATACGCGAACCCGAATTCGGTTTTTCTTTTCGCTTATTTTGCGTGTTCGCGGTTGAATAAAATGGTGGTGCGGGCGGCTGCAAAGATTCCGCTCCGGACGGAACGGCTATCCATTTGAGCTATGGGGGCAACGGAGCCGATTCAAATTTAAGCTGAAATCATGGCCGTTTAAAAACAACCACCGGCTGATTATTTTGACAGCCATGCCAAGCGACTTAAAAAGTCTCATCGCACGCTCAACGGCAAGTCATTTATTGTGCAGGCGCAGAAATCAGCGCCGTCTTTGGCGACCAAAAATCAAGACGCACCGCCGGAAAGAATTGCCAGCCCCGGTGACGCCAGCGCCCCGTTCTGCACCAAGCTGCCATCGGATGCCAATGGATTTCGGCGAGCCATTCTTGTCGGCGGGGATTTTTCATTTCACAAATTTTCCCGGCACAGTCGGCTGCAAGGAAACATTGATATTAGTTGGCAGTATCACTACAATTCATTTTCATGGGTGCAACGCTGCGGAGAGCTGGAGCAAAATGATCCCGGCTTGGAGAAACCCATTCAACATCATGAGCGCCGACAATCAAGAACTTTACAACGCCACCGTCATCGGACGTGAGGAGATCAATCCGCAACTGGTGATTCTGCGGGTGCGGCCGGACGCGGAGATGTTTAATTTCAAGCCCGGCCAGTTTGGCGTGCTGGGGCTGCCGGGCAGCGCGCCGCGCGTGGCGGAATCCACCCCGGAAGAAGTGCCGAGCGAACCGGACAAGCTGATTCGCCGCGCCTACAGCATCGCGTCCTCGAGTTTGGAAAAGCGGTATGTGGAATTTTATCTCACGCTGATCACCAGCGGCCAGCTCACGCCGCGGTTGTTTGCCTTGAAGCACGGCAGCCGGGTTTTTCTCGGCCCGAAAGCGAGCGGCATTTTCACGCTCGACCGCGTCGCCCCGGAAAAGGCGGTCATCCTCGTCGCCACCGGCACCGGCTTGGCGCCTTACATTTCCATGCTGCGCACCATGCTGGTGAACGACAGCCAGCGGCGCTTCGTGGTGCTGCATGGCGCGCGTTACGGCTGGGATCTGGGCTATCGCGGCGAGCTGGAAAGCCTCGCGCGTCTGCGCCCGAATTTCACCTACATCCCCAGCATCACGCGGCCGGATCAGGACCCGCATTTTCACGGGCACACCGGGCGCATCCAGACGCTGGTGGAACAAGGCGTGCTGGAAAAAGAATCCGGCGTCGTGCTCGATCCCGCCCAGGCCGAAGTGTTCCTCTGCGGCAATCCCGACATGGTGAATCTCGTCAAAGGTTTGCTGGAGGCCAAAGGTTTCGCCGCCAAAAACGGCAAGGAACCGGCCACCATCCATGTTGAAGAATATTGGTGAACCGCGCCACGCCGCATCCGTCGCCAATGAATACAACCGTTTGCCCCGGTTTTCCCGCGTGACAGACGGCGGTTCGTGGGGCATTGTCCACCGATGACAACTGCCGAAGCCGCCCAACTGCTGGAGCAATTCCGCGCCGGAAAAATTCCGCGCGAGAAAGTCCTGCACGCCTTCCAAGCCGCGCCCGTGGCCGACCTCGGCTTCGCGCAGGTGGACACGCACCGCGCGCTCCGCAAAAATTTCCCCGAAGTCATTTTCGGTGCCGGCAAAACGCCGGAACAGGTCGTTAAAATTGCCGCCAAACTTTTGGAACTCGGCCAGCCGGTGCTCGTCACCCGCATCACCGCCGAACACGCCCGCGCGCTCCGCAAAAAATTCAAGCTGGCGGTTCACCACGAACTTGCCCGCTGCGTGACCATCGAAAAAAAACCGTTGCCAAAATGCGCCGGCTTCATCGCCGTCGTCTGCGCCGGCACGAGCGATTTGCCGGTGGCGGAGGAAGCCGCCGTCACCGCCGAAATCATGGGCAACCGCGTGGAGCGCATCCACGACATCGGCGTGGCCGGCCTGCACCGGATGCTGGCGCGGATGGACCGGCTGCAAAGCGCAAATGTTATTGTGGCCGTCGCCGGCATGGAAGGCGCGCTGCCGAGCGTGCTGGCCGGGCTGGTGGCCAAACCCGTCATCGCCGTGCCCACCAGCATCGGCTACGGCGCGAGCTTTGGCGGCATCGCCGCGCTGCTCGCCATGTTGAACAGTTGCGCCAGCGGCGTGACGGTGGTGAACATTGACAACGGTTTTGGCGCCGGCTACGCCGCGAGCCAGATCAATGCTTTAGCCACAGATGCACACAGATGAAACACAGATTCTGTGAGCGGCTGCAATTTTTACCATCTGTGTTAATCTGTGTGCATCTGTGGCTGAAATAAATTTTTCATGAAGACACTTTATCTCGACCTCTTCAGCGGCATTGCCGGCGATATGTTCATCGCCGCGCTGCTCGATCTCGGCGTGGATGCCGCCAAACTCGAACGCGAGCTGAAGAAACTGAAGCTCGACGGCTATCATCTGCACATCGCGCGCGGACAAAAGTCCGCCATTGCCGGCATGAAGTTTGATGTTCACCTCGCGCATGACCATGAGCATGGCCATGATCACGGCCATCATCACCACGACCACGAACATCCGCACCAGCACGAGCATGACCATCACGATCATGGGCACGATGAGCAAAGAAATTTTGCCGAAATAAAAAAATTGATTTTGCGCAGCCAGCTTTCCGCTTGGGTCAAACAAAAATCCATCGCCGTCTTCCAGCGCATCGCCGAAGCGGAAGGAAAAATTCACGGCCTGCCACCCGGCGAAGTGCATTTCCACGAAGTCGGCGCGGTGGATTCCATCGTGGACATCGTCGGCGCAGCCATCGTGTTGGAACTGCTTGGCAAACCGCGCGTGTTCGCCTCGCCGGTCGTTGAAGGCACCGGCTGGATTAATTGTGCGCACGGACGTTTTCCGGTGCCCGCGCCGGCCACGCTGGCGATTCTTGGCGCGCGCGGCATCGGCGTGACGCAATGCGACGAGCCGCACGAACTAGTCACGCCCACCGGCGCGGCGCTGCTGGCGGAATTTGCCGAAAGCTTCGGCGCGATGGACAATCTCGTGGCGGAAAAAATCGGTTTCGGCCTCGGCACGCGCGACAACGAGACGCGGCCGAATGTTTTGCGCGCGGTGTTGGGCAGTCAGTCCAAAGTCCAAAATCCAAAGTCCAAAGTTGGCAGCGCGAAAGAACCATCAACCCATTTGGATTGGGAGACCGACCGCGTCGCCGTGCTGGAAACCAATCTGGACGATTGCGCGGGCGAAATTCTCGGCAGCTTTGTGGAAACGGCTTTGGCCGCCGGTGCGCTGGACGTTTTTCACACGCCAATTCAGATGAAGAAAAACCGGCCGGGCGTGCTGCTCACCGTGTTGTGCGCGGAAGCGGAAGCGGATAAATTCAGCGAATTGCTTTTGCGCGAGACGACGGCGTTCGGCGTGCGCAAAACCATTGCCGAACGGCGCAAGCTGCGGCGCGAATTTGCCGAGGTGACAACCGCGTTTGGAAAAGTCACCGTGAAAATCGGCCGGCTCGGTGGTAAAGTAGTGCAGGCCGCGCCGGAATTTGAATCGGTCAAAAAACTGGCGGCGCAAAAAAAAGTGCCAGTCAAACAAATTTTTGCAGCCGCCGCGAAACACGCGAAAGGCTAGTGCGCGGGCGTCTCGCCTGTGTGTTTCTGCGGCGTGAGGTTGGAGTTCGGGCTTGGACTGTTTTTCACAAGCTCGATCTTGGACTCAAACCTGACACGCACAGGCGAGACGCCTGTGCCACTAAAAAAATGAAGTGATGAGCGAAGCGAACGACAAACTGGAAAAATTGCGGGCGTTGCTGCACGGCTACGGCTCATGCCTCGTGGCGTATTCCGGCGGCGTGGACTCGGTGTTTCTCGCGCACGTCGCGCACGAGGTGCTCGGCCGCCGCACGCTCGCGGCCATTGCCGATTCACCGAGCCTGCCACGGCGCGAATTGCAGGAAGCGCTGGAGATCGCGGCGAAATTTTCTTTTCCCGTCCGCGTGCTCCAGACGCAGGAATTTGCCAATGAAAATTACACGGCGAATCCGGCTAACCGTTGCTATTTCTGCAAACACGAGCTGTTCGAGGAATTGACGCCGCTGGCAAAGGCGGAAAATTTTGCGGTGATTGCTTACGGCGAAAACGCCAGTGACATCGGCGATTTCCGGCCCGGCGCACAGGCGGCGGCGGAATTTCAGGTGCGCGCGCCGCTCAAGGAAGCCGGGTTGACGAAGGCGGAAATCCGCGAGCTATCCGCCCAACTGGGCCTGCCGACGGCGGACAAGCCGCAGATGGCCTGCCTGAGTTCGCGCGTGCCCTACGGCGAAACCGTGACGCCGGAAAAGCTGAAGATGATTGAACAAGCGGAATATGTTTTGCGCGACCTCGGTTTCCACGACGTGCGCGTGCGGCATCATCAATTTCCAATCTCTAATTTCCAATCTCCATTCGAAAGCGGTGGCGCAAATGCGAACGGCAAATTGGCGATGGGAAATTCCAAATTGGAAATGTCCCTCGCCCGCATCGAGGTCGGACCGGGGGAACTGCAAAAATTTCTTGCCGCCGGCGTGGCGGACAAAATCGCGGGGGCGCTGAAACAAATCGGCTACGCGCACGTCACGCTGGATTTGCAGGGCTACCGCCGCGGCAGCACGAATGAAGTCTTGAAGCCGTCCCGCGCGTGAGCAGCATTTCTGGCGCGCCTGGCCGTTGTTGATTAATGTGATTTGCTGGTGAATTTTCGGCCGCCAACTGCGTGGTTGCGGTGCCCTTGCCATTTCCCAACTGATTCTATTCCGAACCAATCCAGCAACCGCCAAGCTCAGGGAAGTCTTCCCAAAAACGCCGGAGGATTTCGTCGGCATTAAGAGTCATTGGACGAAAGGATGGAAAGCCCAAGTGGAAGTTTTTATGGTTTGAATTCGCTCGGAAAACCGAGTTTGTTTTTTAGTCAAACGAAAGTTATTCACAACCGGCTGTATTGCGATTGGAATTGTGCACAACATATTGTGGTTTTCACTTTACAGGAAATAACTGCTTTGGTTGCCTAGCACCGGCAATTCAATGTATCTAAAAAATCTCACAGTTTTCGGTTTCAAGTCCTTTGCGGACAAGACGGCGCTGAACTTCCAGCCGGGCGTCACCGCCATCGTCGGGCCGAACGGCTGCGGCAAATCCAACGTCTCGGACGCCATCCGCTGGGTGCTCGGCGAACAATCGGCCAAGGCGTTGCGCGGCGGCGAAATGGCCGACGTGATCTTTAACGGCACCGACGGCCGCAAACCGATGGGCCTGTGCGAAGTCTCGCTTACACTCGGCGGTGTTGGCGAAGAAAGCTTGAAGGCGGCGGGCGTCGAGGTTGCCTACGACGAAGTGACGCTCACGCGCCGGATTTTCCGTGACGGTGGCAGTGAATATTTTCTCAACCGCACGCCGTGCCGGCTGAAGGACATTCAGCAACTGTTCATGGGCACGGGCGTCGGGCGCACGAGCTACAGTATTCTTGCGCAAGGTCACATCACGCAGATTCTTTCCAGCAAGCCGGAAGACCGCCGGATGATTTTCGAGGAAGCCGCCGGCATCACGAAATTCAAGTCGCAGAAAAAAGAATCGCTGCGCAAGTTGGAATACACCGAACAAAATCTTTTGCGCATCGCGGATACGATTCAGGAAGTGAAACGCCAGATCGGTTCGCTGCAACGCCAGGCGGCGAAGGCGCGGCGTTATAAACAAATTGCGGAGGAGCTGCAACATTTGGAAACGCAGCTCGTGCGCCATCAATTCGACGTGCTGCAGACGGAGATTTCCGGACGCCAGACGGCGGTGGAGACCTTGCGCCACGAAATCGAAGCGGGATCAAGCGAGGTGCTGCGTTTCGAAAGCGAGATCTCGCAACTGCGGGCGCGGCTGTCCGCCCTCGAGCACGAAGTCGCGGTGCAGCAGCAGCGCGGACTGGAATTGAAGTCGGAGATCAACCGCCACGAAAGCCGCATTCATTTCAACCAGGAACGCATCCGCGAAATCGAATCGCAGAACGTGAAGGCGCTGGAGGAGATTGCGCAGACAGAGGAACGGCATCGCGCCGCGCGGGCGGAACTGGTGCTCGTCACTGAAAATCTGGCGGCGGCGGCGGCCGCGTTGACGCAGCACAAGGAAGCTTTGCAGACCCGGCAGAATGCGCTGCGCGAAGTGGAGGACGGTCTGCGCCAGCGCCAGGAATCGCTGCGCCAGGCGCAATCCGCCGCGTTCAGCGCTGCGCAGGATTCGTCGCGCCTCCGCAATGAGTTCAATGCGCTGGAATTGCAGAAGCAGAACAACACGGTGCGCCTGGAAAAACTTTCGGTGGAGAAAATGCAACTGGAAGAGGAGCGTTGCCGGCTGGAAGCGCGGCTGGTGGAATTCACCGCCAGCGTTGAGGCGGAAAAACTGAACGTGGCCGCCACGCGCGGCTCGGTCGAGCAGCGCCAAAAACGGTTGCGCGACTTGCAGCCGGAGTTGTCGGCGGCCTCCGCCGAGCAGGACCAATGGCTGCAAGCGCAGGCGGAGAAACGTTCCCGCCTGCAACTGCTCGAGCAATTGGAAGGGGCGCATGAAGGCTTCGATGCCGGTGCGGTCGCCGCGCTACGCCAGTCGCGTTCCGTCATCGGTTCGCTGGCGGACCAGATTCGCGTGCCGGATCAATTTATCACCGCGGTGGAAAATGCCTTGGGCCACAATCTCCAACTGGTGCTCACCGAGCAGTCGTCCTCGGCGGAGGAAATTCTCGCGGACTTGAGCGCAAACAAATCCGGCCGGGCGAGCGTCGTGGCGCTGTCGTCCCGGCAATCCCGCGCCGCCAGTCAACTGGCCTTCACGGGTGAAATGGCTCCGGCCTCCGGCCCGGTGAGCGCATTGCAAACGGGCCAGATCGTTCACGCGCTGAGTGTGATTCAGGCCGAGCCGGCGGTGGAACCGCTGTTGAAATCATTGTTGGTCCGCACGTTCATCGCGGCGGATTTGACGACCGCCAAGGCGCGGCTTCTAAACGGTCACGCGGGCTGCGACTTTGTGACGCTGGGCGGCGATTTGCTGGATCGTCACGGCATTTACACGGGCGGGTCTCTGAACGCCGGGAGCAACGGCCAGGCGCCGTCCTCCATTCTGGGCCGCAAGAATCAGATCGCCGGGTTGCAGGCGGAACTGGCGGAACTTCAGGAACGCATCGCCGAGGCGGGCCGGAAGCGCGGCGCGCTGTTGAGCGAGCAGACGGAATTGCAGGCGAGCCTGCAGCACGCGCAAATGGAATTGCGCCAGCAGGAGGTGGCCGTCGCCACGCGCGAAGGGGAGTTCAATGCGCTTAATAATTCCAATCGCCTCCTGCACCAGCGCATTGACACGATGGTCTTCGAGGTGGAAAGCCTCGCCGCGCAGGAAGCGGAAGGTGTCCAAAAGCGCGAGGCGCTCACGGCGCGGTTGAATGAACTGGAAACCCGGGAGCGCACGACGCAGGAGCTGGTTGTCGCGCTGACGCGGGAGCTGGAAGAACTCCGCGCGGCCCGCGATGCCGCCAACACGGCGTTGACCGAGAGCAAAGTGGCCCTCGCGTCCGACGAGCAACTGGCCTCGTCATTTCGTCAGCAGCAGACGTCGCTGGGCCATCGCATCGGCGAACTGGGACAATTGGTGGACGCGCGGCGCAACGAATGTTCTTCGTTCATCACGCGCAAGGAGCAGGCCGAGGCGGAGATTCAAGATTCGCAAACCCACATCGGGCGCCGGCAATTTGAACTGGAGGGCGTGAACGCGCAGACCGCCGAACTGGCCGGGCACAAGCAGGCGCAGGACGGCGAGATTTCGCAGCGCGACGAAGCCCTGCGTTTGCAGCGCAACCGGTTGACGGAAATTCAAAACGCGCGCGGCGCGCTGGACGTGGAACTGGCGCAGAAGAACATGACCGTCCTGAACCTGCGCGAAAAAGTGCAGTCGAAATATCATTTGAACCTCGACGACATCCGCAGCGAGTGCCTCACCATCATTCAAGCCGACGAAGGTCCGGCGAAGATCGAGACGCTGACGCCCGAGCAGATGGCCGAAGCCAATGCCGCGACCGATTGGAATTCCGTTCAGCAGCAGGTCGAGGTGTTGCAGCAGAAGATTGACGACATGGGCGCGGTGAATCTGGTGGCCATTGAGGAATACGAGGAGACCGAACAGCGTTATCAATTTCTTTCGACGCAGCACGACGATTTGGTGAATGCCAAAACGCAACTGCTCGAAATCATCAACCGCATCAATGACCAGACCCGGCAGATGTTCCTCGAGACGTTCGAGAAGATCCGCGATAATTTTCGCGCGATGTTTGTGGACGTTTTCGGCGGCGGCAAGGCGGACCTCATTTTGTCGGATACAACCGATGTGCTGGAAAGCGGCATTGAGATCGTCGCCCGCCCGCCGGGCAAGCAGTTGCAGAGCATCTCATTGTTGTCCGGCGGTGAGCAGACGATGGTCGCCGTATCACTGCTCTTCTCGATTTATCAAGTGAAG
>Ga0302275_10006142_pt1 | contig 11455 bp, 11 predicted proteins | sample III_Bog_N2_2_FD_200229 | JGI IMG/M metagenome (GOLD analysis project Ga0302275, IMG submission 200229) | Peat permafrost microbial communities from Stordalen Mire near Abisko, Sweden - III_Bog_N2_2 | ecosystem: Environmental > Terrestrial > Soil > Wetlands > Peat | place: Sweden: Abisko... | reverse complement strand
GAATGCGAGAAGGACGATCCACGGAAATCCAACGGTTTCCGGCCCGGACAAAGCCGATTCAAGCCACGATTTCGCCTTCCGGTTTAACGGGGCATCGGCATTGACTGCGTAGATCAAGAGGTTCGCGTCGAGAAGAATCATTTACGCAACGCGAGCTTTCGGTTGAGTTCTTCGTCTTCGATGGCGTCGGCAACGGCCAGCGCTTTGTCCCATCGGAACTCTTCCGCCTCTCCCATCCGAAACGATTTCTGAGCGAATTTCGTGGCGCGCCTGGACGCTTTACCGCCAAGCCCAACTCGCGCGGCTTCATTCAGTGCTTCCTTGAAGGATACTGCACGCTCTCTCATCGCATCGCGGATCAACCTCTCCACGTCGGGGTCCAGAGTGACCGTCGTCCTCATTTTGCTATCATAGCATCATTTTTCTGCTATCATGATGCCTAACTTGGGAGTGCCGGGAATCCCCCCAGAAATTTCAGGGGTGAGGGGACTTTGTCCGACGCCGGCATGTGATCCACCAGTTCGGTCGTGATGCGCGGGTCCTGAAGGTATTGTTTGATGAGTTTGGTGTACTCTTCGTCCTGCTTTTGCGGGGTCTGGGCGGCGGCAGTGAAGGAAATGAGCGCGGCGAGGGTAAGGGCGAGTCTCATCGCAGCAGTATAGCGTGCGCCGGGACACGCGGTGTGAGCCGCGTCTCTTCTCTCTCTCGCGCCTCCCCCTTTTCAAATCCGCCGAAACGAAAGTCGAAATCGCGCGATGGTTTTCGGGTAAAATACAAAAACGGTCGCCACACCCAATCCCGTTATTCGCGCGCTGAGCATCGGCTGGCTGATGTTCAAACGCCCCTTTTTGCTCTCGCGCGTGCGCAAACCCGCCCTCGAATATGTCGACGGCACCCCCATTGTCGTCTGGCCCGACGTGCTGAATCCGGTGGTTTTCCGCTCCGGCGAGTGGTTCGCCCGCTCTCTCGCGGAAATCGCCCCGCTCGAACCGGGCGCAAGCCATACTCTGCTTGATATGGGGACGGGTTCGGGCGTTTCCGCCGTGTTTGCCAGCCGGCTCGGCTACCTGGTTACGGCCGTCGATATCAATCCGGAAGCGGTCCGGTGCGCCCGCATCAACGCCCTGCTGAACCGCGTCGAAACGAAAATGGATGTATTTCAGGGCGATTTATTCGAGCCCGTGGCCGGACATAAGTTCGACATTGTGCTCTTCAATCCTCCCTTTTTCCGCGGCAAACCGAGGAATCTCTTCGATATGGCCTGGCGAGGCACCGACGTTCTGGAGCGTTTCGCCGCCGGACTGGGCGGAGTACTGACTCCCACGGGCCGCAGCCTGATTCTGCTTTCGAGCGACGGCGACGCGCAGGGCATGCTGGATGCGCTCGAAAGGGCGAGCTTGGCGGTCCGCGTTGCGGCGAGCCGCAATTTCGGCAGTGAAGTAATGACCATCTACGAGGCCAGACTGAAGTAATGCCAGCTCCCGAAGCCGTTCTCATCAATCCGAAGATGTGCAAGCCGAGCGGCGTCCGCCTGCCGATTTCGGTGCTGACGCTGGGCGCGGTTCTCGAAGGCAAATACGAATACCGGATCGTCGATGGCAATATCGATCCGGACGCGGTTTCGAATGCCGTGAAAGCGGTGGGCGAAGGCAAGTGCAAGGCGGTTGGTATTACCGTGATGCCCGGGCCGCAGGTGGCGCCCGCGATCGAAATCTCCACCGCGATCAAGGCGGCGCATCCGGAAGTTCCCATCGTCTGGGGAGGCTACTTCCCGACGCTTTATCACGGCGCAGCCATCAGCGCACCTTACGTCGACTTTGTTGTGCGCGGTGAGGGCGAAGGCGCAATGCTGGATCTTCTGCAGCGTCTGCCTGCGCGCGATGAGGCCACGCTGCGGGAGGTGCGCGGCCTGACGTGGAAGAAGGACGGCGAAGTCGTCAACAACCCGAACTCCGGCTTCAACTCGCCAAACGATTACCCGATGCTGCCCTACGAGCGCGCCGGCGACGTGCGCCGCTATCTGCGCCGCAGTTTCATGGGTGCGCGGACAGCGGTGCATCAGGCCGCCATCGGCTGCCGGTATCACTGCGGATTCTGCGGCGTGGTTTCGATGTTCAACGGTTTCACCGCGCTCTCCACCGAGGCCCGGCTGGAGCATGCCCTGCTGCATCTGCGCGACACCTACGGCGCGGATTCCGTCCAGTTCTACGATCACAACTTTTTCGATAACGAAAAGAGCAGTCTGCCTTCGATCGACGTTCTGGCGCGGCTGCGCATGCCGTGGTGGTGTTATGCGCGGGCCGATACGCTGGCGAAGTTCTCCGTGTCCACATGGGAGCAACTGCGCAAGAGCCGGTTCACCATGGCCTACATCGGCGCGGAAGCGGCCAGCGACGAGGTTCTGAAAAAGATGCGCAAGGGTTCGAAGGTGGAGCATACCTTCGAAGTGGCGCACCGCTGCCGGGAGTATGGCGTGATTCCGGAATTCTCGTTCGTGCTGGGCGGCCCGGAAGATCCTGAAGGCGAAATTGAGAAGACGTTTCAGTTCGTGCGCAAGATCAAGACGATTCACCCTCAGTGCGAAGTTGTGCTGTATTTCTACAGCCCGACGCCGCAGCGGGACCCGGCGTATCGCAAAGGCTCGGTCCCCGCGGCCGTGCTGCCTGTGCTGAATTCCTATGGACCCTCGGGCCCCGAACTTCCCACCACGCCCGAGGAATGGACGCAGCCGGAGTGGCTGAATTACGTATGCCACCAGGATGCGCCGTGGCTTTCGCAGCGCATGAGGCAGCGAGTGAGGGATTTCGGCAATGTGCTGGGCTGCCGCTTCCCGACTGCGCAGGATTACGCTACGCCGGCCTGGGGCAAACGGATACTCGCAACGCTGGCCAGTTGGCGCTATGCGACGAAGTATTACGAGAATCCGGTTGAACTGAATATTGCGCGGAAGTTCATTCCGCTGCGGCGGCCGCAGGTCGAGAGCCTCTGAAATTCCTGCCGGCAAGTCCGGGAAGCCGATTAGAGTCCGTCCAATACCGCCCGCAACGAGAACCCGAGCGCGTCGATGTGCGTCTCAACGACGGTCCAGACCAAGTCCAGATCGATAGCGAAGTACTCATGCACAATAATATTCCGGAATGCGACGATCTGTGTCCATGGTATTTCCGGATGGGCCGCCCGGATCTCGGATCCAAGCGCTCTGCAAGCTTCGCCGAGCAATGCCAGACGATGCAGGATGGCGCTTTGCACGAGAACATCGTCGAAAAAAATTGCGCGCCCACGCGCGGCAAACGTCTGGATCAGTTCAATCTGATCCAACGCATCCAGCAACCGAAGTCGATCGGATCTCACAGGCTGACGGCGTCTCGATTCACCTGATCGGCCACTCGCGGTCTCAACCCACGCCCGGACACGACGTCGACCCGGCAGCCCAATGCCGTCTCAAGGTCTATTTGCAGACCCGCCAGGTCCAGCAGCGAGCGCCCCGTTTCGAAATCGACCAGGAGATCGATATCCGAGTCGGCATTACTCTCCCCACGGGCTATGGAACCAAAAACACGCACGTTGTGTGCGCCGCGCCGGGCGGCCGATTCGAGTATCAGCTCACGATATTTCGAACGCAATTCATGCAGCGTCATGGCATTCCTACCCGAGTATGCCACAATTCTTCCTCAGGCCCCGATTTAGAATTGTCCGACGCAGGATTCGGACGAAACCGGGCCGGCACTGACATTCTGCCCACGTCCACGTGGCGTAATGCAGGCATTGAACGCCGCGAATATTCCGGTCGGGATTGGCTCGGCCAGCGGCCTCCGGCCACCGAGACCGACCTGCTCGCATCGTCGTGGGCAAGTTCACGCCTCGGTGATCGTGTGATGGGTGAGCAAATATCGGGCAAGGGTGCGCGGGGTACTGTTGTCAAACAGGACGAGCATCTAACCGAGAGGTGGCGCTTCGGCGCTGTGCGCAGCGAATTGCAGGACCGCCTGGACCTGTTCGCGCGTCACGCCGAATTCTTCAATCAACTCGTCTACGCTCATGTCCTGAAGGTTTCGAACACCGTCGAAACCGGCATCCGCGTTCCGCGGAATACCCACGCGCCGGTGCGCTTTTCGGGTACACTTTCCACTGCGGCGCATTGAGACCAGTCGAGGGTTGATGTTGCCATTGATCTGCGTTCCTTCCTTCTCTTAGAGTACGTCAGCCGTAATAGAAACAGCGCCGCCCGATCGGATCTCACAAGCTTACGGCGTCCCGATTCAGACCTTCCAGGCCAGCTCACGGCAATTTCGAACGCAATCCCTGCAGCGTCATAGCATTCCTCCCAGAGGATGCGACAGACCGCGACAGACCTTCCTCACACCCCGACGTAACCGCCGCCCCGTTCCCGGTATCCTGTAGTTATATGAAGGTCGCTGAAGACCGGCCCGCCAGGACCGCGAAGAAACGGACCGTGCGCGTTCCGCAGAATGCGCTGCTCGTCCGGTTCTTCCTGCACCCGGTGGGGAAGATTTTTCTGGGCCTCGTTGCCCTGGTGCTGATCGCATCCGCCGCGCTATTCGTCCACTTCTACAACGTGTACGCCAAGCTGATCGACGAACGCCTGCGCGCCGGAGCTTACACATCCACCTCCCGAATCTACGCCGCGCCCGGATCGGTTGCGGTCGGCGACGAAAGCTCTCCCACCGATCTCGCCACTGTGCTCCGCCACGCGGGCTACAACGAGAACCGCAACAATCCCATCGGCTACTACACGGTTCGTCCCGATTCCATCGACATCTTCCCCGGCTCCGATTCCTACTTCGATCAGGAAGCCGCCGCCGTCAAATTCGCGAAGGGCCACATCTCCCGCATCATTTCGCTCGGCGACAACAGCGACCGGCCCATGTATGAGCTGGAGCCGCAGCTCATCACCAACCTCTACGACCGCAAGCGCGAGAAGCAGCGCGTGGTCCGTTATGAGGACATTCCGGCGGCGCTGCGCAACGCGATACTTTCAGCGGAAGACAAACGCTTCTTCCAGCATTCCGGCTTCGATCCCATCGGCATCCTGCGCTCCGCATGGATCGACCTCAAGCGCGGGCGCAACGAGCAGGGCGCATCCACGCTCACCATGCAACTTGCGCGCAACATGTTCCTCACGCTCGACCGCAACTGGCGTCGCAAAGCCGCCGAAATCATGATCACGATGCAGCTCGAACAGAAACTCACGAAGGAGCAGATTTTCGAGTTGTACTGCAATCAGATCGATCTCGGCTATCGCGGCAGCTTCGAAATCCGCGGCTTCGGCGAAGCGGCACAGGCCTACTTCGGCAAGGACCTTCGCTCGCTCACTCTGCCCGAAGCGGCCACGCTGGCGGGCATCGCGCGCGGCGCAAGTTATTACAACCCCTATCGCCACGCCGACCGCGTGCGCGACCGCCGCAACTGGATTCTGGGCATGATGCGCCAGAACGGTTATATCGACGACCGCGAATACGGCGTCGCCACCGAAACGCCCCTCAAGCTCATGAACGGAACGTCTGAATCGAGCGACGCACCGTATTTCGTCGATCTGCTCAACGACGATCTCGAAAAGCGTTTCCCCGGCTACGATTTTCAGGCGCATTCGGACAAGATCTACACCACGCTCGACCTGAACCTGCAACGCGCCGCCAACGAAGCGGTTTCGATCGGCATGAAGCAGGTGGACGACATTGCGCGCAAGCAGAAGCGCTTCAAGAACGCCCCGTTCGTGGAACCGCAGTGCGCGCTGATTGCGCTCGACCCGCACACCGGCGAAATCAAGGCTCTGATCGGCGGCAGAAATTACGGCATCAGCCAGCTGAACCGCATCCTCGCCGAGCGCCAGCCGGGATCTATCTTCAAACCTTTCGTCTACGCGGCGGCGCTCAACACAGCGGTTGCGGGCGGTACGACGACGCTTACGCCCGCTTCCATCGTGGTGGACGAGCCGACTACGTTTACGTTCGACGATCAGGAATACGAACCGCAGAACTTCGAGCATGAATTCTACGGCCCGGTCACGCTGCGCCGCGCCATGGCGAAATCGCTGAACGTCGCGACCATCAAGGTTGCGGAGATGGTGGGCTACAAGACCGTCGTGAACCTGGCGCACAAGGCGGGCATCAGCGAGGACGTGAAGGCCACGCCTGCCATGGCCATCGGATCGTATGTGGCGACGCCGCTCGAAATGGCGGGCGCGTATACGCTCTTTGCCAACAAAGGTGTCCGCGTACAGCCCACACTGGTTTCGCTGATCAAGGAGCCGAACGGCAAAGTTCTGCTGGATCAGAAGCCGCAGACCAAGCCGGTGCTCGATCCGCGCGTGACTTATCTGATGGTAAGCATGCTCGAAGAAGTCATGCGCACCGGTACCGCGGCGGGCGTGCGGTCGCGCGGGTTTGTAGTCCCGGCTGCCGGTAAAACCGGGACCTCGCACGACGGCTGGTTCGCCGGCTTCACGTCGGACCTGCTCTGCATCGTCTGGGTGGGTTACGACGATTACAGCGAACTGAATATCGAAGGCGCGAAATCGGCGCTGCCGGTGTGGACGGAGTTCATGAAGCGCGCGATCCAGATTCGCCAGTACTCGAACGCCAAGGAATTTCCCGCGCCCGATGGCGTGGTTACCCTGACGATCGACCCGCTGTCGGGCATGCCGGCCACGCCCAACTGCCCGGAGCAGAAGCCGGAAGTATTTATTGCCGGCACGGAACCGGTGGGCGCATGTCCGCTTCACGGCGGCGGCCGAGGGCAAACGCTGGTGTCCGGGTGGGATACGCCGGCAACCGGAACGGGATCGGGGAATGCGAAAGGTCCGGTGGACCCGACCCTCGTGCCGCGCCGCACCGCAACCACTTCCAATCCGGCGCCGCTCCCCTATCAGCAGCCGGCGGCGCAGCAACCCGCGAACAAGCAGACCGCAAACCCCGCCGATCCGCAAAAAAAGAAGGGCTTCCTCAACAAGCTCAAAGATGTGTTCAAATAGTAAACACATAGGGGGCCAGCATGGTTTCCGCACGGATCCTCATTCTTTCTCTTACCGCCGCGGCTTGTGCCTTTGGACAGGCCGATACTCGTTTCACGAAAAACGCTTTTGAACCCTCCAGCGTTCCGCCCCGGTCGGACCCGGAAACGGCGTCGAAGCTCACGCCTGAACAGCGGGGCGACGTCTACATGGCGCGCAAGATGTTCCGCGAAGCCATCGACGCCTATCGCGAGGGCCCGCAGGCTTCGCCCATCACGTGGAACAAGATCGGCATCGCCTACCATCAGTTGGGCGACCTTGGGGCAGCCAAGCGCAACTACGAGAAGGCCATCAAGGTCGACAGTAGGTACGGCGACGCTGTGAACAACGTCGGAACGATCTTCTACGCCCAGAAGAAGTACAAAACCGCGATTGCGCGCTACCGTAAGGCCATCGAACTCAAGCCCGATACCGCCTCGTTCTGGAGCAATCTGGGGACGGCGTATTACTCGCGCAGCAAATTCCCGGAGATGACGGCGGCCTATCAGAAGGCGCTGGAACTCGACCCCGACGTGTTCGAGCATCGCGGTCTCGTGGGGACCGAACTGCAGGACCGGACAGTAGCGGATCGCGCCCGCTACCATTACGAAATGGCGCGAATGTACGCAAAAGCAGGCAAGAACGATCTGGCGCTGCAATATCTCCGGAAAGCGCTTGAGGAAGGGCTGAAGGACAAGGTCAAGATGACGAGCGCTCCCGAATTCGCGGTGCTGCGGGAAACTCCGGAGTTTAAGGAACTGCTGACCCGGGAGACGCGTGTTCTGTAGGTCGCCCCTTTGCCGTAGTTTTCTTATTGTTCTGCTGTCGTTCGGGACGTTCTCCTGCCAAAGGAAAGCGCCGGGTCCCCCTGCGCGTTTTGCGATCGTCAAATTCGAGAATCTCTCGGGCGATCCCTCGCTCGACTGGGCAGGCCGCGCCGCCAGCGAATACCTTTCGCGGTCTCTCGAACATGCAGTGGACGGGACCGTACTGAGTCCGGAGTCGCTGACGCGCAGAGCCGCCGGTCTGGGAATCGAACCATCCGGTGCGCCCGGGATCACCGCGCAACGCACGGACGCCCTGGTTGCGGGAGCGACACGGCTGATTTCGGGCTACTTCGAAAAGGCGGGGAACGGGTTCCGCGTGACCGCGACCGATGAAGATCTGGCAACGCACCGAACCGTTCGCATCCTCTCGGCGGTGGAGCCGGAACCCGTGAAAGCACTGGCGCAACTGGCACGCGAGATCGCGCCACGGGCCGGACCATATCTCACGTCGAACCCCGACGTGCTGCGGCTTTACGTTACGGCGCTGGACCGGACTCCGGCGGAGGCGGTTCCGAGCCTCGAACAGGCGTTACAAAAGGACCCGGACTTCGGCCCTGCCTGGGTGTCCCTGGTAAATCTTACGAACGTTCGCGGGGATCGGGCCGCTGCGCTCGATTTAATCGCGAAGGCTTCCGCACGGAAAATCGATCCGCTCGATCGTGCCGATCTCGACCTCACGCGGGCCAATATTGCCAACGACCGCAATCAGCGCATTGAAGCGCTGCGCCGCATATCTGCGCTGAACCCGGCCGACAGCAGCCTGATCCGGTCGCTGGCTGAACTGGAGTCCTCCGCCGGAAGGTTTGCCGACGCCGCGCGGGACTGGAGCAAACTGGAAGCCGCCGCCCCAAACGATGTCGATGCGCTGAATCAGATGGGCTACACGCGAGCGTGGAGCGGCGATCTGCCGGGCGCCCTCACCGCCCTCAGACGCTATGCGCAACTCAAACCGGCCGATCCGAATCCGCTCGATTCCACGGGCGATGTGCAGTTCCTGTATCGCAGGTTTTCCGACGCGGCTTCGAGTTACCTGCAGGCGAATGCGAAATCGCCCCAGTTTCAGGCTGGCGGCGAACTCTATAAAGCAGCGTGGGCGCAATTCCGGGCTGGCGACAAGGCGAAAGCCGACGCGAGTTTTCGCGACTTCAAGATCGCCAGGGCGAAGACCAGCAGCGCCGGGCTGGAATTGTTTGAGGCCGACTGGCTCTACCGGACGGGGCGTCCGAAAGAGGCTGTTGCGTTGCTGCGGGCAAGTTCGCCTTCGCCGACAGCGGACGCGCAACTCGCGATCTGGGATTTGATGGCGGGCGACCGGCCTGCCGCCGCTAAGGAATTCGCGGGAATGACTCAGATTCCTTCGGCCGCTGTGTTGGTCGCGCGGTTTGTGTCGTTGCCTTCCGCGACTGCGGAGGAGTGGGATCAGCGTGCCGATCATATGATTCAGGGCGCAGGCGCAGATGGTGTCCGGCGACTGGCTCTTACGTTTGCTTTGATTCTGGATGGGAAGAAAGATGCCGCGCGGACTGTCCTGGACAAGCTGGTGGAAACGTCGCCAGCCACCGATTTTTTCCCGCGCGCACTGTTGGCGAAGCTGAAGGGCGAGGCACCGAAGCTTGCGCTGTTACCCGATTCTTCTTCTGTGAATCAGCTACGGGCTTTGGTGGATTAGGCCGGACCTGACTATTTGGGATCTTCGAGCTTTTTGACGCGCTCGGAAACCGATTCCAGTTCGACATCCAGAGCCCTGAGAGCGGCCGCATGGCTTCTGGCCCGCATCTCCATCGGACTTGCCCACTGGTGGAAGGCCGTCAACAGCCTGGTTTCCAGGTGCTCCAGCGCGGCGTTCGTTATTTCTCTTTCGCGTCTCATTACCTCCGCCAGCAGCTTTGCCACCGATTCACGCTCCTGAGCGAACATGGCATCGGTGTGTTCCCGCTCACGGGCGAACATGGCCGCCGTGTATTCACGCTCCTGAGCGAACATCGCATCGGTATGTTCACGCTCCTGAGCGAACCTGGAATCGATATATTCACGCTCAGCGGCGAACTTGGTGTCGATATATTCACGCTCATGAGCGAACATGGCCGCCGTATTCTCTCGTTCGCTGCCCAGCGCGGTTGCCAGTTGCGCGGTCAACCACACCTTATCCTCGTCAGTCAGAGCCATAACGTTGCTGTCCCCATTCTACGCCCCGCCGTACTCGGCCACAACCAGCGTAATGTCGTCGGACTGCTCCGCGCCTCCCGTGAAATCGCGCAACGCCTGCTGCACCGCGTCGTGCATTCCCGCGCAGTCGAGCGTGCCGGCCGCGTTCACCGCATCGCGCAACAAACCCCGTCCGAAGAAATCGCCCGCCGCGTTCTGCGCCTCCGTCACGCCATCGGTATAAAGAACCAGCCGATCTCCCGGCTGCAGCCTGCGCTCCTCCACGGCAAACGGCGCGCCGGGAACCAGACCGACCGGCATCGAAGTAGGCGCAAGGCTCTCGATCTTCGCGCCGCGCCTCACCAGCAACGGCGCGCAATGCCCCGCATTCGCATAAACCAACAGCCCCGAAGAGGCCAGCGACGCGAAGAAAACCGTCGCGTACTTCCCGTGCTCCGCGCGTTCGGCCATAAATGAATTGATGCGCGCCAAAACCACCGGTATGTTCTTGCCTCCCGCCGCGCTCAGAAATGCCCCCTGAAGGAAACTTGCCAGCAGCGCGGAACTCACGCCTTTTCCCGCCACGTCGGCAATCACCAGCGACCACTCGTCGGGCGTCACTTCCACCACGTCGAAATAATCGCCGCCTACCTCATGCGAGGCGCGGCTCGAACCGCACACCCGGAACCAGCCCGTGTCCGGCAGATGGCGCGGCAGCAGACTCTGCTGTATGCGCCGCGCGACGCCCAACTCTTCTTCGATCCGCTGCTTGGCGCGTTCCTCTTCCAGCAGACGCGCGTTCTCAAGGACCGTCGAAGCCTCGATCGCCAGCGTCTGCAGCAACTCGCGGTTGCCACCCGCCAGATCGACGGCCGTCAAGCGCGAATCCATGTAGAGCACGCCCGCGTTGGAGCGGCTCTGCGTGATCGCCTGCGTCTTTGCGCCGCCGCTGAGGTTGACCCGCACCAGAGGCACGCAGGCCACGCTGCGCAGTTCGAGATCGGCAATGGTGTTCTGCGGTGAGCGTTCGTCGATTGCGGTCGGATCGAACGACATGCTGAACAAATCGCGCCGGCTTTCGAGCGCGTGCTGGATCAGCTTGCGGGGAACCCGCAGTTCGTCCGACGGAAGATCCTTGCCGCCGCGGGCGCGGGCGCTCCGCACCTGCAACTGGTGCTGCTCGTCGAACAGCAGCAGAAAACCGCGTTCCGCACCCGTCACCGCCAGCGTCGCATCGACCACGGAATTCAAAACATCGTCGGCGGAGAACGAACTTTGCAGCGACCGCGCCACCTCCAGCACCGCGCGAAGCTTCTCCAGATTCGCGGTGCCCGTGCGGCCCGTCTCACTGGCGATCGGCTTGGCCAGCAGCTTCTGAATGTCTTCGCCGGTGCGCGAGAAATGAAGCTGGTAGCCATCGGGCAGGCCGAACTCGATGCGCTCCGCACCATGCAGAATGCGGGATTTGTCGATG
>Ga0302275_10006138_pt1 | contig 11458 bp, 9 predicted proteins | sample III_Bog_N2_2_FD_200229 | JGI IMG/M metagenome (GOLD analysis project Ga0302275, IMG submission 200229) | Peat permafrost microbial communities from Stordalen Mire near Abisko, Sweden - III_Bog_N2_2 | ecosystem: Environmental > Terrestrial > Soil > Wetlands > Peat | place: Sweden: Abisko... | reverse complement strand
GGACGTGCGAGGTTGCCGATTGAACAAGGCCGATCTGGATGACACAGGCCGCCGCATCCGTCAGACTGTCCGGCGCCTGCGGTCGGACCGAAGCGGCACGATCGCGATCCTGGCGGCCATGAGCCTGCTGATGCTGGTCACCGCCTCGGCCATGGCGCTGGATGTCGCCAACCTCTATCTGGCGCAGTCCACCAACCAGTGGGTCGCCGACCAGTCCGCGCTGGCCGCGGCCTTCGCCTACAGCCAGAGCGGCAACAGCCTCACCACCGCGCAGAACGCGGCGTCCAGCATGGCCGTGGTCAATGGCGCCAGCGGCGCCACGGTCAGCGCGACCATCGGCGCTTCGCCCTCCGGCGATGGCCAAAAGGCGCTCAAGGTGGTCGTCAGCTTGCCGGTCACGCTGAGCCCCTTCGGCCGGATCATCGCGCAGGCCGGCGCCACCAACGTCACGGTCAGCACCACGGCCTATGCCGAGCTCCACACCACGACACCCTGCGTCATCGCTTTGGCCAAATCGAGCGGCGGCGGGACCGGCATCGTCGCGAGCGGCGGCGGCAAACTGACGGCAACCGGCTGCGAGGCGGCTTCGAACTACACCGTCTCCGTGACGAACGGCGGCGCGATCTCCGCCGCGTCGATTTATGCGGTGGGTTCGATCAGCGCGAGCAACGGCACGATCACCGGCAGCCAGTTTCCCAACTCCTCCGCCCAATCGGACCCGTTCGGGTCGAGCGGGGTGTTTTCCCGCATGTCCACCGTCGCGGCGCTGACCGCGCCGGCCTTCCCGTCGGTGGGAAGCGCCCCGTCGGGCGGCAGCTATGCGACCTGCAGCAACACGCTGTCGGTCGGCTCCGGGACCCACAATACGATCACGGCCGCTTCCGGCTGCACCACCATCACCTTCACCGGTGGCGCGGAAACCGATATCAGCGGCGGCCTGTCGCTGGGCGGCAGCAACACGACCCTCAATTTCGCTGCGGGAACTTACAAGATCGGCGGCATCACCGTCAGCGCCGGCGGCAGCAACGCGGTGGCCAGCATCAAGGTGACGGGCACCGTGGTGTTCGAGATCTGGAACGGCATCACGCTCACCGGCTGCTCCAAGCTCAGGGTCGTCGGCCCGGCCACCTATTATATTCAAGGCGGGATCACCGACAATTCGAACTGCGCGGCGGGCACGCTGACCTTCACCAACGGCGGCGGTGCCTCGACCAGCACGTTCTACGTCGCCGGTGAGATTACGGTTTCGCAAGAAACCGCCACGTTCCCGGACGGCACCTACACGATCGGTGCCACCAGCGGGACCGGCATTTACGTCAACAGCAACGCCACCGTCACCTTCGGCAATGGCAGCTTCATCATTTCCGGCGCAGACGGCGGCATCACCCTCGGACCCAGCGCCAAACTGACCATCGGCAGCCAGCTCAACGGCAGCTCGGTTTTTCAGATCACCGGTATCGCCTACTCGTACGACGATGCCATCTATACCCAGTCCAACAGCACCCTGACGATCGGCGGCTTCACCAATTTTGACGTCAACGGCGCGGTGGCCATGGGCGGCAACGTCAACTTCGGCGCCGGGACTTATACGGTCAATGGCGCGTTCAGCGCCTGCGCCTCCGGCGGCGCCATTACCGGCACCGGCGTGTCGATCGCCGCGTCCGGCGCGCTCTGCTTCGGTGCGGGCTACAGTTCGGTCAATCTGAGCGCGCCCACGACCATCGACGGTTCGAGCGTCGGTTCGGCCGCGACGATCGCACTGGCCAGCAGTTCGACCACGGCCGCGGCGGTCACCGCCGGCGCCACCAGCACGGTCGTCGTCGGTGCGTTCTATGTCCCCAATGCGGCGCTGACGATCAATGGCGGCGGCAATCTCAACGGCGGCGGCGGCTGTCTGCAGGTGGTCTCGGCCAGCCTGACATTCAGCAACGATGCCAACGGCGTTTCCACCAGTTGCGCCAGTCTCGGCGGATCCGCCGCGGCCGCCACGATCACGCTCGTCCAGTAACGACGGAGGCAGGCGGCGGTGCGGAACGCAGGCATCAGACGGGGCAAGGCAGGCGTGGCGGCGCTGGAACTGGCGCTGGTGGCGCCGGTCTTTACCACGCTGCTGGTGGGTGTCGCCGATTTCAGCCTGGCTTATCATCAGCAACTGCAACTGTCCGCGGCGGTGTCGGCCGGCGCGCTGTACGCCTTTACCCAGGGCCAGTCCGTGTCCGGCTCGACCTTGACCACCGACGTCAAGAACTTCGTCAATGCGGTGTCCGCGGTCAGTCTCACCGCGGTAACGGTCAAGTACAACAACGGCCTGGTTGCCGCGAGCTGCTACTGCGTCCATGGCGCGACGCCCACCTATAGCGGGGCGATGACCTGCGGCGCTACCTGCGTCGACGGGTCGGGATCGACCGCCGGCAAGTTCGTTTCGATCGCCGCCACGATCACCTACACGGCGAAATTCCCGCCCGATCAGGCCTTCTTCCCCAATCCGTTCACCCGCAATGTCACGGTGCGGTTGCAGTGACGCCGCGCCCGTCCGGCCGGCCGCGCTGGCGCACCGCGGGCACAACCACGGTCGAGTTCGCGATGACGGCAACGCCGATGCTGATGCTCGTCCTGGGTGTCCTGCAGGGCGGCCTGCTGCTCTGGACATGGCAAGCCCTTGAAGCGACCGCGATCGATGCCGCCCGCTGCGCGGCGATCAACGCGGCGTCATGCCAGAACGTGGCGACGTCCGTGACCGCCACCCAGAGCTATGCCGCCAGCATCGCCCAGCTTCGCGGGTTGGGCAGCGTCACGACCGGCAATGTCACGGTCCAGACCGGCGCGACGGCGCAGGCGGCGTGCGGCGGCACGGCCGTGAGTGTCGTGTCGGTGACACTGTCCTACACGCACACGATCGTGTTCGTGTCGTTGCCGTCGAGCCTGAGTGCGTCCGCCTGCTTCCCGATCGCCGGTTGAGCCGGGCGACGCGGCCGGCCGGGGGCGGGTTTGACTTGCCCGCAGTTTCCAATCTGTGATAGTATTATTTTAAATACGTACAACCTTAAGTCACGGCTTTGCCCCGGAACAACAACCGTCCATCGCAGTGGGCAGGCCATGAGAGGACAATGCTCACGAACCGCCAGCCCGAACGCCGGCGCCGGATCATCGGGCGGCTGTTCACGCAAGGCTTCGCCCGTGACCGGCGCGGCGTGGTTGCCATCGTCTTTGCCCTGTCGGTCACGGCGATGGTCCTGGCCGTCGGGACCGGCATCGACCTGGCCCGCGCTTACACGGCGCGCCAGCAGCTTTCGGCGGTCGCGGCGCTGACCTGCCAATATGCCAACCGGCCCACTGTGGTGATGCTGGCGTTCAGCGGCGGTGGGGTGTCGTCCTACACCACCAGCGTCAACAGCTACTACGCCGTGGCCCTGGCCGACCAGAATGTCACCTGGACGCAGACCACCAGCACACCCTTCACCTACACGCAGGGCGGTGCGGGCAAGGTGACGCTCGCCGCGAGCGTTCCGACCTCGGTCATGCACGTCGTCGGGGTTTCGAGCTTGCCGGTCAGCACATCGGTGCAGTGCTTTGCCGTCCTGGCGAGCACGCCGCAGCAACCCACGGCCGACGCCACGGCGCTGCTGGTCAACGACGGATTTGAAAATGCTTATTACGGTTCCACCATCACATGGTACCTGCCGAACGGCACGGCCAAGCCGTGGTCGGACGGCGCGTTCGTCTTTCCCAAGGTCAACACCGCACCGACCAGTGCGGGCTATGTTGGTTCCAACGGCAGCGAATGGATCATCATGGGGTACTGCCTCGAGATCGATTACGTCGGCAAGACGGTCAGCTCGGTTCCCCAAGGTACGCACAGCGCCGAGCTCGACTGCGACAACGGGTCGAACACCGCCGGCAATTCATCGATCTCGACGAAGGTCTATATGGCGGTGGGTTCTTATGAATTGCGGTATTACTATTCCGGGCGCATCGCCAACACGGACTACGGCACGGCGTATATCTGCGGAACGGCCGCCTCCGATACATCCTGGGCGAACGACACGAGCTATGCCGGCGGGCTCGGCGCGCGCACCAACCAGGTCAATGTCTATCTGGATCAGAACACCACAGGCTCGCCGCCAACGCATACCACGCTCGACACCACCCAGACACTCGGCGGATCGAACCTGATCGACGAATGCGTCTATTCGAACGAGTGGATCGAGCGCAGCGTGCCGATCAACGTGACCACCGCCGGCTATTACTGGCTCAGCTTCGCCGCCGACGGTGCAAGCGACAGCTTTGGCGGGCAGATCGACGACATCCGGCTGTGTCCGGGCACCTGCACCGGTTCGGCGGGCGACGATTTCCCGACATCGTGGCTGGCGTCCAGCAACGGCGGCACCGACGTCGTTCTGTTCAAGGAGACGTTCGAGAGTCCGGTCTATGCCGGCACCTATTACAACACCAACGGCAATATCGGCCTGAGCGTCGGGGCATCGTCGTACTGGGACCTGACCGGCACGGGCTGGAGCATGGCGCCGGTCAACCAGATCCCTTACTGGACGTCCGGCTGTCCGAAAAACAATCAATGCGTCGAAATCGGCTGGCACGACAGCACCGGATACGACGTGGGGATCGCCCGGCCGTTCCTGCTGGATCCCGGCTATTACCTGATCAGCTACCACTACGTGACGGAAGTCACGTTCACCGGCCTGAGCAAGGTCTATTGCGGCGCAACCCCGTCGGATGCCGGCATTGCCACGTTGCTGGGCGGCAGCGGCACCGCCATGGACCGGGTCGATGGCGCCAACCATGGAACCTTGTCCTGGGCCACCGGCACCGTCGGCCTGTTCATGGCCCATGCCCAGATGGCCAGCGAGCCGAACTTCACCACCACGCTTGGCGCGACCGTCACCTATACCAACCCGGACGGATCGGTCACCGCCTCGCCAACCGTCCCGCCCAACAGCATCAGCCTGACCAGCTTCACCCAGTCGACGACCAGCCCGCTGCTGGACATCTGCGGCTACGCGGCCACGTCCCAGTTCCGCACGGCGTATGTCTATATCCAGAAGCCGGCGCTTTACTGGCTGGTGTTCTCGATCCTTGGCACCTACAACGGCTTCGGTGCGCAGATCGACAACATCTACATCACCGCGTACGGCAGCCCGTGGATGAGCGGTGCGCCGGCGAACCCGATCACCATCCCGGTGCCCAATCCGCAGCCCGGCTCGACGATCAGCTATACCGGCTTTTCGATCATCGCCGATCAGTACTAGCAAGAGACATCCGGCATGGGCGCACGCGCGACATCACGACGCCGGCTTTTCCCGTGGCGCAACCGGCGCGGCATCGCCGCGATCGAGGCGGCCTTCGTCCTGCCGCCCTTCATCACCCTGCTGCTGCTCATCATCGAGGTCGGGGTCTATTTCACGCTGCAGTCCTCGCTCGACACGGGCGTGCTGGCCACGGCCGAAACGCTGCGCAGCAATATGGTGGCCGGTAGTGCCTTTGCGCCGCCGACCGCCGCCGCGCTCAAGACCATGATCATCTCCAATGGCGGCGCGATCCTCGGCGTGTCGAGCGTGGCGGTGGACGTGCGCCAGCTCACGACCCTGTCGGCCGGTGCGGTCGCGGTGGCCGACGGCACCGACGACTGGGGCGGCAGCGGCAGCGTCCTGGTGGTGCGGGCGCAGACGACATTGCCGTTCCTGCCCGGCACCACGTCGCTCGCGGTCCTGGCAACCTCCATCGTCCGCCGTCCGCCATACTGACGATGCGCACGCTGGCCGGGAACCGCCGCGCTTCGGTCGCCATCGAATTCGCGTTGATTGCGCCGATCCTGGCGCTTCTGGCGGGGGGGATCTACGGCATCGGTTCGGTTCTGCGGGCCACCGCGGCGGTCAATCGTCTCGCCATGCAGTATGCCATCAGCTACGCCGATTGTTCCGACACCTCGTCAGGCGTGTGCCTGACCGAACTGAACCTGTACGGCACGGCGGCGGCTTTGGGCAATATCGCGCCGCAGCTCACGACGGCGAACCTGACGTTGAGCATGGCCCAGGTCATGATGAGCGGCTCGACTCTGACTGTCGAATACGCCTATCCGGCCGGTCTCTCGCTCTCCGCCGCCCAGACGACGGCCCTGAAGGCGGTGATTGCCGCCGGACAGACCGGGGCCGTGGTCACCGTTACGTACCAGTACCAGTTGCCGGCCTTCGCCGCGATCATGAAGCCCTTCATCGGCTCGAGCTTCACAATGAGCTATACCGTCGCGCAGTTGAAATAAGGCGGCGCCCGGTCCTGAACCAGCCGGCGATTGACGCGACTCGCGGCCATTGCCTAGGTTTGCCGGCCCAGGATGGGCGCGGACAATCTGCACAATAGCAAACGGATGACGAGCATATCGATGCTGCCACGATGTCTGGCGCTTGCCGTCATGCTGGTGCTGACCGCCTGCGCAGCCCACGACCGGCCGGCTGCGTTGTCCCCGGCCGCCCAGCGCAGCCTGCTCGAAGCCATGGGGGAGGACAGCAACGACGTCGCGACCCTGGACAGCTTGCGCGAAGCGGCGCGGCGCGCGCCGGACGATGCCGCCCTGCAGCAGCGCTATGGCCTCGCCGCCGAACGGGTCAAGCTGTACCCGGAGGCGCTGGCCGCACTCGACCGCGCGGTGGCCCTGGGCGGTGGCGAACCGGACCGTCTGCTGGCACAGGGGCGCATTGCGCTGGAGGCGGGCGACGTGCCGGCCGCCACCCGCGCCTATGGCCGCATCCTGGACGCCGATCCCGGCAACATCGACGCGCTCAATGGCCTGGGGGTGACCGAGGACCTGGAGCGCCACCACACGCAGGCGCAGACGCACTACGACGCGGCGCTGCGCCTGGCGCCCCGCGACTGGCGGGTCCGCAGCAACCTCGCGTTGTCGTTGCTGATGGCCGGCCGAGCCGATGACGCGGCTGCGGCGCTGACGGGCGCAGAGCAGGATCCGGCCGCGCCGCGGCGGGCCCGCCATGACCTGGCTTTGGCGCTGGTCGCGGCGGGCAAGCGCGAGCAGGCGATCGCGGTGCTGCGGGTGGATATTCCGGCGGCGGAAGCGGCGGCGCTGGCCGACGAATTCGCCGGTTTCGCGCGCTGGCTGGCCAGTCCGGAGGGCGCCCGTCCGGCGGTGCACTGAGCCGGTTTCGCGGCCGGTCCGGGTTCAGGCCGAAGCCTCGCGGGCGTCATCGAGCAACGCAGCGGGCAGGCCGCAACGTGACGGGTAATGCCCGTCGCTTTGGCCCGGCTCACGGACAATCGTTTGCTTCCGGTCGAGCATGCCTGGAGCCAGGGCGATGTGGAGCGGAGTCCCCGCCGGGACCAGGCCGGGCGGTGTCTCGGCGCGAGGACGACGGGGCGAGCAAATCTCGTTCAAGCCGCGCGTTCCAGCCGGTTCATCACGGCACGGCCAGTGGCGCACGCAGCGCATTGTGCCGGAGATACGGCTGAGGTTGCCCCGGACGGCGCGAACCGAGCCCTTTCAAAGCGCCTTGGGGTGTTGCGCGATCATCCTGGCGTGCCTGTTACGGCGCGACGGGCTGCCGAACCGGGGGCTGTGTGCCTGCCGTTGCGCCGGCCGGTTCGTCATATTCGCCAATCGGTTCGGCTGGGAACGCGTCATGCCGCAGACCATCGGCGGAGAAATCGACCTCGTTCGGCCAGGTCAAGCCGAGACCGCCGCGCAGGATGCTCATCTCGCGCACGAAGTCGTTCGGTTCCTGAAGGGCAGCGAAAAGCGCGCCACGCGCAATGAACGGCGCGAAATCGACAACGCCCCGTGCCCCGTCCGACCATGTGATGGTGACGGTGTGGTCAGGGTGAGCGACGGCGTCTGCGATCTCATACAGCATGGTCAGTCCGTGATCTTCTGCGGTGGCTTGCCGTCACGGGCAAGCTGCCAGTTCAGATATAGCATATCCTGGTGCTGTTATCCCCATGCCGCGATGTCGCGAATATCCCGCCGCCGGATCTGGCCTTTGCTGGACAAAAGCGCGAAGTCGGCAATCGTGACTTTGGCGGAGAAGTCCGCCCCGACCACATGGAAATGGGGCGGGTTGTGGTCATTGCGGAAGATCATCACGTCAAGTGAGCCTATGCGGCCGATCGTCGGCATACATCCAGCTTACACGATCCAAGCTGATTTGTCTTGGGTCTTGCGGCTCCGGCCTGTCCATCCACGCCCCTATGTATGCCCCCTTGCGGTCTTTCCGCCGTCTTCGGCCTGTCCGTCTGGGCAGGCTTCCTCGTCCGTCCGCCGGACGCGACCCGCGCGGGATCGAGGTTACGTCGTTGTTGCCGGCCTCGGTCGGGGATCGCGTTCTATTGCGGGTTCTTCCTACGGCATAACCGGATGATGGCGGAGCATGGGTTCGCAGCGGAAGCGGCCAGGGCGCCTATCTCCGCGTGGTGGCGGGTGGCGAGATGCGGCGCAATCTGGACGCCAGCGAGGCGGGCCTGCCGAATGCCGTGGCGCGGGCGGAAACCTGGCTCGGTCATCGGAAGTACCATGCAGCCCGCCAGCGCCGGATCACCTATGCACCCCATTGACGCACGGGAAGAGCCCAATCCGTTCAAGGCTTCGGTTATGGTGCGCGATTCTTGAATTATGCACAAGGCGAGTGAAAGGCATCTCGTGAGCATGGACGCCAATAGCTGCGCCCTCAGATCGCTCCGAAGAACTCCTCATCCACACTGACTTCCTCCACCCGGATCTCGCGCACGCGAACACCAAGGCCAAGGTCCTTCATCAATACGCATAGCGCCTCCCCATCAATCAGATCGATAGCAGGTGCACCGTCGCGTGTAGCCTCTTTGCGAGCCTCCGAGGTGAAGGTCCCCGTCGTAATGATCAAACCCTTGTCAGCACGGCCCTGCATTGCACCTCGAAAGTTCCGGACTACTTCTGAGCCGACTGAGCCTTTCCAACGCTTGCACTGGAATAGGACTTGAAACGAGATCAGATTGACCCGCAACACACCCACGCCGTCGATACCGCCATCGCCGGACTTGCCACTAACCTCAACGCGGGTGAAACCACTTTCGCGCAGTAGGCGCTGACACAAGCGCTCAAACGCGGTCGGGTCGATGGTCTGCACGCGTTGGAGCACCAGATCCGACCAGCCGACCGCTCCGCCTCCTGCGTCCTGACCAGCCTCGCCTTTGTCCACTGCCTGTGCAGCTTTCTTTGCGGCCATTGAAGATTTATAAGCTGCACCGACGGTCTGTTTCAGTTCTGCGGGTGATTTTTTCGTTGCGGCCCGGCCATCTTCCGTCAACACCCACACGCCCCGCTTTGGGTTCGCGACGAAGCCCGCAAGTTTGAGAAAGCTGCGCGCCCATGCCATACGATCCGGCAGCACAGCTGCGCCGCTCTTGGGATAGGTGACATCCAGCTGTTCTTGCGAAGCGCCGAGCGCGGCGATCATTGCGTCATCAAGCTCCTCAATCGAACCCGATCCGCCAAGATTCGTCAGCACCTCCAAAGTTGGTTTGAACAAATCATCATACTTTGGAAGCGTCGGCGTGTTAGCCATAACTGGCCCTTTCAGCAGGCAACCGGATCGAGCGTGACAGCTGGGATCATAACGGGTCCTTAATTCGAAAGCCTACGGCTGTTAGCCAACCATCCGCAAGGGATCGAAAGCAAGCACCCATCGGGTTATGGTTCTGTCCTGACCGGCGGCCTGTCCGCCAAACCGTCGTTCTCCGGACAGTGCAAAAACGCTCCAAAGCAAGACTGCGCACCCCACCGGTTTCGTGGCATGACGGCGCGAACCCCGTCTGAACCCATCAGGACGCCATGCCCCCGCCTGATCCCGACCCAGCCCTCCGCCACCCGGTGCTCGCCGGCCAGCTTCCCGCCGAGGCCTGGAGCCGGTTCCTCACCGCCCCGGCCCCCGACGCCCTGCGCTTGTGGTTCGGCCCCGCCGCCCTGGCCGCCTGCGCCGGTCACGCGGCGGCGCTGCGCTATGCCATCGACCGCGACATCCTCGCCCTCGACCGGATGATCGCCGCCCAGCTCGACGCGGTCCTGCACCACAAACGCCTCCAGGCGCTGGAGGCAAGCTGGCGCGGCCTGCGCTGGCTGCTGGACCAGGTCGAGGACGGGCCCGGCGACCGCATCGTCGTCCGCGTGCTCAACACCGCCTGGCGCGAGATCGCGCGCGACATGGAACGCGCCGGCGATCCCGAGCAGAGCCAGTTGTTCCGGAAAATCTATGAAACCGAGTTCGGCATGGCGGGCGGCGAGCCCTTCGGCCTGCTGGTGGCCGATTACGCGGTGCGCCACCACCGCCCGGACCGCGACTACCCGACCGACGACAAGGCGGTGCTGGAGCACCTGACGGCCATCGGCGCCGCGGCCTTCGCGCCGGTCGTCGTCGGCGCCGCGCCGGCCCTGCTGGATGTCGAGAGCTTCGCCGAACTCGGCCCCATCGCCGACCCCGCCGCCTGCCTCGCCGACCCCGATCATGCCCGCTGGCGCGGCTTGCGCGACCGGCTGGACAGCCGGTTCCTGGCGGTGGCTCTGCCGCGGGTCCTGGCGCGCCCGCCCTGGCCGGACGACGGCACGCGCGGCGACGGCTTCCGCTATCGCGAGCGGGCGGCGGCGGTCACCGACCGTCTGTGGATGAATGCCGGCTACGCCTTCGCAGCCGTGGTGGCGCGCGCCGCGGCTCGGTTCGGCTGGCCCGCCGATGTGCGCGGTGCCGATCCCGACCGGGTCGGCGGCGGCCTGGTCACCGGCCTGCCGATGGAGCCGCACCGGCTGAGCGACACCCTGTCCCTGCCGCGCCTGCCGCTGGAGGTGGTGTTCACCGACCGGCAGGAACGCAGCCTGACCGAGGCCGGGCTGATGCCGCTGGGCGCTCTGCCGTACGGTGAGGAACTGCTGTTCGGTTCGGTGCGCGGGCTCTACCGGCCGCCGCGGCTGGCCGGCCCCGCCGCGCAGGGGGCGGCGGCGAATTACCGGATGGCGGCGCAGATGAACGCGACGCTCTGCGCGTCCCGCTTTGCGCATTATCTGAAGATCCGCGGCCGGCAGACGGTCGGGCGGACCCGCCAGCCGCAGGAGATCGAAATGGAGCTGCGCACCTGGCTGACCGGTTTCGTCAACCGCAACACCCAGGCGACGGCGGAGACGCGCGCGACGCATCCGTTGTACGACGCCAATGTCAGCGTGTCGGAACTGCCGGACAAGCCGGGGGCCTTCACCTGCAAGATCATGCTGCAGCCGTATTTTCAGTTGGATGACGTGACGGCGGCGTTCAACTTCGAAACCGAGATCGCCCCGCCCGCGGTGTGAGGCTGGGTGGTGCCGCGCGGGTGCCCGCGGACGAGAAACAGTTCGCGGCGCTGCTTGTGTCTGGCGACGTAACGGAGGTGGTGTGCGATGGCGGCGAACAGACCTGAACACGTGGCACAGAGCGTGGAAGAT
>Ga0302275_10006133_pt1 | contig 11462 bp, 9 predicted proteins | sample III_Bog_N2_2_FD_200229 | JGI IMG/M metagenome (GOLD analysis project Ga0302275, IMG submission 200229) | Peat permafrost microbial communities from Stordalen Mire near Abisko, Sweden - III_Bog_N2_2 | ecosystem: Environmental > Terrestrial > Soil > Wetlands > Peat | place: Sweden: Abisko... | reverse complement strand
GAATCACCCTAACTGCATGATTTTGCGCCAGTTACTCGTCGTTCCAAAATAGCCACACCCAAATGAATCGAGCAGTTCGAATCCTGTTCCATTCAGCGTTAGCCAAGCGTCATGTCGATCATCGCCCAAGAAATCACCGTTGAAGTCCGTTCGAAGTGATTCGATAAGTTCCCGGACGCCATTTCGATCAGGTTGTGCGACGAGGGCATGGAGCGTTCGGACGCGGCGCTTCGTGCGGTACCAATTGCCAACGATGTCGCGATGCTCCAGATAGGAAACAAAAAGCAATTGGCCAGCCAGTAACTCGGCGTTTCGTCTTCGTGACTCATCCGTCAGTCCGCGATCAAATCCGGAAGACACAAGCTTGCTCACTAAGGTGGAGAGGTTTCCCAGCAATTCATGGTCGACGCGGGCTTTGGCGTCGAACCAGTCCGGCTTCCGACGGATGACATTACTTGAAGCGACTTCAAGAGCTGAAAATGGTCCGTCCCATCGGGCCTCACCAAGACTCAGTTCTTCTCTGGCATCCGGCAACCGCCGGATTGGCAGAGCAACTGCCCTTTCACCGTACACATCGATAACAATAGAGGCAAGATTCTGATTCCAGATCCTCTGCCTGATTGCGTCTAATTCATTATCAGGGCTAGGTTCACCGTCACCGCCGACGAATACTACGGTTGGAACTCCCTCAACGTCGAACACGGCTTGAGCTCGGATGGCACCGTCAGATTGCAGCAAACTTCTGAGTTCTGTTGAGTACAGGTGACATTCTGGTAGCGGTTTGCCAAATCGATGCACTGCCGCGGGCTCGGCCGTATATCCGAGGGCATCGAGCCAAGCGTCCATGGAATGCAGACTCATGCGATCGCCTGGTCCTTTGATCGCGAAGCTCGCGAGGCACGCCGTCGGCGGTCGGCATATTTTCGGCCGCCTGCCGGGTCCATAACGGATTGATCCTCCGGGAATAGTTCGATCTGAGTAGGCCTAGCGGCAGCCTCTATCCAAGGCAGACTACTCGCCAGTACATCCAGGTGCGGTTCCAGGCGTAAGAGAATAGAGTCGGCATTTGGATGAAGAATCTCTTGGCCCTCCTCAATGAACGCCCATCTGTGAGAGTCGTAGAGTGCGAGAAGCTTACCCCGGAGGTCGCGAACGGACGCGTGCTGGATGGCGGCTCGAATCGCGTCGAACAGAGGCTTGCTCGCCTGCAGTTCCACGTGGAAGCGGTCTCGCAATGTCACGGCAATCCGTAAAATCAGGATCGTTTGCCACGCATACCGAGCAGGCGAACCCTTCGACTTCGGACGCAGGTCCGCTTCGATCAGTGCGCGTCGGCTCGACCACTCCCTAAGTGTATCGATTGAGATTCCTGTCAACTGTGAAACCTCGGGCGTCGGTGAATATTCCACGGCTACTTCGAGAAAGGGTATCATACCCGATCTCGGTGCCGAAGGCGCTAGAATGGAGGCACCGAGGCAACTCAGAAGAGCACGGAGGTCGTATCACAGTCGCGGCAACAGTTCCGTCGGACGATTCCCGCAGTTCAGAAACGCGGCCCTCCACCTTTGACCGCATGGTCCCTACACACGCCTTCAGGTCCGCCAATCCACATTGACGGTTTGCCGGCATCTCGTCGAAGTGGCCGCTGACGGCGAATGACGCGGCACTCTTCTATAGCGGTCTGAAGCGGTCCTCCCGAAGCCCGGAATCCGACTGTATAAGGGTGGCCGACTGGACGCCCGGTGCAATAAAGTACATCCGCGAGTAGGCTTAGACGGCCAGGTGCTACCTGCGTTGCACAAGGCCAATTCCAGCCGGTGTCCCGAACGTCGAGCGACCTGCCTGGATTCCTGCAACTCTCTGGCGCAGGCAGGCTTCGGGCAGGAGACCTCCGTCAGGTTCTACCCAAACGAGTGAAATCGCCTCCAGAACACATCCCACGGCTCACGTGGGCGCCGACACACGAAAATGTCCGTGTGATCCCCGAGGATGGCGTTGTTCTCGATGCCGTAGGGAATCGTAAAATGGCCAGCCGGCTCGCAGGAGGAAAAGACGGTCTCGAGGTCGGCGCGCAGAAAACCTGCCGCGACAACCGTCTCCGGCTGCGGATTGCCGTACCCGCGCAGCCAATGCGAGTTCGAGCCGCTGATCACTTCCGGAAGTCCGTGACCGCGGCCATAGAGATTGATGGCGGCGGCTTCACCGGCATCGCCGGCCAGAACGCCGACGCGGGCGTCATCCGCCAGCGAATCGCGAGCGCGAATCACTGCGTCCGTCATTTCGCGCCAGCCGAATTCCTCGTTGAAGTTTTGGTTCGTGGCGTCGGCAATTTTCCACCAGCGAGAACCAGGCGGCGCCAGCGGAAGCACCAGGACGGATGTCGCAATGCCGCTGACCACCATGCTTGTCCGAGCCACCCTGCGTACGGTGCCGGCAGTCGCAAGAGACAAAGTTTCCAACCATCGCTCGCCCCAGACTGCGCCCACGGCAAGCAGCATGGGGTAGGCCGGTGCGAGATAGTAGGGCCTGCCTCGGGCGATGAGCAGGATTACCAACGGGATCACGTACATCCATCCGATCATGCGAAAACGCTTTCCCTCTGGTCTGACGAACAGAAAATACAACCCCGCGAACCATATTGGCGCCGTGACAGGATTCGTCACCGCCCAGAACTGCGCGGGCAGGAACCCGTCTGCGCGGCCAAGCCTGACGTCGCGCGCATGGATGAACCTCAGAAAATCCAGCGTGATGAAATTGTGCCGGACCTCCCAGATGAGATTGGGCAGGAAAATCAGGAGGCCGACGGCGGCTCCGTACCAAAACCATTTGTGGAGCAGCCAGCGGGGCCTGGTCAGAACAATGCCGACGACGATGCCCGCCAGCAGGAACGCCATTGTGTACTTTGTCATCAGCCCCAGGCCGACGACGGCCCCCAACGCCGGCCACCAGCGCTGGTCTTCGGATCTCAGCAGACGAACGGTCACACAGGCTGCCAGCACCCACCACAGATAGTCGAAGGAAACATATTGGAACAGGTATCCAAAACTCACTGCCGGACCGGCGACTACCGCCGCCCACGCAGCCACCAGCTGCGCCGGTCGTCTTCCGCCGATTTCGCGAGCCATCAAACCGGTCAGCACCATGGCGATTCCCACTGCGAGGGCGGCGAAGAAGCGCAGTCCAATCATCGACGCACCGAACAACGTGAGCGATACTCGGGCAATGAAGGGAGTGACCGGCGGGTACACCACGTATCCCCAGCTGAGGAACCGGGCGTCGTCAATTGTGGCCAGTTCGTCGCGGTGGAATCCGTATTCGCCGTTAGTCGCGGTGTGGAGCGCGACCATCGCCAGCGCAGATAGAACGAGCACGCCAGTATCCGTGGCGATGATCCTCCGGCCGATGGCGGGCAGCCGCATAGATGTCCCAATCACTATAGCTGAATAGCTGACGGCACAAGGCACGATGGGGCCAGTCCGCAGCAGAGCCGCTTGACCCGTAGTCGCGACATCGCGTCTGGCTTCCTGCGTCTCTGGTCGAAGACCACGCCACTCGTACACTCACGAGGCTCATACGGGGGCGCTGACGGATTCTTGCCGTGAAACACCGTCCGCTTGGACGCCACAGGGACGCGTAATCGGCTTATCGGTGAAGTGCCCCCTTCGGGAGGATAACGCGCCACTCGGAGAGAGGTCTCGTCTGGGCCATGGGTCGACTCCTGGCGACAACAGCCCCTTTCGTCCAACAATCCGTAAGCCGGTCCCCGTAAAACGGCGATTCCGGAAAGTGGGCGTGAGTGTGCGCGGCCGCCCGGATTCGGTCAGCGCTCATGGGTTTCTGCCGGGCGCGGAGTTCGTGCCGCGCCCGCATATCAGAACGTTCCACTAATTTTGTGACAGATCCTTACTTCGTCAGGCGGGTCAACGGATCCCCGATCACCACATTCATCCAGCTCAGCCCCGGAATTCCGAGATAGAAGCTCTCAGCCAGAGTACGGCCGGAATTATAAGCCGGAAGCACAAAGTCCGGTCGGGGGCAATACGCTAGGTAAGGTTCGGAAACCTGGCCCGACGCTCCCGTCGCACCCTCGTGAATGTAATCCGCGGTCAGCGATTGCGGTGCGCCGGCGTACCAGGTCTTGTTGTCGCCCCAGTTGCCGATCTCCCATTTCGGCGGCGGCGGACGGAAGGTCCGCCCGTCAAAGGACACGAACTCGGTGGCGATTGCGCCAGGCAGCCAGCCAATATGCAAATATCGGTGTTTCCGGTCGGTGTCGTTCGAACCCCAGGAGGCATAGGCGATCACGTTCGGAACATCGGCCAACACTTTTGAGGTTTCGTCGAGAATCACCCGGTCTTTCGGCAGCAGCAGCGCGGCTGTGCGCAGCCACTGATTTCCCGGATTGTTTTCGCGCACTTTCAGGTCGATGACGAAACTGCCAACATTCCGCGCCAGCAGCGCACGATCGACCAGTCCCTTCATATCGGACATGTTGTAGCCGTCCAGCCGGGTGACCAGATACAGGGGGAAAGCGGGATGGCGGAACGGCGAATCCCGATGCCCAAAAAACGGATTATCGACCGGACCCTCCAGCGGAATTTTCACCGACCGCAGGCGTTGGTAGAGCAACGTGAGCTCTGAATCCACCGATGCCGTATCGGTTTTCAGCGCCTCGCCCGAGCCATTGATGCGGAGAGGGACTCCACTCGTGAGCACAATGTAGAGTATCCGTTCCTGCATTCCATGGTTTTTCAGGAATGCTCCGACGGGGGCCTCGATCTCCGAATCGTAAACCGAGCGTGCGATACCTTCCTGCGGGGCCGTGCGGATCGTGCAGATATTCGCCGCCGGGATCCCGCGCCGCCGGGCGTAATACTGACCGATCTCCCGCGATATTGCGGAGCTTTCGTTGATAACGACAAGGACCTGATCCGCGGTTTGAGCCGGCAAGACCACAGCACAAAGCAGGAAAGCCCCGATCAGGCGGAAGTTCACTAAATTATTTTAGTTGACGGCGGCGAATATCAGAAGAATTCCTTCTTGATCGTCATTCCCAGGCCCGGTCCGTCCGGCACTTTAAAGTACCCGTTTTTGTCCAGAACGGGCGGATTCTCGAACATCGCAAACGGATACTCGTAGTTGCCGATCGGCACGTCGTTAAAGATCTCCAGATACGGAGCGTTCGGCCAGGAAGCGACCAGGTGCAGATCGCAGATGGTGCCGAGGCGGCTGTCGCCCACATGCGGAATGCACATCTTGTTCATCGACTCCGCCAGGACCGCGATCTTCCGCAGGTGCAGCGGGCCTTCAAGCATAACTTCGGGCTGCACGATATCGAAGCAGCCCCTTTCCAGAAGAGTCCGGAATTCGTGGATTCCCCGGTTGCCCTCCCCGCCGGCGAGCTTCATCTCGATCAGGCGGTTCAACTCCGCGAGGCCATCGAAATCGTAGCGCGGCAACGGCTCTTCCAGCCAGTAAACATTCATGCTCTGGTATTCTTTGGCCGTCTGATAAGCGCGGGTGAAATCCCACGGCACGCCTTTTTGCGAACCGTAGTCGAGCGTGGCCTTGTTTCCGTCGACCATGATCACAAAGTCGTTTCCCACGGCTTTGCGGGTCAGTTCCACCAGCCGCAGGTCGTCTTTCATGGTGGCAAAGGATCCCCGGAATTTGATGGCCTGCCAACCCTGTGACTTCATGCTGACCGCCTGGTCGGCGCGTTCCTCGGGAGTCGAGAGCCGGAGTTGACTGGAATAGGCGGGAACCATGTCCCGACCGCCGCCCCATAACTTGTAGAGGGGCTGGCCCGCAGCCTTTCCGATCAGGTCCCAAAGGGCGATCTCGATGCCGGCGGTACCTCGGTTACCCGCCGATGCAATGGAATACAGCCGTGCCGCATGCAGATCGACGTCGAAAGGATCGGCACCCACAAGGAGGGCTTGAACCGCGGGCAGTAGCGCGGGGTCCATGTTGCCCGGTCCGATGCCGACAAGACCCTGATCGGTGCGTATCTCGGTAATGAAGCCGCCGCCAATGCGGATGGGGCGCGGATTGCCGAGCCAGTCGGGGTAAGAGCCCAGATCCTTCGATACTTTCAAAGGGACCAGGCGGACTTCGGTGATCTTAATGCGCGCGCCGTGAAGGCGCGGGACAGCGGCAAGGAGAGGAAGCCCTTTTAAGAAGTCTCTTCGTCCAAAGCGGGTGGATGTCATATGCGCACCTTGCATATTACATCGGTTCCGACCGCCCCGCGGGCCCTATTGCGTCGGCGGTTCCGGCCGACCCAACTCCACAAAGTTCTTGAACCGGGCCAACTGTTGCGACAACACCGCGTCCACCGGCGCAGCCAGCGTGTTCAGCCCCGCAGGCAGGTAGCCGCCCACCGTATAAGTGAGATCGAGTTTCGTGCCTTCTTTGTCCGGAGTGAAATCGATGCTCATCGCGCCCGCGACCGCCATCGCCTGCAGCGGACCCATGCCGCCCGTGAGCACCAGCGCCTTCCCCTGCGCGGCCAAAACCACTTCCATATGCTTCGCGCCGCCCGATTTCAGCTTCTCGCACCAGCAGCCCATCGGCTTGTCGTCGATAGTCAGGTTGTGAGCGTCTCCCGAAAAAGTATGCTCGGAACTCCACCAGTCGCCTATATTGTGGACCAGTTTTTTGTAGACTTCGTCGGGACCGGCGTGGACGATGACGCTGATTTTGACGGTAAATCCGTTCGCCGCCGAATCGGCGACGGCGGCGGCAACGGGGCTTGCGGCCAAAATACAAAAAGCGAACAGTGGGGCGACCCGCATCATATAGTCAGTATGCCGCAACTGCGCGGATTGTACGATTGAATGAGTCCCACATGAGTTCAGCGGCAATAGCAGGCCGGTCGTCCCGGAGCCTGCGTTTTTTTGAGGCGACCATCGTAAAAAAGGCCGTGATGGCCGTGACAGGTCTCGTCCTTTTTGCTTTCGTTACCGGGCACCTGCTCGGCAACCTCCAGATTTTCCTGGGGCCGGAGCGGCTCAATGCTTATGCTGCCTTCCTGAAAGGCAATCTGGAACTGCTTTGGGGAACCCGGATCGTGCTTCTGGTTGCCGTGACCGCTCACATTGTCGCCACCATCCAGCTTGCGACCCTCAAAAACCGCGCGCGCCCCGTCTCTTACGTGAAGAAGGACAACGCCCACTCTAGCGTGGCGTCCCGGTCCATGTACATCACGGGACCGATGATTGCCGCGTTCGTGATCTACCACCTGCTGCACCTCACGGTGGGAGCCGTCCATCCGCAGTTTTCCGAAACGGACGTTTATTCGAATGTGGTTTACGGTTTCCAGCAATGGCCGGTGGCGGTTGCGTACCTGGTGGCCATGGCGCTGCTTTGCCTCCATCTGAACCATGGGATCTACAGCATGTTCCAGACGCTCGGCCTGGCGCACCCGCACTACACGCCCCGCATCAAAGCCGCCGCGCGGACCCTCTCGGTGGTGTATTTCGCGGGTTATGCGTCGATTCCGCTCGGGGTGCTGCTGGGCGTACTGAGCGCCAACGGACCGACGCGGCTATAGGAACAGGATGAAACTCGACTCCCGAGCCCCCACGGGGCCAATCGAACAAGCCTGGGAAAAGGCTCGCTTCGAAATGAAGCTGGTGAATCCGGCAAACAAGCGCAAATTCAACGTGATCGTAGTAGGTTCCGGGCTTGCCGGCGGATCCGCCGCCGCATCGCTGGGCGAACTCGGCTACAACGTTAAGTGCTTCTGCTTTCAGGACAGCCCGCGGCGCGCGCACTCCATCGCAGCGCAGGGCGGCATCAACGCCGCCAAGAACTATCAGAACGATGGCGACAGCATCTACCGCCTCTTCTACGACACCGTTAAGGGCGGCGATTTCCGCGCCCGCGAGCACAACGTTTATCGGCTGGCGCAGATCAGCGTCAATATCATCGATCAGTGCGTCGCGCAGGGCGTGCCGTTCGCCCGTGAATACGGCGGTTTGCTGGCGAACCGGTCGTTTGGCGGGGCGCAGGTTTCCCGCACGTTTTACGCGCGCGGGCAGACGGGACAGCAACTCCTGCTGGGGGCATATCAGGCTCTCGAAGCTCAGGTGGATGCCGGACGCGTCCAGATGCTGCCGCGCACCGAAATGCTGGATCTTGTGGTGGTCAACGGGCGCGCGCGTGGTATCGTCACCCGCAATCTCGTCACCGGGAAAATAGAAACCCACGTCGCAGACGCGGTGATATTGGCAACCGGCGGCTACGGCAACGTTTTTTATCTTTCGACCAACGCCAAGGGGTCGAACTGCACCGCCATCTGGCGCGCGCATAAGCGCGGCGCGGCCTTCGCGAACCCCTGTTTCACGCAGATTCATCCTACTTGCATCCCGGTTTCGGGCGATTACCAGTCGAAACTCACGCTCATGTCCGAATCGCTGCGTAACGACGGCCGTATCTGGGTTCCAAAGCAGCCTGGCGACAAGCGGCAGCCCAGCCAGATACCCGAAAATGAGCGCGATTATTACCTGGAGCGCCGCTACCCGAGCTTCGGTAATCTTGTCCCCCGCGATGTGGCCTCACGCGCCGCGAAGGCCGTCTGCGACGAGGGTAGGGGCGTCGGCGAAACAGGCCTCGGCGTTTATCTCGATTTTGCCGACGCCATCAAGCGGCTTGGCAGCCACACGATCGGCGAGCGGTACGGCAATCTGTTCGAAATGTACGAGAGGATCACCGGCGAAGACCCTTACAAGACGCCGATGCGCATCTATCCGGCCATCCATTACACGATGGGCGGCCTTTGGGTGGATTACCAGCTGATGAGCACCATTCCGGGCCTCTTCGTTCTGGGCGAGGCGAATTTTTCCGATCACGGCGCCAACCGCCTGGGAGCGAGCGCGCTGATGCAGGGGCTTTCAGATGGTTATTTCGTTATCCCTTACACGCTCGGAAACTATCTTGCGTCGAACAAGCTGGAAAAAATCGACGCCTCCGCCCCCGAGTTCACGCTTGCCGTGGCAGACGTGGAGGACAAAATTAAGCGGCTGCTTTCGATCAAAGGAAAACGGACGGTCGCCTCTTTCCACCGGGAACTCGGCAAAATCATCTGGGACTATTGCGGGATGTCGCGCAACGCCGACGGGCTCCGCACGGCAATTGGGAAAGTGCGGGCGCTGCGCGAGGAATTCTGGCAGAACCTGAACGTACCCGGTTCCGAAGGCGACCTCAACCAGCAGTTGGAAGGCGCGGGCCGGGTGGCCGACTTTTTCGAACTGGGTGAACTGATGTGTCTCGACGCCCTGGAGCGCAATGAAAGCTGCGGGGGCCATTTCCGCGAGGAATTCCAGACCGAAGACGGCGAGGCGCTGCGCGACGACGAGCATTATCAGTACGTCGCCGCCTGGGAATACGCCGGACCCGATGTCGCGCCCGTTCTGAACAAAGAGCCGCTGGAATTCGAATACGTGCATCCGGCGCAACGGAGTTACAAGTGAACCTTACTCTGCACGTGTGGCGTCAGAAAAACGGCTCGAGCCAGGGCCGCATGGAGCGTTATGACGCAAACGATGTCAATGCGGACATGTCGTTCCTCGAAATGCTCGATGTGGTGAACGAGAAGCTGATCGCCGAGGGCAAGGAACCCATCGCTTTCGAGCACGATTGCCGGGAGGGCATCTGCGGCTCCTGCGGTTTCATGATCAACGGAATCGCCCACGGGCCACAGCGCGGCACCACCGTTTGCCAGCTGCATATGCGTCATTTCAAAGACGGCGACGAACTGTTCTTAGAACCGTGGCGTGCGCGCGCGTTCCCGGTGATCAAGGATCTGGTTGTGGATCGCGGAGCTTTCGACCGGATCATCGCGTCGGGTGGCTACGTAACGGCGCAGACGGGCAGCGCGCCCGACGGCAATACGCTGCCGATTCCCAAAGAGGATGCGGACCGCGCCATGGATGCGGCGGCGTGCATTGGCTGCGGCGCCTGCGTGGCCGCGTGTCCGAACGCTTCGGCGGCGCTGTTCACGGGTGCAAAGATCTCGCATCTTGGCCTGCTGCCGCAGGGTCAGGCGGAACGGTCCCGCAGGGCGTTGCGCATGGTCGCGCAGTACAACGCTGAGTTGTTTGGAAGTTGCACCAACATCGGGGAATGCGAGGCTGTTTGCCCGAAGGAGATTCGTCTGGAAGTGATCGCCCGCATGAACCGGGATTACCTGAAAGCCAGGTTGCGGGACAGGGGATAACAGATCCTGGATGTCGGGGCTCCCGTTGGACCCTCTGCCGCATCCCGCCGGGCCGGTTGTTCTACTGAAGCAAGATCCCGAAAAATCGGCGACCGCCGACAGCTGCTGCCAGCGCAGCCCCAAACAACAGAAAGGTGGATGGCTCCGGCGTGGAAGGCGAAAGATCTCCCGTCAGGCTCAGACTCTGTTCCGGATCGAATGGATTGCCATCGTTATAGCCAAGCGATATCTGGAATAAACTCTCTGAAAAGAGGCTGGGATCCAGGCTGGTCGGCAGGTCCGTGTTGCTCAACGCCGTTTCTGTCGGGTCTTCCAGATTAAGCGAATAGCTTGCCGATGTCAGACCGCCGGCGAAATTTCCAAAGTCCGTTGGAGGGAGAAATCCGGGATCGCCACAGGGGGTGGAATTGCACTGGTTGCCGAACGAGACGTCATCGAAGAGCGAGGGCTCGATCGTCACGTCGATAGCGTAGCTCTAATCCAACAAAACCGAAGGTGCGGTCCAAGGGTAGAGAATCGCTTCCAACGGTCAGTTGCCCGGTCAGGTCAACAAGATACCCGCATCCGTCGAACTGGCTGCTGCAGATGGAGTCGGTGTTGTACGTTAATGACAAGCTGTAGGCATCGCCAACGGCGAGACTGGTTGTCAGGTTGTTGGTTTGAACATCCGTGAGGGTACCGGAGAAGTTTAAAGTTACGCTGCCTGCCGACATAATCGCCGGGGACAGCAATAAAGGAGCGAGGCTCAGCAGCCAAAACGCTTTCAACAGGCCCGAGTATAGCGCACAGAAGAAAGTAACGACAACGGCGGAGGTAATGGAATAAAGGGGTATAGGTAACGGTACTGTCAGCCTGCGGGCTGCGGGCCACCCGCCACACTTGCGCGTGCTTGCGGTCTTCCATGTCCTTGCTGAATTCCCTCCAGACTGCAAGTATGCGGCAGTCGAGCGCGGCGGTGCGCGGCCAGCTAACCCGCATGTCTCACAACCATGCACTTGAGAGCCGTCGTGGGGTCAGGGCTTCGGCCCTGCCGCCGAGCTTCGGCTCGGCGCGACGCCGGCGCAGCCTGTCAATCTTACTTTCCTCGCATCTTACCCACAGCGCAGTGCCACCGAAGGATTGGAACGCGGTGTGTGAGATATGCGCGCTAAGAACGCGTGGCCGCTGTCGCCAAACGCTTCGGCGGCGTTGTTCACGGGCGCAAAGATCTCGCACCTGTGCCCGCGGCCGCAGGGTCAGG
>Ga0302275_10006131_pt1 | contig 11466 bp, 12 predicted proteins | sample III_Bog_N2_2_FD_200229 | JGI IMG/M metagenome (GOLD analysis project Ga0302275, IMG submission 200229) | Peat permafrost microbial communities from Stordalen Mire near Abisko, Sweden - III_Bog_N2_2 | ecosystem: Environmental > Terrestrial > Soil > Wetlands > Peat | place: Sweden: Abisko... | reverse complement strand
CTATGCGGCTCGGATTGAGCAATACTTGCAGCGATGGCATGACGCTCCACCTTTAGATCAGGCGGGAGTGTTACGGAACTCTCAGTCGCCGGTAACTGCCATTGACATGCGGCGATGTAAAGAAGGTTGCACATCCAGCATCCAACGCATGGATCAATACAGCTCACTCCTAAAATAATTTACACGAAATTAAGGACTAGGCCGCTGCCAGTTTCATTAGGAGACTTGGGCTCAATTCGGGCATTGGACTGAGGTCCGTTGCGGGTAATCGCGTTATTTTAGTGGCGGGCAGGCCACTTACGGTCTCCCCCGGAAACTGGCATTTCGTCAGAACCGGTCGACATGCCTAGTGATGATCGCGGAGATGATTCCGGGTGGTCTCTTTTCCGAGGGCGCTTTCGACTGCCTTTTTCAGATTGTGAATAGCGCCATGGATTGCCTGTTGCATGGTGCTTTCCTGATGCGTCACAACGATCGGCTCGCGGCCGTCGCGGCGTGCCTCGATCATGCAGCATTTGTCGTCATGGCCCATCTTATGACCGATGGCGTCGCTAAGATGCACATCGATCCGCCTGATCCGGTCACCGTAGCGGTCCAACGCGGCATGGACCACAGCCTTCACCTCATCGGAAGACTGCTCACTGTCTTTGATCTTGCCATCGGTTCTGACCTCGATCAGCATGGGTGACTCCTTGATCGCGTGAGAAGGCAGTCGCGTATTTGATGCGACGCTCCTTGAAGAAGCCCTCGTTCGTCGTGTTCTGTCTTATGTTCGCGGTTTGGCGTCGCTCCGCCGGACTTACGTCGGAGGTTGCGCTTAAAAGGTCACCTGAACAGAAGGAACAAGATTATGATTACGACGATGAGGCTGACGCCCCCACCATAGTAATGGTATGGAGAACCAAAATAGAAACCACCCCCTCCGAAAAGGAGGACGAGAATAACCAAAAATACTATCAGCCCCATTTTATTGCTCCTGGCATCGCTATCATCCTGCTCGCAGATCGCAGTAAGAAAGAAGGCCCGGCTCTTCACCGGGCCGTCTTGGTTACTTCTGCTGTTGGCTCTTCGAAGTAGCTTGGTCGGTTTGCTTGGCGGCCGATTGTGAATGCTGCTGAGCTACCTTGGCGTGTTCTGTGCCCTTGGCGGCGTCACCCTTCGCGTGACATTCGGCCGCCGCCAGATGTGACTTGGCTGCGTCCTGATGGAGTTCGGCTGCCTTCTTGTGTTCTGTTGTCGCCATCGTAATTTCCTCCGGCTATGTCGCGGCAGGTACCGGATGCCGATTGGCAAGCTGTCCCGCCTCGAAACCGAACGATAGGCGATGCTCCAAGCTCCTGCGTGGTCAATTGTGCTCATCTTTGTCAGAAGGGTTGATGCGCTACAAATGTCGCAAATTTAATAGCTATTCGAAAATAGACGGCCTCAACGTAAGTTGCAGGTTGAGGCCGCCAAGTTCATCGGATGTTTGGGGGGAATCTCACACCCGGTAGAACATCACCAAGTTGCCACGGCGACATCGGTTCCAATTCATTGGGATGTCTTAGATGGGTGTGCGCCGTGACAAGGCGGCGCTTTCCAGTGGGTGCAAGTCCCACCCGGCAACCGCTCCAGCCGGAAGCGACCGGAGCAGCTATGGAGGTAACGAGATAGCTGAAGCCTTCGGAATGCGTGTCACGAATTGGTGACAGCGCGAGTGTGCAGGCCGTAACGCGAGTAAACGCCGAGCAAATCTCGAAAAGGACGCTGCGCAGGCCGACCCGACAACCCTTTCGGGGAAGGCTGATACGGCTGGGTGAAGTAGAGCGAAGAGTACGCCCAGCCGCTGTGCCGGGGTAGTGGCGACAGCATGTACACAAGGAAAGCGTACGCAACACGGGAAGCCCCATGGCGTGGTCAGCGATGACCAACCGAACGCCCGCGAGGGACAGGTCGGGCGCCTTGGGGGTAAGCGCGAATTTCGCTGCACCTTTTGCTTTTGAGTGCTCTGATGCATGAGGTGTCCACCAAAATAGGTGGACACCTTGCGATGGCGGACGATGATCAGAAACTGCGGGTCAGGCTTGTTGGCCGGAACGGCCGGCGGCGCTATGAGGCGGCATCGAAGGAGCGTCTTATCACGGCCTGCCTCGAGCCTGGGGTTTCGATATCGAGGCTTGCACTCGAACATGGGGTCAACGCGAACCTTCTTCGGAAGTGGATCAAGAACCACACCCCGACCAGGTCGCCGCCGCCGTCTTCACGCGCGGCGTTCATCCCGGTTCAGCTGGATGGGACTGCCAATCGAACTCTGTCGCGGCGAGACAGCGTGGCGACGGTGGATTTGCCGGCGGCCTGCGATGGCGTGCGTGGTTCGGAGCTCAAAGAGGCTACAGCTTTTTGTTCTCCGGCCAAATTGAGCGTGTCCCTGCCGAACGGTGTGAAGCTCGCGCTGGAATGCGGCGATGTGGATGCATTGACGGCGATCATCGGAGCACTTGGCCATGTTCAGACTGGGCGATGACCTACAGGTCTATCTGCACCGTGAACCGATCGACTTCCGGGCTGGCATCAACAGCCTTGCGGTTCTGGTCCAGGAGACAATGACGCTCGATCCGTTCGCTCCAGCGGTTTTTGCGTTCTGCAATCGCCGTTGCGACCGGATCAAGCTGTTGTTCTTCGACCGGTCCGGCTTTGTGCTGGTCTTGAAGCGGCTGACCGAGGACAAGTTCCGATGGCCGCGCCGCCAAGAGGCGGTCGCCACGCTGACGACTGAGCAATTGCACTGGATCCTCGACGGCATCAATATCGATGCGATGGTCCGCCATCCGGTGCGGCAATATCAGGTTGCCGGTTGAGCTCTTGTGTTGAGCGGTTGACGCGTCGGTACGGTTCAGATTCAAGAATCTGATGAATCGAGCCGGCGAGCCGAGTGTTGAAGTACTGTTGGCGCGCATTGCTGCGCTGCAGCTATCGGCGCCGCGCCGTACCGGCCCCCGATCTAGTCCGCGGCGATATGGGCACCACCTGGATGTGCATCGCAGGCCCGATCATCGGGGCCATGATCGCCGTGGGGTTTGAATGGATACTCAAGGGTAAGCCAACCGCCGCCGGTACATCCGCGGCGCAGGGCAGTCTCGAGAAGATATAAAATGGCTGCTTCAAAGCGTGCCGTCTTTACAAGGAGAGATATAGTGGGAATATGATCGCACGTTTTCTCCCGAAAACTGATCGATCACAATATGCAACCTGTCGCAATTGCTTCAGAACCTGCTTTGGCGAGTATTGCTCGATAGTGCCACACGGATGGTTGCCGTCACCGCAGCGGGTACGGACAGTACGGAAGAGCGTTGGCTAACTCATCCGATTACAGCGTCTGCGGGGCTTCATGGCTTATATGAGATATAGACATACTCGAAAACGTCTCGGAGTTGGCTCGTCGAGACCGACATGCAACACGACTTAAGTCAGCCGTGCTGTGCGCGGTTTCCGGATGTAGGGTGATTCCTGCTGCCCTAATCTGGTCTTTGGCTGGCCCACCATGCGAGACCACCAAGCGCGACAATGAAAACTGTGACAGCCGCCAAAAGCATGGGTGACTGGTCCAGCCAACCCAAGCCGGGCACCGCCAGGAAGAGAATTCCGCCGACGGCACAAATTTGCCAGACCCGGGCTTGCACGCCCGCGACAAAGGTGCCGAGGCCTAGAAGGATAATAACGCCAAGCGACGTCGCGTTGGCATTCATCACGCCCTGTACGCCGCCATTGTGGATCAGGTAAATGGCGAGCAGCAGCGCGCACCAGATCGCGGAAAGGCTATAGACCAAGCCCAGGCGATCGCTCCGGGTCACGAAATGCCTCCATCCCTCGATAACCGATATGACGCCGAAGATCGGCGTCAGGATGACCCAATAGCCTATCGGCAAACGGAATGCCACGCCCACCAGCGCAAGCGACAGCATGGCAATGAAGAGGATATCATGAAGGAACCACTTAAGCACAGCGGACCGTTCCGATGAAGCTGGCTTCCCTTCCGCAGGGGCGTGATTTTCGTCGAGCTTCTGCCCGACTGTGGCTGCGCCCTTTTCTCGCTCGATCGAAACGACCCGATGCTCGCGGTCAATGGTATCCATGATTAAACCTGCCGGGAAAAACGATGCCAGGATAGAAACGATCAGTATTGAGCCTCGACCACCGCAATGGCCTGACCGGCCACGTAGGCTGCCACCATTGAACGGCAGCAGGCCGATAAGGGCGTTGAGCAAGATGGTTCAAGAGAAGGTTCATGAGTGCGGCTAGGGCGTGGAACCATCATTGTGTGGTTCAGCTTTCGACGCTTCAGCTTTCTCACCTGTATCGACAGTCGCATCACGCTCCCGGATAGCCTGGCGCTTTTCGTCCCTGTCGCTGCCGACGGCGTTTTGTGCCTTACCAGCTTGCTGCTGAGCGATGCCGTCGGCCTGCAGTTTCGGATTTCCGACGAGGCTGCCGACCCTCTGTATCAAGGTTCCCTTGAATTGGTTCACGATGCCCATCACGCGAGCGACATCTATTCCGAATAGTTGGTCCCCGCCATCCAGCCCCGTGCCGGCTGCGACCTGTTGATCGCCGATGATGCGCTCCGCGGTTCCATCCGCGGCGAGCTTCGCGTCGCCGATAGCCTTGCCGATGCTCTGCTTGACGGCACCTTTGACCTGATGACCGAATCCCTCAAGGCGATGATCTTCCATGATACTATCCTTTCGTTTCAGCGACGATACCAAGTCGTCCGGTCCACGGGTTTCGTGTTCCGGTCGTCCTGATCTTGTGTCCTAGGGCGCCTCAGGACTCCATGGGGACATGGCATTCCTACGTTTGCTCGTATCCGACAGCTCAGTTCGCTAACAAGTTATAGCCGGCAGCGTCCCAGACGTAGGCGAGACTCACCTGCCTTGATAGGTTCGGAAACTACTCAATCCCGCTCTGCTCTGTCTGGCATAACATCGCTGCGAACCAAAGGTTCAGGCAGGTGAATGATCAAAGTTGGCTCGCGCTGCGCCGCAATACGCGGTGACTTGCGTCGCCGATTAGGTAGATTCCGAGGCTGTCATGACGTCACAGGAATGCTCATCGTGGACGAGTACTCGCCAATATCGCGCGATGGACGAGGCTGCCGCTGCCTCGCCACATTTGGGTCGACCGCGGACCGGAAATTTACGATGACAAATCAGAAGCTGTCGCGTCCCTGCCGCCTGCGCGTCGCAACGCAGGCTAACTGAATAATTGCGAAGGAGCTAAGATGAATATCGAAGAACGTATTACCGCCATGCGTGCCGGGCGTACGCTACAAGCGCAAGCAGCAAAAAAGCAGGCAGCGCCGGCGGAAAAACGAATACAAGTGGAAGAGACAAAATCGGAAATCGAAACGGAGACGGTATCGTCCACCGAAAAAGACTTCGACATCGCCAACAACAGGGTTGCAAGTATCATGAATCGGAGCGATCTGAGTGATAAAGGCAAGTTGGAGGCCGTGGTCGAATTCCTGTGCGCGAAAAACGAAGATTATCAAGCGGCTCAAAAGCACTTTGCCGAACTTGAAGTATATTTTACCTATGAGCAGAGCAAAAGAACGCAGGTTAGCGAACAAAATATCCAACGTCTGATCGATGAACTGGAAGAGGGCACGAAATCGTTAGTCAAGAATATTCTAACTGATTTCAACTCAGTCAGCGATGGTGCTGGAAAGATTAAGCAGCTCCTGACGGTGATGGAAAAAGCAAGGGTTGGCGGAAAGACCGTAGAGGTTCTCACCGCTGCCTACAAATTAAACGAAAGGCTCATCAAAGAGATTTCTTCGTTACAGGAAGTTCTAGCGGAAGGACAAAAGAAGGAAGGGGAGACTCTGCAGAGGCAGAAGCGGTTTCAAGATCAAAAAAAGAAAAACGATGAGGGTTTCGCAAATACGTTCTTCAGTGCTCTTGGCATCAGTGGATCCAACCAGAGGATTGCGGATTCTCTGTTCTACGCAACATATGAATTGAAATCAGTGCAGGATAAGATCAAGGAGTTCCGCGACAATCTTACCCAGAAAGAAGGACAGCGCAATAAGGAATTGGAGGACGGCGAGCTGACCATCCTGCGCACGATCGATGCGACCGAGGGCGGACTTACCGACCTGATCCTTGTAACCGCGAAGGATAGCTTGTCGCTTATCAAAAGTACCCGAGTTTCGATTGAAAGTTTGCTTTCGGCAAACGCCAAGAGCCGTGCCGCGTGCACTGACATCACCAGAACGCTAAATAGCATGGCGGGTGGTGAAACCATCCTCAAGGGGGCGCTGCATGTGGTCGCGAAGGAAACCCATCTGCAAGGAAAAGGCCTTAAAATCGAGGTCGATAAGCTGAATAAGAGCAGAGCAGACTCTGCTGGGGATGAGGCTCAATCAACACTGGTGACAGTTAAATTTGATAGGTTGAGCCAAACTGAACAGGGCGCCTTGGACTACGAACGGGTTCTTCAAACCAAGGTCGTATCCTTTGAGATGTTAGCTTCTGCAAATGTGCAAGCTGAGGCGCGTGCTCAGCAGTTTGCTACGTTGGTCGAATCCCAACACGAGCTACTGTCTAACCTGCAACAGCAGGCGCTACCTGTCACTGCCAGCGCTCTTGAGATGGGTCTCCAACAGGGGGTCGCCTTGCGAGACGGGATGTTGGCGAGCGGTGTACGGGACGCGACGAATAAGGCTCAAGCGATATTTGGAACGAACCTCGAGGGAGCAACCGGAGCTCAATCCCGACTTGAGTCCGAAAATCTTGATCAGATGCGCGCAGCAATTGCGGCTTTGGGAAAGGCGCAGACCCTTATTGTCGAACGAACGGATAAAGCCATTGAACGTGGGTTAACTTCGCTAGAGCTCGTCGAGGAAGTCACGGCATCGGCCGGAGCAGTCCGCGCCGCCATGTCCGACTTCCAGAAGGCTGACTCTGTCGTGACGTCTCGCGATGACATTGCGGCCACAAGCGCTCCACTTGATGTGAATGTGACGCCGGCTGTGCTCAAGATTGTGGGTTCCGATCAGGACCAGACCAAACGGTAGCTCGGCTAAGGATGAGAGGGCGGCCGCGAGTCCCGCTTGATCTGATCAGCGGAGCTTGGCGCGGTGATACGAAGGCGATTCGACGGCATTGTCCCATGCGACTAAGATGTAGCTGAAACTATGAGCCTATCGACAAACGTACCGAACTTCGCAGTCAGCCAAGATCTGCCATTTTTGCTTCAAGTCAAGTTTGAGGATTATGCGAAGCTTCTTGCGACGATGTCAGGCGAGATCAGCGCCTCACGAGGCGACGAATTCATCGAAAAGACTGCTGCAGATAACAGGCAGGCGTCATCCCGCGCATTGCTTACGCGCTATGTCGGGTTCAATGGTAAGTTGACTGAACTGCAGACGGTATTAGCGTCAGCCGGCGTTAACAGTACGTGGATAAGAGGTGCGCCGGGCACAGGAAAATCCTCTTTGGCAGAGGAGTTGATACGTGCACGTGCGGAAAAGCGGCTCAGTAGTTCGACGCTTGGTGGACCGTTCTTTTTGTTCAATGTCAGTCTCTTCTTAACCCGACCGCCGCCCACATGGGTAGATGATTTCAACAAGTCCTTGAATTACGTGAAAAACAACCATGGTCTGCTGATTATCGATCACATCGACGATCTGGTAAAGGCATCGGGTGACAGTTCAGACCGGCTGATGCAATCTTTGATTGCCTGCCTGGAAAGCAGTGATGAATTTCAGGCCATCATCTTATCCGATGCCAAAAACAACGATTCTATCGCCAATGTTTCGACCGGAATTCTTCGTTGTTTCCAAGTCTTGGAGACCGAAGAACCAAGTCTGGATGGTCTAAAGCCAGTCCTAATGTCGCATTTTCGCAGGCTCAGCCGGATCCATAATATAGACTACAGTGAGCCGGTGGCCGATGAAATCATCCGACTGTTGGGACGCTATCCAGGGCGGGCGTTCACATCCAGCAAACGTCCCGAAAGAGCGATCTTTTTTGCGGATAAAGTCGGTGCCATGGTTCGTCTAAACGTGCTTGCGGAGCCGATCCAATTGGCCGAGTTACGCGATCAGATGGGTGCACTCCGAGATACGTTGAATGTCACTCGCCAGACCGACGGAGTAGATCATTCCTTATCTGCCATCATTGAAGCCAAGCTTCTCGATCTACGATCAGACTATAGGGATGCGCACCAGAGGTACGAGGACAGATTTGGTCCGTATTTCAAGGCGAAGAGCTTGCTGGACGCCATAGAGAGCAGACTGGCGCCCCTGGAATCGAAGCAGCAACAGGACCGCACGCCTGAGGAGAGGAAAGAGTTTAATACATTGAAGGACGGATTGAAGTCCGCCCGTAGTGGCGTGACCCGGGAAGAACAGAGGCTTTACCAGGTCCGGCCTGAAGTATCCACGGCCGATGTTCGTAAGATATTTAGCGACTATTCTGGTGTTCCACTTTCCAATTTGTCTGCTAACAAACTTGAACGACTATCTGGTCTCGAAATTAATCTCAGCTCTGAGATTTTTGGACAAACCGCTCCTGTCAAGGCCGTTGCCAAGGTCTGGCGCGAGAGAGAGCTCGGCGTAAGTGACCCATCTCGTCCTGCCGGTGTTCTTCTCTTCACGGGTGGAACCGGCTTGGGAAAGACGGAGTTGACGAAAGTTCTGGCGCGGTGGGATGGAGGCGAGAGCGCGTTGCCGGCCGTTCTTCGCATGAGTGAGTTCAAGGACAAGAGTGCTATTTCAAGATTAACTGGTGCGGCTCCTGGCTTGATCGGATTTGATGAGGGCGCTCCAACCATGGAGGAATGTGAGAATAAAGACATCATCGTGTTCGACGAAATCGATAAAGCCGATCCGAATATCTTTGACGTAATGATGCAAATTCTCGAAGAAGGAGAAATCACACTTTCTAACGGAAAGAAAATTAGCTTCAAGGGCAAGTTGATGGTCATTACGACAAATGCAGTAACCGCGGATGACCTGACAGAAGAGGAACTCAACAGGCAAGACGAATATCAGGACAGAATTCGAACCGTCCTGTGTGAAGCCAAATCGAAAGATACCGGACTATCTCTGTTTCGTCCCGAGTTCGTAGGTCGCGTAGATGAGGTGTATGTCTATAAAAAGCTTGATCAAGAAGTGGCATTGAAAATACTGCGAAAGGAGCTCAGGAAGATAAACCGAGACTATCAGGAGCGCGGCATCTCAATCGAGTCCGACGATGCGGTTCTGAAGCCAATCATCGAAAAACACTATGTTCCATCGCAAGGTGGTCGCAGTCCGCGACAAATTGTGAAGAAGCGCATTCGACCGATGGTGACGGACTACCTGATGCAACGGATGTTGGAAAAGAAGGACGATCAATCGCCCTTGAACGAGAAATTGCACCTGAAATTCGATCTTGCCACTGACGGGTTCGGACTAGAGCGAAGGTTGTCCTGATTGGAGAATATCCAGGCTGAACGAAACCGCATGAATGGAAACTTGGCCCTGCGGAGTGATCCTTGCGTGTTCGACGAGGGATCCACAGTAAATTTGAGCTGGCCGCCGTGTCGGCTTCTGATTGGCGCCCACGGGCGCGCGCGTGTGAGGGAACAACGACAATCCGGACCATAGGAGATGAGTATTTTCCGAGCCTGTCGGGTAGGGGCGCCGGTGCCATATCATGGTCAGAGCCCGATCCGATCTAACGAGCGACGCCCCGGCCGTTGCGGACAGCACTGTCAAAGTCCGGAAAGGCTGAGCTAATCCATTTTCGGATGGAGTGATCTCGGTGTGGTGGGAGCGTTTCAAGGGTTGCCGCGGCAGCACAGCACGGCAAATGCGTCAATTCACGAGAGGATCCCAAAATGTTGCAGATCGTATCAAACCTCAGGGGTTACAGTATTGAAGCAAAGGACGGCCCGATTGGTACTGCAAGCGACTTCCTCTTTGACGACAGCAGCATGAAGGTACGTTGGCTTGTCGTTGATACCGGCAACTGGCTGACCGGGCGCAAGGTCCTGATCCACCCATCTGCGATCGGTTACGCGGACCACTGTAGCAGAGAACTTACCGTTGGACTGACTAAGTCGCAGGTGAAGGACAGCCCAGATATTGCTCAGGACCTGCCGATTTCACTGCAGATGCAGAAAGACCTGTACAAGTACTACGGATGGGATTCGTATGCAGGCGGAAGTCCATACGGTGCGGGCATTTATGGCGGTGGTTTATTCAGTGCTGACGTGGGAACGATCGCTCCCCCTTTGTCGGCACGAACTTATTTCGGTATGAATCGAGGGGGCGAAGCCGAGCGCGGCAAAACCACAACCCACGACGCCGACCCCCATTTGCGCAGTATCGCCGAGGTGACGGGCTACCATGTTCATGCCGCTGATGGGGGTATCGGGTATATCGAGAACTTCCTCATCGACAGCGAGAGTTGGGTTGTCCGATATCTCATCATCGATACATCGAATTGGTGGTTCGGTCAGCACGTTCTAATATCACCCCATGCAGTGAAGGAAGTCGACTGGACGGCCCGTTGCATCCGGCTCGATATCGCGCGTGTTCAAGTAAGGGCGAGCCCACCGTGGAATCCTGCGGTTCCAATTGACGAGGAGTTTGAGGACAGACTTTACAGCCACTATGATTGGCCTTCCGATGAGCGCAAATCCGTGTTTGATAATGACCAGCGACGCCCTTAATTCGTGTCATCTGAGCGCTACTTATAAAATACGAAAACTACAAGTGCTCCGGTCGCAGCCAAGGCGTGTGCCTACATCCTAGAGCGCGCATCTATGGATTTGGTTTCGGTCCGCGAACTCCATTACCGGCCCGCAGCTCTATCGCTGCATCAGAGGCCGGACAGATGGTAGCATCTGACTACGTGCCGAAAATCGTCAAAACCGTTCTGTCATCTCGTGGGGCGTCCACAGAATGGTTCATGGCCTAATGCGAAATAAAAACGGGAACGGTCATCGTAGTCAGTACGCTGCGTGTCTCCTTCCCGCGGATGACACGTGATCCATTGTGATTTCCACAAGGTAAGCTGCGCAAATTTCATCATCGTCATTTCTCCGTTGCTGTTCATGGAGAGCGAATGGGCCATGCCTTCGATCGTTCCACCACGAACAGGTTTTGCGAAAAGGAGCCGCGAGCTGAAGGGGCCTTACTCTAATCGAGCGAATGATGATGACTGGCGCGACGGCCGTCAGCACGAGGAATTACGCCCGTATCGATGCGATGCTCTTCCATATGAGAACATTGTGGGCAGCGAAATGCCCGAAAGCCCAGCTTGCCAGACCTGACACGCTCCATGGGACAAGCGCACTTCGCACATAGGGGGCGTTCGGTTGCTTTCGATAAGAACGTCAAAAGCACGGGCGTCAATCGACAAGATGGCTCTATATTGCCACTCCGGCGCGGTACCGTGTTACTCATTACACGTAATCCATTTTTGCCATACGAAC
>Ga0302275_10006122_pt1 | contig 11475 bp, 8 predicted proteins | sample III_Bog_N2_2_FD_200229 | JGI IMG/M metagenome (GOLD analysis project Ga0302275, IMG submission 200229) | Peat permafrost microbial communities from Stordalen Mire near Abisko, Sweden - III_Bog_N2_2 | ecosystem: Environmental > Terrestrial > Soil > Wetlands > Peat | place: Sweden: Abisko... | reverse complement strand
AGATTTGAAGAGTTCTTTTCGTCGGTTGTGCTCGGAAAGGACGCCGCGATTTCGATGCACCATAGCGATGGCACGCTGCTGGCACGCTATCCCCACGTCGAAGCGATAATCGGGAAGAACTTTAAAACAGGCGCAACGCCTCAGGCAATCTTGCTGGGCTCGGGCCGCAGCAACGGCCGGGTGATCAGTCCCGTCGATGGCCAGGAGCGTCTGGTCTCCCTACGGGCCTTGAGTCGCTTTCCCTTGTCCGTCGTCGCGACCACGACCATGGCATCGGCGCTCGCTGACTGGCGGGAGCAAACAAGGTCCTTCATCATGGTCGCCGCCTTGTCCGCGGTCGTGATCGCCATCATTCTCTCGCTTATTGTTCGCCAGCTGTTGCGGCAACATCGATCCTCGGAACGGCGGCTGGCGCTGGAAAAGCAGCGTCTCGATACCGCCGTCGACAACATGACGCAGGGACTTACGCTGTTCGATTCGTCAAGGCGGCTCGTCGTCTGCAACCGGCGCTATATTGAGATGTATGGATTGTCACCCGAGATCGCAAAGCGGGGCTGCAGCCTGCACGATCTGATTGCGCATCGGAAGCAGGTCGGATCGCTCGACGCTGACGTCGACGAACATTGTTCCCGAATGATGCAACATGTGATGATGAGCGAGGATATCATCCTTCAGGCCCCGGACGGGCGCGCGGTCCGGATTACCCACCGGCTGCTCGCCGACGGAGGCTGGGTTGCCACCCACGAGGATATCACCGAGCGCAGGCGGTCCGACGAGCGAATTGCCTATCTCGCGCATTACGATGCGTTGACCGGCCTGCCCAACCGGGTGTTGTTCCAGGAGCAGCTCGAACAGCAGCTCAAGGGAATTCATGGCAACGAACAGCTTGCGATTCTCTATATCGATATCGACGAATTCAAGGGCATCAACGACTCGCTCGGACATTCCGTCGGCGACGAACTGCTGAAGTCCGTGGCAATTCGCTTGAGGAGTTGTGTCCGGGAGAGCGATTTGATTGCCCGGCTGGGCGGCGACGAATTTGCAATCGTCCAAACCGGCGTCAATCATCCAGCCGATGTCGCCGAGCTGCTGGCACGTATCCACGGCGTGATCCGGCAGCCCCGCGAATGTCTCGGTCACCAGCTCACCACCGACGCCAGCATCGGCATCGCGATGGCGCCCGGCGATGGCACCGATCTGGACCAGTTGCTGAAGAACGCCGATCTTGCGATGTACAGCGCCAAGTCCGACGGACGCCGGACCCATCGCTTCTTCGAGCCCGGCATGGATGCCCGAATCAAGGCGCGCCGGGCGCTGGAGACCGATCTGCGCCTGGCCATTGCCGACGGCGGATTCGAGATTCACTATCAGCCGGTCGTGAACCTTCATAGCAACGAGGTCACCGGGTGCGAGGCGCTACTGCGTTGGCGTCATCCCGAGCGCGGCATGATTTCGCCCGCCGATTTCATTCCGATTGCGGAAGACACCGGCCTGATAAACCAGCTCGGCGAGTGGGTGCTGACGACGGCCTGTGCCGAGGCCGCGACATGGCCGGATCACGTCAGGCTGGCGGTCAATGTGTCGCCCGTTCAGTTCAAAAGCTGCACGCTGGCGCTGAAGGTGGCCGCCGCGCTGGCGGCTTCCGGTCTTGACGCGACCAGGCTGGAGCTCGAAATCACCGAAGCTGTATTGATTCGCGACGACGAGGAGGCGCTCACGATCCTGCATCAGCTTCGAGCGCTCGGAGTCCGGATCGCGCTGGATGATTTCGGAACCGGCTATTCCTCCTTGAGCTATCTGCAACGCTTTCCTTTCGACAAGATCAAGATCGACCGCTGTTTCGTCGACGCTGTGACCGAGCCCGACGGTTCGTCATCCATCGTGCAGGCGGTGGTCAATATCGCCCGCTCGCGCAATATGACGACGACCGCCGAAGGCGTCGAGACGGAACCGCAAAGGAAATTGCTCCACGCCCTCGGATGCACGGAAATGCAAGGCTACCTGTTCGCCGCTGCGAAGCCGGCGGCGGATGTCAGGCAGTTGTTGTCTTCGCAAGGCAACAGATTGGGCGCGGTTGCCTGAAGCGGCAAGCTTGCCCGTGTTCCCGGCTGGAACTGGCCCGCCAATGCCGCCATGTTCCGCTGATCGGGTTGGCTCAATCCCAAAGCCGTCGAGCGTGGTCAGGTACTTGCGTATCCTGCGCGAGCCGGGGCGCGTTACCTGATGGACGTGAACTGGTGTTCGGGTCGGAGCCGATGCCGTCCACCCCTCCCGTGATCAGGGAAACCGCGATCAAGCCACCTGCAATGCCGTCGCGCCGCTTCGTTTCGCAAAAAGTTCAAGATCGGCAGGTGGCATCCGCTTCATCCCTGCAGGCACCTTGCGGCTGGGAGAATTTGAATTTTCTCGCGGTCCATTGCTTGGCGCGGCCGCATTGATCGAGGCCCCACGAAAGGGTAAACAAAGTCGCAATTCCGCCGGCGCACGGCAATGGCCGGAATTGCGGACGACCAACGATCAATTCCTGCACCGGACGGGACATCCATTGAGCGAAACCCAGTCACTCGATGCCGGCGTAGTCACCCGGCAGGCGCCGCAGGGCAAGCTGCCGATCCTGGCTCTGTCGGCCCTGGGCATCGTGTTCGGCGACATCGGGACCAGCCCGCTTTATACCTTCAAGACCGTTCTCGGCACCGCCGAGGCCGCCTCCGACCCCGCCACCATCCTGGGCGCGCTGTCGCTCGTGCTCTGGACGCTCTTCCTGATCACCACCGTCAAGTATGTCTCGTTCGCCATGCGCGTCGACAACGACGGCGAGGGCGGCATCCTGGCCTTGATGGCCCTGCTGGGAGTGAAGAAGCAGCACCGCCCGACCATCGTGGCCTTCGGCCTGTTCGGGGCGGCACTGATCTACGGCGACGGGGCGATCACGCCGGCAATCTCGGTGCTGTCGGCGCTGGAGGGCCTGAACATGGCCACGCCCGTGCTGCAGCCCTATGTTGTTCCCGCCGCCGTCGCGATTCTGATCGGGTTGTTTGCAATCCAGTCGCAGGGAACGGCAACGATCGGTCGCTTCTTTGGCCCGGTGATGCTGGCCTGGTTCGCCGCGATGGCGGCAATGGGAATTTCCGGCATCGTCCAGCATCCGGCGGTGTTGGCCGCGCTCAATCCCTTTTATGGGCTGTCCTACCTGTTCTCCAACGGCTTCACCGGCTTCCTGGTGCTGGGTGCGGTATTTCTCTGCGTCACCGGGGCCGAGGCGCTCTATGCCGACATGGGGCATTTCGGCAGGGGCCCGATCCGGTTGGCGTGGTTTGCGATCGTCTTTCCCAGTCTCATCCTGAACTATGCCGGGCAGGCGGCGCTGGTCCTTGAAGGGGCGCCGACCGACGGCAACATCTTCTTTCGGCTTTGCCCCCAGAGTCTCCTGATCCCGCTGATCGTGCTGGCGACGGTCGCCACGATCATTGCCAGCCAGTCGATCATCACCGGGGCCTTCTCGATGACCCGGCAGGCCATCCAGCTCGGCTGGCTGCCGAGATTGCGCGTCAAGCAGACCTCATCGGAGGGCTACGGGCAGATTTACGTCGGCGTCGTGAACTGGCTGCTGATGATCGTGACCGTCGGGCTTACCATCGGCTTCGGCAAGTCCGACAATCTGGCGGCGGCTTACGGCATCGCCGTTTCGCTGACCATGCTGATGACGTCGGCGCTGCTTTTCATTGCGATGCGCGAGATCTGGCGCTGGAGCATGCTGGCCGCCGGCGGCGTCGCCGCCTGCTTTCTCGTGATCGACAGCGCCTTCTTCCTTGCCAATCTCACCAAGATCGCCGAGGGCGGTTATGTCCCGCTGCTCCTGGCCATCTCGGTCTACGGCGTGATGTGGATCTGGCATCGCGGCGCCGCCGCCATTTCGATGCGGATGCACGAAGCGCTGATCTCGATTCCGGAATTCATGGCCGACATCGCCGCAAAAAATGTGCCGCGGGTTCCCGGTACCGCGGTGTTCCTGACCCGGACCGAGCACGGTACGCCGCCGGTCATGGTCTGGCATGTCAGGCATAACCGCGCCCTGCACGAGCATGTTTTCGTGCTGCGCGTCGAGATCCTGCCGGTGCCGTGGGTGGCATCGCGCAACCGGCTCGCCATCGAGCAAATCGCGAAGGATTTCTGGCGTGCGGAAGCGCGTTTCGGGTTCATGGAGCGTCCCCATATCCCGGAGCTGCTCACCACCAGCAAATCGCTGGGGTGCACCATCGATCTCAACGATGTCACCTATTATGTCGGGCACGAAACGGTGGTCGGCCGCGAGGACGGCAGGGGCCTGCCCGCCTGGCAGGAGGCGATATTCGCCGTGATGGAACGCAATGCCGTCCATGTCAGCGACTTCTTCAGCCTGCCCAACGACCAGGTTGTCGAGATCGGGCGGCAGGTCTCGATCTAGGATCGCGCTCGCGCTCGGCAAAAGCCCGCGCCGATCAGGCGTGCAACGGTGGACTGGCGATATCCACCTGAGCCGCGAGCGCCGGAAATCGAACTCTACGCCGGCTTCTTTGCATAGACCATGCACCAGCCTTGTGCGGCGACTGTTCCGTCGACGGTTTTGCAGGTCGATGGGGCTTCAAACTGCACGCAGGTTTCGCAGCTCTGCTCTCCTTTCGGGGTGTCCTGGTACTTTACGATTTTCTGGGAGACCTTGGCCGCCTTTGCCGGTGTCGATGTGCCGACTACCGCCGCGGCACCCGTGACCGACGCTCCAGCGACACCGGCCGCGATAGTCAAAACCTGCCGCCGGGAGATTGATTGTTCTGTCATGATACGTCGTCCTTGCTTTGAGAGGCAATCAATGGCGATCATCGTGTGATCGTTTGCGCACGACGCCGCGACGGCTCTGTTCCTGCGAGAAGTCCCGCAGCTTGGTAGTTTGGCCAGTCGCTACTTCGGTTGCCATGGCGCGCATTCAGGCTTTGTTGCGATCGAGCTCGAAAGCGCGAGCATCAGGTCATTCCAGATAACTGAGATACGCAGCGACCGCCTTGACTTGTGCTTCGGTCAGATTGTGCGCAATTGGTGCCATGATGGCGGAATTGTCCGGCTTTGCCGCATCCTGACCGCGCTCCTTGCTCCAGTTCAACAGTTTCTTTGCGACATAGTCATTGAGTTGCCCTGCCAGGCGAGGAAATGCGTCGGCGCCTTTGGCTTCCGGTCCGTGACAGGTGGCGCATGGAGGAACCTCGGCGCTGGGGACTCCTTCCTCGTAGATTTTTTTGCCCTCGGCGACGAGATCCTTTGGAGCTCCTCCCAACGGCTTGGGATCGAGATCCTTGAAGTATGTGGCTAAATCCGTGAGCATCGCCGGGCTCAGAACATGCGCCACATTGAACATCACGGGGTTCGTTCGCCGGCGCTCGATGAAAGCCTGCAACTGGTTCTTCAGGTACTCTGGCTGTTGTCCGGCAAGCCGCGGCATTGGAAATGATCCGCGAAAACCTTGCCCTGACAACCCGTGGCAGGTTTTGCAATAGGCGACCTTGGCCTCGAATTCCTGCTTTGGAACGGCGACCGCGGTCTTGTCCTGCGCGTGCGCCGCCGCGCAGACCACCATGGCCAAGGCTGCTGTCAGCACTGCAGATTGAACACTCATAAGGCCCGCCTTTTGAATTCAACTACGTTACGCTCGGCCGAGCGTTTTGATCCAGCTAAATTACTATGGATCAATTTGATTGAGATCAATGCCACAGCACGGGAGCAGATCGCCGCGGCATTCGCTGTTGCCGATAAAGCACAACGCAGGAAAGGTTGCTTTAGTGTTCTTTTTTGCACAGTCATGTTTCTGTCTTGAGCTCATGCTGGCTTAACTCGCTGGCACACTTGAGTGCGCCCGTTTGGTCGAGTCCGATTTGGGGGCACAATTTGATCCAGATCAATGCTGAGGACGCATCTGCATCTTTGATGTGAAAGTGTCGCGAGCGACGAAACGCAAAAGTTTCGGCGGGCGCTTTTTTGTGTGTATATCAGTAGTTGTAAAAATGTCTCACTATACTTGAAATCGTATTTGCCGCTGTTATTGGCTTAGCGACGTTTTCGATTCTTGGCCTACTCTCATCGCTGTAAGGGTTTTCGATTCAGTATTCGTGCGTTTGCACGAAGTGTCGCGAACAATGGGGTGGCGCGCGATGCGGGGCGGGTGCGGGCATTTTTCTCGACCGGTTGCGATTTGCAGAGCTATCGCTGCGCTTGCAATGGCTGTTGTTGTCTGCGGTCTGCTGACGTTCGGCCTGGCATCGCCGGCCCGGGCGCTGCCGAGTTTCGCGCGCCAGACCGGGCAGCCCTGTGGCACCTGCCACACCGATTTTCCCGCGCTCACGCCATACGGCCGCAGGTTCAAGCTGCTCGGCTATACCGCCGGCGGCGGTGAATTCCGTACCACACCGTTCTCCTCCCAGGCCGGCAAGGATGCCCGCGCGGAACTCGACAAACTGCGCGGCTATGTGAAGGCGCTGGATCCTGCGGCGGCCAGCGATGGCGACAAGGAATATGTCCCGCCGATCTCGATGATGGCGATCGTCGGCTACACCCACACCCAGGCGCCGCTGCCGCCACCGACGGATCCCTACAAGCCGAACGACAATGTCGTGCTCTCGCCGGTCAGCGCGTTCTGGGGCGGGGCGATCACCGACAATGTCGGCGCGTTCGCGCAAGTCACCTACAATGCGCCGCCGGCCGGAGGATTCTCCGATCCGTTCGGACATACCTGGACCTGGGACAATACTGACGTTCGCTATGCCGGGACCGCGAGCATCGGGTCGCTCGACCTGATCTACGGCATCACCGCCAACAACAATCCGACGGTTCAGGATGTGTGGAACAGTACCCCGGCGTGGGGCTTTCCATATGCCGCATCGACGCTTGCCAACGTGCCCGGCACCGCAACGATGATCGAGGGCGCTTTTGCCGCGCATGTCGGCGGTGTCGGCGCCTACACCTTCATCAACGACCTGCTCTATCTCGAATTGACGGGCTACAAGACGCTTGGGTTCAATGCTCAGAACTCGCTGGGCACCGACCCGTTCGACGCTCCCGGACAGTTCGGCGGCGTGGCGCCCTATTGGCGCGTCGCGCTCGAGCCGCACTGGGGTCGGAATTCATTCATGCTCGGCACCTTCGGGATGTACCTCGACGTGCATCCGTGGCTCGATCCGACGTTTGCGACGGGGACGACCGGGGTGTTTCCGCAATCGGACAAGTACACCGACATCGGCTTCGATACGCAATATCAGTACCAGGGCGACAATTACTGGCTGACACTGCGCGGCAACTATATTCGAGAGTTCCAGAGGCTGGATGCGAGCTTTCTCAACGGCGCCTCTTCCAATCCGACCGATCTCGTCAACAGCATGCACCTGCAGGCCTCGTTCGCCTATGGCGCCGACAACCGGATCGTTTTGACCGGGCAATATTTCAATGTTTGGGGCACCGCCGATGCCGGCGTGTATGGCCTCGACGTCAACGGCAACGCCCTGACCCCCAACAGCAATGGCTGGATGGCGGAGATTGCCTACATCCCGTTCGGAGCCAGCAAAGCGGCGGGCTGGCCGTGGCTCAACGCCCGGATCGGCCTGCAATATATCTACTACAACAAATTCAACGGCACCACGATCGCCGCCCAGGACAACAACGCCCTGTTCCTTCATCTCTGGGTTGCCATGTAGGCGGGCGGGCACGAAGACGGAGATTGTCTGATGAGAAAGCAGCTTTTCATAAGCGTCGCGGCGCTCGCAGTGAGCGTGGCGGGACCTGCGGCCGCTGCGGACATGGCGGTTCCGGCAGCGGCACCGTTTGCCGCGCGGTTCAACTGGACCAGCTGTTATCTTGGCGGACATGTCGGGGGCGGCTTTGCCCAGAGGGACATCACCGATCCGGTGCAGCTCGTGCAGGATTCGTTTTTGGGCGCCGGCTCGACAGTCGGCACCACGACCGCCAGCTTGTCGCCAAATGGCGTCGTGATCGGCGGACAGATCGGTTGCGACTACCAGTTCGCGTCTTCCTGGGTGATCGGTATAGAAGGCTCGGCTTCCGGCTCGACCATCAAAGGCAGCACGAATGTCATCCTGCCGCTGGGTGCTCCCGATATCGCACTCGTCAAGGCGAACACCGACTTTTTGTCCAGCGTGACCGGGCGCGTCGGCTACGCCTTCGACAACGTGTTGGTCTACGGCAGAGGCGGCGTCGCCCTGGCGGGCGACAAGTACGATGTCATCGGCTCCTTCACTTTGCCGCCCGCCATGCCGTTTTCCTTCGAAGGGCTGGACCTGCGGGCCGGCTGGGTCGCGGGCGGCGGCGTGGAGTGGGCATTCTCGCGCCATTGGTCCGCCAATCTCGAATATGATTACTATCAATTCGGACATAACAGCGTTTTGATGTCCGACTCGATCAACGGCTTTGTAGGCAACGTGGACGTCAAGCAAAGCATTCAGGTCGTCAAGCTTGGGCTGAACTTTCATATCTGGGGGACCGGTTTGTGATGGTCGAAGCCTGTTCAGGTGAAGCGGTAGGCGCGGAGGCTGAATCATGAAGCTGATCGGCCTGCGGCTGAAGGTCCGCGCAACGATGCTGGCGGTGTTGTTTTCCGCGTCTGTTCACGCGGAGGACAGGGGCATGCCCGCAGGGCAAGGGCTGGAAGCCAAACTGGAATATTGCAAGACCTGTCACGGGCTGCAGGGACAGGGTTATCTTGGATACTTCCCGATGCCGCGGCTTGCGGGACAACAGCCCGACTATATCGAGGCGCAATTGCGGGCCTTCATTGAGCGCAGACGGACCAACCCGATCATGTTCAACGTCGCGCATGTCCTCAGCCCGGCGATGCTGGCCGACCTGGCGACGCATTTCAGAAATCTCGATCCCAAGCCGTTCGGCGGGGCGCCAAGGGGGGCGCTGGCCGAGGGAAAGAGAATCTTCGAGGAAGGGCTTCCTGAAGCCAACGTTCCTGCCTGCTCCGCCTGCCACGGCATGGAAGGCAAGGGCCAGCATGAAATCCCGCGACTGGCGGGTCAGCTCTACGCCTATACCGTAGGCCAGTTGACGGGTTGGAAGAAGGAGCGCGGTCAGGGTTCGGCGGTCGACACATCGGCCATCATGGCGCCGACGGCGCACAATCTGACGAGGTCGCAAGTTGAAGCGGTGGCGGCCTATGTCAGTTATCTGCAGTGAGTGTCGCCGTCTCGGTCGATGTTCAAAGCGCGAAAGCTTGAGGTCATGAAGCGCATCGGATTTAGAGTAGCGATCCTGGCGATTTTCGCCTCGACCGTTCCCTCGTGGGCGGGCGGCGTGGACGGCGCCGGCGTCCGTAATTGTACCTGGTGCCACGGGGCGTCGGGGCAGGGTTATATGGTGGCGCCGCGACTGGCGGGACAGAGGCCGCAATATATCGAGAGCCAGCTCCGGAGTTTTCGAACTCACACCCGCGACAATCCATTTTCGAAACAGTACATGTGGGGCGCGGTGGCGGCTCTGGGCCCCAATGCGGCGCACGATCTGGCAATCTACTTTGCAACGATTGCGCCGAAAGCCGCCAATGACGGCGACAGCGATCTCGCGACCAGGGGAAGAGCAATTTATCTGGAGGGAATCCCGGAAGCCAATATTGCGGCCTGCTATGCCTGCCATGGCCCCGACGCCGAGGGCGTGCGAGACATTCCCCGTCTCGGAGGACTGGCCTATTTCTATCTGAAGGGCCGGCTCGAACAATGGGGCCAGGGATATCATTCGGCCGCAGGGTCTCCGATGCCGATGGTCGCAAGTCACCTCGGTCCGGACGAGATCGAGGCGCTTGCCTCATATCTCAGCTTCGTCAGGTAGGCTGCAGATCCGGTCGGTGCCTCGGCACCAAGCCGGCGAATGGCAAGTCCTGGTTCTGCGAAACCGCGTCCTTCGGAGCAATTGCAAGGAGCGGACAGAGGCTGTCCAGGCCGCTTGACCTGCATCAAGCGCGAACAGGGGAATTTGTCGGAACGTTACGGCGAGAGGTCAAACACTGCGCGCGTGGCATGCAGTTGATACAGCGATGTTCGGTCCACGGGGATCAAGGGGCAGTCGGTGGAGCTTGAGCTCGAACATAGCCATACCCGTGAAGCCATCCGCGCCCGGCTGGCCCGTGATCCCGGGATCAGCTATCTGCGCGACTGGATCTATGGCGGGATGGACGGGGTGATAACGACCTTCGCGGTGGTGGCGGGCGTGGTCGGCGCCGATTTGCCCTCGAGGGTCGTGCTCGTGCTCGGACTTGCAAATCTCGTGGCCGACGGCTTTGCCATGGCGGCGGGTAACTACAGCGGAACGCAGGCCGAGCGGGATGACTATGACCGGCTGCTGGCGGTCGAGCGCAAGCACATCGCCGTTGTTCCGGATGGCGAGCGGGAGGAGATCAGGCAGATCTTCGCGGGCAAGGGCTTTTCCGGCGACAACCTGGAAAGAATTGTGGGCGTGATCACGGCGGACGAGTCGCGCTGGGCCAAGACCATGGTGGTGGAGGAGTATGGCCTTGCGCCGACGCCAAAGGCGCCTGCCCTGGCGGCGCTCAGCACGTTTGCCGCCTTCATGATATGCGGCCTGGTGCCGCTGGTGACGTATCTCGGGGCGGGCGGCCTCGTTTCCTGCGTGGTCGCGACCGGCGTGGTGTTCTTTGCCATCGGAGCGATCAAAAGCCGCTGGTCGCTGACCGCATGGTGGCGGTCGGGATTGGGCACCTTCAGCATCGGCATGTTCGCGGCCGCGCTGGCCTTCTGGGTCGGCTTCGGCTTCAGAACGCTGTTCAATCTTTCCTCGGGATAAACGGCTGCCTCGCCCGCAACCCGCGGCACACCGCCGTGATAATACCCCAGTTTGACCACTGATCCGCCGCGCCTTCATAACTGTAGTGCACGCCGGATGGGATCACGATCTTCGCCAGTGGAAATATCCGGAAATATTCAGATCTACCTGCGATCGCGGGTTTGATCGTGTCAGTGCGATACCCGCGAATGTGCCGGCCAATGATCTATTCGGTGCGGCAAGCCATCCGCGCTTTCGAAGCGAGGCGGGGCGACGCCTGGGTTGGCGACTTGCTGCCGCGAGCCGTTCTTTTCGGTCTGGTCGGTATTGCAACGTTTTTGATCGGCGGCTGCGCAACGATTTCGCCGCGCAATGTTTTGCCGCAGGCGGATGCCGGGCGGATCGAGCCCGAAGGATTTCATAATATCCGCTTCTGGGGCGACGCCTCGGCCCGGGATATCGAAAGCATCGTGATGGCGGACGTCCCGAAAGCGGGGTTGCCGGGATCTTCGGCGCTGGAAAGGCATCCCCCGCTCTCAAATCTTCTTGCCATCTCCGGCGGTGCCGAGGACGGCGCCTTCGGCGCCGGCCTGCTGGTCGGCTGGAGCGATGCGGGCACGCGCCCCGCATTCGACCTCGTCACCGGCGTCAGCTCCGGCGCGT
>Ga0302275_10006120_pt1 | contig 11476 bp, 9 predicted proteins | sample III_Bog_N2_2_FD_200229 | JGI IMG/M metagenome (GOLD analysis project Ga0302275, IMG submission 200229) | Peat permafrost microbial communities from Stordalen Mire near Abisko, Sweden - III_Bog_N2_2 | ecosystem: Environmental > Terrestrial > Soil > Wetlands > Peat | place: Sweden: Abisko... | reverse complement strand
GGCCAGCAGTGCCTTACGTGCAGCGGCCATCGTTTCAGGCGTGATCGGCTTGTCGAGAATAGCCGCTTCAGTCTTGTAAAGCCGCGCAGGATACGCTGCGAGACTCGCCGCGGCAAAGCGAACCTCATTGACGATGCCGCCGGCGATGAGGGCCGTTCCGGCCAGCGCAACTTTTGAAATAGCCATGGCGCGTCGAGTTCCGACCTTGCGCAAATATTGCTTGTGATGTGAAAAACGCCGTGGTATGTGCAGCGCGTAAACCAGTTCGTCTTTCGCCAGCACGTTGCTTTTGTAGCCGGTGTGGAACTCGCTATAGGGAATTCTGCGGCTTCCGCGAACCGAGATCAACTCGATCTCCGCGTCATAAACCAGCAATGCGGGCGACGAGTCTGCCGCCGGCGATCCGTTCACCAGATTACCGCCCAGCGTGGCGCGGCTCTGGTTGGCGATGGAGCCGATCCAGCTTGATGCTTTTGCCAATAGCGGCAACGATTCTGCCAGCTCTGCATTACGGCGCATGTCAATGAAAGTTGCTCCGGCGCCAATGACGACGCTGTCTGCAGTCACGTTGATGAATCGCAGTTCCCCAATGTCCCAGAGGCTCACGAGTTTTGGAAGATTGAGCCGTCCGGCCGCATGAGCCACCATAATCTCAGTACCGCCGGCAATCGGAGTCCACACGCCCGGTTCGGCAGCAAGTAACTCGAGCACTGCACGCAGGCTGCCCGGTGCGATGAGCTCGTGCGCTTCGCAATTACCGCGCATGGTTGGCCTTTTCTGCTACGGAGTTTTCAGCCTGTGTTGCTGCGGCAAGCACCGACTCAAAAATGCGCATGAAGCCAGTGCAGCGGCAGAGATTGCCGGCCAGCCCTTCACGAATTTCTGCCATCGAAGGGTTCGGATTGCGCTCGAGTAACTGCGCTGCGGCCATCAGCATGCCCGGCGTGCAGATGCCGCACTGTGCACCGCCGCAAGCCAGGAAACACTCCTGAAGAGGATGAAGGATGCCATTCGTCGCCAGTCCCTCGACGGTTTGAATCTCTGCGCCCTGGGCCTGCAATATTGGCACGAGACAACTGTTCACCAACTCGCCATCCAAGCGCACCGAGCAAGAGCCACACTCGCCTTCGCCGCAGCCTTCCTTCGTGCCGGTCAGGTGTAGATCTTCGCGCAACACATCGAGCAGACGCTTCATGGGCGGGACACTTACAGTGCGGCTTTCGCCGTTCACCTGCATTGCGATTGAAGGCCAACATTCGCTCATGAAATTGCCGGCTCCTCTTCGATTTCGTGCGCGGCCAGCACAGCAAAAATATCCTCAGGCAGCAGCGGGATCGTGTTGAAGCTGACTCCGGTTGCGTCGCGAATCGCGTTCAGAATAGCGGGCGCGGGGCCGTCGTGCGGCAGCTCGCCAATGCCTTTGGCGCCGTAGCCGCCATGCTTGAACGGGATCTCTTCGAACACCACGTGAATCGGCGGAACGTCGGCGGCGGTGGGCATGATGTAGTTGGTCATCTGGTTGTTGGCCATGTGGCCGTTCTGCCAGACAACTTTTTCGTAGAGCGCGTAGCCAATGCCCTGGGCGACGCCGCCCTCGATTTGCCCTTTGGCCATCACGGGATGCAGCACGCGACCGACTTCCTGCACGGTCCAGAACTCTTCAACTTCGGCCGAGTAGTCGCGCGTGTCGACGGCAACCTGCGCGAGATAAACGGCCCACGCGTACGCGCCATATGCTTCGCCGTGATAGGTCTTGTCGTCCCAGTAGATGCCGGGCGGAGCCTCGTAACGGCACAGAGATTTCAATTCGCCGTGCACAGCGCGATAGCGATCGCAGGCTGCGAAGAACTCTTCGCGCGAAGCGTTTTCGCCGAGGCCCGCATCGTTGCGCAGCATCTCAAGTAGCTGAAGGCTTGCGCGTTGAATAAGACGGCCAACGACCATCGATGTGCGTGAAGCAACGGTGGGGCCGCTGTTGGGAATGACCGCGGTGTCGGGCGGCGCCATGGAGATGTCGCTGAATGCCAGGCCCAGCGCTTCAGCCGCAATCTGCGTGAGGATGGTGTTGGTGCCTTGGCCGAACTCGGTGTTTGAAACCATCACGCGGACATTGTTGTCGGAAGTAACTTCAATGCCCGCGAGTGAGTTGAGGTACAGCTCGCCGGAGCCCGTGAATCCGGAGCCGTGATAGAAGGTTGCGAGGCCGAGGCCGCGCTTGACGGGGCTGGTTGTGTTCTCGCGAGTGAAGCGCGCGCGCCTGGCGTAATAGTCGCTCTCGGCGAGCGCGCGATCGAGTAGTTCATCGAGCATTACCGGCTCACGCATCAACTGTTCTGTCGAATTCTGGTCGCCCTGGTGCAGAAAATTGCGGCGGCGCAGTTCAACTGGATCCATGCCGATTTGCGCGGCGATCTCATCCATGTGGCGCTCGGTGGCGAAGATGGCCTGGGGCGCGCCGAAGCCGCGGAATGCGCCGTAGGGAACCATGTTTGTGGCCCAGGCGCGCGAGCGCACGCGAATGCTGGGGCACACGTAAGGGCCGCATGAGTGCAGCGTGGCGCGCGAGAGTACCGTGGACGAAAGAGTCGAGTAAGCGCCGCCGTCGGTGGCGAGATCAATTTCCATCGCCAGCAGTTTGCCGTCTTTGTCGAGCGCGGTGCGATGGCGGATGCGCGACGGATGCCGCTTGGTGGTCGCGGCCAAATCCTCCATGCGGTCGTAGACCATCTTGATGGTGTGGCCGCTCTTCATTGCAAGTAGTCCTGCGTGCGAGGCGAGCGTTGATGGGTAATCCTCTTTGCCGCCGAATGCGCCGCCGGTCTCAGTTTGTATCACGCGCACTTTTTCATCGGGCAGGTCGAAAACGGCCTTCAGCGTTTTGTGCACATAATACGGGCACTGCAACGAGCCCCACACGGTAAGCCCGTCGGTCGCGTTCCACTCCGCGATCATGCCGTTGTTTTCAATGTAGAGGTGCTCCTGTGCGCCGGTGCGGTACTCGCCTTCGATAATGTGCGCGGCCTGCGACCACACTTCGTCGACATTGCCTTTCTCAAGCAGGAACGACTTGAATACGTTGTCTTCGCCCCAAATGATGGGGTCTTGCCGCTCGCTCGCTTCAATGCTTAGTACTGCGGGCAATGGTTCGTATTCTATGTGGACGGCCGCGGCGGCTTCGCGCAGCTTGTTCTTGTCAGGGTGTGCGAGTAGAACGATTGGCTCGTCGCAGTGATTGACCGCGCCGTCGGCGAGGCAGGGTTGATCGGCGACGATGAGCTGGATGTGATTCTTGCCGGGCACATCGGCAGCGGTCACAATGGTGAACTTGCTCCAATCGATGCGCGGGTCATAGGTGATCGATTTGATGCGGCCACGGGGAATGGTGCTGCGTACAGTGGTTCCGTACCACATGCCTTCGCGCGCGATGTCGTCAACATACACAGCGCGGCCCACAAGCTTGTCGATGCCCTCTTTGCGGGGAACGGATGCGCCAACTATGCGTGTTTTAGCGGTCGCGCTCATGGCTTGGGTAGCTTTAACGCCGCGAGTGCAAAATCAACAAATCTCACTCGCGGGTTGTGGCATAGGATACAACGGCGCGCACAAGAATCAAAAAGAGAGGGCTACGAAGCCAACGCAGCCAGTGTGCGCGAAAGCACGTGCACACCGCTGCCGATCCATTCGGGTGATGAGTATTCGTCGGGCCTGTGGCTTACGCCGCCGCGGCAGGGAATGAACAGCATTGCAGTGGGCGCAAAGCATGAAACAAACGACGAGTCATGATAGGCGCGGGCCACCATGCGCTTGAATTTCTTGCCTGCGGCGCGGGCTGAATTTTCAAGCATAGCGAGAATCTCAGGGTCGCATGTTGTGGGCGGGTCGGCGTTGATGAGTTCGGTTGCGATTTTGACCCCACGGCGTTCGGCTACTTCGTTGCTTGCTCTGCGCAGTGCTTCAAGCACGCCGTCGCGCCGCGCGCGGTCGATGTCGCGTACGTCGGTGGTGATCGACACGCGCGAGGGAATGCTGTTAACTGCGCCGGGAAACACTTCGCAAATGCCCACCGTGCCCACGGTGTCGATGGCGCGGGTGGATTTGGCTGCCGCTTCAAGGGCGAGGATCAGTTCGGCCGCGGCTGCCAGCGCGTCTTTGCGCCCGGGCATCAGTTTGCCGCCCGCATGGCCGCCTTCACCTTCAATCACAATGCGCGGGCTGGCTGGCGCGGCAATGTGCGTCACCAGACCAACGTCGAGGCCTTCCTCTTCAAGATACGGGCCCTGTTCGATGTGCAGCTCAAGAAACTTGTGAAAGCGGCCGGGCGCGACTGCAACAGATTCGAGTGCGCCGGTGAAGCCGGCCTTGGCGCGCAACTCTTCTAGACTGCGGCCCTCGTTGTCGCGCAACGCGCGGGCCTGCGGGGGCGTGAGCACGTTGGCCATCATGCGGCTGCCCAGGCAGCCTATGCCGAAGCGCGTAGGCTCTTCAGCCGTAAAGATCACCAGTTCGATCGAGCGCCGGGGCTTGAATCCGAGTTGCTGCAGCACGCGAATCGCCTCCAATCCGCCGAGCACGCCCACGCAACCGTCGTAGAGGCCGGCGTTGGGAATTGCATCGATATGCGAGCCGGTGCCGATGGGCGCGAGATCGGGCTCGGTGCCGATCCAGCGCGCAAAGGTATTGCCGACAGCGTCGTTTGAAATGATCAGGCCTGCATCTTCGCAGAGTTCGCGAACGTAGGCGCGGGCGCGCATGTCGGCTTCGCTGAAAACAATTCGCGTGACGACCGGCGGCTCGGCCTCAGAGATTTTCGCCAGCGCCTGCAACTCGCCGATTAAGCGATCGATACTCAGATCGGGGCGCGCAGTACTCATGCGCTCACCGTTCCCAGCGGGTGCCTGCGCCAGTCTTTGTAGATGAGATACTTTGCCGGCTTCTTGCCAATCGCGCCGAACCACTGCGGGCAGTAGGGGGCCATCCAGATAAAATCGCCTGCCTCGACCGGATACCACGCGTCGCCGAGCCGGTAGATGCCTCCGCCTTCAAGCATCAGCAGGCCGTGTTCCATCACGTGAATCTCAATCATGCTGAGCGCTGCGCCGGGATCGTAAGTCATGGTGTTCACCGCAAAGTCGTACGGCGGCCCGTCAGGCATCAGCGAGCGCACGCGCAGGCCTTCATCGCCCATCAGCTTTACTTCCGCGACTTTCGATTCCTCACCGACAACAATTTCGGGAGCCGATGCACCTGGCAACCTTCGCCTCATCACCGATCACGACCTGCGGTTCTTTCGCGTCCGGCTGCGGCTGATACGTCTTCTCGATGACTGCGGCGCGTGCCTTCGATGTCGAAGTGACCAAGTGCTCTGTGCCCTGCGGTAAAAATGCGTAGCCGCCCGCGGCAAGTGTATGTGTCTTGCCGCCCGTCTTGAGCTTGAGCTTGCCTTCGAGCACGTAGACAAATCGCTGCGCCGGCGTGGCCCCGAGCGAACCACCGGCCGCGAATTCCGCGGTCATCTGCGTAAACGCTGCGCCAAGCTGCGGCGCGACATGGATGATGAAGTCCACTTTGTCAGCGCCGGGCAGTGGCGTGCGGATGAAGGTGTCAGGCGTTTGCAGCAGGTGGTCAGGCTTGAGACTGCTGCGTGTTGCGCCAAGATGATGCAGATGCGGACGGGGCAATTGCGACCTCGATCAAGGGGAAATCGTGGAACCGGGTTCCTGAGCTTGTGATTTCTCGCTTCTTGATTGCGAATCCCAGGTCCCAGAATCGGGACCTGGGGCACCCAAATTGGTACAAATTCAAGCGGCAGGCGACCTATGTTCCAACGATTTTACTTGAGATCGGCCGCAAGGCGCTCAATAAAACTCGCAGCCACGCGCAACACATTCTCAACATCTTCTTCGCGCACTGCTTCATCGGAATGGTGGCTGATGCCGCCGGGGCTGCGCAAAAACAGCATCGCAGTGGGCACTTTCGCGGCCATCACCATGGCGTCGTGGCCCGCGCCGCTGGGCATGCGTTTGGAAGGCAGATTGTTCGCTTCCATGGCTTCGACAAGGAAGGCGGTGAGCCGCTCGTCCATGGGCACGGCTGGCTGGTCCATCAGGCGTTTCGATTCGAGCGCCAGGCCGCGTCGATCGGCGATTTCGCAGGCGCTTGCGAGCAGATTTTCAAGAGCGGCTTGCCGCGCGGTGTCAGTGGAGTGACGCAGGTCGAGGCTTACCGCTGCCACGCCGGGAACCACGTTACCGGCGTTGGGCTGAACGTCAATTTTGCCCACGGTTGCGATCAAGCCTTCGGTTTCTCGCGCAGTCCGCTCGACCGAAGCGATCCACTCTGCCGCACCAGCCAGTGCATCGTGGCGCAGATGCATGGGCGTGGTGCCGGCGTGGTTGGCATGGCCGGCGAAGCGGAGGCTCATGCGTGTCTGGCCTACGATGTCGGTGACGGCGGCAACGCTCAGGTCCTCGGCCTCAAGCACCGGACCTTGTTCGATGTGAATTTCGAGCACAGCGGCAGCATTTTCGTCGAGTTCCGCGTCGCCAATCTTCGCGGGGTCGAGGCCGTAGTTGCGGATTGCGGCTTCAAGCGTGATGCCCTCGGCGTCTTTGAGCTCCAGCAGCGCTGGATCGAAGCGGCCTGCCACCGCGCGGCTGCCGATAAAGGGAACGCCAAATCGCACACCTTCTTCTTCACTGAACGCAATCACCTCAATCGCAATCGGGAGCTTGCGCTCTTTTACGATTTGCACGAGTTCCAGGCCCAGGCAAACGCCCAATACGCCGTCGTAAGCGCCCGCATTGGGGACCGTGTCGACATGTGAGCCAATGACGAGGCGCTTTTTGCCGTCGCCCTCAGGCTGCCAAAGCCCGTGCATGTTTCCAGCGGCGTTAACAGTCACGCTCATGCCGAGCTCGGTCATCCGCCAGCGCAAATGGTCATGCACGCCATGCATGGGCGTCGAGAGGAAACGGCGCGTGATGCGGCCCGGCTCCTCAGTGAATGCGGCTAAGCGAAGGCATTCGTCGATTGCGTTTTGAGCGCGGTCTCTCATGCGTATATCTGCTCGATGCCGCGCGGCGAACCGTAGAAGGCGTCGCCTGAAAAAACCAATTCGCCGCGCAGCCAGGTTTCACGCACGCGACCGCGGGCGGCGAGGCCAACATAGGGCGAGAGCTTGTTTCGGAAACGCAGGTCCTCTTCGCCGATCGTCCATTCGACTGCATCATCGAAGATCACCATGTCAGCATCGGCGCCTTCGACAAGCGCGCCTTTGAGGCCTTCGAATCCCGCGAGCTTTGCCGGCGCAGAGGCCATCCACTTTGCCACTGATTCAAGCCTTACGCCGCGGCCGTGCATCACTTTCCACACCGCGGGCAGCGCCAGGCCCAGGCTCGCAATTCCGCCCCATGCTTTGTCGAAACGGCCTTCTTCACGGCATTTCATTTCAGGCGGGCAAGGGGAGTGGTCGGTGGTGATCATATCGATGTCGCCGTTTTCAAGCGCACGCAAAAGCCGCTCGCGGTTCTCTGCGTTTCGAATCGGCGGCGCACACTTGTACTCCGTCGCGCCATCGGGAATCTCTTCAGCCGCGAAGCAGAGGTAATGGGCGCAGGTTTCAACCGTAATGGGCAGACCCTGCCTGCGAGCCGATTCCAGCAGCATCAATGCGGCGCCGGCGCTTGAGAGATGCACTATGTGAATCGGCGTTTGAAATTCTTCAGCCAATTCAATGAGCAGCCTGATCGCATCGCTCTCAGCCAAATGTGGCCGAGACGCCATGTACGTCAAGTAACGACGCCAGCTTGCAGGTTCCGCGTCGATAGTTTGCGTGGCATCGTCGATCGGCCCTGCCACCTCAGCATGCACCAGCAGCGGCAATCCTGTTCCGCGCAGTTTTTCGAGAGCGAGACGGAGATCGTTTTCATCGACCCACGCAAAGCCGTCAATGCCGGAGTGGATCATGAAGCATTTGAATCCGGGAACGCCTGCTTGAACAAGCCCGGGAAGGGAATCGGCGTTGCCGCGCACCACACCACCCCATGCCGCCCAGTCAACCCAGGTTTTGCCGTGTGCCGCGGCGCGCTTTGTTTCCAGCGCCTCGGCATCAATGGTCTCAGGCACGCAATTGAGCGGCATATCCACAAGCGTGGTTACGCCGCCGGCGGCTGCGGCCTGCGTGGCTGTCTCAAAGCCTTCCCAATCGGTGCGGCCGGGCTCATTAATGTGCACATGGGTGTCCACAAGGCCGGGCATCACAACCAGGTCGCCGTAGTCATTGAGCGCGGCGTCGGCGGGCACATCGCTCCACGCGCGTACTGACGCTATCTGCTCGCCGTCAACCACAATCGTGGCGGGTCGAATGCCTTCGGGGGTAAGCACGTGTTGCGAGCGAAATGCCTGCGCCATGGTGTATCTAATGTTGCTGGTTCAGGATGCTTAGGGCAAGGCTCAAGAGCGGCGGGCTCAATGCAAGCGCGTACAGTCTTAGCCTCTAAGCCGGTTCAGCAGGTCTTGTGGATGGACGGGCTTGGCGAGAATCTCGAACTCGTAGCCCTGCGCACGGGCCTTCTCAAGCAGGTCGGCCGTGGCAGCCTGGCCTGAGAAGAGCAGGACCTTGATTTCAGGCCGCAACTGGCGAATGCGAATCGCCGCATCGATGCCATTGAGGTCGGCCATGATCACGTCGGAGATGAGCATGTCTGGCTCAAACGTCGATGTCAGCTCAACGGCCTTCTCACCGGAATAAACGGCGCGGGCTTCAAATCCGCTTTGGTTCAGGATCATGGCCAGGGTGTCGGCGATGACTTTTTCGTCATCGGCCACAAGGACTTTGTGCTTTGTTTTCGTGTCTGTCATATGTATTTAGAACGTGTGAACTCGACGATGATACCGTTTTACCGCACCGGAATCCTCAGGCAAATCTAAGCAATCTTAAGGCCTGACCCGCACATTCATCGAGTATCTATTTGAATAATAACCTCAAGTGGAGGATGCATCTATCTTTCTTGCGAACCCCGGTCCAGGCAGAAAGTTGTGTCGGCCGCCCAAGGCACAATTCATCTGAAATCAACGAAATCGCCTTAGACTTGCCAAAATCGACCCGTTCATGGAACGATGGCGAAGCCGGACCGGAAAAAGCAGGCCGTTTCTCCTCAGTCGTGATCCGGGCGGCATATCCCAAAATTGCGTTTCAAAACGAGCCCGGCGAGGCACAGCTAAACCTTAAAAGCGCTCACCCCCCGGGTGCGTTGGGTGCGCGTCGCCAGCCGCGTCTGGTAGTCGTAAGGTTAATGGGGAGAAATAGATGCAGGAAACCGCGATCTCCAATCCGGCCCCGGTTCCGATTCCGGCAACCGATGCCATCATCCGCGCCGAAAAGATCGAGAAGTACTACTCTCAGCCCAGCGAGAATCGAATCCAGGTAATTTCCGCGACGGATTTGAGCATTGTGCCGGGCGAGATCCTGGCCCTGCTCGGTCCCTCGGGTTCCGGCAAGTCAACCATGCTGCGGATGCTGACCGGGCTTTCAAAGCCATCTGCCGGCCAGGTCTACTGGCACGAGAAACCCATTTCGCAGTCTGAGATCAACGTCTCCATCGTCTTTCAGAGTTTTGCGCTGTTTCCGTGGCTCACCGTTCTTGAGAATGTTGAGGCTCCGCTGCAGGCCCGGGGCGTGGCCCCCGATGAGCGCCGCGAACGCAGCATGCGCATGCTTGACACGGTCGGCCTCGACGGATTTGAAGGCGCGTATCCCAAGGAGCTTTCTGGCGGTATGCGGCAGCGGGTGGGTTTTGCCCGCGCGCTTGTGGTTGAACCAGAGGTCCTGTTCATGGACGAGCCCTTTTCCGCGCTCGACGTGCTCACGGCCGAGAACCTGCGCAGCGAACTGCTTGAGCTTTGGGCCAACAAGACCATGCCCACCAAGGCGGTCTTCATTGTGACCCACAACATTGAAGAGGCAGTCCTGCTGGCCGATCGCATTATCGTGCTGGGGCGCAATCCCGGGCACATTCGCACCGACTTCAAGGTGCAGATTCCGCACCCGCGCGACCGCAAAGCTGAGGGCTTTACGCAACTGGTCGATTACATCTACAAGGTGCTCACGCGGCCCGACGTATCGCCTAACGAGGCGCCCGGTCATCAGCATCCCACCCAGAAAGCGCGCGACCAGCGGCAGATGAAGTACCAGATGCTGCCCCATGCCCGGCCGGGAGGCGTGGCCGGCTTGCTTGAACTGCTGCTCGATAAGGGCGGCCGTGACGACTTTTATCGCATGGCCGACGATTTGGCATTTGAGATCGACGACCTGCTTCCGATTGTGGACGCGGCGCAATTGCTGGGCTTCCTGAAAGTGGAAGAAGGCGACGCGGTGATCACGCCTGAGGGCACAGAGTTTGCCAACTCTGAGATACTGCGGCAAAAAGAGCTCTTCCGCAATGCGGCAGTGAGCAACGTACTGCTGCTGAGACAAATAACACGTGCCCTCGAAGCCAAGAGCGACCACACCATTTCAGAGGAATTCTTTCTCGACATGCTTGACGAGCAGTTCAGCCAAGAAGAGTGCCAGTTGCAGATGGAGACCGCAGTGGCATGGGGCCGCTATGCCGAGCTGTTTGACTTTAATGCCGCACGGCGCCGCTTTATGATGCCCGACGCGCGGGATGAGGGGATTTCGCCGGCCGGGGAAGGCGAATGAACGTCCAGAACACATTTGCCCGCTCGCTGGTAGCGGCTCGCACCTGGCCCGTCGTTATTGACGCCGCCGTAGCCGCATGCGCCCTGGCCATTTTCTTCGCAATTGTCAGCACCGGCAAGTACTGGCTCAGCAAGCCGGCGCCGATTGTTGAAATCTCTCACTCCATCAGCGCGCTGCCTGTCTACGCCTTTTACTCCATCATGCGAATTGGGTTGGCGTACCTGCTCAGTTTGATCTTCGCCGTCGCATACGGATATATCGCGGCCTACAATCCGCGCGTCGAGCCATGGATGGTCGCGGTCCTCGACATTCTTCAGTCCATTCCCGTGCTCAGCTTCCTGCCTCCGGTTGTCCTCTTCATGGTCGCTCTCATTCCCGGCCATCAGTTGGGAATTGAGATGGCGGTCATTCTGCTTATCTTCACCGGGCAGGTGTGGAACCTTGCATTCAGTTTCTATTCGTCGCTCAAGTCCATTCCACGTGAGATGACCGAGGCCTCGCGCATTTATCGCTACTCCGCATGGCAGCGGTTCTGGCAGCTTGAAATGCCGTTCGCAGCCATCGGCCTGGTATGGAACTCAATCGTCTCCGTCGCGGGTGGATGGTTCGCGCTCATTGCCTGCGAAATCTCCCCTTTCGCCAATTACACTTATCAGCTTCCCGGCCTGGGCAGTTATCTGCAGGTGGCCACCAACTCAGGCGATTACAGAGCGCTCATGTTCGGCATCGGCGCCGTCATCCTCATCGTGGTGGCTACCGACCAGTTGCTTTGGCGGC
>Ga0302275_10006116_pt1 | contig 11483 bp, 10 predicted proteins | sample III_Bog_N2_2_FD_200229 | JGI IMG/M metagenome (GOLD analysis project Ga0302275, IMG submission 200229) | Peat permafrost microbial communities from Stordalen Mire near Abisko, Sweden - III_Bog_N2_2 | ecosystem: Environmental > Terrestrial > Soil > Wetlands > Peat | place: Sweden: Abisko... | reverse complement strand
GGTTTCGGTCTCTTCCGTCAGGCTGGATATTCCCAACGGCAAAGCCATCATCTCGGGCCTGACCGTCGCCAATCCGCCGGGCTTCAACACCCCCACCGCCATCAAGCTGGGCGAGATATCGGTGGCCCTGGACCCCGGCAGCGTTTCTAAGAACCCCATCGTCATCAAACAGATCCTGGTGGGGGCTCCGGAAGTGACCTATGAGCTGGGCGCCAACGGCGGCAGCAACATCCAGGCCATTCAGGACCATGCCAAGGCCTATGTGGCCAAGGTCGGCGGCGGCTCCGGCCCATCCGAACCCGCCAAGCCTGCCGAAGACAACAAGCCCGCCACCAAGCTGGTCATCGATCTTCTGGCCGTCACCAGCGGCAAAGTCACCTTGGCCAGCCCCATCCCCGGCATCGCCGGCACCGCACCCCTGGCCGACATCCATCTGACCAACATCGGCAAAGACAGCGGCGGCGCCAGCTCGCAGCAGGTGGCCGAGCAATTGCTGAACGCCCTGTCCAAGACAGTCACCACCTCCATCAGCAGCATGGGCATCGGCAATGCCACCAAGGCGGTGACGGATACGGTCAATTCGGTGACCAAGGGCGTCGATCCGACCAAGGCGCTGAACGGTTTGCTGAAGTAACTTCGTCCCAGCAACGAAAAAGCCCCGCCGGATCGCTCCTGCGGGGCTTTTTTATATCCGTCCGAAGACTGGCTTTAACCTTTAAGGGCGGCCAGCTCTTCCGGCGTGACGATGTCATAGCGGGACATGGCGTTGTCTACCGACTTCGAGGTGATGGAGCGCCAAACCGCCAGGGCTTCCGGGCGGCTGAAGGGACCATAGGTCTCCAGCTTGCTACCGGGGGCGATCTTAGCGAATTCCGTGCTGGAATATTCACCGCCGACCACGAACCACTGATCCTCGGCGCTTTCCTCGGCGGGCTTGACGCGATAACGGACCATGGCGTTATCGACGGTCTTGCCGGTCAAAGCGCGCCATAAATCGTGGGCTTCCTTTTCGGCCAGCGGACCGTGGCGTTCCTCGGTCTTGCCGGCGGCGATGGTCTTGAAGCTGGTATCGGCGTATTCGCCGCCAATCACATAGAACTGTTTGGCCATTGCGTCCCTCTGCCTGACTGCGCCCCCAATTACAAGCCGAGGTTATACGACGAACACAATTGCATTTAAAGCTGTTGTTGCCTCTGGACAGCCGGGCCGTCAGGCCTTAAGTCACCAAAGCATGACTCATTCTCCCGTACATATCCCCGTTCACATCGTCGGCGGCGGCCTGGCTGGCTCGGAAGCCGCTTGGCAGTTGGCCGAGGCCGGCGTTCCCGTCATCCTGCACGAGATGCGCCCCACCAAAGCCACCGAGGCCCACAACACCGGCAAATTGGCCGAGCTGGTCTGCTCCAATTCCCTGCGCTCCGACGACGCCGATTATAACGCCGTCGGACTGCTGCACGAGGAAATGCGCAAACTGGGCTCGCTGATCCTGGCCAAGGCCGACGAGCATAAGGTCCCGGCGGGCGGAGCCCTGGCCGTGGACCGCGAAGGCTTCTCCGAAGGCGTCCAAGCGGCCCTTGAGGCCCATCCCCTGGTGACGATTGTCCGCGAGGAAATCACCGGCCTGCCGCCCGAGGATTGGGATCAGGTGATCATCGCCAGCGGTCCTTTGACCTCGCCGCCCCTGGCCGAGGCCATTCGCGGGCTGTCGGGCGAAGAGTCGTTAAGCTTCTTCGACGCCATCGCCCCGATCATCCACAAAGAGAGCATCGACTTCTCCAAGGCCTGGTTCCAGTCCCGCTACGACAAGGGCACCGGCACTGACTACATCAATCTGCCCATGACCCAGGCGATGTACAAGGCCTTTATCGACGCCCTGCTGGAGGGCGAAAAGCACATGCCCAAGGATTGGGAAGGCACGCCCTATTTCGAAGGTTGCCTGCCCATCGAAGTCATGGCCGAACGTGGCCGCCAGACCCTGGCCTTCGGCCCCTTGAAGCCGGTGGGACTGACCAATCCCCATGACCCCACGGTCAAGCCCTATGCCATCGTCCAGCTGCGCCAGGACAATGCTCTGGGCACCTTGTTCAACATGGTGGGCTTCCAGACCAAGCTGAAGCATTCCGAGCAGATGCGCATCTTCCGCACCATTCCCGGACTGGAGGGTGCCGAGTTCGCCCGTCTGGGCGGCATGCACCGCAATACCTTCCTCAACAGTCCGCGAATCCTCGACGGTAGCTTGCGTATGAAGGCCAGACCGAGCATTCGGTTCGCCGGCCAGATCACCGGCTGCGAAGGTTATGTGGAAAGTGCCGCCGTCGGCTTGCTGACCGGCCGTTTCGCCGCCGCCGAGCGTCTGGGCGGCCAGCCCAGCATTCCGCCCATCACCACCGCCATCGGCGCGTTGCTGAACCACATCACCGGCGGCGCCAATGCCGAGACCTTCCAGCCCATGAACGTCAACTTCGGCCTGTTTCCCGAACCGACCGATGACCGCGACGCCCGTGGCAAGAAGATCAAGGGCCGCGAACGCAAGACCCTCTATTCCATCCGCGCCAGACAGCATCTGGCGGAATGGATGGAAAAATAAGTGGCTTCGGGAGGGCCTTTAAAAAGCCTTCCCGATTAAACAAAGGTTCCGGCAGCCTGACGGCTCTTTCTCTTGGCTGTCCAATCCCACCACTTAGTCTTTTCGCCGGTACGAGCCTCATGGATGGCGGCGGCAAAGACATCCCAGACACAGGGATCATGGCGGATGCCGCTCAAGGTGTTCAGACGGCTGTAAAGCTCGTCGGCCTGACAGGTGGCGAGGTGGCGGACGGACGAAACCCCCAACCGTTGCAAATCCTCTAGCGCTGCCGGGCCAATATTGGCCAGACCCGACAATTCGCTGCAATTGTTCACAGCCCGGCCTTCTCGTAGATCACAAAGAACTTCCGCACCGGCTCGATGGTTTCCCAAGTTCCCTTGAAGCCCGAGGGGATCAGAAAGGAATCTCCGGCGCGGTAGGTTTCCACATGCCCAGACGCATCGGTCAGCTTCACCACGCCGGCCAGCAGCGTGCAAAATTCATCCTCGGTATAAGTCACTGGAGAATGAAAATCAGCCGAGGCCCAAAAGCCGGCGCAAAGCTTGTTGGTGGGGTCGGTGTACCAGACATGAGTGGTGGCGGTGTTTCTGTCGGCCAGCGGCACGGTAGGATCGAAGCGGATGGAACGGATCTCGGTCATCAGGAAGTACTCTCGGTAGCCTTGGACAACAGATTGATCACCATCACCCCGGCGATGATCAGCCCCATGCCGAAGATGGCCGCCAAATCCAGCTTCTGGCCATAGATCAGCCAGCCCAATAAGGCGACCAGAATGATGCCGACCCCCGACCAGATGGCGTAGACGATGCCCACCGGCAAGGTCTTCAGGGTCAGAGACAGGCAATAGAAGCTGGTGGCATAGCCCAAGACGACGATCACCGACGGCCAAAGCCGCGAGAAACCCTCCGAGGCCTTAAGGGCGGTGGTACCCATGACCTCGGCGCAGATGGCGATGGCTAAGATGGTAAAGGGCGGCATGGGGTTAGTATCTCCTCGTCCAGCTTCTCCAGGCCAAGAACAGCGGGCGGGGATGCGGGCGTGACCAATTTTGATCACAAAGATCATAGCCCTTGCCGCCTAAACGGCGAAGATAACTTTCGGCCAGACTGCCCGGCAGCAGGGCTGGAATTGCCGCCTTTGGTATATCACGGCGATAAGCGCGGGCCTGGGCCAGATGGCTTTGGGCATGTTCGGCCACATGGCGGGCCACTGTCGCCAAAGACTCTCTGGGAGGCTTGCCGGCCAGCAGGTCGGCCACATCGATCCCGGCCTCATCCATCAGGCTGAAGGGCAAGACAATGCGGCCCGAGGCGGCGTGATAGGGAAAAGCCCGCAAGAGCCCACAAAGGGCCCAGGCAATGCCCACATGGCGAGCGGCGGCGCGGGCGGGCTCGTTGTCGGTCACCCCGAGGATTTCCAGGGCCAACAATTGCAGGCTGGCCGAGGTTCCGGCGGCATAGGCCTCCAGGGCGGCCAGATCGTCGGGCGGAGCCGGCTCCAGATCAAGTTCGCGAGCGGTAAAAAGATCATCGAAGGGCTGGCGCGACAGGCCATGCTTGCGGATCACCAAACCCAACTCGACGGCGATGGGATGTTCCGAGCCGGCGGAGCCTTCGAACAGCCGCCCGATCATATCGCGCCACCATTGCAGGCGGATGCGGCCCAGCAGCGGCTCGGTCACCAATTCCCGTACCCGGGCAATCTCCAGATTGAAGGCATAAAGGCTGATCAAAGCCTCGCGCGCGCCATCAGGGGCGAACAGCGACAGCACGAAGCGGTCACGATCCAGGCGGCGCAAATCAGAGGCGGTGGACGACAGGGACGAGGCAGACAACATGAATGATCCTTACCAGCACGGCCACCAGCTTATATAAGCTTACGGGCAAGGTTACAGCCCCTCTGATCGAGTTCGCCCCAGATGACCATCATCATTGCCGGTGCCGGATTGGCCGGATTGTCCTGCGCCCTGGCCCTGGCCGACGCCGGGCACGACGTGGAACTGCACGAAGCCGCACCCGTAGCCGGCGGCCGCTGCCGTTCCTGGTTCGACGAAACGCTGGGGGTGGTCATCGACAACGGCAGCCATCTGCTGGCCGGAAGCAATGCCAACGCCTGGGACTATCTGCGCCGCATTGGCAGCCAGGACAGTCTGGAGCCCCTGCCCGCCGCTTTGTCCATGATGGACCTGATGAGCGGGCGGCGATGGCAGACCAAGGCTTTGCCGCTGCTGCCCACCATCCTGGCCGCCTTGCCCCGACTAGCCTTGGCCGAAGGCAAGACCGTCGAGCAGTCCCTGGGACAATCCAGGCATTACCGCGATTTCTGGCATCCTCTGGCCCTGGCCGCTCTGAATACGCCGCCGGATCAGGCCCAGGCCCGGCTACTGCGGGCGGTGTTGGTACGAACCCTATGGCGCGGAGCCAAGGCCAGCAGGCTCTATCAGCCCAAGACATCCCTCAGCGCCAGCTTCATCGATCCGGCTTTGACAGCCCTGCGCCAAGCCGGCGTCGCCATCCATCTGTCCCATCCCTTACGCCGGATCATCCGACAAGCCGGGCGAATCGACGAATTGATCTTCGACGACCAGACCCGCCGGCTGTCACGACACGACCGGCTGGTGCTGGCTCTGCCCCCTTGGGCGGCGCGACGGCTTTTGCCGGTTCTGCCCGAGTTGCAGACCAGCCCCATCGCCAATCTGCATTTCAAGCTTGATGTTGCGCAGGCGGAACATCTTCGTGATCTGCCCTTGGGGCTGGTGGGTGGGCTGGCGCAATGGCTATTCCTGCGGGGAAACATCCTTTCCGTCACCCTCTCGGCCTTGGATTTAGAGACCGAACAATCGATCGGGGAGGTTTGGCGGGATGCGGTCAAGACCTTGGACTTAAAGGAGGAAATTCCACCCTACCGCCTGATCCGCGAACGCCGGGCGACGATTTTCCATGATGGGACCACCGAGGCCCTACGGCCTGCGCCAGAGGCCTATAGCCCCATCATTCTGGCCGGAGACTGGACCGCAACAGGTCTGCCCTGCTCCATCGAGGGATCTGTTCTTTCTGGGCGGAGAGCTGCTGCATTAGGTAGTAAGAGTTGAATTAACAACCCTACACATTATGATAATACTTAAGCATGTATAGTTGCCCTCACAATCACATTCACCTAATGGCCTTTGCAGGTTACAACTGTTGCAATGAAAGAAACATACGGAGGGGGCAATGTCTGAGTGTGATCACAATGCTGATCAACGAATGGACCAATTCGCCACTGGCGTCGTCAAGATGGTCGATGCTTTGAGCATCGAAGTCGCCGAGATCGCCGGCAATATTGAGAGCATGGCCCGGTTCGTCAAACATCAGGAAGAACTCTTCGCCCATCTGCGCGACCTGACCAACGGCCTGCGCGACGCCATCGGTCGCATCGATGATGCCGGACGCGAAACGAGTAACGTTACCGCCGAAGCCGCCAGTAAATCGACCCAATCTTTGACCGCCGCCGCCTCGGCCCTGGGCGACATCCGCCAGTTGGCCGGCGCCGTCCAAGAGATCGAGGATAAGCTGCAGCATCTGGGCCAGTCCCTGACCAGCGTGCGCGGCATGTCCAAGAATATCCAGACCATCGCCCGTCAGACCAATCTTTTGGCCCTGAACGCCACCATCGAAGCCGCAAGGGCTGGCGAGGCCGGCAAGGGCTTTGCCGTGGTGGCCTCGGAGGTCAAACATCTGGCCCGCCAGACCGACGACACCACCTCTGGGATCGACCAGACGGTCTCCTCTTTGTCGGGCAACATCGGCAAGCTGATCGAATCCAGCAGCCAGACCCTGGCAGTGGCCGGATCGGTCAATAGCGGCGTCGGCATCATCAATGGCGCGCTCGAAGGCTTCCACGGGGCCATGACCACGGTCAGCGACAAGGTCCACACCATTTCGGGCGCCGCCAGCTCCAGCCTGGATCATTGTCAGGAAGTGCTGGTGGAAATCGACCGCTTTTCCGAAGGCGTAAAACAGACCTCGGAAAATCTGTCCAAGGCCGATCAGCGCATCCTGGCGGTGCTGGAACATGGCGAAGGCGTCATGAACTACATCGCCCGTTCCGGCTTGCGCACCGACGACACCCCCTTCATCGAAATCGCCAAGGAAGCGGCGGCCAGAATTTCCAGCGAATTCGAAGCCGCCGTCGATAGCGGACGCATCTCCATGGCCGAACTGTTCGACGAGAGCTATCAGCCCATCGCCAACACCAACCCGCCACAGCATATGACCCGCTTCGTCTCGCTCTGCGACAGTATTTTGCCCAATATCCAAGAGCCGGTGCTGGAGAAAGACCCCAGCATCACCTTTTGCGTCGCCATCGACCGCAACGGTTTGATTCCCACCCATAACCGCAAATACAGCCAGCCCCAGGGCCGCGACCCGGTGTGGAACAACGCCAATTGCCGCAACCGCCGTATCTTCGCCGACCGCACCGGGCTGCGGGCCGGGCGCAACACCGAGCCCTTCCTGCTGCAGACCTATCGCCGTGACATGGGCGGCGGCAACTTCATCTTGATGAAGGATCTGTCCGCCCCCATCACCATCAAGGGCCGTCATTGGGGCGGGGTCCGCGTGGGCTACAAGGTTTAACCTTCTCAACACCAAGATTTAATGACCCCCGGGCTTGTCCCGGGGGTTTTCATTTGTTGGCACGCCTTTTGAAACATAGCGCTCATATCCGGTGATTTTGGCTGAAACAGGCCCCTTTACCGGGAGTTTTCTACCCACTGGCCCCTTGCCCCGGAACTTTCTGCCGGGCCAGGCCTTAAGGAAGACGCTATGAGCTTGGTGGCATTCGGCACTCTTTCAGCCTATCAGGGCAGCGGCATCGCAGCAGCCCTGTGGGGGCAGAATCTGGCGGATCGCAATCAGCGCCAAAGCCGTGATCCATCCGACCATCTGGATGATCTTACCCGGCAGATCACCACCGCCAGCAACTCCACCATCGCGCCGATGTTGCGCAAGGCTTCGTCCGTGCTGGACGGCATCGCCGACATGGACGCCGATAGCGCCCGCCAAGCCCTGACCCGGCTGAATGGCGTTCTCTCACAGCTAGCCGCCGTCGCCCCCAAGGCCGGAGCCAATGTCTCCAAGCTGGCCGCCGAAACCATCGACAGCCTGAACAGCCGCGCCGCCACCTTGGCCCGCTCGCTGGGGATCTATTGGTCCGACGTCTCGGTGCGGGTCAGCCCGGTGACGGCCCCTGGTGTTTCCGGCACGACGAGCCATCTGGTCGATATCTACGCCTAAACTACTGCTCGACCGCTTCCGAGACCGCCGTATCGGCGTCCGCTTCCGGCTGATCGTCCCCCCCATCGTCGGTCAAGGCCGGAGGCTGCACTGCCTTGTGATAAGGCTTGGGATGATGGCTCCAGGGCCGGTCGCCCTGCCAGTCGGCGCTGGTCAGGATGGAATAGCCGCCACCTGCCCGCAGCCAAACCTGATGGGTGCCCTGGCTGCGCAGGTCCAGCAAATCCACCAGCCGCCTGGCCGAGGGACAATAGAGCCGCACTGCTGAGGCCACGAACACCAGATCAGCGGCCCGGCAATCATCGGCCAAGGCCTCCGGGCGGCGGGCCAGGGAGACCTGATGGCCTTTCAAAGCCAGAACACAGCCAACATCATCGCAGGAAGCCGGACTGTCGGGCAGATCCTCCCATAGATCCGCATCCACCCCCTGCCCGGCCTGCTTGATCCAACTGGCCCGCAAAGATCGTCCGCCGCGCTTCTGGTTGATGGCCAGAGTTCCATCTTGGGTGCGAATAGCCGCCAGCTTGCCGCTGGCATCGACCATCAGGTCGGGCGGGCTGTGCAGGACCGAAAGCAAGATACCCAGCCCCATCACCGGCAGCCCCCAAAGCCGCCAGCGTTGCTTCCACAGCAGCAGCCAAAATCCGCCCAGGGTGAAGACAATCAACGCCGAGATGGGCATGGAGGGCAGGCTTAAGGTCGCCCCCGGCAGGCTGGAGACAGCGACGGCGATGCGGTTGACGGCGACAATGCCCCAGCCCATCAGCTGCCATCCCCAGCCGTCCAGGCCAAAGGGCATCAGCAGGAAGGCCAGCAAGGCAGACGGCATCACCCAAAGCCCCACCAAAGGCACCGCCGCCGCATTGCCCAGCAGGCCATAGGTGGCATAACGGTTGAAGTGGAAGATGGTATAAAGCGAGGTCGCGGTTCCAGCGATCTGGGTGGTCAGCAGAATGCCCAGCAGATGCATGCCCAGCCAGCCGCCAAGGCCGTGGTTTTGCTGCTTCCAGCGCGACAGCCAGGGCGCTGCCGCCTCATAGCCGGAAATCAGGCCATAGACGGCGGCGAAGCTCATCTGGAAACTGGCGCCGATCAGGGCCTCGGGTTCCAGGATCAGCACCGCCAGGGCCGCCCAGGTGATGGAGCGCAAAGAGATGGCCTCGCGGTCCAGCAGCACCGCCACCAGCACGATGGCGTTCATGATGAAAGCCCGCTGGGTCGGCACCGGAGCGCCAGAGATCACCAGATAGCCGAAGGTCACCGCCAGAGCGGCGGCTGCCGTCCATTTCTTGATGGGGTATCGCAGGGCGATAGGCGGTATGGCCGCCAGCAGCCCGCGCACCGCCACGAAGACCAGCCCGGCCACCATGCTCATATGCATGCCGGCGATCACCAGGATATGGGCCAGCCCGGCGTCGCGATAGGCCTGCAGCAGCTCGGGCGGCACGGGGCCGCGCTCGGCGGTGATCAGGGCGGCGGCGGTGGCTCCCACTCCGGCTTCGATCCCGGCTCCATCGATCGAGGAGACGATCCGCTCGGTCAGATCATGGCGGGCATTGGCCAACCCCAGGCGCAGTCCCTCCAGCCAGCCGTCCTCGGGCTCGTCGGCGAGGATTAGCGGGGCTTCTACGGCATAGCCCACGGCTCCCAAACCCTTGAACCAGGCGACGCGGGAAAAATCATAGGCTCCTGGCGCCGCCGGCATGGGCGGCGGCAGAAGCGAGGCTCTGAGCGAGATGGTCTGGCCCGGACGCAGGCCGGTGACATTGCGCGGCATGCGCACCCGCACGGTCTCGGGCGGCGGGCCGTCCTGGCGCAGGGGCGGCAGCCTCAGGCGGTCCAGCACGATGCGCACGCCATGCTCCAGGGGCTCGACCTCTTGGATACGGGCGGTGAAGCTGATCATGCCGGTGGGTTTGACCAGGATGGGGGCCTCCACCCCATGGCTGCGCTCCACCGCCAGGGTAAAGCCCAAAGCCATCAGCCCTACCGCCAGGGCGGCGATCCAGCCGGCCAGATGCCGGCGCAGCCTCCAACCGGCGGCGAGGCAAAGGCACAACAGCAGCGGCCCGATCCAGCGGGCGGGTTCGGTGGGCAGGGCGAAATAAAACGCTACGCCGCAGCCCAAGGCCACCGGCATCCACAATACCCACCGCTCGCGCTCGGCGATCAGCGCTGAAACCAGCCATGCCATCAAATTGTTAATCCCCATGCTGCATGGGCCTGGGGAATATGCTACACAGCGAACCAACGCACCACTGAAGTCAGAAGGCTATCCCTTCATTATGTCACCCGTCATCACCCGCTTCGCACCCTCCCCCACCGGCTTCCTTCACATTGGCGGCGCCCGTACGGCGCTGTTCAACTGGCTCTATGCCCGCCATACCGGCGGCAAGTTCCTGCTGCGCATCGAGGATACGGACCGTGTCCGCTCGACCCAGGCCGCCGTGGACGCCATCTTCGACGGATTGCAATGGCTGGGCCTGGATTGGGACGAGCCGCCGGTGATGCAGTTCGAGCGGGCTCCCCGCCATGCCGAGGTGGCTCTGAAGCTGCTGGCCGAGGGCAAGGCCTATTACTGTTACGCCTCGCCCGAGGAATTGGACGCCATGCGCGCCGAGCAAAAGGCCAAGGGCCTGCCGGTACGCTATGACGGCCGCTGGCGCGACCGCCCGGCCTCGGATGCTCCCGAAGGCGTCAAGCCGGTGGTTCGCCTGAAGGCCGAGCAGGAAGGCGAGACCCTGGTCCAGGACAAGGTCCAGGGCGAGGTCCGCATCGCCAACGCCCAGATGGACGACATGATCCTGCTGCGCGCCGACGGCACGCCCACCTATATGCTGTCGGTGGTGGTCGATGACCACGACATGGGCATCACCCAGATCATCCGCGGCGACGACCATCTGACCAACACCTTCCGCCAGATCCAGCTGCTCAAGGCCTGCGGCTGGGAGATTCCCAGCTATGCCCATATCCCCCTGATCCACGGCCCCGACGGCGCCAAGCTGTCCAAGCGCCATGGCGCTTTGGGAGCCGAAGCCTACCGCGACATGGGCTTCCTGCCCGAGGCCATCCGCAACTATCTGCTGCGCTTGGGTTGGGGTCATGGCGACGACGAAATCATCACCACCGAGCAGGCCATCGAATGGTTCGGCCTGGAGGGCTGCGGCCGTTCGCCGTCGCGCTTTGACATGGTCAAATTGACTAACCTCAATGGCCATTATATGCGCGAGGCCGATAATGGCCGTCTGGTGGCTTTGGTGGCTCCGCGCATCAAGGATCTGGTGGGCCGCGATCTGACCGCCGCCGATCTGGAGCTGCTGGAAAAGTCGATGACCGGCCTCAAGGACCGTGCTAAAACCCTCATCGAACTCGCTGAAAGCGCTGCCTTTTTCTTCCGCGCCCGCCCTCTGGCCCTGGACGAAAAAGCCACCAAGCAGCTCGAGGGCGACGGCAGAAAGTCGCTGGAAGATTTTGCACAATATCTTGCCGCAACGCAAAACTGGCGTCAGGATGTGCTCGAAGAGCAAGCCCGGCAATTTGCCGAGGCGCGCGATCTGAAGCTGGGCAAGCTCGCTCAGCCCTTGCGCGCCGCGCTGACCGGGTCTACGGTGTCGCCGCCG
>Ga0302275_10006115_pt1 | contig 11485 bp, 7 predicted proteins | sample III_Bog_N2_2_FD_200229 | JGI IMG/M metagenome (GOLD analysis project Ga0302275, IMG submission 200229) | Peat permafrost microbial communities from Stordalen Mire near Abisko, Sweden - III_Bog_N2_2 | ecosystem: Environmental > Terrestrial > Soil > Wetlands > Peat | place: Sweden: Abisko... | reverse complement strand
CCTGCGCAGTCGAGCACTCCCGGCACCTTCGATCTCGCTCGCGACCGTGAACCCGTGGTCGCCCTAGACGGCTCCTGGCGCTTTCATCCCGGAGACGATCCGGATGGCAAGCTGGGCTGGGCCAATGCCAACTTCGACGACTCAACCTGGCCGCTGATCCGCGGAGACAAAAGTTGGAACATCCAGGGTTATAAAAATCTCGACGGCTTCGCCTGGTACCGAGCGCGGATTGAGATTCCTGCGGGTCAACAGGATCTGGCGCTTTATATTCCGCTGATCGTCACCAGCTACCAGGTCTTTGCAGACGGCAAGCTGCTGGGCGGCGAGGGTGGAATGCCGCCGCATATTCGTCCGATATCCCAACGGAATCCGCCTGCGGTTTACCGATTGCCGCCGGCCGCAAATCCCTCCGCTCGAACGGTGGTTTTGGCCATCCGGGTGTGGCACTGGCCGGGATGGGATCTGCTGATCGGCGGAGGCTTCTATGCAGCTCCGCTCCTGGGACAAACCTCTCTCATCCAGTCCCGCATGCAGGAGCATGAGAGCGAGTTGTCACAACGGATGGTGTCGCCGGTCGTATCCGCACTTCTGGAGACGCTGGCGGGGCTGGCCGCTTTGGGATTCTTCTGGCTCCGCCCGCGCGAGAAGGAGTATCTCTGGTTTTCGTTCGCCATGCTCGCCGCAGCGGGTACCAATCTGCTGGTAAGGGCGATACGCCTGGACGGAACCGACGTGCTTCTCTCCGATCTCGCTTTGAACTTGCTGCAGTGTGCATACCCCAGTGCCCTGATCGCCTTTTTTTACCGTCTTCTGGGCGGCAGGCGGGGGGTGCTCTTCTGGATTGCGGTTGGTTCGATTGCAGCCAGCTCCATAGCGGGTCTGAGCGCCTTCATCATGGAAGCGATCTATGCCCGGTTTCCGCATGGGGGCATCGTTCTTTTGAATGCCACCTTCACAGTGCTGAGCCTGGCCCCGGCGGGCTGGATCCTCGCTTTAGTTTTCAGGCGAACAGGCCAGGGGTACTCCGATGCGCGTTTGCTGCTGGCCCCGGTGGCGTTGCTGGAATTTGCCGCAGTGACGGATTCGCTGCTATGGCTTGCCCAATTTGCGTTCGGGTGGAACCCAAGTTATTGGTCCTGGTTCTACATGCTCACCGCAGATCCTTTTCCGATATCGGTTCCCAGCGTTTGCGAGGTGCTGTTCCTGGTTGGGATGCTGGCCATTTTTGTGCACCGGTTCACCGGCACCAGCCTGCAGGAAGAAGGACACAGGCGCGAACTGGAATCGGCGCGGGTGGTGCAGCAGGTTTTGATTCCTGAAGCGGTCCCGCAGGTGCCAGGCTTCGCAATTGAGAGCGTGTACAGGCCGGCCGGCGAGGTGGGCGGAGATTTCTTTCAGATTTTGCCCACGGCGGGCGGCGGAGTGCTGGCGGTGATTGGGGATGTGAGCGGCAAGGGCACACCGGCGGCGATGACCGTGAGCCTGCTGGTGGGCACAGTGCGCACGCTGGCCCACTACACTCAGAGTCCCGGCGAAATTCTGGCGGCGATGAATCAGCGCATGGTGGGCCGTTCGCAGGGTGGTTTCACAACCTGCCTGGTGCTGCGCGCCGATCCTGACGGCGAGTTGACCGTTGCCAATGCAGGCCACATTCCGCCGTACGTCAATGGCCAAGAACTTCTGCTCGAAAGCGGTCTCCCAATCGGTATCGCTCCTGGCATCAAGTACCCAGAAAACACATTCAGCCTGCTGCTCGATGCCCATCTAACCCTGCTCACCGATGGGGTTCTGGAAGCCACCGACCCCATCACCAAAGAACTCTTCGGTTTCGACCGGACCACCGCCATCAGCAACCAATCCGCCGAAGCCATCGCGGCCGCCGCGCAGCAGTTCGGGCAGGAGGACGACATCACCGTGCTCACTCTCACGCGGCTGGAAGTTGGAGAGGCATCGACCGCGCGCCTTGGAGTTCCAATCCCGTACCCGGCATAGCTTCTTAGGCCGAGCCATTCCCGTCAGGGGGTTCCGGTTGGTGCGGGCGACGCGAGTCAATCGTTTCTTACGGCGCTTCGATTTCCTTGGAAAATCGCTCCCGCAAAACTCGCCTCAGCGTTTTGCCACTTGAATTCTGCGGCAACTCATCGGGCTCCAGAATCCAGATGCGGCGCGGGGCTTTGTAGGGAGCTAGATTCTGGCGGCACCACTCCAGCAGATCGGCTTCGGTCGAAACCGAACCAATGTGCAGCTCGACCGCGGCGGCTGGCATCTCGCCCTTTTCCTTGTGGGGCAAGCCAAACGCGGCTGCGCGGGCTACGGCCGGATGCGCCAGGATAGCCTCCTCGAGTTCTTTCACGTAAACCGAGTAGCCGCCAGACTTGATCACATCCTTCATGCGCCCGACCAGGCGGATGAGGCCGAGACGGCTGCGCGTGGCCAGGTCGCCCGTGCGCAGCCATCCGTCGGCGGTCAACAAAATGCCGGCGTCGTCCTTTACTGCGTCCTTCCAATAATGCGGAGCGAGCCCGCGGCGGCGGATCTGGCACTCACCCGTAGCGCCGGCTCGCATTCGCCGGCCATTTTCGTCTGCCACACGAATTTGAAACGGGGGCACGGGGAAGCATACGTCGCCGCTGCCGGGCAGGAACGACAGCTCGATGCCCATCATGGCCAGGCCGCCCAGTTCTACCATGCCGTAGCCGTTCAACAGCACCGGCGGAATGCGCCGTCCACCAAGTTGGACCAGCGCGCCGAAGCGGCGCAGCCGAAGCCGCACTTCGGAAGGCAGATGATCGCTGGCTGAGAGCCACAGGCGCACGCTCTTCAGGCGCGCGGGGTCAGGATTGCTGTTGACCAGCCGGGCGAACATGGCGGGCACGCCTACAACAGCAGTCACGCCGAATCGCTCCACCATCTCGACAGCGCTGTCCACGCTGAATCGATCGAGAAAGCAGCCGCGAATGCCTGCCATCAGGCCATAGAGCGCCACGCTTACCGCCATGATGTGAGACCACGGCAGTGCCACGAGCGCCAGATCCTTGCGGCCCAGAAACAGTCCTGCCAGCACAGTGGATGCGCGGGCTCCGAGCAGCGCCCGGCTGGAAAGCGCCGCGCCTTTGGGAAAGCCGCTGGTGCCGGAGGTATGGAAGATGGCAGCGGTCGCGCCAGGATCGAGGCCGGTGGGCGGAAAAGTCGTTCCCGGGCCGGAGACACGCAGGAATCCAGCGAGTGTTTGAGGGTCGTCGTCGACCTGGATCCAGGTGCGAACATCCAGCGCTTCCCGGTCCAGGATGGTGCGTTCGAAGACCGCCTTGTCGGTAACCAGAATCTGGGTCCCGCTGTTCAAAAGAATGCGCCGAACCTCAGGGAGCGTGAGCTGCGGGTTAAGTGGAACCGCGATGCCGCCGGCTCGGATGATGGCCAGGAACCAGCGAAAGCAGCGCGGGTCGTTGGTCTTGTAGATGGCCACCAGTTGGCCCGGTTTCAGCGCCACCGTGCCGCGGAGAAACGAATCGATGGAGCAGATTTCGGCGTGCAGTTGCGCCAGGCGCCAAGGCTTGTTGTCCTCAACGGAGATTTCGCAATCGCCGTTTCGCCGCAGCAACTCGTCCACCAGGTTGGCCACTGTAATGGTGCGGTCGCGCGAGAGCTGAAAACGCCGGAAGATGCTCATTGGGCAGGTAGAGGCTTGCGTCCCCAGTCGCTGGCGACGCAGTAGTGGAACAGGCGGTCGAGGTAATCCATCACCGGCGGCGGATGGAGTCCGGCGGGCTCCAGCAGCCGCTCGGCGTTGGTGGTATCGAACTGCATGCGCATGGTGAAGTAATCGCGGTAGGCGCGGCCATCGCGGAGCACGCGGCGCTTTTTCCCCCACAAGGATAGAAACAGCAACGGCCGGATAGCGGCGAAGAAGAACTTGGGATCGACGTAGCGGGCCTCGGGCGCGTGGACCGTCGAGCCCAGTGCGGCCGGGTCGAACGCCAGGCGCGCCACCGAGGCTGCCACAAAATCCACCGGAACAATGTCCAGCACGGCATCGGGATAGCCGGGCACGGTGCGCCACAGCCGGCGCGCATAAATCTTCAGCGGCCAATACATCATTTTGAAGCTGGAAGTAACGCCCGTGCGCGAGTCCCCCACAATAATGCTGGGGCGCAGGATGACTCCGGGAAGCGAACCAAGCCGTGAGCGCACCAGTGCCTCAGCCTCGGCCTTGGTTTGTTCGTAGGTGTTGCGATAGCTCTGGCCCACGGCGAGCTCGCTTTCGCGCACCAGGTCTCTCCGCTCGCCGGCTACGTATGCTGTTCCCACATAGGCCAGGCTCTTCAGTTTGCGCGCTCCGGCGGCGAAATCGAGCAGGCGGCGCGTGCCCTCCACGTTGATGTTGCGCGCCTCTTCGAGCGAGTGATCGAAACGCACCGTGGCGGCGCAGTGAATCACGCGGGTGGTCTCAGCGGAAAGCCGCTGCCAGGCCTGGGGTTCCAGGCCGCAGTTGGGCTGGCTTACATCTCCCTGATGGACTTCCACTCGGTCGCGCGCGGCCGCCGGGACGAACGAATCGGCGCGTTGCTGGCCGGTCTGTCCCGGCCGGTCGCGAATCAGAAGCGCCAGCCTCGAGTTCGGCACGCGATCCAGCAGTTCGTGGACCAGTTGCACGCCCAGGAAGCCGGTTGCGCCGGTCACCAGGATAAGTTCTTCGTTGTTCATGCTTTCGACCGGCCTCAGCGCTCGAACCATTCGAAGGCCCCTCAATCGGTGGCCGTTCGCGAATTGGGCGCGGGAAATGGAATGTCTGATTATAAATCCCTGATCGTAAATCGAGGCCCCGCTGCGAAAAAGACAGACGGGGTCGGGACGCGCCTGTCCCGGATTTCGGAATGGTAATGGGAGCCAGACGCGGAGTGGACATTGACTCCGCGGGCCGCCGGGTTGAGGATAAGGGCAGGGCCAGCTTGCCTGCGCCCGAGCGAGGAGTTCCCTGCATGTCTCAGCAAACCATCACAGCCAACGACAGCCTGATTCCTACCAAACCGATCCCGGCCGAGGCCCATGCGTTTTCAAAGCGAGTTCATGGCTTGCTCGACGGCCAGCCTAAAGACGATGCGACGGTAAGGCAGGCTCTGGAAGGCATGGACGGCATTGTGGCGCTTATGGCCGCTGGAATGTATAACATGGCGTCGATGCTTGTGGGCGAGGGAGAGGACAGCATACGGCTGGTGGAGACGGCGATTGCGAATGCCGAAGTGTCCTCGTGCAACGATCCGATTCAGGGGCGCAAAAGCAGCCGGCGAGCCTTGTGTACGGCAGCGCTGCAGCTGCTGGAACAGCGCAACCCCGGTAGCCTGGCCGCTCCCGAGGGGTTGGAGCATGTGGCCACCTGCATTGAAGATGACGACCTGGACGCCGCCGGTGTGTCCGCTGAAGAACTCGAAAGCATGATTGCGGGACCGGACCGGGACGGTGTGCGCAACTGGCTGGCGAGCCTGCCAACCGCCGCGCGGACCATCTTTGTGCTGCGGGCGGTGGCTGGGTTCACTGCGGCGGAGACGGCCGGTTTGCTGGCGGCGCACGGTGGGCCGCAGGCTGCTGGATGGACCCCGGATGCGGTGCGCGAGTTCTTTCGCCAGGGGCTATGTTCGCTGGCTTCGCAACTGATTCAGGCTGCCAGCCGGTAATCAGCTGACCGCTAAGTACCGAAACCGCGCGATTCTGCAATAACCCGCATACGGTCCATGTGTCGCGCTCCCGCCAGACCTGTGCCGGCCCGCACGTCATCCTCGGCTCCCGCTCCGATACAATCCATTTAAGAAGCTTTGCGGCCATTCCTTGCATCCATTAAAGGCAGACATTTTTGGCCCAGGCTCTTCATTGTGAGTGGAACGACCTTGATTTTGTCGAATTATCCGGGAAAAAGTTCGAGCTGTCGATTTGCCCGCGGACTTCTGGCCGCGCTGGCGTTGCTGGGCGTGTTTGCGGCTGCCTCACCCAGCGTTGCCGCGCAGGCGCCGCCTGTTCCCACCCAGTCAACCGGGCCCACAGCTTCAAGCTTTCAGGGCAGCGTAGCCACAGGAGAAGCGTCCGCGCAGACCATCGACCTATCTCTGGACGATGCCATCCAGCGGGGACTGAAGACCAACCTGGGCATCCTGCTGAGCGGTACGCAGACCATGGCGGCGCGCGGTCAGCGGCTCAGCCAGTTGCAATCGCTGCTGCCGTCGGTGGATGCAAGCATCAAGGAAGCGGACATGCAGGTGGACCTGCCGGCGGAGGGGTTGCGGATACCGGGGTTTCCCACGATTATCGGACCGTTCGGCTTTACGGATTTGCGGGCTTCGCTTAGCTGGTCGCTGGTGGACATTCAGTCGCTGCACAACTACCTGGCCGCGCGCCACAACTTTGCCGCCGCCCAATTAAGTGCCCAGGATGCGCGGGAGCTCGTGGTGCTGACGGTGGGCAATGCGTACTTGCTGGCGCTTGCGGATGAGTCCCAGGTCAGCAGCGTGGAAGCACAGGTGGCCACCGCGAAGGTCTCGCTGGATCAGGCGGTCGCCAATCACCAGGCGGGAACCGCGCCGCTGCTGGATGAGCTGCGGGCGCGGGTGGATTATCAATCGCTGCAGCAGCAGTCGATAGCAGCCAGGAATGCGCTCGAGAAGGACAAGCTGGCGCTGGCGCGGACCATAGGCCTGCCGCTCGGGCAGCAATTCAATTTGAGCGACAAGGCGCCCTATGCCGCATTTGACCAGCTGGATGTAGATGCGACCATTCGCCAGGCCCATTTGAATCGGAAAGATTTGGCCGCGATGGTGGAGCAGACCAAGGCGGCGGAGGAGCAACGCAAAGCAGCCACGGCGGACCGGTTGCCGACGCTGAAGTTCAACGGCGACTATGGGGACATTGGCGTTAACCTCTCGCATTCGCACGGGACCGAGGATGTGGCGGGAACCGTGAGCCTGCCCCTCTTCAAGGAGTTTGCGCTGCGCGGCGAGGCGCAAACGGCACAGGCGCAACTGGATACCCAGCGGGCCCAATTGAGCGATATGAATGCCCAGGTGGATGCCGATGTACGCGATGCGCTGCTCGATATTGCGTCGACCGGGAAGCAGGTTGAAGTTGCGCGGTCGAGCGTCGATTTGGCCGGCGAGGCGCTGAACGAGGCGCAGCAGCGGTATGCCAACGGGGTCAGCGACAACCTTGCTGTCAGCCAGGCGGAGCAGTCCCTGGCCCAGGCCAACAATCAATACGTGACCAGCCTCTACCGGCACAATGTGGCCAAGCTGAGTTTGGCGCGCGCTCTGGGAGCAGGGCAGAGTTACAAGAACTATGTGGGAGGAAAGTAACTGTGGCGGATTCAACACCATCAACGGGAAAGGCCGGCCCTGGCGCGGCAGCGGGGACTGAGATCGAACAGCCGAAATCGAAGCGCAGGGGCATTGTTGTGGTTGTTGTCGCGGTGCTCGTGGCGGTCGCGGTCGCAATTTGGTGGCACTCCACCTTTAGCGAAGACACCGACGACGCGCAGGTGAACGGGCACCTGATCCAGGTGAGCTCGCGCATCGGTGGCCAGGTTCTCAAGGTTGACGTGGAAGAGAACCAGGTGGTGAAGGCCGGCGATACGATTGCCGAGCTCGACCCCAAGGACTTCAATGTCGCGGTGGAGAGCGCACAGGCCGCGCTGGCCAGCGCGCAGGCCAATGCGGCCGCGGCCAGCGTGAATGTGCCCATCGTCTCAATCAACACTGGGAGCACTTTGACTTCGGCAGGCGCGGATGTGAGTGGGACGCAGGCCAGCGTGGCGCAGGCGGAGAAGCAACTTGAGTCGGCGCACGCAAAGGTGGCGCAGGCCGCGGCCAATAACGTAAAGGCGCAGGCCGATTTGAAGCGATACAAGCCGCTGGTGGAAAAGGATGTGATCAGCAAGCAGCAGTTCGACGCGGCAGTGGCGTCGGCTGATTCGGCAAAGGCCGCGCTCCAAGATGCACGCGCCGGTGAGCAGGCCGCCGCCGACGGAGTTAAGGTTGCGCACGACCGTGAGGCGCAGGCTCAGGCGAGCTTCAAGAATGCGCAAACCGGACCGCAGCAGGTTGAGGTGCAGACCGCGCGGGCCAAGCAGGCGCAGGCCCAGGTTCTGCAGGCGCAGGCGCAACTGGACCAGGCCGAGCTGAATTTGAGTTATACAAAAATCGTAGCTCCGGCGGCGGGAATCATAACTCGCAAAAGCGTGGAAGTAAATCAGAATATAGGTGTTGGGCAGAATCTTCTGACTCTGGTTTCGCTGGACGACTTATGGATTACCGCTAACTTCAAGGAAACGCAGTTGAAGCACATGTCCGCCGGTCAAGCGGTGGAGATAGCCGTGGATGCTACCGGCAAGAAGTATCACGGTAAGGTAACTCAGATAGGTGGAGCTACCGGTTCGGTGCTAAGTCTCTTTCCGCCGGAGAATGCAACGGGTAACTACGTAAAGGTGGTGCAGCGGGTTCCTGTGCGGATTGATTTCTCGAATTTGAAGGACGAGGATCCGAATCACCTGCTGCGGCCAGGGTTGTCAGTTGAGCCTACGGTACGGGTGAAGCCGTAAAGGCAGGGAATAGGGAATAGGGAATAGTAAAGTCCCCAGCCTCAACGAATCAGGCTGGGGGCTTTTCATTTTGGGATCGGGCTATTCGGAATTGGCCACTTTCCAACCCCAATTTGCAAATATGCGTCAGAAGGACGGAGCCCGCACTTTGAAGCTGAAAGCTGAGAGCTAAAAGCTAGCAGCTAAAAGCTAAAAGCCAGCGGCTGCACCACCGTATAAACTAATTGCAATACCACGATGAAAGACTCGATCCACGTTTCGAAAGAAAATTACCTCAAGGCCATTCTCGAGGCTGAGGCTGAGGGGCGCGAGGTGATTCCGGCGCTGCTGGCGCATTGGCTTGAGGTGTCTGCGCCGGCGGTGACCATGGCGCTCAAGCGCCTGAAGCGTGATGGATTCGTGCTGGTGGGCGCGGATGGAATTGTGCGGCTCACCTCGGCGGGACGCGAAACGGCTTACCACACCGCGCTGCGGCACCACCTGATTGAGCGCATGCTGAGCGAGGTCTTCGGGATGGAGTGGTACGAGATCCACGAGGAGGCCGAGCGGCTGGAGCACGCAGTTTCGCCGGCGTTCGAGGCCAAGCTGCGGGAGAAACTGGGCGAGACCGGCGCCTGCCCGCACGGGAATGCGGTGCTGCCTGAGAGTCCGGCGAAGCGGAAGCTGCGCGGCGAAGTACCGCTATCCGAGGCGGTCGAGGGCCAGAGCTATACCGTGACCAGCCTGCACGAACGCGACCCCAAGCTGCTTCTTTTTCTGCACAAGACCGGGATTGGGCCGGGGAACAAGCTCAAAGTGATAAGCCAGAACTACGACCAAACCGTTTCGATTGAGCTGCCTGGGAGTGACTCGGCGCGCAATTCGATTTTGGGGCGGCCGGCTGCTGAGGCGGTTTGGCTGCGGTCGGGAAATTCACCGTAATTAAACATAAGAAAAAGTGTTAACCATAATTAATTAGTTGTGGCATACTTGGGTTGAGGGATGAACGCGGTCTCTTTCCCAGGAAACCATGTCCACACAATTCCTATCGTCCGTCACGCTGCCAGAGCCCTCCCTGCCGGAGGTGCATTCGAGTGTCGGCATCTCCCGCTCGTCCATCGGCTGGCGCAGGCTGCTGGGCTTTCTGGGGCCGGGATTCCTGATCTCGGTGGGTTACATGGACCCCGGCAACTGGGCCACAGACATTGCGGGCGGTTCGCAGTTTGGCTACACGCTTCTGTCGGTCATCATGATTTCGAACCTGATGGCGATTCTCCTTCAAAGCCTGAGCCTGAAGCTGGGCGTGGCAACGGAGCGGGACCTGGCGCAGCTTTGCCGCGAGAGCTACGGGCGCTGGGTCAGTTTCGGATTATGGCTGGGCGCGGAGATTGCGATTGCGGCCTGCGACCTAGCAGAGGTGATCGGTTCGGCCATCGCGCTGAACCTGCTGTTTCATATCCCGCTGTTTTACGGCGTGCTGATTACCGGCCTCGATGTGCTGCTGATTCTGCTCTTGCAGCGCTGGGGATTCCGTGTGGTCGAGGCGCTGGTGATCACGCTGATCGGCACGATTATTGCGATGTTCGGAGTGCAACTGTTTCTGTCCAAGCCGGAGTACTGGCCGGCGCTCAAGAATCTGATGATTCCATCGCCCAGGATCATCTCCAATCCTGACATGCTTTACATCGCCATCGGCATGCTGGGTGCGACAGTGATGCCCCACAACCTGTATCTCCATTCTTCAATTGTGCAGAGCCGCAAGTACGAGCGAACGCCAAGAGGCAAGCGCGAGGCAATCTTCATGGCCAACGTGGACTCCGCGCTGGCGCTGACGGTCGCGCTGTTTGTGAATGCGGCCATTGTCGTGGTGGCTGCGGCGGTCTTCCATCGCAGCGGGCACTTCGAGGTTGCGGCTATCCAGGATGCATACAAGCTGCTGAGCCCGCTGGTGGGCGCGGCCGGGGCAAGCACAGTGTTTGCCATTGCGCTGCTTGCAAGCGGACAGAACTCGTCGATCACCGGCACACTGGCCGGCCAGGTGGTAATGGAGGGATTCGTCCACATCAGGGTTGCCCCGTGGTTGCGGAGAATGATAACGCGATCGATCGCCATCATTCCAACCATCATTGTGGTTGCCATTACCGGCGAGCGCGGAACGGAGAAGCTTCTGCTGCTGAGCCAGGTGATTCTTTCGCTGCAATTGAGCTTTGCGGTAATTCCGCTGGTGCTGTTTACGGGAAGCCGCAAGAAGATGGGTGAGTTTGTGAACGGGCGCTGGCTGCAAGGGCTGGCGTGGTTTGTGGCCGCGCTGATTGCAGGACTGAATGCGTGGTTCCTGGTGCTGATGTTTCGCGGGTAACTCGCCGCTCGTTTCCCCACGGAGGTTAGTTATGATACCCAACCGCACGACAAGATGTTTTTCTGTCTGGTTTCTAATATTAACCATAGTTAATATTGAGTTATGCGTGGCGCAAAGCGGGACATCGAGCGCTATCTCCGGCACGGTGCTCGACTCGACAGGCGCCGCCCTGCCTGGCGCAGTCATCACGGCTACGGAAGTCGACACCAGGGCCGTCCGCACCGTCGAGACCAACCAGGATGGCCGTTTTCTCTTCTCGCAGGTCAATCCCGGCACCTATACCGTTTCCGTGCGCGCCACAGGCTTCGCGGAACAGATCTCGCAGGCTATCGCCGTCCAAGTCAGCCGCACAGCTTCGCTCAACTTCAATCTTTCCGTCTCCGCCACCTCGCAGACTGTCGAAGTCACCGCCCAGCAGACATTGCTTGCGCTTGAGAATCCCAACACAACCACGACCATCGAATCGAAGGCTATTGAAAGCCTGCCCAACGCCGGCTCAGACCTCACATTCGTGGCCCAGTTTGCCCCCGGTGCATTGATGAACACTGCCGGCTCCTCCAACGACAACA
>Ga0302275_10006103_pt1 | contig 11496 bp, 11 predicted proteins | sample III_Bog_N2_2_FD_200229 | JGI IMG/M metagenome (GOLD analysis project Ga0302275, IMG submission 200229) | Peat permafrost microbial communities from Stordalen Mire near Abisko, Sweden - III_Bog_N2_2 | ecosystem: Environmental > Terrestrial > Soil > Wetlands > Peat | place: Sweden: Abisko... | reverse complement strand
AGCTGAGCTGCATTGCGCTTTTCTCGCTCATCAACATGGTCATCAATTGGAACACCTCCACGATGACTGCATGGCGCTTCCATGCACACCCGGTTCGCGCGGGCGATCTGACGCACTTTCTAATGCGGCTCATCATCTGCTGCCTGCTCATCAATTACTGGGTCAATCCGCTCCCCGGCGCGAGCTTCGGGCTGAATCACTTCTTCAGCTACATTGCTCAGGCGATGGTTGCCGCGTTCGATCAGAGTTCGCTCGACACTTTGCTTCAGCTTTTGAAGACCGCTGGCGACAATACCGCCATGCCGTCGCTGACCGCTCCGGTCCAGATTCTCTGTTACTTCTACGTCCAGGCTCTGATGGGCGTCGCGTCTGCGATTCTTTTCCTCATCAACTGCTCATCGTTCATCCTCTACGGCGTCACCGCGCTCTTCGGCCCGGTCTTCATTCCGCTGCTGATGACCAGAACCTTTCGCGGGAAGTTCTTCCACTTCCTCGACGTGCTGCTGAGCTTCGCGATGATCCGCGCTGTAGCCGCCGCATTCATCTTTGTGTGGGCCGGTTTCTTGAATACCTTTATTCAGCAAACCTTCAACGGAACCTATTCGATGGAGATGTGGCTTGCGAACCTCATTCCATGCACGATGGTCTTTATCGCCTTCATCATCAACATGCTCTTCATTCCGAGCATGACGCAGGCGATCTTTGGCGGCACAGCGGGCTTGGCGGACAGCGTTTCGAAAGTCGGCGGAGCGGTTGCCTCCATCGCCATGATGGCCGGTTGAGGAGTGCGACATGTGGACCTATCTCTTCAGCTTTCTGCTCTTTCGTCGGCTCAGGCTTTCCAAGCCGTTCCAATACCTGCTTGCGGTGCTCTTGATTGGCTTATTCATTGTGATCCTGATCTACACCGTGGGCCTGTTTCTCACGCTCAAAGAAAGGATCGGTACTTCCCATGCCACGACACTCGACTACTTCTGAAGCCCCGCTAACGCCCGCCGAATCGTTGCTCGTTGACCACATCGGCAACGAGGTCTATTCGTCGCACTATGCCGAACGGAAAGCCTATCGGCTCATCCTCGGCTGTGGCACGGTCATGCTGCTCGCTTCGCTCGGCATGAATCTGATGCTGGCGCGCCGTCCGGTTGCGAATCGTTACATTCGCATCGACGATATGGGCCGCGCCCAGGCGATCCAATATTCGGACTTGAACTACAGCCCGCGCGAGGGCGAAGTCCGCACCTATCTGACCGATTGGGCGAACTACCGCTACACCGTCAATCGGGATGTAATCGCGAAGAAATACCCGCTCAACTACTACTTTCTTTCGCAGGCGCTGGCCTCGCGCCTGATGGGTGAGGACAACGCCAACCACCTCGTCTCTCAAGTCACGGCAGGGCAGATCGAATCAAGCGATGTGCAGGTCCAGAACGTGACCATTACGACGATGTCAGAAGAGATGCTACAAGGCGCGCGCATTGCCCGTGGAACGGCCCTGATGGCAGTCGATCGCTTCTACTCGGCAGAGAATTCTCACGAGCCGCGCACGGAGCATTGGCTACTCAGCATCACCTACTATCTGAATCCGAAGCAGGTCAGCGATCAGGCCCGCGTTTACCCGCAGTACGAGTTCATCAATCCGCTGGGATTGACCATCACCGAGTTCCACGAAAACCGCGTCTCTGTCGATGCGCACAGTCCCGACGCAGTCGCAGGAGCTACGCGATGAGCTTCGACCTGATTCTGCCGTTCTTTCCCGAAGAGTTGCGTGCGCTGCTGCTTGACCCATCGATCTCCGATCTGATGATCAATGGGACGAGTGGAGTCTTTGCAGATCGCAAAGGTGTCGTAGAGCAAATCGGACTCACACAACCATTCACGAACGAACGGTTGCAAGCCGCCATCGAGCGCGTCGCGCGCATTCTCGGGCAGGACTTGACGACGCAGAATCCGATTCTCAATACGCGCTTGCCCGATGGCTCGCGCGTGGCCGTTGTCGGCTCGCCTTCCTCGATTAACGGCCCGACCTTTACAGTGCGCAAATTCAACCGCTGGTTTACCTCAGATGAACTGGTCGCGGCTGGCAGCTTGCCCGCCCATGTTAGGGATGCGGTTGTGCACCTTATCGAGGATCGCAAGAACGGCATCATCGCCGGTGGAACAGGCTCTGGAAAGACCACGCTAATGAAGGCTTTGCTCGATCACGTTCCGCTCCGTGAGCGGCTGATCGTGATCGAACAGCCTGCCGAGCTGAAGGTCGCCCATCCCAATGCAGTTCGCTGGGAGGCAGTGGCGGAGATTCCCGGCCAGGTTGCCGTCACTCCAAGCCAGCTTGTCGCCGCAGCTCTCCGGCATCGGCCTGACCGCATCATCATGGGCGAAATCCGCGATGAATGCGGCTACGACCTCTTGCAGGCCATGAACACTGGCCACGGCGGAACCCTCTCGACATTGCACGCGGATTCCGCCCTCGATGCACTGGACCGGTTGGCGGATATGGCGCTCAGCGCACGGACCAATCTCGACCAGCAATTCATTCGGTCACAGACCGGAAAGGCAGTGGATTTTGTTCTCTACTGCGAACGCGATTCCACGGGCCGACGCCGGGTGCGCGAGCTAATCACCGTGAGTGGATACAGCCATGCGGAGCAATGCTTCGTGACGGAGGAAATCTACCGGGCTTCCTCCACGGCAGCGGCATGAATTGCAGCGCGGATTGCAGGATGGAATGCGAATCGGAGGGGCGGCAATGCAAAGCCTTCTTGGGCACGGTGTAGCAAACGAAATCACGCCCTTGTTGCGCGCTCTTGAGCGTGACCACACCGAGTGGAAGACACGCGATGCCATGTGCGAGATGCGGCTCTTTGTCCCGAGGTCTGACAGCGAGAAGGTTGATCTGGTTTGCCGGGGAATGGCATCGCCAGGAAGCGGAGATTGCATTGTTCTTGAAGCGTGTCTCCCAGTTCCATTCCTCACTAGCTCGGTCACTGCTTCGGGGCCTTTGCGACGCCTTGCGGCAGGCTCGCTCTTCTGCTTCGTCTTCGACGCCCTACGGGTTACGGTTTCCATCTGCGATGGACCCTCCGTAAATGCAGAGCTTCGGCCTTGGGAGTCGCGCCCACTCGCATAGCTTCGCAAGGTGTGACCCGAGCAGATCGGGAATTCAAAAACGGAGACACGAAAATGTATCAGAACAAAGCTATACTCATTGGCTTCCTTGGCGGCGACGCCGAAGTTCGCACCGGCAAAAACAACCAGAAGTTCACCACCCTTTCACTCGCAACCAAGACCTCTTACAAGGACAAAGAGTCCGGCGAATACATCTCACACACCGAGTGGCATCGCTCCATCGTCTTTGGCAAACTCGGCGAGTTCGCGGCCACGCTCAAGAAGGGCGCGCACATCCAGATCGAGGGCGAGATTCGCCACTCCGAGTACACGCCCAAGAAGGCCAAGAAGCCGGTCCGCACCGACTCGATTCGTGTCAACTCCATCCTCAAGCTCGATCGCGCGGAGAAGGCCGCCGCGGAAGAGCAGGAAGCCGACGAAGAGTTGCCCTTCGACGAAGCGGCCGAGTAGGCCGCTCTCCTCACAGTGAAAGCCCGGCATTGTCCGGGCTTTCCTGCTGGAAATGCCCGTGGAATCGCGTTCTTGAGAGGTCAGCTTATGAACCGGATTGCCGCCAACTTCCTTACTCGTTCGTTCGCTTCGTGCGAAACGATTGCGCTCCTGCTGTGCCGGGAAGATGCGCCCCGGCCACAGCAGCGCGTGGTAACGGTTAAACAGGTTCTCGCGCCGCGCTATATGGCTTGGCTCAACTTCGAGAATGACAACGGCGCAAACATCTATTTCTCCGCCAATCCGCTCCACGCAGGCAGCCGCAAGCGCACTAAAGAGTGCATCGTTTCCGTCCGTCACATATATATCGATATTGATACGGACGGCGACGCCCGTCTCGCTGCGCTGCGGGCGTCCGATCTGGTTCCCACGCCGACCGCGATCATCTCGACTTCGCCGGGCAAATACCAGGCGCTCTGGCGAGTCGCTGGCTTCGACTTCGAGCGCCAGGAACAGACGCTCAAGCTGATCGCCCAGGCCTTCGGCGGCGATCCGGCTTGTACCGACCGAAACCGGGTGCTGCGCGTCCCCGGTTTCCTCAACAGGAAGTATTCTCCTGCGCATCCTGTCGCAGTCGAATACCCAGCCGATGCGATCTACGGTCCAGCTGATTTTCGGCTTGAGAATATCGAAGTCTCTTCCGTGCTCCCGCTCTGCGGAAACACACCGAAGAAGCCCGCCCATTCAACTCCGTTGAAGCACTCCCATTCCGAAGAGGACTGGGCATGGGTTCGCGCGCGGCTTGCACACGATATGGACGGCGCGAAGCTGACGCGTGAACTCGCCTCACGTCGCTCCGATAAGTCCGATCCGCTTTACTACGCCCAACGCACCGTCGATGTAGCCTCGGCCCGCCTTTGGCTGGACCAAGGCATCCCCATCGACGACGTAATCACCATGCTTGAAGTCCGCCGCCGCTTCGAGATTCCCGCTGCACTCAACTCTGCTCGTGCGCGGGAAATTGCGGCAACGGCTAAGCGCATGATTGCCCGTCGAAAGACGGCTTGATTCCACAGTTGAAGGAGACCGATATGCCACTGCTTGAAGTTACGCAAACCCGCCACATCAGCGCATCGATTCGACTCACTGATACGACCGCATTGCAGGTCGATCAGTATGCCGCCTTCATCCATGCTTCCGCCGACGATGTCGTCGAGCAGGCACTCGCCTATGTCTTCTCCAAAGACCGCGACTTTCAGGAGTTCCTTCGCACCCCTGAAGCGCAGCGGATTACGCCGACTCTGCGCATCCGTCGTGCGCCTGCTTCCGAAGCCGCTGAAGCGCCTTCAAAGCCTGCGCCGAAAGCATCAGTTGCAGTGGGAGCGAAAGCATGAATTGCCTTCACTTCCCAGCCCGGACCACTGCGGCGCTGCGCGCCGGAAGAATTTTCGATACTCCACCCCTCAGAGGGAACTCAGAAGTTGCCCAGGAAACTCCTGAGTTACTGATTGATGGAGTTGAAGATATGCGAACAGTGGGAACTCATGAGTTTCCACTATTCGCAACAGAAAGCAGGTCATCATGGCGCTTCTTTCTTCAGAAATGCAACCCGGCGCGCGCCGGGTTCGAGGACGCGAAAAACGCAACATCACGCTCAACACAAAGCTCAATCGCAACGAGTATTCAGAGGTCGAGCGCCATTGCAATTCGGTTGGGCTTGACTACGGCGAATGGCTGCGCAGCCTGATCATGCGCGAAGTGCGCGACAACTCCAGGAATGCAACAGACCTTGCTTTGATGGGCGAAGTCACGAGCTTGCGCCTTTTGCTCATCAATACGCTTGACCCGCTTCTGCGTGGAGAGCAAATGACCTCGGAACAGTTCAAGGAAATGCTTCGCTACGTGAAGGCAAACAAGCGCAAGGCGGCGGAAGACACTCTCGCCACCTATGCGGAAAGGAGCACGGAACAGCTATGAATACCACGCATTGGGGACGCAAGGAAACGATTGTTACGCCGCCGCAGGCTCCCATCTATAGCTATGCGGCCATCGCGCTGGCACTGATTCTGACCGCTGTATTTTTGCGCATCTACATAGGTGCGTTCATGCCGCCGCTCGAACGCTACGACCTCTGGCCGTACATTCAGTCGGGCGCACTGACCGGATTGAAGCAGACCGGCCAGTACCAGCTTCTCGACGTTTCGGACGACCATCTCCATGCGCATCCTGCCGCCGCTACCGATGTGGAGCCAGGCGTGACGACGATGGAATTTGCGCGGCCCCTGCCGCTTCAGTTGACCACGAGCGCCCGCGCAACTGGAATGGTTTACCTCTATCGCGGTCCGAATACTCGCTACCGCAATGGCCCGCTTCATGCCTATCTTCAAAAGTTCGTCTATGGTGGGCAGAGCGTCGCCGGAGTCTTCCGTTGGCCGCTGCTCGCCGGGCTTGTTGTGCTCCTCAGCGTCCTCCCGTTTGCTGCACACAACGACGTGGAGCGATTCCGGGAAATGAAGTATGGACGTCTTCTCAAGGGGCCGGTTCGCGTCACTCCAACAGGTTTTAATCGCGCTGTCAAGGGCGATGGAATTGGCTTCAGGACAATCGAATCGAAGAAGCTGATGCGCATTCCCCGGCTTGCCGAAGGGCAGCACATCGAACTGATGGGCGACACCGGAGCGGGCAAGACCCGGCTCATCATGCAGATTCTCATGCAGATCAAGGAACGGAATCACTCGGCCATCGTCTACGATCCCGCCTGTGAATTCGTGCAGCGATTCTATGATAGCAAAAACGGCGACATCATTTTGAACCCTCTTGACGCCCGCTGCCCTTACTGGGGACCGTCCGAAGAGTTGCGCCGCCGTGCCGAAGCCAAGGCAATCGCGGCCTCGCTCTACCAGCCGACCACGGACAAGAAGGGCGAGTTCTTCACCGAAACGCCGCAGAAGATCTTCGCTCATCTTCTGACCTTCGGCCCATCGCCCGAGGAACTTGTCGAGTGGATGGCCAACCCCGACGAGATCGACCGCCGCGTCCAGAACACAGAGATGGCGACGATGATTGCCAAGGGTGCACAGCAGCAGCGCAACGGCGTATTGGCCTCGCTCGGCCTGATCGCCGACAGCCTACGAATGCTGCCGCGCAAAGACAGGAGCCGGAATCATTGGAGCGCAACCGAGTGGTCAGAAAACCGGCGCGGCTGGATCTTCTTGACATCGAAACCGAGCGAGCGTGAGGCGCTGCGGCCGCTGCACAGTTTGTGGATTGATTTGCTGGTTTTGCGGCTGCTCAATGAGCCAAAGGAAGGTCAGCATCCGGTCTGGTTTGTGCTGGACGAGTTGGCCAGCTTGCAGCGTCTGCCGCAACTCCATACGGCCATCACTGAGAACCGCAAATCGAAGAATCCGATTGTGCTGGGTTTTCAGGGAAAGGCGCAGCTTGAGTACATCTACGGCCACATGGCCGAGGTTATGCTCTCGCAGCCTGCCACTAAAATCTTTCTGAAAACTACCGAGCCAAAGGCCGCCGAGTGGGTATCGAGCGCCATCGGCAAAGTGGAGATTGAGCGGCTGCGCCAGACTCATTTCGATGGCAGTCGCACGGGCAAAAACTTCACGCTGGAGCGCCAGGTCGAGCCACTGGTGATGGACTCGGAAATCTCCGGCCTGGCCGACCGGCACGCCTTTTTGAAGCTCGGCAACTACGTTGCCTGCTTCTCATTCGCCTACCATGACATCCCTGCAACGCAACCATCTTTTGTGCCGCGCCCACTGGACGACGATCAACTCGGCTTCGACCCGAAGACGCTGGCCAAAAAGCAGGCTGAGCCAGAGGCCATCGAAGAAAGTGCCGAAGCCATTCAAAGCGGATTTTCGTTGGGAGACTGAGCCATGCTGAAAATCTCGAAAGCCCTTTCTGCGGGCAAGCTCGAAAACTACCACCGACAGGAATTCACTTCGCCGGATCAGAGTTATTGGAGCCAGGGGCAGACCGTGCAGGGCGAATGGCAAGGTCAGCTTGCCGAAAAATACGGCCTCGCTGGAGCCGTTAGCTCCGATGAGTTCCACCGGCTCTCGGAAGGTGAACATCCGCAAACCGGCGAGCAACTTGTCCAGCATCGGCAATCCTTCGAGTATCAAGGAGCCGACGGCAAAACAGTCAAATCCGTCGAGCATCGCGCAGGGTGGGATGCAACCTTCAGTGCGCCCAAGTCCGTGTCCTTGACGGCTCTTGTTGGCGGCGACAGTCGGGTCCGCGAGGCTCACCGCATGGCGGTCACGACCGCTCTCGGCGAGTTGGAACGGTACACGCAAGCGCGGCTCGGCGGCAACCGGCCCGCCGAGTCCACGGGGCAATTCATTGTCGCGAAATTCGAGCACGACACATCGCGGCCCGTCGAAGGTTACGCCGCACCGCAGCTTCACACTCATGCCGTTATCTTCAATGTAACTGAGCGCGCTGATGGAACCACGCGGGCGCTCCAGCCGCAGAGCCTCTTCGAGTCGCAGCAGTTCGCCACTGCCGTCTACCAGTCGGAGTTGACCTTCCGGTTGCACGAATTGGGCTACGAGACCGCGCCCGGCAGGAGCGGCGCGCCGGAGATAAAAGGATATTCGCAGGAGTATCTCGACGCTTCAAGCCAGCGCCAGAATCAGATCCTTGCACACATGCAGCAGAATGGTCTCTCCGGCTACGAGGCGGCGGAGATCGCCGCCCACGCCACGCGCGACAAGAAGCAGATTCAGTCGCCTGGTGAGGTGCTCGCGGCGCACCGCAAGCTGGCCGCCGAGTACGGCAATCAGCCCAATCAGGTTGTGGCCGCGGCCCGCGAGCGTAGCCAGAAGAAATCGGCCGAGCGCGCTCCAGAGAAGACGCAGAAGGCCGCCCAGGAAGCCGTGACCTTTGCCCGCGAACGCAGCTTCGAGCGCGAGGCTGTCAGCGATGAGCGCGCCCTCTTCCGCGATGCGCTACGACGCGGCATGGGTGAAACCACCTACGCCCAGGTTCGCGCGAGCGTCGAACAGCGTCTGGCCTCCGGCGAGTTCCAACTCGTCTCCGGGACGAAGCACAGTTCCGCGCGGCAGTTCACCACGGCGAAGACCATCCAGGCCGAGAAGGAAATCCTCCGTCAGATGTGCCAAGGACAGGGACGGGCAGACCAGATTATGCCCGTCCAGCAGGCCGTGGCGTATACCGCACAATATCCGATTCTCAATTCCTCGCAACGCTCGGCGGCGGAAGAAATTCTAACCTCGCGCGACAAAATCCAGGGTCTACAAGGCAGTGCCGGCGTGGGAAAGACCACCGCTCTCAAAACCGTGCGCGAGGCCGCCGAACAGCGCGGGATGATTGTCGAGGGCTTCGCCCCGACCTCCCGCGCTGCGCATCAGCTCCGCGATGCCGGCATCCATGCCGATACGCTGCAAGGCTTCCTCGCTCGGCATAAGCAGCCTACGCCTGAGCGCCACCTATATATGGTGGATGAATCGAGCCTCGCCAGCACCAAACAGGTGCGCAATTTTCTTGCAAAGCTCGATCCTGCCGACCGGGTTCTCTTCATCGGCGACACGCGCCAACATCAAGGTGTGGAAGCCGGAAAACCCTTTGAGCAGTTGGTTGATGCCGGGATGAATACGGCCAGGCTCGACCAGATCGTGCGTCAGAAAGACCCCGAGTTGCTGCGTGCCGTCGAGCATCTATCGCGCGGGGAAGTGGCCGAAGGCGTCGCACTTCTCGAACAGCAGGGCCGGATTACGGAGATTGCCGACCCAGAGAAGCGCATCGCTTCGATTGCCCGGAACTATGCCGACAATCCCACCAAGACCATTATCGTTTCACCCAACAATGCTTCGCGCCGTGCGATCAATCAGGCGGTTCGCTCGGAGTTGCAGGAACGCGGCATCGTCGAATCCGAAAACCACGCCCTGCGCGTCCTTGCGCCGCGTTCCGATATGACCGGCGCTGACCGTGCCTGGGCAGCGCGCTATGAGGTTGGCGACGTGCTCAACTACCAACGTGGCAGCAAGACCCTCGGCATCGAGCAGCGCAGCTACGCGCGAGTGGTCTCGACCGATCCAAAATCGAATCTGCTGATCGTCGAAAAACCGGATGGGGAGCAGATCACTTACGATCCTGCCCGGCTGCATGGCATCTCCGCTTATCGCGAGATCGAGAGAGAATTTGCCGTAGGCGACCGGCTGCAATTCACCGCGCCGAATCGCGAACTCGGAGTCGCCAACCGCGACCTTGGAACCGTACAGAAGATCGGTGAGCAGGGGGAAATGACCGTCCGCATGGACGGCGGCAAAGACAGGGAGGTTACATTCGATCCAGCCCAGATGCGCCACTTCGATCACGGATACGCCGTGACCTCGCACAGTTCACAGGGACTCACTTCGGAGCGCGTTCTGGTCAACATGGACACCAATGTCCACCCCGAACTCATCAACACCCGCTTTGCCTACGTCTCGGTCTCCCGCGCCTCACACGACGCGCAGATATACACCAACAATGCCGCCACGCTCGCCGAAAGCCTCAGCCGCGATGTCTCCAAGGCTTCGGCAATTGACTTCAGAAAGAAGGCCCAAAGTCCGGTTGCGAACGTGGGATTGGAGCAGGCAGCAGCGGCGTTAACAAAGATACCTGCCGCTGGGCTTGGGTTGGGTATCTGATGTTTGCGAGATCATCTCAATACGTCATTCATCGTGAACAAGGAATGACTATTGAGATTCGTTGGTGTCGCCTGATCGAAGCGGCACACTTGGATCAGGCGACTTCAACCTGTTGCGGAAGGTCAATTTTGGAAAGACATTTCCAATTCCACCCCGGTGTAATTGACGTGAGGTACAAGCTGACGATTTGGGCCTTGCTCAAAATGGACCAGGCCATATCGCTCCATCGTTCGCAAGGTTCGGGACAGGTTGGATGTCGCTCTTCCCGACCTTTCCGCCAGTTCGTTGAGGGATTGAGGGCTGGTCTCCAGGATGAGTTTGAGCAGATCCCGGTTCTGGTCGGAAAGCACTTGAGACAGCGTGCCTAAAGATTCAAACCAAATTTTGGGCTCGCCTCTTGCCGGGACATATTCTCCCTTTGCGATTGCCAGCGTTCTCTTTTTGTAGGCTTCCCGCGTGGCAATTCCAACTTTCAGAGCCTTCATGGCGCTGTGCTCCTTTCTTTCAAGATCGACTCAACTTCTTTCCAAAAATCCGCCAGCAACGACATTGCATCCTTGTAGTCGTAAAAGCGGACTCGCTTACCCTTATGCTTGTGATCGTATTCAATGCGGGTCCGGGCACCGGGTCCTGCTCCTTCACGAACGGGATGAGCGTTGTCAAAGCCCAACAGTCGCTCTCCGTGGCCGTCGTGCAGCGTCAGCGAGTAGTCCAAACCATGCGGTTTCTCCGGTAGGACCGGAACCCGTTTTATCTCGAACTTGACCCAGAAATTTCCCTCCACCACGAATGTCTCTCCATCCAGCAAAAGAAGCGTATCGAGACTGGGATCATGGTCCATCGATCTACACGTTATCATCCGGTGATAACAAAGTCAAGAGGCACATGAAGCTGGAGCATATTGACTCATTCCACGACGATTTGTTGCCATGCTGAGGACGTATGGGAACCTTTCGGAAGAACCCTCTGGGAAGAATTCAAGTCTCATTGTTTAATTTGCTGGCGGGAAGGATGCTGCGCCCTTCCCCCGCTGCAACCGCCGATCAAACTGGCGTTTTCCGCTTCCCATCCATGCGGGCCTGTTCCTGCCCGCAACGCCGACCCTTACGTGCATACAAGCGTACAACAATTCGGAAGAAGACCGAATTTCTTCTTCGTTTACTGAACCTCGCATAATATAGTGACAGCATCAATCATAAAGCAGTAATCTATCAGGCATGACACGATCCAATGCGCCGCGTCGTGACTTCGCCGCCATGCAAGAACG
>Ga0302275_10006096_pt1 | contig 11504 bp, 5 predicted proteins | sample III_Bog_N2_2_FD_200229 | JGI IMG/M metagenome (GOLD analysis project Ga0302275, IMG submission 200229) | Peat permafrost microbial communities from Stordalen Mire near Abisko, Sweden - III_Bog_N2_2 | ecosystem: Environmental > Terrestrial > Soil > Wetlands > Peat | place: Sweden: Abisko... | reverse complement strand
TAACAAGTAAACTATCGATCCTCTGGTTGCAGAGGACGGAATTGAACCGCCGACGCCGGCCTTTTCAGGGCGTTAATTAACAATACTTACAACTACTTACACGACGTAGGGAACCGCCGAAATACGCGTACGACGGGTCAATCACGGGTGCGAATCACGGGTGGAGATTTTCGACATCGCACAAAAGACATCAGGGGCATAAGGAGAAACCTGGCGTCTGCTGTGCGTTCTTCTCAGAGGATCCCGGGGCGGCGCGGGCGCACCGGGAGCGGACCTGCGCGGCGGAGACGCGCAAATCCGCAACATCGTCGTGGTTACTTTGGGGCATCGTGTCCTCCGTATTTCGGTAAGCGATCTCGCGCTGTCATCTGGAGTCTCCCACATGACCATTCCAGGCGCTGGTCAATCGAATGCAGTGTAGACGGCTTCTTGTTTTTCATCCACACTGTCAGGGTTGATGGATGACAAGTACGCGGCTACGCGGGAGCTGAAGAGTTCGGTGATGTTGCCCAAGGCATTCGCAGTCTCGAAATAGGAGTGTTGTGCTGCTAAGCAATCTTCTCGGCGTTGATCGTCAATTCCTCTGATCACGATGAATGCAATTGTCCGCATTACGTATCATTGCGGCGGCGCATGATTCACGACGAGTTATATTCGGCAAACGGATGGCGCCAAATAGCGCGTAAAGAAAGGTGCCATTTATCGGTCAAAATGACGCACGAGTTTGTGCCGGTGAAATAGAAAATGCCTTGAGGGAACTATGACTAGAAAATTTGATTTGATCGCAATCGGAACAGGATCAGCCGCCTCAGGAGTGACGTCGCGCTGTCGCGAAGCAGGATGGAAGGTTGCAATCCTGGATTCGAGACCGTTCGGGGGCACCTGTGCTCTACGAGGATGCGACCCGAAGAAAGTGCTTGTCGGAGCTGCCGAAGCCATTGACTGGACTCGTCGAATGAAAGGAAAAGGAATTCAGACCGCGAAACTTCAGATAGATTGGCCCGAGTTAATGCGTTTCAAACGTTCTTTCACTGACCCGGTGACAAAACGGCACGAAGACGATTTCGCGAAAGCCGGCATCGCAGCGTTCCATGGTCGGGCGCGATTCGCCGGTCCAACGACAGTACAAGTAGCGGAAGAGACCTTGGAGGGACGATACGTCGTTATTGCAGCCGGAGAGGCACCGGCAGATTTGGGGATTCCCGGCGCTGAGCACCTTACGACAAGCGATCAGTTCCTGGAGTTGAACGAACTCCCACGAAGGCTTCTCTTTATCGGAGGCGGGTATATCGCCTTTGAGTTTGCGCATGTAGCGGCGCTTGCGGGATCGCAGGTCACCGTCCTACATCGTGGCCCGCGTCCACTTGCCCTTTTTGACCCGGATCTCGTTGATCAGCTCGTCGAGCGAACTCGCGAACTTGGCATCGACCTTCATCTCGAAACCGAAGCGACGGGGATCGAAAAGAGCTCCGCTCAGTTGATTGTTCAGGCATTTGCGTCTGGGGTGATGCGCACTTTTCAGACGGATATGGTTGTGCATTCCGCGGGTCGCGTGCCAGAGATCGGCGACCTGAATCTCGATGCTGCGGGGATCGAATGGGAAAAGCGGGGAGTGCGAGTGAATGATTTCTTGCAAAGTGTGTCGATTCCATCGGTCTATGCGGCGGGAGATGCCGCCGCGAGTGGACGTCTCCCGCTGGCTCCTGTGGCGAGCTATGAAGGGCAGGTCGTGGCCGCAAACCTCTTGAAGGGAAACCATCAGAAACCAAATTACCTTGGCATTCCGTCGGTTGTCTTCACGATCCCTCCGCTGGCTGCCGTCGGTCTCAGCGAACGCGTGGCACGTGAGCAAAACCTCAAGTTCAGAGTCAAGATGGAGATGACCTCGACCTGGTATTCGTCTCGGCGCGTTACGGAAACATATTCCGGTTACAAAGTACTCGTGGAAGAAAGCACGGACCGTATTCTGGGCGCTCATATATTCGGGAGCGAGGCCGGTGAAGTCATCAATCTCTTCGCCCTTGCCATCCGTTCCGGAATGCGCGCCACCGATCTAAAGCACATGCTGTTTGCGTACCCGACGAGTGGCTCAAATGTGACGCGGATGCTTTAGAAAGATCATAGGTATGTGTGGACACAGAGAAACCCTTTTGCGGGGGACTACATCGAGACGCCCGGAATTGGAAGTCTGTGCCAGCTCGGCCACCCCTGCAAACGGAAGAAAAAGTGGATGGAGCTGGTTAATAGGGAGCACCTGACCCCAGACAGAAATAGATCCCAAATAGCCGCGGGCGGCGCGGACGCGCGTCGATTACGCTTGCCGATCTTCTCGGATGACGGTCAGATTTAAAGCGGTGGCAAGACGCATCTCGGCGGCGGCTCCTTCGATCTCACTGTTGATCTCGGCGCCGAGAAGCAGCATGAGGCCGGTGATGTAAAACCACGAGAGCAGAATGATGACCGCGCCGAGGGAGCCGTAGGTAAGAGAGAAGCTGGGAAAGTAATGGAGGTAGATGCGGAGGCCCAGGGAGCAGAGAAGCCAGCCGGCAATGCCGATGGCGCCACCGGGCGTGAGCCAATGCCAGCAGCGGGTTTTGACATTCGGCGCCCAGTAGTAGATGACGGCGAAGGCCAAGGCGAGAAGAACCGTTGCAACGAACCAGCCGATCACTCTCGACGAGATGGAGGCTGCGGCTGCGAGCAGATCCTGGTGGATGGTTCGATGCGCCAGCGCAGCGAGGAAGTCGCCTCCTAGCAGGGATGCAAGGCCGATGGTGACGATGACGGTGAGGGCGATAGTGAGCGCGATAGCAAATATCCTGGCGACAAAGAAGGAACGGCGGTCTTCGACCTTGTACACGTCGTTGAGCGTGTCCTGGACGGCAGAGATGCCGACCGAAGCGGACCAGATGGCCGCAATGAGACCAAATGTCAGCTTGCCGGAACTGGCCGCGGCGGTGGTTTCATTGAATGTTTTCAGCACCGCGCCGAGGGCGGCCGTTGGAATGACCAAGGCGAGGTAGTCCAGGAGTCGGTCGTAGAACTGGTGGGCGGACTGCGCGGCAAGGCCGAGGATGGAACTCGCGCTGAAGAGGGTGGGAAAGAGGGCAAAAAGGAAGTAGAACCCGAGCTCGGCGGCACGGCCGAAGATGCGGTCGAGGAGCATGGATCTCCATGTGCGCGCGGCGACAACACGAATGGGAACACCCTGCAGATCCCAGAGCGAACGCAGGGGCCAACGAGACACGAACTCCCATACTCGCTTTTCAGCGCGGGTCTGTTGCGGGCCGGGCATAAACGGTCCTTCAAAGTCCAGATTGCTTGGGTCCGGACACTCTGTTTGCTTGGATGCCGACTCGCACTTCTCCGACCGCACGGAGCGGTGACGCATTCTGCGCACGAGCTCCCAAAAGTGCCGTCCCACGGTTGACGATCAAACCCGCTCGAGTGAATGGGCATCTCATTAACCAGTGAAGCGATTTGCACACCCCGGTGCGATTGAGAGCGTTCGGTTATTTTTTTTTCAAACTCAGGAATCTCGAACTATGCCCCATGCACCCGCTGTATGCCCCGATGGGTGCGCGCGGGGGCAACTGCGTGCGTCCTCGCGGGCGCCGCTTCAGGTCTTTCTGCTCAAGGTGGATCGGCGTCCGGTAACCAGTCCCCCGCGAATCCAGCGACCGCTGCGCAGATTCTTTCCAGCTATGAGGGACAGAATGTAACGGCGATTGAAGTCGCCGGACGCCCGCAATCTGCTCCATCGGAGTTCGAGCCGCTTTTTGTTCAGAAGCCGGATGAACCATTTTCGATTGACAATGTGAATCGCACCTTTGCCGCGCTGAAGGCCAGCGGGAAGGCCAAGGATGTGCGCGTGCAGGTGGATGCAGAGGCGGACGGCGTTCGTGTGCTGTTTATCCTGGAACCCGCCGTCTATTTTGGGATCTTTCAGTTTCCGGGGGCGGAGCAATTCAGCTATGCGCGGCTGGTGCAGGTGGCCAACTTCCAGGCGCAGACGCCTTTCAATGCGGCCGATGTGGAACGGGACCGGCAGGCGCTGATCACCTTCTTTCGGCAACAGGGCTACTTTAAGGCGAAGGTGGATGCGGGAGTCAAGGTGGACGCCGCGAACGGGCTCGCCAACATTCTGTTCGATTGCCAACTGAACCATTCGGCGAAGTTTGGAGTGCTGGACATTGTTGGCGCGAGCGCTGAAGAAACCGTGGCGCTGAGCCACAGCCTGCAAACGTTTCTGGCACGCGGGCTGGGCGCGGCGATTCGTCCGGGGCACAACTACCACTACTCCACGCTCACGAAGGCGACCCAATATCTGGAAACACAGCTTGAAAAGAAGGGGCAACTGGGAGCACAGGTGACGCTTGCGGGCACGGAGTACCACGCCGACACCAATCGCGCAGACATTCACTTCGCCGTGAAGCCAGGGCCGGTTTCGACGGTCACGATTGAAGGCGCCCACCTGTGGAGCTGGACACGGAAGGCACTGCTGCCTGTGTACCAGGGTGTGGGGGTTGACGAAGAGTCCGTAGAAGAAGGCAGGCAGGCGCTCATCTCATATTTCCAGGCGAAGGGTTATTTTGATGCGAAGGTTGACGCCCAGCTCACGACCGAACCAACCGGCAAGACAGTTCTCTACCAGATTACGAAGGAAAAGAAGCACAAGGTTGCCGCTGTGGAGCTCTCGGGAAACAGCAAGCTGTCGGCATCGGAACTGACGCCGCATCTTGCCGTCACCAAGGGACACCTGTTTTCACCGGGGAACTTCAGCCAGCAGCTTCTGCGCTCCAGCGTGAACAGTCTGAAGGCGGTGTATCAGTCCGAGGGCTTCAGCAGCGTGCAGGTGACATCGAGCGTCACCAACCGCGGCGGAGACATCAGCGTGCAATTCCGCGTAACTGAGGGGCCGCGTGACGTGGTGAACTCGCTGACGATCCAGGGCAACGATACGCTGCCTGTTGCGCAGTTTGCGCCGGACGGATTGAAGGTGACGTCGGGACAGGCGTATTCACAGGCACACGTGGAAGCGGACAGGGCCAACATTGTTGCGCACTATTTACAGGCCGGGTACCTGAATTCTAGTTTTCGCGAGGCGGCAACGGAAGTATCGAAGGATGACCCTCATCACATTAATGTGGTGTATCACATCTACGAAGGACCGAAGGTGATTGCTGGAAGCCTCATAACCATGGGGCGCGAGCATACGAAGCAGCGATTGATCGACCAGGATGTTTCCGACATTAAGCCGGGGGAACCGTTGACCGAGTCGCAACTGCTGCTGGCGGGCAGCAGGCTCTACGACCACACCGGCGTGTTCGATTGGGCTGAGGTGGATCCGAAACGGCAGATCACTACGCAGAGCACGGAAGACGTGGTGGTAAGAGTGCATGAGTCGAAGAGGAACGAGATCACTTACGGTTTTGGATTTGAAGTGATCAACCGGGGAGGCAGCATTCCGAGCGGAACAGTGGCGCTGCCGAACCTGCCACCTATTGGCCTGCCGCCGAATTTCACGACGAGCCAGGTGACGTTCTACGGACCAAGAGGAACGTTTCAATACACGCGCAACAACGTGGGCGGAAAGGGCGCTTCGCTTTCGTTCACGGGATTCGCGGGAAGGCTCGACCAGCGCGGCGCGGCCTACTATATTGTGCCGGACTTTCGCTGGTCGCGGTGGAAGGCAACCACATCTGTTTCCGCCGATCGAAACGAAGAGAACCCGTTGTTTTCCTCGCAGCAGGAGCTTGCCAGCATGCAGCTACAGCGACCGTTGGACAAAGCGCAAAAGAACACGCTGTTTCTTCGCTATAGTTTCAGCCAGACTGACCTGACTCGCATCCTGATTCCAGACTTGGTGCAGGCACAGGATCAGCACGTGCGGCTTTCCACGCTGAGCGCGAACCTGACGCGCGACACCCGCGATAATCCGCTGGACGAGCACAAAGGCGTTCTGCAGTCAGCGGAACTGGACGTGAACGCGACGAAGCTGGGATCGAGCGTGAACTTTGCGAAGTTTACCGGCCAGGCGGCTTTCTACAAACAGGGCTCTCACAACATCGTGTTTGCCAACAGCCTGAGGATCGGGTTGGCGCAACCGTATGCCAACAGCCGCGTGCCGCTCAGCGACGAGTTCTTTACGGGCGGCGGCAACTCGCTGCGTGGATTTCCCCTGGATGGCGCGGGGCCGCAGCGCCAGGTGGACGTATGCAGTTCGGGGTCGAGCAGTGACTGCGTCAAGATCCTGGTCCCCAGCGGAGGCAACGAACTCCTGCTGATCAACGCGGAGGCGCGCATTCCGCTGCCGATCAAGAAGGGGCTGAGCCTGGTGACTTTCTACGATGGCGGAAATGTATTTCCTACGGTGGGATTTCACGATTTCACTTCGCTCTACAGCAACAACGTGGGCCTGGGGCTGCGATATGCGACGCCCGTGGGCCCGGTGCGGATTGACTTGGGGCGGAATCTTAATCCGATCCAGGGGATCAACGCAACGCAGTATTTCGTCAGCATCGGACAGGCGTTCTAATCGGGGGGCTATGAGTTTCTCTGAATGGCTAGCTGAAGTACGTAATCCGTCGAACCCGCGCTGGCACAAGGCGCGCCATTCATTCTTCAAGGTGATGGCTTCGATTGCACTGGGGATGACGGCAGTGACGTTGATCCTTACGGTTGGCGTCACCTTCATGCTGAACAATGCGCGGTTTCACAACTACCTGATTCGTACTGCGGAGTCGCAGGCCAGCGAAAGTCTGGGCGTACGTGTGCAGTTGCAGAATTTCGCAGTCCATTTTTCGAACTTGAGTGTAGACCTGTATGGAGTCACGATTGATGGAGCGAGTCCGTATCCGAATCCACCGCTGCTGCAGGCGGATCATGTGCGGACTGGGCTGCGCATTGTGTCGATCCTGAGCAGGAAATGGTACCTGGACAGCTTTCAGCTCGACCATCCAGTGGTGCATGTATTCGTGGATTCAAATGGCGTTTCAAATATTCCGGCGATCAAGAGCAGCGGGCAGGGCAACACCACATCGGTGTTCGATCTGGGCGTGCGCCATGCGGTGCTGGAACACGGCGAGATCTACTACAACGACGAGCCTGCGGAGGTCGCGGCAGATCTACATGACCTGGAACTCAAGACGTCTTTCAACAATCTGCTGAAGAAGTATTCGGGCAGGCTGGCGTATTCCAATGGGCAACTGGTATACGGCGCGTTGCATCCGGTGGCGCACAACCTGGAAGTGCAATTTGATGCGACGCCCACAACATTCCAATTGACGCAGGCGAAGCTTACGGTTGGCAAGTCGGTGGTGTCGATGGCCGGGGTGCTGAACAACTACAACAATCCCGAAGTGCAGGGGCACTACGACATTGTTCTCGACGGCAAGCAGATGGGCGAGATTTTTAGGGAGCCCACAGTGCCGATGGGGACGGTGCACACAGCGGGGACGATTGCGTTCCAACAGGCGGCGGGGCGCGCGGGGTTCGATGCGCTGACGGTGAATGGGAACCTGGACAGCCGAGGGCTGGAGGTTCGTACACCAGCGATCCGCGGGCAGATCTATGACATTGCGGCGCACTATGGGCTGGCGAATGGCGATGCGGTGTTACGCGATCTGCGTGCAAGGGTGCTGGGTGGCGTAGTGACTGCACAGGGCACCATGAAGAGCATCAGCGGCAATCCGCATTCGGAGGTGACGGCGGAGGTGCGCGGTGTTTCGCTGGCGGACATTGTGAGAGCGCTCGGGCCAGCGGCGCAATCCAGCCCGTGGACGGTGACAGGAGCGTTAAACGCGGTAGCGAAGGCGACGTGGGAAAGGAGCTTTCGCGACGTTGTAGCGCACGCCGATGCGACCGTGAAAGGGCAGGTGCTGCGAGGCCGCGGCGCTTTACCCCAGGCGCCACCGCCGGGGAACACGGCGAATGCCGGCTCGGCGCCGGCGACGTTTCCGCTCGAGAGTGCGATCCATGCCACTTACACCGGGAATAATCAGCAACTGGCGCTGGATCAGAGTTTTGTGAAGACGCCGCAGACCGACCTGACCATGAACGGTGTGTTGAGCAAGCATTCGAGCGTGAGCCTCCATTTGCAGGCCAACGACTTGCGCGAAGTGGATGCGCTCGTGGAGATGTTCCGCACACCGGCGCAGGGACAGACGATGCAGCCACTGGGACTCGCGGGAGCTGCGACATTTCAGGGAAATGTCCAGGGGACCGCGGCGGCTCCGCATTTGATGGGTCAACTGACGGCGACGAATCTTCAATTCAAGGGAACGAGCTGGAAGGTGTTTCGCGCCGAGGTGGAATGTAGCCCGTCGCAGCTTAGCCTGCGAAGCGCCGATCTGGAACCCGCATCCCATGGACGCATCACCTTCAGCGCGAGCATAGGGCTGAGCAAGGGTACGTTCACCGAGAACAGTCAGATGCAAGTTCAACTGAACGCGTCGCAGGTAGACATTGCGGACCTGACCAGACTAGCGGGGCTGCAGATTCCCGTGACCGGCACGCTGAGTGCGGCGATTACCATGCATGGAACGGAGCTGAGTCCGGTTGGGAATGGGAATATGTCGCTGACGAAGTTGACGGCCTACAACCAGCCGGCACAGTCGGCGAACTTGACGTTTGCGGGCGCGGGAGACGAGGTGCACGGTGACCTGGCCGTGGAACTTCCTTCGGGGAGCATCAAAGGAACGGCGAGCGTGCGCCCGCGCGAGAAGACCTACACCGCAGAGTTGGACGCGACCGGCGTGGACTTGGGAAAGCTGCAGGCGGTAGTTTCGAGGAACCTGAAGATAACAGGCGTTGCGGGCCTTCGTGCAAAGGGACAGGGTTCGTTCGACGATCCGCAGGTGAACGCGACGCTTGAGATTCCAGCGCTGGCATTGCAGGGGCAAAACGTTAACAACGTCAAGGTGCAGGCGAACGTCGCAAACCACGTCGCGTATGCCACGTTGCAATCGTCCGCGGTGAATACTTCAATCCAGGCGAAGGCAAAGATTGAGTTGACTGGGGATTACCTCGCGGACGCGACGCTCGATACGCAAGGCATTCCGTTGGGTCCGCTGATTGCCGCCTATGCTCCGCAGGCCGACGGTGTGACCGGAGAGACGGAGCTTCATGCCACGCTGCATGGGCCGCTCCGGGACCGGAAGCAGCTTGAGGCGCACGTAACTCTTCCTGTGCTGAAGCTGGCGTACGGCAACACGGTTGAGTTGGCAGCATCAGCGCCAATACACGTCGACTACAAGGATGGGGTGATCAACGTGCAGCGCTCTTCTGTCCACGGAACGGGCACGGACCTGCAGTTTGAGGGGAGCGTCCCGGCCAGCGGCGATGGACCCATGGCGTTGAAGGTGGTGGGTTCGGTGAACATGCAACTGGCACAGCTGTTCAATCCGGATATCAGAAGCTCGGGGCAATTGAAGTTCAACATCGATTCCCATGGCCCGGCGAGCGGTACGAATTTTGCAGGGCAGATCAATATTGTGGATGCGAGTTTTGCTTCGAACGACTTGCCGGTGGGGCTACAGCATTGCAACGGAGTTCTGATGCTGACCAGAGACCGGTTGAACATCAGTAGTTTCAAGGGAAACATCGGAGGGGGAACTGTAACGGCGCAAGGTGGCGTTGTGTATCGGCCGTCGATCCAGTTCGACCTGGGCATAAGCGCGCAGGGAGCGCGGATTCTTTATCCGCAGGGGATGAGGGAGAACGTGGACGCGAACCTGCGGCTCTCCGGGACGACGGAGACAGCGGTGCTCGGCGGGGCGGTGCACCTGTCAGAGCTTTCGTTTACGCCGGCATTTGACTTGTCCAGTTTCGTCGGCCAGTTTGGGGGCCGGGTTGCAGCGCCGCCCTCGCGAGGCTTGGCACAGAACATTCAACTCAATGTAGCTCTGGATTCGACGAGCAGCGTGAACCTGACGAGCAGAGCGCTGAGCCTGGGCGGAACGGCAAATCTGCAACTGCGCGGGACGGCGGCGGACCCGATGGTGCTGGGGCGCGTGAATCTGAACAGCGGCGACATCATTCTTAACGGGAACCGATATGTGCTGAACGGAGGCACCATCCAGTTTGTGAACCCGTCGGAGACCCAGCCGGTGATGAACGTTTCGCTGACTACCTCAATCCAGCAGTACAACATCGATCTTCGTTTTCAAGGGCCGGTGGACAAGATGCGGACGCAGTACAGTTCGGACCCTGCGCTGCCTGTTGCGGATATCATCCACTTGCTGGCGTTTGGCCAGACCACCGAGGCAAGCGATGCGACCGCGACTCCGGCAAACCAGGCTGCGGAGTCGCTGGTGGCGTCGCAGGTCTCGAGTCAGTTGACGAGTCGGGTTTCCAAGATCGCCGGGATTTCGCAACTCTCCATCAACCCGGTGCTGGCGGGCAGCAGCAGCCAGGGACCGCCGGGCGCGAACATCACCATTCAGCAGCGCGTGACCGGGAACCTGTTTGTCACGTTCTCAACGAATGTGGCCTCCACGCAGAGCCAGACCATCCAGGGGCAGTACCAGGTATCACCACGCGTTGCATTCAGCGCCACCCGCGATCCGAATGGCGGTTTTGCCTTAGATACGCTCATCAAGAAGAGCTGGTGATGGCGAGTTTCGTCTCCGGGTTCTGTGCAGAAACACGCGCAGTTCTTCGATAACATTTCTGGATGTGGCAACACGCTCGGTACTTCTAATTGTCGTCGTGACCCTTCCCTGCCTGGTCATTTGTGCCGGTGGGGTTGCTAGTGCAGCGCAACCCTGAAGGGACCAGTCTTTTACTGCTATTCGGCTAGCCGATGATGTCCAAATCTGAACATTCCGCCGTTTGTCTCCCCGGCAACGCGCTAAGAGGACACTCCTCGAAGACAAAGAATTGCCCCCACTATTGCGGATGAGAGTAGGATAGTGTGCATCCGGGAAGCCAAAATGGCAATCGCGGCTTCCTTAAGTCTTAAGCGGTCGCATACCTTCCAACTTCCTCCCTTGTAGACCGCATCCGGAACAGGCCATTCAAGTGTCGGGGTGAGAAGCATGACCTTTGACCTCGCTACCTTTCTGGAAGAAGCGGGAGTGGGACGAAAAGTCGTCCACATGCAGCCCAAGCAGGTCTTCTTTTTGCAGGGAAGCCCGGCTGACTCCATCTTCTATCTTCGGACGGGCAGCGCAAAACTCACAGTGGTTTCGCCGGACGGCAAGGAAGCCACAGTCGCGCTGCTCTCCTCCGGTGAATTCATTGGAGAGGAGTCTCTCGCGAGCGTCGGTGGGCTCCATTTGGCCACGGCCACCGCCATTACCACCTGTACCGCCCTCAACATCGCGCGGGAGGAGATGATCCGCGTGATGCACGAGGAGCGTTCCCTATCAGAAATGTATATGAAATTCCTGCTTGCCCGGAGTATGCGAACCCAGGCAGACCTTGTCGATCAGCTTTTCAACTCCAGCGAAAAGCGTTTGGCCAGGATTCTCCTGTTGCTGGCCGAATTTGGTGAGCCGGGT
>Ga0302275_10006083_pt1 | contig 11518 bp, 6 predicted proteins | sample III_Bog_N2_2_FD_200229 | JGI IMG/M metagenome (GOLD analysis project Ga0302275, IMG submission 200229) | Peat permafrost microbial communities from Stordalen Mire near Abisko, Sweden - III_Bog_N2_2 | ecosystem: Environmental > Terrestrial > Soil > Wetlands > Peat | place: Sweden: Abisko... | reverse complement strand
TGGCCACCTTTTCGTTGGTGATCTTGCGCAGCACTTCGATCTGCCGCGACGTCATCTCCTCGATCTCATCGATCTGCTCGTTGACCCGCGGATCCTTGTCGTTATAGCGGATGCGCTTCAGGTTCTTGGTCGAAATGCGCTCGATCGTGTCGCGGTCAAGAAGCGCTCCCTTGGTCAGCAGGCGCTTGTTGGTCCGCTCGTCGTGCAGATCGGCCAGCACCTCCTTGCCGCCCAGGATTGCTTCCAGTCGCTTCAGGCGCTCGTCGGTCAAAATGCGGATTTCGTCGCCCAGGTTCTTTTCCAGCTTGGAAACGTACTCCGCTTCAATCAGCTTGGCGCGCTCGTCTTTCTCCTGGCCCTTGCGGCTGAAGATGCGCACGTCCACCACCGTGCCCTCGATACCCGGAGGGCAGGTCAGCGATGCGTCGCGCACGTCGCCGGCCTTCTCGCCGAAGATGGCGCGCAGCAACTTTTCTTCCGGAGTGAGCTGCGTTTCGCCCTTCGGCGTCACCTTGCCCACCAGGATGTCGCCGTGCTTCATCTGGGCGCCGATGCGGATCACGCCGCTCTCGTCCAGATCGCGCAGCGCATGCTCACTCACGTTGGGAATGTCGCGCGTAATTTCCTCCGGCCCAAGCTTCGTGTCGCGCGCCTCAATCTCGAACTCTTCAATGTGCACGCTGGTGTAGTAATCCTCGCGCACCAGTTTTTCCGAGATCAGGATCGCGTCTTCGAAGTTGTAGCCGCGCCACGGCATGAAGGCCACCAGCACGTTACGTCCCAGCGCCAGCTCGCCCTGCTCCGTGCAAGGTCCGTCGGCAATCACCTGTCCCTTCACCACCCGCTCGCCCTCGCGGACAACCGGCTTCTGGTTGATGCAGGTGTTCTGGTTCGAACGCTTGAACTTGATGAGCTGATAGATGTCGGAACCCACTTCGCGCGAGAGCTGCGTGGGATGGTGCTCGCCCTCCACGCGCACGATAATGCGCTCCGAGTCGACCGAGTCCACAATGCCGTTGCGCTTGGCCAGGATCACGGCGCCGGAGTCGCGCGCCGTCACACCTTCCATGCCCGTCCCCACCAGCGGCGCTTCGGCCACCAGCAGAGGAACGGACTGCCTCTGCATGTTGGCGCCCATCAGCGCGCGGTTGGCGTCGTCATGCTCGAGGAACGGCACCAGCGATGCGGCCACTGAAACCAGCTGCTTGGGGCTGACGTCGATATAGTCCACCTCGGCGCGATTCACCAGCACAAAGTTCCCCTGACGGCGCGCATTCACCAGGTCCTCGGTGATCTCGCCCTTGTCGTTGAACTCGATGTTGGCCTGCGCGATGGTGTGCTTGTCCTCTTCCCACGCCGACAAGTAAAAGCTGAACGGAATATGGTCGATGCCCCGCTTGCCCGCCTTCTTCAGGTTGGCGTTCAGGCGCGCGGCTTCTTCCTTTTCAATGTGATCGCCCACGCGCAGGCCGCTTTCGCCGGCGTTCACGATCTCAACGAAGTCGAGGATGCGCGAGTCCTTCACCTTGCGGTAAGGCGACTCGATAAATCCGTACTCATTGATGCGCGCAAAGCAACTGAGCGAGCTGATCAGTCCGATGTTCGGACCTTCCGGCGTCTCAATCGGGCAGATGCGGCCGTAGTGCGTCGGGTGCACGTCGCGGACTTCAAATCCCGCGCGCTCACGCGACAAGCCGCCCGGTCCAAGTGCTGAGAGACGACGCTTGTGCGTGATCTCCGACAGCGGATTGGTCTGGTCCATAAACTGCGACAGCTGGCTCGATCCGAAGAACTCGCGGATGGCCGCCATCACCGGCTTGGCGTTGATCAGGTCGTGCGGCATCGCCGTCGACAGCTCCTGATACACGCTCATCTTTTCCTTGATGGCGCGCTCCATGCGCACCAGTCCGATGCGGAACTGGTTCTCCATCAATTCGCCGACAGCTCTCACGCGGCGGTTGCCCAGGTGATCGATGTCGTCCACCATGCCGATGTTCTTGCGCAGCTTGAGCAGGTAGCGGATGGTCGCGTAGAAATCTTCCGGCGTCAGCGTGCGGTGATCGAGGCCTGACGCATCCTGGCTCTCATAAAGCTTGATGTTGAACTTCAGCCTGCCCACGCGCGAAAAATCGTACTTGCGCGCGTCGAAGAACATGCCTTCAAACAGCGCCGTCGCCGTGTCCAGCGTTGGCGGATCGCCCGGCCGCAGCTTGCGGTAGATTTCGATCAGCGCCTCTTCCGGCTTGTGCACCGAGTCGCGCTTCAGCGTGTTGGTGATGATGTTGCCCACGTCGTCGCGATCCGGGAAGAAGACCTCAAAGCTGGCCGCGCCGCTCGACAGCACCTTGTGCAGGCGATCGGCCGTCAACTCCACATTCGCTTCCACCACTACTTCGCCGGTGTTCAGATCCACCACGTCGGACGCTGTCAATGCACCGTCCAACTCCGCCGCTTCCACTTCAACCTTGTCGATTGCAGCCGCGCGGATGGCCTTCAGCGTGTGCGCCGTGATCTTGCGGCCCGAGTGCGCAATCTCTTCGCCGTTGTGAAGCACTGCGTGCGCGGGCTTGGCGCCCACCAAATGGGTGCTTGCCTTCACATCCTGCTGAACAGCCCACTGCAGCTTGCCGTCGGCAATGTGAATCCGGTCCACAGTGTAGAAGGTCTTCAGAATCTCTTCGTCCGAACGCAGCCCGAGAGCGCGCAGGAAGATGGTGCCGAGGAACTTGCGCTTGCGATCGATACGGACATAGAGAGTGTTCTTCTGGTCGTATTCGAACTCCACCCACGATCCGCGATATGGAATGATCTTGCCCAGGAAGTAGGTGCGGTTGTTGGCCGTCTCAAAGAAGACGCCAGGCGACCGGTGCAACTGCGAAACAATAACCCTCTCTGTCCCGTTCACAATAAAGGTTCCATTCGGCGTCATCAGCGGAATGTCGCCGAAAAACACCTCCTGCTCCTTGATGTCCTTGATCGACTTGTTGCCCGTCTCCGGATCTTTGTCGTAAATGGTCAAACGCACCGTGACCTTCAGCGGCGCTGAGAACGTCATGCCACGCTCTTCGCACTCCTGCTGGTCGTACTTCAACTGAAGGCTGACAGGGTCGCCGCACTTGTTGCAGAAGTCGGGCGTGTTCTTGTTGTAGGTTCCGCACTTCTGGCAGAGCACGTCGCCGGGAAGGAACGGATCCGTGATCACCATCGCGCCGCAATGGACGCAGGCCGTGCGCAGGTGGTGAAGCCCTTTCAAGTGGCCGCACTTGCACTCCCAGTTGCCGATTGAGAAATCCACGAAGTCCAGCTGCGAGATGCCGCGGAAGTCGGTGATGGGGAATACCGACACAAACACCGACTGCAGGCCAGAATCATCCCGTTCGTTGGGCAGCTTGTCCATTTGCAGGAAACGTTCGTAGGACAGGCGCTGCACTTCAATCAGGTTGGGAATCTTGGTTGCGGTGGGAATCTTCGAAAAATCGAGCCGGCTGCGAATCGCGCGCTTCTCGTTGGGCATGTTCACTCCTGAGGCTCGTCACTCCAGCGCCGCCATGTTGGCTGCCCCGGACCAGCGCCAGAGTCTCGAGGCGCCGGCTGATTACGGTAAATAAGTCGAAAGACCAAACGGGCGGACTGCGGAAATCCAGCCCCCATCCATATGCACCCGGCGCGCGCAAGGGCTTCCCCTCAGGCATTCCGGAATAAAACGCGCCAGGTTTGCTCCCATACACGGTTCGGTTAAATTCGCGTGGCAGGCATTGCCGTGCTTCCGGCAAGTGCGCTAGACTGCGCACAATCGGAAGAAGCGATTCCAGCGGTTGAACCCCTTAAAACCAGGATCAACCCGCAAGGGAAGGTACTGCGTTCAGGGCAGATAATTGGTCAAAATCCTTCGTCTGCTGGTGGGGGAGACACGAAAGGCCCGCAAGGACGCAATGCCTCACGAGCTCAGCCTATTGGCTTGTGCTCCCATCCGAATTCACTTGCCCTGTTCTCGCCGATCCCAAAATTCGCTTCTGCCGCTCGCTCGCCAGCCACTCGAACCCCGTCAATAATCACCTGGCCTGGCACCAGACAACTTATTGACCCTAAGGCACTTAATAACCGCTGATTGCCCGCAGCCGAAAGGCTTGGCTCCGCCTTTGACCACGAACGATCACGTGCCAACCCAAGATACGCCTCAAGACGTGCATTGCGCGATACCCGCGCTGCGACCCAAAACGCGCCGTCCAGCTCCGCTCCATTCCTATAGATGCCGGAATGAGCCGAAAAGACGCGCAACGAATATCGTAGCGCGTCCCGGCCGCTCTTGCAAGTCCTGGAAAGTTACTTGACTTCGATCGTCGCGATTCCTTCGAACTTCTTCCGGATCGCCTCGGCCTCGTCCTTGGTCGCGTTCTCCTTCAACGGCTTGGGAGCGCCATCGACAAGGTCCTTGGCTTCCTTCAGGCCGAGCGAGGTAACTTCCCGCACTGCCTTGATGGTGTTGATCTTGTTCGCGCCGAAGTCCTTCAGGATCACCTGGAACTCCGTCTTCTCCTCAGCCACAGGTGCCGCCGCGCCGCCACCAGCCGCAACTGCTACCGGGGCTGCCGCTGCTGCTGAAACGCCAAGCCGCTCTTCCAGCTTCTTCACCAGGGCCGCTGCTTCCAGCAGGCTCAGGCCTACAATTTGCTCTTCCAACTGCGCCAAATCCGCCATTTTCTTCTCCATTCGTTACCGTTTGAATTTGATATTTCCCCGGCCTTCAGCCAGATTCGAAAGTTTCCGATGCGCCAGACCCGCGCCCTTCCAATCCGCCTATCAGCCAAAACTCAGAAAGTCCGGGTGCCCCATCCTCGCCGCGTCTTTAGTCTTTGCGGCTAGGGCGGGATCCCAAAAACCTACGCCGCGGCTTCCCCGCCAGCGAACTTTTCCTTCTCCACGCCCTGGTTGATCACCACGGCAAGATCGCGCCCGGTTGCGTTCATCACCGTCACCAGCCTCTGCGCCGGAGCGTTGATGAGGTAGAGCAACTTCGAGAACAGCTCTTCCTTACCCGGCATGGTCGCAAGCGCCTTCACTTCATCCACGCCCAGCAGCTTGCCGTCCACAATGCCCAGCTTGAAATGGAACTCCGCGTTCTCGCCCGCCCACTTGGCGAACACCTTGGCCAGCGCCACTGGATCGCCCGAAGTAAACGCTACCGAGTTCACGCCCTTCAAGCCCTTCAGCGCCGCCTCAACCTGCGTCCCCGAGCCTGAAATCGCGGCCAGCTTGTTCTTCACCACGCGGTACTTGCCGCCCGCTTCGCGGATCACCTTGCGCAGCTCAAAATCCTTGGCCACGGTCAGCTTTGAAAAGGTGCCGATAATTGCGGTCGTCGAGCCTTCCAGTTCGCTCGCCAGCAACTTCACCTTCTCCGTCTTCTTTGCTCTTGTAATTGCCATCGTCCCACTCTCCTCAGCGGAATGCGCCCACAGGGCACAACCTCCGCCGGCTAATCCCTATTCCCTGCTTTTTAGTGCTTGCCCGCCGCGTCGGCAACCGACGAATCCAGCGGTACGCCGGGGCCCATCGTCGAGCTCAGCGTGACGCTCTTGATGTATTTGCCCTTGGCTGCTGAAGGCTTCGCGCGCACAATCGACGTGATCACCGTGGTTGCGTTGTCAATCAGCTTCTGCGGCTCAAAGCTCAGCTTGCCCACAGGCACGTGCACCAGGCTGGTCTTGTCGGCCCTGAACTCCACTTTGCCGGCCTTGATCTCTTTCACCGCCGAGGCCACATCCATGGTCACGGTACCGGTCTTGGGATTCGGCATCAGGCCCTTCGGACCCAGAACCTTGCCCAACCGGCCCACAACCTTCATCATGTCCGGCGTTGCGATCAGCGCGTCAAAGGCGGTCCAGTTTTCCTTCTGGATCTTCTCCACCATCTCCTCGCCGCCCACAAAGTCGGCGCCTGCATCGAGGGCTTCCTTCTGGCGATCGCCCGCCGCAATCACGGCAACTGTCTTGGTCTTGCCCAGGCCATGCGGCAGAACCACGGTGCCGCGCACCATCTGATCCGCGTGACGCGTATCCACACCCAGGCGCATGGTCAGGTCGACGGTCTCGTCGAACTTGGCATACTTCACCTGCTTGAGCAGGCCCACAGCCTCGGGCAGAGCATACGCAGTCTTGGTCACAGCTGCGCGCGCCTTCACAATATTCTTGCTGAGTTTCCTAGCCATTCTTTCCTCGTCTCCCACCGCCTCTGCCAGCCCGCCTGGTGCGGGAGTCCGTTGCTCAAACTAGGCATACATTCAAAACGCTGCCCGTCCGGCCAGGACCCAGAAACCGTGGTGCTTGTGACTGTCCAGGGATTTCCCTTGGACACATCTATGAATCATAGCGAAACGGCATCCAAATTGCAAACATTCCCGGCCTGAAACCGGCCCGCCCGGCTGCCCAAATGCCCCAAAGGCATCGCCTTCACCCTGCCGCCGCCCTCAGCTGCTGGTTCTCCGCCTCTAAAGCCTCCATCCGCCGCCGCATCGGCTCGAGCATCTCTGCCATCTCTTCCTGCGTATACCGCGGGGTGATGTGCTGCTGGCAATTCCAGTCAAACGCCTCCACATGGATCAAAATCGCCCGTTCCGTTGGCGTCTTCTCCGACGGCACACGCAGCCGTTCAATCAGCTCCCGGGCCTCTGCGTCCCCTTCATACACCCGGGCCCGCCCCAGAATCTTCAACCGGCTCTGCGTCCGGTAGTCCATCAGGAACAGCGTCACCCGATCGTCGTGCTTCAGGTTGCCAACGCTGATGTACTGCCGGTTCCCCCTTAAATCCGCGAACCCCAGTGTCTGCGCATCCAGAACCCGCAGAAATCCCTTTTCTCCGCCCCGGTACTGGATATAGGGCCAGCCCGTCTCTGAGACCGACGCCATGTAGAACCCATCCCGCTCGCGAACAAACTCCCGCTCATCCTCACCCAACCGGTCTCCGGCATCCGGCGCCTGCTCCACCCGCTCGTACAAATGGCGGCTGTTATGTTGTCTCTGCTGTTCTTTCACAAGGGGAGTAAAGGCAAGCTCCGCAAAACGTCGGCCCATGGTTTCGCTCCAGTATTCTCCAAACCTCCCGTTAGATGACCAGGCGCGCGTCCCCGCTTCATTGGCGCCCTCGTTACCCACCTTGCCAGCCCCGCTTCTATCTTGGTTCGCATCCTTTCCAGCATGCCCTTATCCCTTTGCCCCACCGCCCGTTTTATGGCACACTTCTAACCATGGGAAGCAAAGATAAAGGCAGAAAAGAAGTCAAGAAGGCGCCAAAACCCAAGCCAAAGCCAGAGCCCGGCCGCAGGCAGGAAACCTTTACGCCGACTCCGGCAAAATAGGGCGCTTTCAATCCCCAACCCCTGACGCGTCTCAGCATGCAGATGCAGAAAGGCCCTCTCTGTCCCGGGAGGGCCTTTCTGCTTTGCGCGCTTATGAACGTTTATATCGAAGTTCAGCTCTTCACTTGGCGTCAAAATCACAATCGCTCGTCTCGACACGTCTTACTCTCAAATTAGGGATTCTCTAGCAGAGGTTTCGCCATGCCGTGCACCCGTACAGCCGTCATTCTTCTTGCCTCCTTCGTTCCCCTCGCTGTTTTCTCGCAGCAACCTGCACAGCAACCTCCGCAACAGCCGGAACAACAGAAGACGCCTGCGCAGGTCATCCCCATTCAGATCGAGCAGCAGGTTCAACAGCAGATCCAGCAACTCACCAAGCCCGGCCCCAAAGGGCCGCCCCCGACAGCACCGGGCCAGCCTCCAGTCTCCGCCCCAAACAACTCCCCGCTTCCGTCCATCACCCCGCCCAACCGCCCCGTCATCGGCGTCGCGCTTGAAGGCGGGGGCGCTCTCGGCCTGGCCCACATCGGCGTCCTCGAGTGGATGGAGGACAATCGCGTCCCCATCGATCGTCTCGCCGGAACCAGCATGGGCGCCCTGGTTGGCGCCTTCTATGCGTCGGGCCTCAACCCCGACCAGCTCCGCGCCATCGCCTCCAGCAATGCCTTCAACGGCGTCTTCACCCTTCAGGCGCCCTATGCCGATCTGAGCTACCGCCGCCGCCAGGACCAGCACGAGCTTCCCCAGGCCATCACCGTCGGCCTCCGCCACGGTCCGAGCCTTCATAACGCCATCATCGGCGAGCGCGGCATCAACGAGTTCCTGCTCACCAACCTGCCCGCCTACAACTCGGAGGAACTCGATTACGACCGCATGCCCATTCCATTCCGCTGCGTGGCCACCGACCTCGACACGCTCCACGCCGTCACTTTTTCCAGCGGCCCCCTCCCTGTGGCCGTGCGTGCCTCCATCTCCATTCCCGGCGTCTTCTCTCCCGTCAAAGCCCCCGACGGCCACTATCTCGTCGACGGCGGCATCCTCGACAACCTGCCCACCGACGTCCTCCGCAATGACCTGCACGCCGACATTGTCATCGCCATCCATCTCGACACCGGGGCCGTCTCTACACCTGACATCTCCTCCATTGTCGGCGTGCTCAACCGCGCCTTTTCCGCCGGCACTGAGCGCAATGTGGAAGAGAGCGAGCGGCTTGCGGATCTGGTCGTCGCCATCCCTGTAGGCGGCTTTTCCGGTACCGATTATTCCAAGGCGGGCCAGCTCATCCACGCCGGGTACGTGACCGCTGAGAAGAATCGCGCCGCACTCGCGCGCTATGCTCTCGACGAGGCGGACTGGAAAGCCTACCTCGCCGCCCGCCAGGCCCGCATCCAGCCTCACCCCGGTCTTCTGCGCGAGCTGCGCGTCGAGGGTGGCACGCCGCGCGCCGAACACAGCGTCGCTTACGCAATGAAGCCCCTCGAGGGCCAGCCCATCACCACCGCGGCCACTCTCAACGCGCTCAAGCGCATCCAGTCCAACGGTGTGTACGGCGCCACCTTCGAAACCTTTGCGCCCGCCAACGCAGCCGGATCTTCCGCGATCGGCACGCCCGGCGTCACGCCCAACGACACGGGCCCCAATGACACGGGTATTGAAGTGCGCCTCGCACCGGATTCCATTGGCCCGCCCTATCTCATCATCAGTCCCGAGCTGGCCGCATCCACGTCCAACATCACCCGCGCTGAGATGAACCTCCGCGTTGTCGATCAGAATCTGTGGGGCTACGGCTCCGAAGCGCGCGTCAACGCCGAGCTCGGCTACAAAACCACACTCTCCGCCGAGTACTACCGGCTGCTCACGCCAAAAGGTTATTTCCTTGAGCCCCGCGTCGGTCTGGTCCGCGAGCCAATCTACATCTGGGAAGACCAGAAGCGCATTGCCGAGCGCTTCGAGCAGGACTTGACCGCTGGGCTCGAGATCGGCCGCACCTTCGGAAACACTGTGCAGGTGTCTGCCGAGTGGCGCGCCCAGGATACTCGCTGGGCGCTCCGCACCGGCTCCGGCGGTGGACCCTATCTCTCCGGAACCGGCCAGACCGGACTGCTCCACCTCAACGTGGACAAGGCCTCCGCAGCAGCCGTCTCGCCCAGTGGATACCGCCTTGCCCTGTCTGCGGGAGCTTTCTATCACGCCGTGGGCAGCAGCAATGCTCCGATGGCGCAGTTCGCCTTCAATCGCACCTTCTCCATAGCCAGCAACAACATCGTCGGCATCACCTCTGAAGCCGACTCCTACTTCCGCGCCAATGTCGCGCAACCCTTCCGCTTCACATTGGGCGGCCCGATGCGCCTGTCGGCATCGTCGTTTGACGAGTACCGCGGCACTGACCTCTACCTCGCCCGCGCCGGATACATGCGCCGCATCGCCGCCTTGCCTACCGGCCTCGGCCAGGGACTCTACGGGCTGCTCGGTTATGAAGCTGGAGAAGTCTGGTCTCCCGAGCTCCCCGCCTTCCTTCGCCAGGATGGAACTGCCGGCTTGGTGGGTAACACCCCGCTCGGCCTCGTCACCGTCGGCGTCTCCATCGGCGACGCCGGCCACCGCAAGGTCTTCGTCACTCTCGGCCGCTGGTTCTAGTCAGCAGCTCCCAGAGGTCGCAGAGCATCGTAGCGCCTCCTCAGGCTGTTACGAAACCTCGCTGAAGCCCTGTTTTGTAACAAGGGCACGGCTTCAGCCCGGCCGTAACCGACGCAAAATCAACGAGGGCTTCAGCCCCTGCGATGGCCCCATGTCAAAAAAACTCCGTCGCCGGCGAGTTTCGTAACAGCCTGTCCTGATCGACTGTCCTGAGGGCCTCCCGGCCCTCTGACTTACTTCCACAGATCTTGAAGCCCGGGTTGTTGCGCCGTGCGTGCGAAATGCGGCTAAACCCCGCGCATCCATCCAGCCCCCTTCACTTGAATCGCACGAGGTGAGCTACAACGACCAGACAGCGGTCATTGGGTCGCCTTACGGTCAGCCTCAGTGAAGTGAGGAATCAAATGACAGAAGAAACGGTTCAAGGAACTCCCAGATCCTATTCCGGCGCACTGTTGGCGACCATCGCAGTGGCCTTGCTTTTGGGGATCGGCGGCGTGATCTGGAGTTACACGATCAGCACCCAACTGACGGCTCAGAAACAGGCTATCGCGGATTCAGGAGCACAAAACGCCAAACTCGCCGCAGCGCTTCAGGACACCAACGCGCGGCTGAATGTGGCCACGGACGAGCTGAAAACCTCGCTCGGCCTGACACAAAAGCAACTTGATACCCGCTCCGCGGCGCTCCAGGCCTCCGAAACTCGCAGCGAGCGAACGACTGCTCGCCTTGCAACTGCGCAGGAGCAGACCGCTGGCCAGGTGGCCGCCGTGCAGACCGATGTGGGCGGCGTCAAAACCGATGTGGCCAAAACGCAAAGCGACCTCGCCGACACCAATACCCAGATGACGTCGATGAAGGGCGACCTGAACGGCCACAGCACCTTGATCGCGCGTAATGCCGACGAGCTCGAAATCCTCAAGCACAAAGGCGACCGCAACTACTACGAGTTCACGCTCGCGAGAGGCGTGAAGCAACAGGTTGGAACCGTGAGCCTGACGCTCAAGAGAGCCGACGCGAAGAGAAGCAAGTTCACCCTCTCTGTCCTTTCCGACGATAAGAACTATGAAAAGAAAGACAAGAGCCTGAACGAGCCCCTCCAGTTCTATAGCGGTAAATCGCCCATGTTATTTGAGATTGTTGTCAACAACGTGAGCGCCAAGAATACGGTCACAGGCTATCTGTCGACTCCGAAAGGTTCGCCAGAGCCAGTAGCCGTTGTCGCCGAACGATAAGACAAAAACCGCCGAAGTATTTCAACATCTTCCCCGAAAGCAACAAGGCCCTCCCACACGGGAGGGCCTTGTTGCTACATCCTGATTTCAGTGAAGGTTTACGCCACCACTTCAATGCCCATCGAGCGCGCCGTGCCCTTGATGCTCTTGATCGCCGTCTCCACCGAGGATGCATTCAAATCCGGCATCTTCTGCGTGGCGATCTCGCGCACCTGCGCTTCGGTCACTTTGCCGATCTTTTCCTTGTTCGGCGTGCCGGAGCCCTTGGCGATGCCCGCTGCCTTCTTCAGCA
>Ga0302275_10006078_pt1 | contig 11521 bp, 7 predicted proteins | sample III_Bog_N2_2_FD_200229 | JGI IMG/M metagenome (GOLD analysis project Ga0302275, IMG submission 200229) | Peat permafrost microbial communities from Stordalen Mire near Abisko, Sweden - III_Bog_N2_2 | ecosystem: Environmental > Terrestrial > Soil > Wetlands > Peat | place: Sweden: Abisko... | reverse complement strand
CGCAAAGACGGCGCACCGAAGGTGGGGCGCCCGAGATTTTTTTAGTCGACCCTTGAGAGCAGAGAGTCCTACTTCATGCGCGACGCCTGATACTCTGGTGGCGCACACATGTCCAACGAAAAAAACAATCCGCAACGTCCCCTGCGAGTGATGATCTCCGCCGGAGAAGCCTCGGGCGAGATGTATGGCGCGGAGTTGATTACGGCCTTGCGCGAGCAGTTCGGCGACACGGGTAACGCTGCGCTGCCAGCCGCTGGCGCTGCGGCGGTCGAGTGCTTCGGCATGGGCGGAGAGCGCATGAGGGAGGCGGGCTGCGAACTGGTAGTCCATGCCCGCGACGTTGCGGTCCTGGGACTCGTTGAAGTGCTGAGCCATCTGCCGAGGGTCTATCGCGAATTTCACAAGTTGCTGGCGGAAGTGGACCGGCGCAGGCCGGATGTGGCCGTGCTCATCGATTTTCCCGATTGGAACTTCCGGCTGGCAAAACAGTTGCACCGGCGGGGGATTCCGGTGGTTTATTACGTGAGTCCGCAGCTCTGGGCCTGGCGCAAGGGACGCCTGAGGCTGGTGCAACGCTACGTCTCTGAGATGCTGGTGATATTCCCCTTCGAACGCGAATTCTACGCAAAGAGCGGGGTGGAGGTAGAGTTTGTTGGGCATCCGCTGAGCGAACTGGAGGCCCCGACTGTGAGCCGTGAGGATTTTGCAGCGCGCTGGGGACTCGATGCGTCCCGGAGGTGGATTGCGCTGTTGCCGGGAAGCCGCAGCAAGGAGTTGCGCCTGAATTTACCCGCGATGCTCGGGGCTGTCCGTCGCTTGGGAGCTGAGTTTGAATACGTGATGCCGGTGGCTAGCACCTTAGATCGGGACTGGGTGCGAGGGCGGATTAGTGATTGCGAAGATATGTGGGACGATGATTTTCCGAAATGCGGCCTTGCGGCTCAAGAGATAAAGCTGACCGACGATGCCCGGGCCAGCCTGCTGCATTCGCGGGTGGGGGTGGTAGCGAGCGGCACGGCGACCGTGGAAGCGGCGCTAATTGGAACGCCGTTCGTGATGGTGTATCGCGTGGCCGAGCTGACTTGGACTTTCGGGCGGCACCTGGTGAAGTTGCCATATTACGGCATGGTGAACCTGGTAGCCGGGCGCGAGGTAGTGCCGGAACTGATACAAGATCGATTTACGCCGGAGAATGTTGAGCGAGGGGTGCGCACGCTGCTGGAAGACGGAATGGCGAGGCAGAAGATGACCGCAGAGCTGGCGGAGGTTCGCAGGATGCTGCGTGGAGAGATGGCGGACGATTCCAATTTGGGCGTCGCTGGCGGGACTCCAGCACGGCGCGCGGCGCGCGCTGTATTGCGCGTTGCGGAAAATGCCTTGAAAAGCGGAGAATAGGCGCGGACTCACGGCAGCGGCTCCGCATCTTCTGTACGATTTCACACATCAAGTAGAGTTCTGCAACTCTGCAGGAGCGAAATGGTAATCCGAATTGCAGGGCGGACCATCACACGAATCGTCCTCATAACATTTACTGTGCTGGCGGGGCTGGTTCCAATGCCAACGCTCGGTGCTGCAGAGAAGCCGCGCATCAGGGCGGAGGACTACGCGATTGAGGCCAGGGTCTCTCCGCAATCGCACAAGCTGACGGCGCGAGCCGTAGTGAAGTTTGTGGCGCTTGACGACATCAGCATTGCGACATTCGAGTTACACAATGCCTTGCGCGTCACTCGTGTTACCGACGAGCATGGAACCGCGCTCCCGGCCGAACGGGTGTCGCAGGATTCGACGGTGCGCGTTGCCCTGCCAAACGGGATGAGCAAGGAGCAGGAAGCCACTCTGACCTTTGAGTACGAAGGCAATGTGATATCGGCGGACGACAGTCCGGTTCCGGGTCTGAGACTGGCCTACGTTGGTGACCCGATCACTTATTTGCTGTATTCCGGGCGCTGGTTTCCGGTGACCAACTACGGCATCGACCGCTTCACCGCACGGCTCAATATTACGGCCCCTAGGGAGTACACGGTCATTGCCAGCGGAAGCGGCACGCGTATGGAAACGCCGATTCAGCCTCCCGATGACGGCAATGTCCCCAGGCTGCAAACTCGCGAGAAAGCGGGAGTGAAGGGGAAGCCGGCGGCTCCCAGCAAAGCCGCTGACGCCAAGCCGGATACTGGCGCCTCGGCAAAATTCGACCCCGGCATGAAGACGTTCAGCTTCAACTGGACCAAGCCCAGCTTTCCGGGCACGGTGGTGATCGGGAAGTTTGTGGATACGCCGGTGAGCGAAGCGGGAATGACCGTGCATGTGTACTTTCTGCAGGACAAAGCCGCTTTGGCGCAGCAGTACGGTGAGACGGCGGCGAAAGAACTCGGTTTCTTCATCACGGTCTATGGCGTTCCCATCAGCTCTGAGTTGAAGCTGGTGGAACTGCCGGATGATTCCGTGCCCACGGCATGGGCTCCTGAGATGGCGGGGATCGCCGCCCGCAACATCAATCCAAAGGTGAATTACCGGCTTCTGGCCAATGCCGTAGCGCACCAGTGGTTTGGCGTCATCGTGAGTCCGGCAACGCGCAATGACTGGTGGATTCAGGACGGCGGGGCGCGTTATAGCGAAAGCCGCTACATCGAATACGCCTCCGGGCCAGCGGGTGCGCAGGAAGCCGTGAAAGATATGGCGGTGGGCGCGCTCGCCTATGACTCCGTTCCGCTGGGCCAGATTGGAACCCTCGATACCTTTGACCCGGTCTTCCAGTCGATGGCGAGCGACAAGGGAGGCATGTTGTACCACATGCTGCGCTGGGTGATGGGCGATCAAAACTTCGACAAGGCGATGCGGACGCTCTTCCAGACTTACTCAGGCAAGCCAGTGGGGCTCAAGGATCTACAAAAGGTAACAGAGAACATCCAGGGCGAACAGATGACCTGGTTCTACTCGCAATGGCTGAACTCAACCGGCGCCCCGGAGTTCAAGAACAAGTACACCGTCTTCCGCGTCCAGAAGGGATTTCGCGTGGTGGGACAAGTGCGGCAGGATCTGGATCTCTTCCGCATGCCGGTGCAGTTGAAGATCGATACCGACGGCAAAACCGAAGAAAAGACCATCGACGTCGCCGGCACCGATTCCAGCTATACGATTGAGACCTTTGGCAAGCCGCGCCGCATTACCCTGGATCCCGACAATTGGGTGCTGAAGAACTCAGGAGACTTGAAGCTCCGAACCGCCATCATGCGCGGACAGCAACTTGTACAGCAGGGAAACTTATCGGAGTCGCTGAAGGAGTTTCAGAAGGCAATCGAGCAGAACAAGAATAGTTCGCTGGCCCACTATCGCATTGCCGATGTCTTCTACCTACAGAAGAACTACCAGGCTGCGGCCAACGCTTATCGCGAATCCCTCAACGGCGACGGCGAACCGAAGTGGACCGAGGTCTGGAGTCACATTCAACTTGGCAAAATCTTCGATCTCACCGGACAGCGCGAACGCGCCGTGGGTGAATACCGGCAGGCCCTGCAAACCAATGACAATACCCAGGGCGCTCTCGACGAGACCCGCAGGTACTTGGCTGAGCCGTTCAAGGGAACGGATCAGTAGCTCGACCGGACGCGGACAGGGGCAGTGTATCCGCGCCCTGCGAACCCACATTTGCTAACTACGGCAAATATGGGGCACCTAGCAGCTTAACCCTTGGTGATAGGGCTCCCTTCGCGCGTGATGTTGTAGCTGGATGTCATGCGCGCGGCAAGTTGCTTTGCTACGGCCAGGGCATGTTCGCTGGTGAAAGCCGAGCAATGGATCTCGGCATGGCCGCCTGAAAAATACATGCCAACGATTGACTCCGCCTTGCTGGCCGTGTCGGAGAGTTCGAGGGCATGGCAGTTGCTCACAATTACCGTATTGGGCAGGCAGATACGGTCTAGCAGGCAGAACATCTCAAGCTTGGATTCCTGCTCATCGGGCCCCGTCTCCATCACAATGTGAGCTCGCCGCGCGGCGTCTTCAATGGTGGAGACGCAATCAATGCGCGCAAATGCCTCGTCAGCCCGCGTCTGATCCAGCGCGCCGGCAACGACCTCATCGTTCAAAGTCTGGCGAATCTCCCGGCGAGCGTGCTCCAGGGAGGTTGGGAACAAGTCTTCAAGGACCACGAGAAATCCGGCCACGGCGGCCCGACGGGCCAGTGCCCGTCCGACTCTGCCGGCGCCGATGACTGCGATGGTCTCCGCATCCGGAGCAGGCATCGCTATTTCTCCAACTGGTCAACCATCTTGGTAAAGTTCGGGTCGGAGCTCCTCATGTACTCGGCAAGCTTCTTACGCTCTTCTGCCGACATGAAACCGCTGCCGACGACGATGCGCCGGAGCGTGGTGGAGATATCGTCCACGTAATTCATCATTCGAATCAGTTCACCGCTTGAAGCCATAATGCCTCCTGAAACCCTGAATGTGCTTCGATTGCCAAGAACACCACAAAATAGTATTGTCTGCGTTCGAAGCAGGTTCGTCAAAAGCACAGCCAGAATGGCTGCTTGCATCACGCAATTTACCGCATCTAACACAGTGTCAGATGCAACTTTCGCAAGTGGAAATGGCTCCAGAATGCACCCGCAAATACTTCCCCACCTTGAAACGGCCGATGAGATATCGGAGTTTCTGCAAGGACTTGCAGAGAACCAGCGGCGAGTACGGCCGGGATCGGCCTACCGTCTGCAGTTCAATCGCAGCTTTCGCTTCACGGATGGAACTCAACTTATTCCCTACCTGCAACGGCTTGGGATTACCACGCTCTATGCTTCGCCGATTCTCGCGGCGCAGGCTGGCAGCATGCACGGTTATGACATTACCGACCATAACCGGATTAATCCAGAGATTGGGACTGAAGAGGAATTCGAGCAGCTGCTCTCCGAGCTTCAACGCAATGGCATGAGCATACTGCTGGATGTGGTTCCTAACCACATGGGTGTGGGCTACGGCACAAACAAGTGGTGGCGGGACGTGCTCGAGAATGGCCTCGGCTCGGAATACGCCAATTTCTTCGACATCGATTGGAATCCTCTGAAGGTTGAGCTGCGCAATAAAGTGCTGCTGCCTATCCTGGGGAATCAGTACGGGGAGGAACTGGAAGCAGGACGCATCAGGCTTGTGTATTCGGACCAGGGCTTCCGGATCGAATATTTCGATAAGGTGTTGCCGGTGGATCCCCAGACGATTCCGCTCATCTTTCTTTCCGTAAGCGAGCTTCGTCAACCGGGGGACGACTTTCGCGACTTACTGTCTTTGCTGGCGTCGCTGCCGCCGCACACATCGGAGTCCGAGAGTGCGCGGCGTCAGCACGCAATTCCGTCTCTCTTGCGCCGGTTTGGGGAGCTGGAGGCGCGCTCGAAAGAAGTGCGCGAGCATGTGACAACGGCGGTCGAGCGGATCAATGGAATCCCCGGCGATCCGCACAGTTTTGATGCCTTGCATGCGCTGCTGGAGGCACAGGTCTATCGTCTGGCGCACTGGCGGGTTTCGGCTGAGGAGATCAACTACCGACGATTTTTCGATATCAATGAACTAGTCGGGTTGCGTATGGAAGACCCCCAGGTATTTGCCGCCACTCAGAAGCTGGTTCGCCGATTGATGGCCAACGATGTGGTGATCGGGCTTCGCATTGACCATCCGGATGGAATGTTCAACCCTCCGCAGTACTTCACGCGTTTGCAGATGCTTTTCGCGGCCGCCAAGCTCTACGGTCCCGAGCCTATGGGTGAACTCGCGGAAAACGGGATTGAAATGAACTTGCAAACCTCATTCGGACAGCACGCACTGCAACCGGGGCGGGAACCGTTTTACGTTGTGGTCGAGAAGATTCTGGAGCGGGGAGAAACCCTGCCGCGTGAGTGGCCGGTCAGTGGAACCGTTGGTTACGAGTTCGCAAATGCAGTCAACGGAATCTTCATCGATTCGCGGAACAAGAAAAGCTTTACGAACCTGTATCACCGGCTGATAGGAGAATCGCTCAGCGTTGACCGGCTGGTTTATCAGGCGAAGAAGTTGGTGATGCTTTCCGCACTTTCCAGCGAAGTAAATGTGCTCAGCAATATGCTGGACGAGATCGGCTCGACTAACCGGCACGCTCGTGACTTTACGCGCAAGGTGCTGCGTGACGTAATTCGAGAGACCATTGCCTGTTTTCCCGTTTACCGAACTTACGTGGATGAGCGCGGAAACATCAGCGACCGCGCTAAAGAGTTCATCGCGCAGGCCATCGCTTCGGCAAAGCACATCAACGGCTCCATTGCGCCGCAGGCATTCGACTTCCTCCAAGACATCCTGCTACTGCGAGAAGACAACGGCGGCACGTTGATTCACGGCTACCGAAAGCAACTCTACTTCTCGTTGAAGTTTCAACAACTCACCGGTCCGGTGATGGCCAAGGGCCTGGAAGACACGGTCTGTTATGTGTACAACCGGTTCATATCCGTAAACGAAGTCGGGGGCCATCCGGGCAGCTTCGGCGTAAGCGTTGAGGAATTCCACCGTGGAAACCGGGAGCGGGCAGAACTATGGCCCGACGCTCTGCTTGCCACCTCCACGCATGACACCAAGCGCAGCGAGGACGTGCGGATGCGTCTCGATGTATTGAGCGAGATGCCGCGCTCGTGGGCCGCCCAGGTCATGCGATGGCGGCGCATCAATCGCGCAAAGCGCAAGACCATCGACGATGGCCGCCTCGTGCCTGACAACAACGAAGAGTATTTCCTCTACCAGACGCTGGCCGGTACCTGGCCAATGCCCCGAAATGCATCGCTTGCCCCAAACGAGTGGGTGCTGGGACGCGAAGAGAGGCTCGCCTATATAGCACGAATCCAGCAGTACATGGAGAAAGCGGTGCAGGAGGGCAAGATCAACCTCAGTTGGATCAATCCCAACTCTGAGTACACCGGTGTGCTACGCAGGTTCGTGGCGAGAATCTTGTCGCCCGGCACTGCGGCGAAACCGAATAACTTCTTGCGCCTGATGTACGAATTCATCCCTCGCCTTGCCTGGTTTGGCGCAATGAATTCGCTGTCGCAAACCTTGCTGAAGCTGACTTCGCCGGGAGTGCCCGATATTTACCAAGGGCAGGAGCTATTTGATTTCAGCCTCGTCGATCCCGATAACCGGCGCCCGGTGGACTTTGGCACGATCAAAAAATACTTGAGCGGCCTTGCGGGACGCGAGGCCAGCCCGGAGCTGTGCCGCGAATTATTGGAGAGCTGGACCGATGGCCGACTAAAGCTTTGGACCACGCATCGTGCATTGCAAAAGAGGGGCGACGCGCGTTCGCTATTTCGTCACGGCGACTACGCGAGCCTCGCGGTGGAAGGCGAGCGCAGCGAAAACATAGTGGCCTTTGTCCGGCGGCACAAACAGCGCACGGCCCTGGTGGCAGCGCCTCGCCTGCTTTTCACCATGCTCAAGGGAGAGCCCCGATTGCCTAGAGCAGAAGATTGGGCGGACACGCGGTTGCACGTTCCACGGGAGCTTTCAGGCCGCGCAATGACGAACGCCTTCACCGGCGAAAGCATGAAGGTGCAAGACAATGGAGACTTGCTATGCAGCGAAGTTCTTGCCGGCTTCCCCGTTGCCCTGCTGATCGACTGAAGGCTGCCGGTCGGTAACCTCTACAAGCGCCGCGAGTTTCTGCGCCAATTCCGCATGCAAAGCGCCTGGCGGGTAGCGCCAGCTCCAGTTGCCTTCGCCAAAGCTAGGGACGTTCATGCGTCCTTCCGAATCGAGACCCAACACATCCTGTAATGGGACCACGCAAAGATTTGCCGTCGAACTTTCGGCAAGGCGAATCATCGCCCAGTTGATTCCATCGCTGGCGTCTCCCAGCAACGCGCCTGCAAATTTCCGTTCATTCTCCGAGCAGTTCTCCCACCATCCCAGCGTAGTGTCATTATCGTGAGTACCGGTGTAAACCACGGTATTGCGCTCGTAACGATGCGGCAGGTAAATGTGCGCCCCTGGGTCGCCGAATCCAAACTGTAGAACTCTCATGCCGGGCATCTGCAGGCGGTCGCGCAGCGCGTACACGTCAGGAGTGATCATGCCCAAGTCCTCTGCAATGAATGGCAGGTCGCCAAGCCGTTCGCGCAAAACGCGGAACAGATCATCACCGGGACCATCGACCCAACGGCCATGCACTGCGGTCGGCTCGCTGTTGGGAATCTCCCAATATTGCTGGAATCCGCGAAAGTGATCGAGGCGAATAATGTCGCAGTTCTCAAGCGCCCAGCTCATTCGCTTGACCCACCAGTCGTAACCGCGTTGCTTCAACTCAGCCCAACGATACAGCGGATTCCCCCAACGCTGTCCATTTTGCGAAAAGGCGTCCGGAGGAACTCCGGCGACGAACTCAGGCTCCAGGGTATTCGCGTCGAGGCGGAAGTTCCCCGGATGGGTCCACACATCCGCCGAATCGTAGCTGACAAAGATCGCAACGTCGCCGATGATTCTGACTCCCTTGCTGCGGCTGTAGGAGTGCAGCGCGCGCCATTGTTCGAAGAACGCAAACTGCAGAAAACGGGAGCGGTCAAGTTCGTCGCGCAGTTCTTCGCGGATCGCTGCCATCGCCTGCGGTTCCCGATGGGCCAACTCGTGCGGCCAGGTGTTCCAGCTCCGCTGCTCGTGGCGGATACGCAAGGCCTCAAACAAGACGTAATCTTCCAGCCACCACGAATTTTCGGCAACGAACCGGTCGAAAGACGCGCGATGTTCCGCCGCTGCATTGTGCAGGAACCAGGCAGCAGCCTCCTGGAGAAGCGGCGTTTTGTCCCGCAGCACCCGCGCATAATCGACCCGGCCTTCCTGCCCATTGAGAGAGCTGACCCGATCAGGCGAAATCATGCCGCGCTCCGCCAAGCGCTCAAGGCTGATCAGCAGAATGTTCCCCGCAAAAGCGGAAGTGGAAGAGTATGGCGAATTTCCAATGCCTACCGGGTTCAGCGGCAGAATTTGCCACAGCCCCTGACGCGCCAAATAAAGAAAATTTACAAACTCATAGGCCGCCGGACCAAGGTCGCCGATACCGCCCTGGGCAGGCAAAGAGGTTGGATGCAGCAATATTCCAGAGCTTCGCTTTTCGAACATGGGTCCAAGGCTTCTGATGAAACAAACGGATTTTTCATCTCTTAAGATGAATTGGCGAAATATGCATTGGGGAAAAGAGAAAAGGGGAGGGTCGCCCCTCCCCGGTACTTGAGCTAGTCTTTGACCCCGCCGCCGGCAAGCGCATCTATTTTCTTCTTGTCGATGACGATACGGCCTTGCTTCTCGAGACTGGCGCGCAGCGAAGCGATAAAGACTTCTTCGGCCTCGGAACGCTTGCGCTCAAGCAGCGATACCTTGATCTGATCCTTTATGGAGGCGTACTCCGCGTCCGACGGTATCTGCTTTTCGAGTAGGGCAACGACCGCGCCCTTCTGCCCAAGATTGATCGCCTGGCTGATATCGCCCGGCTTCATATCGAACACCTGGGGAGCGGAGGATGCGACCTGGCCGAGATCCGGCACCTGTCCGTCAGGAGCGACAAGGTCACTGGTCTTCACGGTCGCGCCAACGGCCTTCGCGGCCGCGCGGAGATTGTGCGAGGCATGAGCTTTATCGGCAAGCTCCTGGGTTTTCTGTGCCAGCATGGCTTGCGCCTTCTGCTGTTTCAGTTGAACTGCGAGACGATCCTTCACTTGCTCGAAGCTGGGCGTCGCCGCCGGTTTCACTTCGGTCACCTGGAAGATGGCAGTGCCGCGCGGCAGCGGAATCGCAACCGGAGCCGCATTGACCTTCGCGCTGAACACGGCATCGGCAAACTGCGGCGAAGCGCCAATTCCCGGTAGTGCGTCATTGCGCGCAATGTAGCCGCTCTCCTGCACCTGCAGGCCATTGCTCGCGGCAGCTTTTTCAAGGCCACCCGACTTTGCCTGAGTTTCCACGGTGCGGGCAAGCTGTTCGGCGCCCTTCTGATTTCTGAGAGCCGACACGACCGGTTCAATCTGCCCACGGACTTCGTCAAGCGTGCGTGCGTGCGCCGAGATCTTATTGTCCACACGAATGATTTCGAAGCCGTAGCTGGTTGATATCAAATCCGAAGACTGGCCCTTGGCGAGGCCGAAAGCAACCTTCTCAATCTCGGGTGCGGTGCCGGAGCCCTGCACGAGTTGGCCTACGGAGCCGCCATCCTTGGCGGTCGCGATGTCGTCAGAGTATTTCTTCGCAAGCGCCGCAAAATCTCCACCCTTGCGGAGCTGGTTCAAAACGTCCTGTGCCTTTGCCTTGGCCGCATCGGCCTGCTTGGCATCCACCTTGCCATCGGGACCAGGCAGCGGGAGCTTGATCAAAATGTGGCGAACCGTTACCGACTCGGGAACGCGGAACTCGGCGGCGTGTTGCCGGTAGTATCCCTGCAACTCCTCGTTGGATGCCTTGGCCGGATTCGGAAGCCGCGCCGGATCGACCAAAACAAACTTGATCTTGCGCTGTTCCGGAATAGCATTGGCGAACTGCTGCTGATTCTTTTCGTAGAAAGCGTGCAGTTCGGAGTCGTTGACTGCAACCGATTTCTCAAGATCTGCAATGCTGATCACGGCGTAATCGAACTTGATCCGCGTCTTCACCTTCACGAAAGCATCGTGCATTTCCGCGTCCGAGACGAATACTCCCGCGCCAATCACCGTACGCAGCTTGCGCATGGTTAATTGGTCGCGAACCTCCTGCTCAAACTGTGGAACGGTGAGATTGAACTGCGTCGCCACCAAGTCGCGGTACTGATCCGCTCCGATGAATACCCCGTTCGGATAAAGCGCCTGGGCGAGTCCGCCGCGCTGCATTTCACTGCGCAGGTCTTCATCCGTGGCCGCCAGGCCAAGACGCTTTGCCTCCCGCAGATACACCTTCTGCATCACAACGGCGTCCACCGCCTGCGGTAGGATGTATGCCTTAAATTGGTCAGGAATGCGACGCTGCTGCATCATATTGCGCACCGCCAGGTCAACTTCCTGGTTGGTAACATCCTGACCATCGACCTTGGCAACAGAATTGGCGCTGACGCTTCCACCTCCAACGTCGTTCAGAATTCCGCCAGGAACAAGCGTGACAACCATCATGATGCAGACGATGGAAAGGAAGCCGACGAGAAGTACTCTCTGAACTCGGCCTTTAGTTTGCAGGAATCGAATCATCTTCCAATTGGCTCCGGAGAAATAAAAGGCGAACACGTCATTATAAACTAGCAGCTAGCATTGCACCCGCGTCTGGAACTCTTCGCAAGAATTCGAGGCAAATCGCCACCCAATGGAGAAGTTTGCCCTTCGATGCCCGAAATGCCCCATCTGGTTCCGGACACTTTCCTTGCCCTACCGGGAGCATGTTGTAATGAAGATTACATTTCTATGTCGCAGAAAAAACATGGGTTTCGGGGCAAGTGGATCAGGGCCAGCCGGCGCCTGAGGGAATTTGGCATGATCGCCCATGGACTGGTGGACACCGGCCATGTGGTG
>Ga0302275_10006066_pt1 | contig 11536 bp, 12 predicted proteins | sample III_Bog_N2_2_FD_200229 | JGI IMG/M metagenome (GOLD analysis project Ga0302275, IMG submission 200229) | Peat permafrost microbial communities from Stordalen Mire near Abisko, Sweden - III_Bog_N2_2 | ecosystem: Environmental > Terrestrial > Soil > Wetlands > Peat | place: Sweden: Abisko... | reverse complement strand
ATTGCGCAAGGATCAAATTATTCTGTCGGCAAAGGTGAGCGGCGTTCGCGACCTGATCGATGTGTACACCAATCTGGCCGCGCGCTGCGACTACGCTCTGCACCTTGGCTTGACCGAAGCGGGCATGGGCGCGAAGGGGCTGATCGCTTCAACGGCCGGCCTTGCGCCACTGCTGCTCGCGGGCATTGGAGACACGATTCGCGTGAGTCTGACGCCCAAGCCAAACGGCGACCGCACGGAAGAGGTGCAGGCCGCGCAGCAGATTCTGCAGTCGCTCTCGATCCGCAGTTTTATGCCGCAGGTAACAAGCTGCCCAGGCTGCGGACGGACGACGAGCACCTACTTCCAGGAGCTTGCCGAACAGATTCAAAGCTACCTGCGCACGTCGATGCCTGACTGGCGGAAGAAGTATCCCGGCGTTGAGGAGTTGAAGCTCGCGGTCATGGGCTGCGTTGTGAACGGACCCGGCGAGTCAAAGCACGCGAACCTTGGCATCAGTTTGCCGGGGACATTTGAAGATCCAGTCGCGCCGGTCTACATCGATGGCAAGCTCGCAACCACGCTGCGCGGCGACTCGATTGTGGCGGAGTTCAAGGAGATTCTGGACAAGTACGTCGAGAGTCACTACGGTGAGGGCGCGAAGAAGTCAGAGCTGGTGGGCGCGCACTAAGAACTCAGTTGTCAGTGATCAGTTATCAGTCTCTGATTATCAGGGAGTTGGCGGCGCAAGAAACGGATTCTCGATCCGCACGCTCTCGACGATCTGCCCGTGCTGAAGGTCTTCCGTATACAGGGTCGTACAGCCAGCATCCAAGGCTGAGGCAAGAATCATCCCATCCCATATGGAAAAGCCGTAGCGTTCGCTGATGTGTTGCGCTTCTAGGTATGTCTCATAGGTGAGGGCCTTCGGATTCGGGCAAAGCATGGTTGTGCCCTGGATCACCTGCTTCACTTCACCCCAATTCATTTTGAATTTGGTGCATGAAACAGAGGTGAGTTCGTTCAGGACCTGAACGCTGACCACGCCTCCTTGAAGCAGAATGCGCTCGGCCACGATGGTCTTGTCGCCAGAGGGCGTGAAGGCGTACAACACAACATTCGTATCGAAGAATGGAGGCGCACTCATGCTCGAACCGGTTTGGAAGATCTGAGCACTTCGCGGTCATACAGCTCCGCCCGGTTGAACTTATAGCCTGGAGGCAGGGGCCTGCGAAGCTTCCGGATCATTTCCAGCGCCTCAAGCCTTCGCGGATCACGCTCGACCTCAAAGCTCCGACTGCCCCTTACGCTGATCTCGATTTCGTCTCCGTCCTTTAGCTCGAGCGCCTTCACAACGGCCGCAGGAAGCCGGACTGCAAGACTGTTCCCCCACTTCGACACTTGCATGACCCCTCCTTGGATATACATTTTAATTGTATATCAATCAAGCATCGAACGTCACTTCCCTTTGCGCCCGATTCGCGGTACTCTTGCTGCAATTCCCCGGAAAGGCTGTTATGGCTCTGCGCCGATTGCGCCGGCTCGCGCTTGTATGCGTGTGCGCTCCGGGGTTGGTCTTTGCTGCGAGTTCCCGGCCATGCATGACGGCCGACGAAGCATCGAAGTTGATGAACAAAGACGTGTGCGTCTCTGCGCACGTGTACAACGTGGTGGAGCTGCCCAACGGAACGCGCTTTCTTGACGTGTGCACTCCGGAAACCCCGGACGCCGACTGCCGGTTCACCATCATGAGCCTCGCCGACGATCGCGACGAGGTAGGCGAACTGCGCAAATACCGCGACATGGACGTGAACATAAGAGGGATTGTGCAGCCCATGCATGGGCGCACGGGTATGGTGCTGAGTCACGCGCGGCAGTTCTATGGAGGGCCGCCGAAGTTTAAGCCAAATCCGATGCTGGCGCGCGGGTTCAATGGCGAGCAGAGCCGGCCCCCGATCGTTGACCCAAATCTGCGCTCCCAAGGCAGCGGCCGGACCTTCATGAATACGCGGGACCAGGAGACGCGCCCCGCAAAGTAGAGGCCGGCTTCGCCTGCAACTCCTGAAATCAGGCCGCTTCCTCCAACGGAGGCGCATGGCGCACGCCCGCGCGCAAAATCAACGCGGAAAGAACAAGAAAAATGAGCGTTGCGCCCAGGCCAATGCTGAGGTTTGAGTGGTCGCTGATGGCGCCAATGATCTGCGGCGAGAACGTGTCGCCGAAGAAATGGATGAAAAACAGGTTGATGGAGATGGCGGTGGCGCGCACCGGCGCTGAAACCGAGTTCACAATCGCAGTGTTGAGCGGCCCCGTGTTGAGGAACAGGAAAAACTCAGCGAGAAACAGCGCGGGAATGGTGAGGGCGCGCGGACCAAAGAAAACCAGCGCACCAAATGGAAGAGTCAGTACGACACTCCAAAAGGAAAGCAGGTAGAGGGCTCGATGGTTGGTGCGAAGCCAGCGCTGGGCGATCCATCCACCCGTGAGCGTCCCTGCAATGCCGTCGACCACCGTGATGGCGCCGACGGTGAGGCTGGAGTTGGCAACCGACATGCCGGCCACGCGATGCAGGAAGGTGGGCATCCAGGCGGAGATGCCGCCCATGGCAAACGTGAGCGTCGCCAGTCCAAGTGTGGCTGTCAGGAATGCTGCGTTCTTGAAGAGCCCGAAAACCGTCGAGCGATCGGTGGTTGCGCGGAGATGGTCAGAGGATCCCCGCACCGGTTCCTTGCCCCATCCCAAATAGAGAGCCGCGATCACCAGCCCGGGAATGGAACAGACAAAGAACGGTGCGCGCCAGCCGTAAAGCGTTCCCAATTCCCCTCCCGCCAGGTAGCCCAGAGCCGCGCCGACCGGAATGGCGATGTAGAAGATCGAGAGAACCCGATTGCGCTCGCGCTCCGGATAAAAGTCGGCCAGCACGGCCGGAGCAAAGATGGTGAAGGTAGCCTCACCGATGCCGACAAAAGCCTGCCGCGCGTAGAGGGTCCAGTAGCTGTGAACCCAGATGGTGCCGAGGGTCGCCAGGCTCCAGAGGACGGCGCCGGCCACAATCAGCGGCTTGCGGCTGTACCGGTCGCCGAGCCAGCCGGTAAGCGGCGCGGCAATCATGTAGAAGATGAACATCGCCGTGGTCAGCGCGCCCATCTGCTGGTCGGTGGAGTGGAATTCACGCTGGATCAGCGGCTGAGCGCCGGGCAGGATGTAGCGGTCAATGAAATTGAGCAGGTTAAGCCCGATGAGCAGCAGAAATGTAACAAGGGCGGGCGAGAAGCGCGAGCGAATCGATGGGTTCTTGGTGGGCAAGAGTTTGTGATCCCGCCGGGCAGCGCCGGGAGGTACAACGAATATCACAGCGGGCCGGGGCAGGCCCACTGCGATTCACAGTGTGTCAGGCCTTTGGCCGTGGATATTTTGCTTCAACAGTGGTCCCAATTCCGCCGCGGGGCCGGAACTCGCCGCGGACGACCGCCCAGACCGGGTTGCAGGCCTTCACGACGTCATTGAGGACTTGATTGACGATGTTTTCCTGGAAGATGCCGAGGTTTCGGTAGCTGAACAGGTACTCCTTGAGCGATTTCAGCTCGAGGCACAGTTCGCGGGGCATATAGCGGATGGTGAGGAGGCCAAAGTCGGGCAAGCCGGTTTTGGGGCAAACAGAGGTCAGTTCCGGATCGTCGATGAGGATCTCGTAGCCGGGAAACTGGTTCTGCCAGGTCTCGATGGCCGGAAAGGCGAAATCGAGGCCGGCCTTGGCGTGTTCGTCGGTATAACGTGGGGCTTTGCCGGTTTCAGTAGCCATGCCTCTATTGTAAGGGGCCGCAGGATTCCCACGGTGCGGGAGCCGAGTGCAATTTTTTATGGTTCTTAAGGGCATCATTATGAGTCCTATATACTGACTCTGGTTAGGTAAATGGCCGAAGAGAAAAAGCAATCATACCGGCTCCGTCTGTGGCTTTGGCGAAGCCTGGGGATCATCCTCATCATCGTGTTCTTTGCGACGCGGTACATGCTGCGCGAGCGGCTCGAGGTGCGCGTTGCACCGGTCGGGCACGAAGTCCTCAAGAACACCATCAGCACAAACGGCCGCGTGGAACCGGAGACAAACAACCAGTTCTACAGTCCCATCGCCACCACGGTGAAAGCCGTCTATGCGCAGCCGGGAGACAAGGTGAAGGCCGGCAAGGTGCTGATGGTTCTGGATGACGTGGATGCACGGGCGCGTGAGGCCACGGCGGAAAGCGGCGTAAAGGCAGCCCAGGCGGCTCTCTACGCAGCCATGCACAACGGCACGCAGGAGCAAAACCAGATGTCCGCCGGCGATATTGCCCGCACACAGTTGGAGCGGGATCAGGCGCAGCACGATCTGGATGCGCTGACCAAGCTGAACTCCACGGGAGCGGCCTCGGCCAGCGAGGTGAGCGCGGCGCGCGAGCGTATGCAGACAGCGGAAGCTAGCCTGCACGCATCCCAGCAGAGTGCGACCAATCGCTTCTCGCCCGAAGAGGTGGCGCGTGCCCAGGCAGCGGTTGCAGATGCCGAGGCCGGCCTTGCCGCTGCCCGAAAGGTGGTCGCTCAAACGGTCATTCGCGCTCCTGTCACCGGAACCGTGTACAGCGTGGATGTAACGCCTACCGAATTCGCCGAGCAGGGCAAACTTCTGCTGCAGTTGGCCGATTTGTCGCACGAGCGGGTGAGGGCGTATTTTGACGAGCCTGATATCGGCCGCCTTGAAACCGGCCAGAAGATCATCATCAAATGGGATGCCAAGCCGGGCCAGGAGTGGCACGGACACATTGTGCTGACCCCCATCACGGTCATCACCTACGGAACACGCAACGTGGGCGAGGTCCTGGTTGCAATCGACGACGCGGATGGCGGCTTGCTGCCGGACATCAATGTAAATGTTACGGTAACCACCTCAAGCGAGCCGAATGCATTGAGCATTCCGCGCGAAGCACTGCTCTCACAGAACGGCCAGGCTTACGTCTTCAAGGTTGTGGGCAACAAACTTGTGCGAACGCCCGTTGTAACGGGTATTGTGAACCTGACGCGGGTAGCGATTCTGAGCGGCCTCGTGGACGGCGACGAAGTGGCAACAGGAACAACCAGCGGACAACCCTTGCAGGAAGGCGTTCCGATCAAGGTAGCGCCGTGAGGGCAACCGGCGGGGCAGCCCCGCTTCTGACTCGGGTCCTGGCTGCGGGTCTGCTCGCTGCCCCGCTTGCGGCGTCCGCGCAGAGCGTGCCCCAAACGCTTGCCCAGGTGAATCAAGACCTCCAGTCCGGCCAGGCCGACAAGGCGCTCGCTCTGCTTCAATCGCTTCCCCAGGGCGGCGCTTCAGTGGGCGATGCCCAGAACCTCGCATGCCGTGTGCTTTATGCAGAGCAGGTATGGGATCAAGCGGCGACCGAGTGCCAGCAGGCGGTCAAGTTGGACGCGCAGAACTCCGTCGATCACGATTGGCTCGGCCGAGCTGTCGGCGCCAAAGCGAGCCATGCCTCGTTCCTGACCGCGTATTCGCTCGGAAAGCAGGCCCGGACCGAATTTGAGACGGCCGTGAAGCTGAACCCGAAAAATCAAGATGCGCTCGTCGATGTTGGCAATTTTTACCAACAGGCGCCGGGGATTGTCGGAGGAGGCACGGACAAGGCCCAGGCAATCGCCACGCTGCTGGACAAGATCAGTCCGGAACAGGCACAGCTCTTACGCGCGAATATCGCCGAGGGGCAAAAAGACTACGTCACGGCGGAAAAGGACTTCAAGGCGGCGATTGCGGCCTCGGCGCACCCAGCAGAAGAGTGGACCAACCTGGCCAGCTTCTATGGCCGCAGATCCCGCTTCGCAGATCTGGATTCGGCCATCCAAAGCTGCGAAACCGCCGCGGAAAAGGACCCGGCAATCGGTCTGGCCTTCTTCGACGGCGCTGGCGTGCTGATCGACGTCAAACGCAATCCGGCGCTTGCCGCCAAAATGCTCGGGGAATACATTGCCAGTTCCTCTAAGACCGAAGATGGGCCCCTCTTTGAGGCGCATGTCCGCCTGGCCACTCTCAAAAAGCAACTCGGCGACATTGCAGGAGCGCAAAGTGAGCGGGCAGCCGCGCTGGCGCTGGCGCATGATTACAAACCCGCACTGGGATTAAAATTTTGATGGGATTTGAGTACGTGAAGACCGTAAAAAATGCGCATAGCGTCTGGATGCCGATCGTTGCCGGGTTGGCGCTCGCGATGACGCCTGCGCTGGTATCGGCGCAGGTGTCGCTCAGCACCATCGTCGACCTCGCTCAGGAAAAAAGCGGCGCAGTCCAGCTTGCAAATGCCGATGTGAAAAAGGCCGAGGCAGCCCTTGCGCAGACGCAGGATGCCTACATCCCCAACTTCGTTATTGGCTCCCAGGTCGGCTACTCCCATGGTTTCCCAACCGGCCAGCCCTCGGTCGGAAGCGCCACCATGCAGTCACTGGTTTTCAGCTATTCCCAGCGCCAATACACCAAGGCTGCCCGCGCCGGTGTTGAGGCCGCTAACCTGGGCCTGAAGGATGCGCGTGAGCAGGTGGCCCTGGACGCGTCAACCGCTTACATTGAGCTGGACACGGTGAACAGCGAACTCGCTGCCGCTCAGCAGCAAATGTCTTTCGCCGATGCGCTCGTACGGATTGAGCAGGAACGCGCCGAGGCCGGCGTCGATTCGGATCTCGATCTTTTGCAGGCTCGCTTGAGACTTGCCGAGATCAAACTCGCCTCCCGCCATCTTGAAACCAGGGCCGCCACGCTTTCAAAGCAGCTCTCAATCCTCACGGGCCTGCCCGTCGCCTCCATCCTCACCGACCACGGAAGCATCCCTGAGATTCCCGCCGTGTCCGGCGATGAAGCGCCGCGCAGCCTGGCTTCCATTGAAGCTGCCGCTGATGTGGCGCGGTCAAAGCAATTCGAGGCTAAGGGAGACGACCTGGCGTGGCGGCGGCCATCCATCGGATTCGGCGCCGTCTATAACTACGATTCAAACGAGCTGAACAGCTATAGCACCTACTACCGCAACTTCACTCCGAATAACGTCAGCTTTGGCGTTCAGATTTCGCTTCCTTTTTTCGACTTCGCAGTTCGCGCCAAGGCCAAAGTCTCCGCCGCCGAAGCGTTGCGCTCAAAGGTTGAGGCCGAGCAGGCCCAGCGCCAGAATGATATTCAGATTGCAACGCTCACTGGCAACATACGAGAGCTCGATGCGCAAGCCGTGATCGCCCGCCTGAAGCAGCAGATTGCCGACGCTCAACTCAAGAGCGTGCTCACGCAGCTCGAGTTGGGGAATGGCGCGGGAACCGGTCCGGGCGCCCCCCAGCAACTGGCGCCCAAAGCCGAACAACTGGCGCGGATCGATGAGCGTCAAAAATTTGAAGACGCCTTGGATGCCGGATTCGACCTGAGCAAGACCAGACTGACCCTGCTCAAGTCGTTGGGCCATATGGAAGACTGGCTGAACGAACTGCGCGCCAAGCAGCCGTAGGGGCCGCCCTGGCCAGACTCGGCTGCGTCGAAAAATGAATCCCCACGCTGCTCGACCGCGTCTAACTCTTTGAGAATCAATGCGTGTATCAGGATGCACCTTCCGCGAGATAAACCCGCGGAAATCCTCCCAAAAACTCACAGAATGCTAGAATTAAAGGGATGCCTATGCCTCTGAAAACAATTTTCCTCAACCCACCCTCCTTCAAGAATTTTGACGGCGGCGCGAGTTCGCGCTGGCCCGCAACACGCGAAATTGAGTCCTACTGGTACCCGGTTTGGCTCACCTATCCCGCCGGACTGCTCGAAGGTTCCCGCGTGCTCGACGCGCCCCCGCACCACGTCAGCGCCGATGAAACCATCCAGATCTGCAAGGACTTCGAGTTCCTTGTGCTGTTTACCTCCACGGTTGGTTGGGCAGGCGATCAGCGCCTTGCCGAAGCCATCAAGGAAGCGAATCCATCGATTCGCATCGCCTTTGTGGGACCGCCGGTCACCACCGACCCTGACCGCGCGTTGAACGAGTGCTCGGCACTGGACTTTATCTGTCGCCGCGAGTTTGACTACTCCGTGGTGGAGTACGCGCAGGGCAAGCCGCTGAGCGAAATCCTCGGAATCAGCTACAAGGTCGACGGCAGAATCCAGCACAATGCAGACCGGCCCCAGGCGGAAGACCTTGACGCCATGCCGTGGGCCACCAAGATCTACAAGCGCGACATGGACGTGACGCGCTACAACGTGCCCTTCCTGCTGCACCCGTACATCGCGCTCTATTCAACGCGCGGTTGCCCGGCGCAGTGCACCTTCTGCCTTTGGCCGCAGACTCTCAGCGGACACGCGTGGCGCAAGCGCTCAACCGACGACGTTGCCGCGGAACTCAAATGGGCGAAGGAGAACTTCCCTGAGGTCAAGGAGTTCTTTTTCGATGACGACACCTTCAACATCCAAAAGGTGCGCACCATTGAGCTGTGCGAGAAGCTGAAGCCGCTGGGCCTTACCTGGAGTTGCACCTCGCGCGTCACCACCGATTACGATACGTTGAAGGCCATGCGCGAAGCCGGATGCCGTCTGCTGATCGTTGGTTTTGAGTCAGGCGACCCGCAGATTCTCAAGAACATCAAGAAGGGCGCAACCGTGGAGCGCGCAAGAGACTTCGTCCGCGATTGCCACTCCCTGGGCCTCACCATTCACGCCGATTTCATTCTCGGCCTGCCCGGCGAAACCAAGGAATCGATTCGCAACACCATCAACTTTGCCAAGTCGCTCGATTGCGAGACCATCCAGGTTTCGATCGCCCACGCCTATCCCGGCACCGAGTTTTACGAGTTCGCTGCCAAGAACGGATACATCACCAACGAGAAGATGGAAGACGGCGGCGGCCACCAGATGGCGCACATCGAGTATCCGGGACTGCCCGTCGACTACGTGATGGAGATGGTGCACCGCTTCTACGACGAGTACTACTTCAGGCCGAAGGCCGCCTTCCGCGTGGTCTGGAAGGCCATCGTGAATCGCGATGTACCGCGCCTCTATGTCGAGGCAAAGGCCTTCATGAAGCTGCGCGCCCAGCGCAACAAGGCGGTAAAGCTGACGCGCAGCCAGCACGCTGATCCGCCGGCCCCGGTTGGCGCAGGCGCGTAAGAACGGTCTGTTTCCAAATGACTGAGGGCGGCCGCGATTGCGTCCGCCCTTTCTTTCTTTAGAGCTTCCTTATCGGGGACCCACGATACTGGACTGATGGCACACGCAAAACTAATGCCGCGACAATACATGATCCTTGGACTCGTGTCTCTGTGCGCGCCATTGGGAGACACGTGCCTGTCGCGAGGGATGACCAGCCTGCCATCAATCACGCTGGCGCATCCACTTTCGCTCATTGCCGCTGTCTTTACGCCGTGGATCGCCTTCGGCATTGCCCTGCTCCTTGCCTTTTTTGCCAGTTATCTCACCGCGCTTTCGTGGGCAGACCTCACGTATGTTCTGCCGGCCACTGCCTTTGGCAACGTGATCGTCGCACTGTTCGCCCGCTTCTTTCTCCACGAAGCGATCTCGTGGCAACGCTGGTTCGGGGTGGTTCTCATTACGGTAGGAGTCGGCTTTGTGGCGCAGGGCCCCTCATTCACCGAACGGCCCGCTCCCGCAGTCGCAGTTGAACATGAGCCTGAAGCAGAGGAGCAACTGCGATGACGCTTCTCCTCCCTGTTTTGACTGCGCGCTTCTGGACCGCCGCCGGAATGATTGCCGCCATCATCCTCTGCTCCAGCACGGGTGAGGTGCTGACCGCCGCGGCAATGAAGTCGATTGGTGACCTTGACGAGATTCGCGCCCGTTCCGGAATGAAAGGCGCCATTCGCGCCGTCGTCACTTGTCCGCTTTTCTTTGCGGGCGTCAGTTTCCTTGCTCTCGCGTTCTTCTCCTTGTTGTTCGCGCTGAATCATCTCAACCTGAGCCTGGTTGCGCCTGCTTCAGCATCTCTCACCCTGGTAACCAACGCCATTGGAGGAAAAATCTTCCTCAAAGAGAATGTCGACCATCGGCGATGGACCGCGGCGGTACTGGTGTGCATTGGGGTTTACTTTCTGGCGCATTGATTCGCCCGCATCTCTCACCCACTGCGCAACAACCCGGAATTCAAGCTCCCGCGACGCATCTGAGGGCCGCGACGCTCACGGCGGTCGATCTACCACCCCTGCGAAGATTGCAGATTTCCGTAGAAATTCAGAAGCGGAACACGACACCCGAGCCGAAGCGCAGGTTGTTCTGGTGGTTGTTGCTCCCGTTGTCGATGGTGGTGAGCAGGTAGTCAATTTCTCCCAGGCGGATGAGTAGATGATCATTCATGCGCCAGTCGAAACCTCCGCCCATGTTGGCCGCAAAGGACGCGCCGGCATTGAGGAATCCAGGGTTTGGCTTTTGCACCAGGGTTCCGTCCGCATGCGCAATTCCAGCCAGCACCTGGCCAAACGGCCGAAGAGAAGAACGGGTGATGGGCGGTGTGTAACGTATTCCTCCGGTATACGCGGTCAGAATGAGGCTGTATCCGCTGGCGGATGTGAAGTTCGTATAGGCTGAGACGACGTCGCCCACCAGAGCTATATTTCCTTGCCTGATGGGCCACGCGAACGTGGCGCTGCCGCCGTTCAGATTAAAGCATCCGCAGCCCCCCGGAGGCGCATTGCTGTAAATGTAACTGTATTCCACGGCGAGCTCCGCGCGATGAGGGCCGGTGGCATCGGGCACAGCCTGGGCTGACGCTGGATGAGCGGAGACCGCGGCGAGAGTCATCAGCGCGGCGGCCAACAAAAGGAACAGGGCGAAGTTGGTCTTGATCCTTGCTCGCATGAGGTCTCCTTTACTGCACCGTGAGCTGCACGGTGGTTGAGTGCGTGTCGGCCCCGCTCGTGCCGGTGATGGTGAGCGTGTAGGTCTGGGTTCGCGGGACCAGGCCAAAGCCGCCTCCGCAGCCCATCAATGACGCAGCGCCGGCGAGCGAAGCCAAACCAAGCACCAGCAGCAGAAGCCGGCCACGCCACACTCTTCGCCAGCGTCGGAATGGAAGCATGAAAAGAAGGGCAAGCACCGGAGTGCCGAGCGGCCAGATGTTACGCGGGGCCAGTGATGCGACGGAGCCAGTTGTGATCGTCAGCGTCGAGGAACCATTCTCAGAACCCGGCGTGACTGGGTTTATTGAGAAGCTGCCTGTTGCGCCAACGGGCAGTCCGGTCACACTGAGCATGACGGGGCTCGTGAAACTTCCGCCGTTGGACGACACGGTGATTGAGTACTCAGCCGAGCCGCCGCCTTGGATGCTCTGCGATGTGGGAGTGGCGCTGACGGTAAAGTCCGTCGTCACCGCAATGGTCTGCTGCACCTGCGGGGCAGCGGAGTAATCGGCGTTGCCGGCCTGGTTGGCGTCGATCACCAGATTGCCCGCGCCGGTAACGGTGAGCGTGCTGCCGGAGATGGCGCCCATTCCGGTGCTGCTCGAATCAATCGTAAAAATCACCGCATTGCCCGATCCGCCACCATTCGCCGACAACGGAATCTGCAGGCCCG
>Ga0302275_10006060_pt1 | contig 11542 bp, 5 predicted proteins | sample III_Bog_N2_2_FD_200229 | JGI IMG/M metagenome (GOLD analysis project Ga0302275, IMG submission 200229) | Peat permafrost microbial communities from Stordalen Mire near Abisko, Sweden - III_Bog_N2_2 | ecosystem: Environmental > Terrestrial > Soil > Wetlands > Peat | place: Sweden: Abisko... | reverse complement strand
GTCTCGCCCGTGCCGTAAAGCCTCAGCCAATGCCAGTTATAAGGATGGATATTGTCCTTGTAAGGCCTGCGCGGCGCCGGTCCTTGCCACAGATCCCAGTCCAGTTGCGGCGGCACGGGCACCACCTTGCCGATGCCCATCGACTTTCTCACGTTGTTGTACCAGGCTTTGGCAAAGTAGGGCCTGCCGATCAGGCCATTGTGAATCTTCTCGACAATCTCGATGGTGTGCGGGGAGGAGCGCTGCTGGATTCCCATCTGCGCCAGCTTCCCATACTTCCGCTGGGCAGTAATCAGCATCTCCCCTTCGGCGGGATTGTGGCTGCATGGCTTCTCCACATAAACGTGCTTGCCCGCTTCGAGAGCCGCAATCGCCATGGGAGCATGCCAGTGGTCTGGCGTGGCGATGGTCACTGCGTCCACGTCCTTCTGCTCAAGGACCCGGCGAAAGTCCTTCTCCATGGCCGGAGCATAACCCAGCTCGCGCTCCATGCTATCGGCAAATTTCTTCAGAATCACGCCGTCCACATCGCAAACGTGCGAAATGCGGGCGGCATCCTTGTTCGCCTTGAGCGAGGAAAGGTGCGCATACGCGCGGCCATTCAGGCCAATCACCGCAAAGTTGAGGCGGTCGTTCGAGCCGAGAATTCGGCCATAGCTCTTCGCGGCGCTTCCAATCGCCAGGCCAGCCGCTCCCAATGCAAGCGTATCCATAAATTCACGCCGGGTTACCATTCTGTATCTCCATCAAAAAAGTCTCACGCAAGGTTAAAGGGTCGATGAATCTCTCAGGGCCTGCTTCATGCCCGCCCAACTGATGCGCGAGCACTCTTCCGGCGAGCCGCCGCCAGTCCAATGCGTCTCCAGGCTGACCGCTTCATGATAGCCCGCCTGCTTCAGCGCGCGGAACTGCGCTGTCCAGTCGATAAGCCCCAGGCCGACTGGCGACCACTCAACCTTGTCCTCTGCATTCTTGACCGCATTCTTGCAGTGGCAGTGGTGAATGCGATTCTTCGGCAGAGCCTCCCAGGCGGTGGGGAAGGCATCCAGCTCGCCGCGCATCACGGCATTGGCGGGGTCCCAGTTAAGCGCGAAATGCGGCGTTTGGATGGCGTTCATTGTCCGCGCGGCTTCGCGGCCGGTCGCGGTGTTGCAGGCAAACTCGTTCTCCAGCACCAGCAGCACGCCCTGGCGGCCCGCAGCCTCAGCCGTCGCCCGCAGCTTCTCATCGATCGCCGCGCGGTAGGGGGCAACATCGTCCAGGCGCCAGAAGTCGAAGCAGCGGACCCTGTCGGTCTCGAACTGCCTGGACAGAGCGGTCGCCCGCTCCAGAATCTCATCCTGCTGCTTGAAGGTGGCCTCTGCCGCTCCGTGCATGTCGCCCTTTGGCCCATAAGGCGACAGGGGCGCGCCCGGCCAGTCCGTCTTGAAGAGTGGGCTGGCAATGTCGGTGACGCGCAGGCTGTACCTCGCAAGCGTCTTGCGCGCCTCGTCGATTTGCGCCGCGCTCAGATCGACGGCGCTCTTGCCCCACATGGAGCGCAGTTCAATCCAACTCAATCCAAAATCGTGCGAAACCACATGGCAAACGTGGTCAAAATCCTGCGAGATCTCATCGTTGATGACGGCAATTCTGAAAGGGGACTTCGATGCCTCCGGCAAACCCATGAGCGGGCGTGCGGCGCATGCCGCGGCAATCGTTCCTGCCGCCTGAAGAAAGCTCCGGCGCGAACAGCTTTTCATGTTGCTCCTTTCGCTTGCGGGGCCGCAATGCGTTCAATGGAGCCAGCGCAATCCCTCATTATAAGAGCCTTTTACTGCGGATAGACACTGACCGGCCAGCGCGGCCGCAGGCGGAAGGAATGAATTAGATGTATGCTCTGCGCATTTCTCTCGATAACGCGCAGCAGGTATAGAACTAACGGCGGCAATCTTCCGCGCAGCGAGGTATGGCGAACCTATATCGGCATACACACAGCAAAAGGGAGGCCTGGGCCTCCCTTTTGACGTCCTGCTGAATTGGAAGAAATGCTCTGGCTCTACGTCTCTGACAGCTCGAAGTTGTACCAACGATGGGTGCCCCAGGTCCCGATTTTGGGACCTGGGAGACCACGAACCTTCAGGAACAAAATGATGCGGTCAAAGCCCTAACTGCATCCGCTCGTCGATCCGCATTCCATGCAGCGGTAGCAACTGCCGTTGCGGGTCATGATGGCGCCGCAAACCGAGCAACTGGGAGCGTCGCCCATCTCGAACATATCGCTCATGGCGTCGGTGGCGTGGTAAATGCTGCGATTTTCCGCGCTGGCTTCCGTTGGCGCCGCGGCCTGCGCCTCAAGGGCGATTCCGCCGCTTGTCGAGCCGCTTACCTGGTGCAGCCGCCTGGCAACCTCCTCGGCCAGTTGGGCCAGGTGGTTCTGCGAGAGCGAGTCTCCCTCGGCCTCCGGGTCCAGGCTCGGCGACTCCGGCAGCGCCGCGCCCTGCGGAGCCAGACCGGCGAACAGCGCCAACTGCGTGCCGGAAAGGAAGCGCAGGTCGAGCCAGCGGAAGATGTAGTCCATCAGGCTCTTCGCGTAGCCGATCTGCTGATTGCCGGTCCAGCCGGAAGGCTCGAAGCGGGTGTGTGCAAACTTCTCGCAGAGAACCTTCAGGGGCACGCCGTGTTGCAGCGCAATCGAGATGGAGGTGGCAAAGGAGTCCATCAACCCAGAGATGGTTGAGCCCTCCTTGGCCATCTTGATGAAGATTTCGCCTGGCTGCCCGGTGGGGTAGAGGCCGACGGTGATGTAGCCTTCGTGGCCGGCGATGGAGAACTTGTGGGTGACCGAGGCGCGCTCGTCCGGCAGCCTGTGGCGCACGGCGCGCGGCGGGCCATTCAGGTTCTGTGTTTCGGGGCTGGCAACGTCTTGCAGCGCCGCGGCGGCAGGCGCGGCGGCCAGCTTCGCGATCTCCGCCAGCGCGCACTGGAAAGAGGAGGCAGCCAGGGCAACCGACTTGGCGGTAACTTCCAGCTTTTCGCTGGGCTTGGCCTCCAGGGCCTTCACATCAGCTTCGGCGGCGGGCTGCCCGGCGTCCAACTGGCCCAGCACGCGGTTGCCCACAGCTTCCAGGGCCGAGGGCTCGCGTTTGGCGTCCATGCTGACATTCAGCGGCTGCGTTCCCTTCGAGCCGTCGCGGTAAATCGCCACTGCCTTGATGCCCTCGCGCCAGCTTTCGGCGTAGACCTCGGCCACATCCTCCACCGTGGCCTCGTGGGGCAGGTTGACGGTCTTTGAAATGGCGCCGGAGAGGAACGGCTGCGCGGCGGCCATCATCTTCACGTGGCCCATGTAGTGGATGGAGCGCGTGCCCTTGGCGGGCTTGAAGCTGCAATCGAAGACGGACAGGTGCTCGGGCTTGATGCCGGGCGCGCCCTCGATGGTGCCCGTGGCGTCGATGTAGCTGACGATGGCGTTCACATCGTCGTCCGAGTAGCCGAGCTTGAAGAGGGCCGCGGGAACGGTGTTGTTGACGATCTTGATCATGCCGCCGCCGACCAGCTTCTTGAACTTGACCAGAGCCAGGTCGGGCTCAATGCCGGTCGTGTCGCAGTCCATCATGAAGCCGATAGTGCCTGTGGGCGCCAGAACCGAGACCTGGGAGTTGCGGTAGCCGTGGCGCTCGCCGTAGAGCAGCGCCATATCCCAGGCTTCGCGGCTGGCGTCGAGCAGGGCGTCCAGTTGAGGCACGGCAAAGGGTTCGCCGCTCTGGCGCGATGCGCCGATGTTGTTGACTTCGGCGCGGTGCATGCGGATCACGTCGAGGAAAGGCTCGCGGTTGACGTAGAAGCCGGGGCAGGCGCCGCCCTGGCAATCGGCATTGGCGGTCAACGGCGTGACCGAAGTGATCGAGGGGCAGTTGGCGGCCACAATGGCCGACTGCAGGTAGGCCTGGCCGGTCAGAATCGCGGTCAGCGAGCCAGCCAGATCGCGTCCGGCGGCCGAGTCGTACGGCAGGCCGAAGGCCATCAGCAGCGCGCCCAGGTTGGCGAAGCCGAGGCCCAGCGGACGATAGTCGTGCGAGTTGCGGGCGATCGGCTCCGTGGGATAGCCCGAGTTGTCCACCAGGATCTCCATGGCGGTGATAATCAACGAGATGGAGTGCCGGTACGAGGGAATGTCGAATCCCCCCGATGGCGTGACGTACTTCATCAGGTTCAGGCTGGCCAGGTTGCAGGCCGAGTTGTCCAGGAACATGTATTCCGAGCAGGGATTCGACGCATTGATGCGGGCGGAGTTCTTGCAGGTGTGCCACTTGTTGATGGTGTCGTCAAACTGCATCCCCGGATCGCCGCATTGCCAGGCTGCGTCGGCGATCTTGTGCATGATCTCGCGGGCCTTGTACGTCTTTACCGGCTTGTGGTCCTTGACCGTAAAGGTCGTGAAGTCGCCGTCGTCCTGGTTCGCCTGCATGAACTCGTCGCTGACGCGGACGGAGTTGTTGGCGTTCTGGAAGAAGATCGACGAGTAGGCCTCCGAGTCAGGCCCCGAGCCGTCGTAGCCCTCCCGGACCAGCGCGTAGGCCTTGGCCTCTTCCTTGGCCTTGCAGTCGATAAAGTCCAGAATGTCCGGGTGCTCCACGTTCAGAATCGCCATCTTGGCCGCGCGGCGGGTCTTGCCGCCAGACTTGATGACCCCGGCAAAGGCGTCGAAGCCGCGCATGAAGCTGAGTGGGCCGCTGGCCGTGCCGCCTCCCGACACGGACTCGTGGCTGGAACGCAAGGAGCTGAAATTCGTGCCCGTGCCCGAACCAAATTTGAAAAGCAGGGCTTCGGTCCTGGCCAGGTCCATGATGCCGGCCATCGAATCGTCAACTGCATTGATGAAGCAGGCCGAGCACTGCGGATTCTTGTAGCCGGTGGCGCCGCTGGTCACTCCGCCCGTGGCCGGGTCCCAGTGCCAGTTCTCGCCCTTGGCGTCCGGCTCCAGCCGGTCGCAGCCCACGTTGAACCAGACCGGGGAGTTGAAGGCCACCTTCTGGGTCAGCAGCATGTGCGTCAGCTCGTCGTGGAAGATGGACGCATCCTCGGCAGTGGCAAAGTAGCCTTCGGTCTGGCCCCATTCGCTGATCGTCTCCGCCACGCGGCGCACCAGTTGCCGCGCCCCGGTTTCGCGCTCCGGCGTGCCCAGCTTGCCGTGCAGGTACTTCGAGGCCACAATGTTGGTCGCGGTCATCGACCAGTTGACCGGCACCTCCACGTTCTGCTGCTCGAAGATGATGTTGCCCTTGCTGTCTGTAATCGACGCAGTGCGCTGCTCCCACTCCACCTCGTCATAGGGGGAGACACCCTCGGTCGTGAAGCGGCGGGTAAAAATCAGTCCCCGCTGGGAGTGAGGAGTCTGGAAGGTGTCGGCGGAATCTTGGAATTTGACCTCGTTCATGAAATCCTTTCAATCGGCAAAATCGGTGAATCGCTGGCCCCATCCGGCGCGTTGCGGCCTGGAAGTGGTCAGGTGAAAATCCTTGGCAAAGAACGGGGAACGGGGGAGTGAAAACCGCCGCGAGTTCTTGTTTCTCAACGGCCTCCCGTGGGCACATTCACACTGGAGTTCGGTACAGCCCATTTACGGCCGCAGATGAAAAAATAGCGCTGTCTGTGGTGCATGTCAACAAGAAACCACAATATCTTGTATTTTCTTAACATTTCCGGCATCCACTTTCGAAACAAAGGCAAATGCCTGTGCAAAGCTCAAAACGCCCTTGCGGGCTGCGGGTTTCCGCCTGCCAAATTGCCCCAGCTTCAGTGCAGCCTTCTGGGACTCTGCCGGCGCTCGTCCCAACCTCAAGCCTAGTCCTCGCCGGGGTCTGGAACAAGGCGCAGAAACAGTGCAGATTGCCTGGCAAATCTGTGGAGATGTGGAGATTCAGGGACGGATTTCCGGACAGTTGAACCAGGTCCATGACAACTTGAAGATGAAAATGTAGCGCCGGCCTCCCGGCCGACTGTACAGGCTGCGGAAAAACTCATCGGGAGAGGCAAGAAGCGTCAGGGCACGACTGGTAGGTCAGGGCTTCAGCCCTGACTGCCGATAACCCGCAAAATGAGCGGGGCTTTAGCCCCTGCGGTGATTTTCTCTTGTGATTCGCAATTCCGGAAGGAGATTTTGCAAGTGGCTCCAAAGATCTGTCATCCTGAGCGACCGGACACTGAGCGAAGCGTAGCGGAGTCGAAGTGGCAGGGAGTCGAAGGACCTGCGGTTGTTTTCTCTTCTCTCGTACCGCAATCCAATCGTGCCGGATCATTAAGCAGGTTCAGACCGCACTCTCAGGCAGATTGTATTTCTCCCGAATCCGTTCAAAGACGCCATCCTCGGCATCGGGGCTGGCATCTCCTTCTGCAATCGCCGCCCGCAGCGCGGTCATCTTCTCCTCGTACTCCCGCTCATCCCTCTCCAGCAGGCGCAGGGCGGTCCGCATCACTTCACTGGCATTGGCGTAAAGCCCTTCCTCAACCTTGGCTGCGACGAACTGGTCCAGTTCCTTCGTCAGGCTCACATTGCGAGTTGGCATGGCGCACCTCAGCTTGAGTATAGGAGTTTTGGCCAACTTTGCCAAAGCGCCTGCGGTGCGGCCAATTGTTCGCTGTTCGCTCGCAGGGGCTTCCCTCATGGAACCGAAGCCAATCGTCACGCTACCGCGCAAAAAAACGCCGCCCGTTTCCAGGCGGCGTTCTCTTTCAATTAACCAGGCAGGAACTAGTTGCTTTCCTTGGTTTCAATCCTCATGCCATAGAAAGACTTCCGCACGAAGAACGCCGACACCAGGAAGAATGCGACGGTCAGCACGTGTGTGAGCATCGGATTGCTCTTAGTGAGGGTCACGGCAAGCTCGACCGCAAGCAGGCCGAACAAGGTCGTGAACTTGATAATCGGGTTCATGGCCACCGACGAGGTGTCCTTGAACGGATCGCCAACGGTGTCTCCGATTACGGTTGCATCATGCAGAGGTGTTCCCTTCATGTTCAAGTCGACCTCAACAACCTTCTTCGCATTGTCCCAGGCGCCGCCGGCATTGGCCATGAAGATCGCCTCGTACAGTCCGAAGATCGCAATCGAGAACAGGTAGCCGACAAACAGGAACGGCTCCATGAAGGCGAACGAGAGCGTAGCGAAGAAGACGGCGAGGAAGATGTTGAACATCCCCTTCTGCGCGTACTTCGTGCAGATCTCGACGACCTTCTTGCTATCCGTGGCCTTGATGAACTCGACCGCGCGGTAAGCGCCCGTGGTGACCGCCTGCATGGAAGCGCCGGCGAACCAGAAGATCACCGCGCCGCCGCAGATCAGCCCCAGCATGAAGGGCGCGTGCAGCAGAGAGAGTTTATCTACGTTATCTTTCAGTCCGTTGGTCAGGGCCATGATGATCGAGAAGGTCATCGTCGTCGCGCCCACCACGGCTGTGCCGATCAGCACCGGCTTGGCCGTAGCCTTGAAGGTATTGCCGGCTCCATCGTTGGCTTCCAGCAGGTACTTCGCGCGCTCGAACTTCGCCTCGATGCCGTAGTCCTTCTTCAACTCGGCTTCGATTCCGGGAATTGTTTCGATCAGCGACAGCTCATAAACGGACTGAGCATTGTCGGTAACCGGACCGTAGGAATCCACGGCAATCGTCACCGGGCCCATGCCGAGGAAGCCGAAGGCCACCAGGCCAAAGGCGAAGACAGCCGGAGCCAGCATCATTCCGGCTGGATTATTAAAGGCATCCGGTATGCCGCCACTGAAGAAATAGCCCAGGCCCATCAGCGCGACCATGCTCAGTCCCAGCCAGTAGGCCGACATGTTGCCGGCGACCAGGCCGGATAGAATACCCAGCGAAGCTCCGCCTTCCTTCGCGGAGGTGACCACTTCCTGCACGTGGGCCGAGTTGGTTGAAGTGAAGACCTTGACCAGTTCGGGAATCAGTGCGCCTGCCAGAGTTCCGCAGGAGATGATCGAAGCCAGCTTCCACCAGAGCGATCCGTCGCCAAGGTTCGGGATCATCAGGTAGGAGACGACGTAGGTCAGGGCGATCGAAACAATGGAGGTGATCCAGACCAGCGAGGTCAAAGGCGCCTCGAAGTCCATCTCGTCGGAGTTGCCGTATTTCGCCTTGGCGATTGCGCCATTCAGGAAGTAGGCGGCCGAGCTGGAGATCAGCATGACCACGCGCATCACGAAGATCCATACCAGCAGCGTCGCTTGCGTCTTGTGGTCCGGAACTGCCAGCAGGATGAAGGTGATCAGGGCTACGCCGGTGACGCCGTAGGTTTCAAAGCCGTCGGCCGAGGGTCCAACCGAGTCGCCCGCGTTGTCGCCCGTGCAGTCGGCGATCACGCCAGGGTTGCGCGCATCGTCTTCCTTGATCTTGAATACGATCTTCATCAGATCGGAGCCGATGTCGGCGATCTTGGTGAAGATGCCGCCGGCAATACGCAGCGCCGCGGCGCCCAACGATTCGCCAATGGCGAAGCCGATGAAGCAGGGGCCGGCAAAATCGCTGGGGATGAAGAGAAGAATGAAGAGCATGATGAGCAGCTCGACCGAGATCAGCATCATGCCGACGCTCATGCCGGACTTCAGCGGAATCTCAAAGCAGGGAAATGGCTTGCCGCGCAATCCAGCGAAGGCCGTCCGTGAGTTCGCAAAGGTGTTCACGCGAATTCCGAACCATGCCACTCCGTAGCTGCCCGCGATGCCGATAAGCGAGAACAACAGGATGATCGGCAGCGTAACCATAATCGGCTTGTTCGGCACTGGCGCCAGCCAGCCAAAGTACAGAGCGATAATGACCGCGATGAAAGCCCAGAGCAGCATGATGAACTTGCCCTGCGTCACCAGATAGGTTTTGCAGGTCTCGTAGATCAACTCCGACATTTCGCGCATCGATTTATGAACCGGCAGGTTCTTCAACTGGTTATAGATAACCAGGCCGAACAACAGGCCGGCGGCGCAGAACAGCAATCCAATCGACAGAAGCTGATGCCCGTTCAATCCGAAGAAGTTCGCAAACGTCACGCTTCTCAGATCAGGCAGCACCAGGCTGGCCTCGCCTCCGCCTGCCTGCTCCTGCGCGCTGGCAAGTGTGGGAAGCAGCAGTCCCAGAATGGCCGCGATGGTCTTGTACTGGTGCTTCCGGAAGACCCCAGAGCCTTCCTTGATGGCGCCTGCAATCTGCTGCATCGCCCCGATTCCCTTGTCCGAACCGATGACCTGGCGGGCAAAGCAGAAGGCCGCAATGAGCGATAGTGCGCTCACGGCCATAAAGAAAAACATCCAATACTGTGCAGTCACAAATCCTCCAAACAGATATATTGATGGCTTGCCGCGAACCGCCCCGGAAAAAAGCAACGCCTGATTGACCGGGGGGATAGTCAATTGAAGGCTATCACCCGCAATGAGCCCTCTAGAGTGATTGTAGTCACAGCAATCTCCAGAGGCTACCGGCAGCGGGAACGGCCATCCGGTACAGTCCCGAGATGGGCTTTGTGCCCGCCTACTCGACCGGTATGTCGATCTTGTCGCCGGGCAACGGAATCTGCAGGCTCTTGTCGCCCGAGCTGCGCACGCGGCCGCCAGGCAGCGGGTGCAGCTTGAAGAGCACCAGGACGTTGCGCTCCGGGTCGTCGAAGGCGCGGAAGATGGCCACCTGCTCCAGCGAAAAGCGCGTGTGCAGGTCCTCCAGCGTGCCGGGGTCAATGTCGTTCCAGGTGGCCCACCAGCCGGGCTGGTAATGGGCCAGCTTCGAGGGCAGGTCAGGATAGGTAGAACTTGGGGTGCCAAAGTCATCGCACAGCGTGGGCAGATGGGTGGCCAGCGTGATCTGGTCCCCGCTGATCGAAACCAGGAGCCGATTGCCGTTGGGGTGGGCATCAATATATTGAGTCAGCCGCTCGGCCGCCTCGACAAAGGTGTATTCGGGATGGGTGGCGTAGTTCAGAATCTGAAAGCCATTCGAAACTGCGGCCAGGGAAACCAGCCCAACCACGGCCCAGCCCAGGCGGTGCGGCCAGCTTTCCCTGCCCGGCCTTGTTTGGCTGAACAGCGCTCCAGCCCCCTGCGCCACGATAAAGAAGCTGAAGAAGGCCACCACTGCGAAGTAGCGGGGCTGTGGATGGTTCTGGCAGGTCATGAAGAGGATGTATCCGGCGATGGCCAGGATGGACGAGCCGAAGACCGGGTCCAGCAGCAGCTTGCCGGCCCAGGCATTCCATCCCGTGGGCGAAGAGCCGTCCGATGGCCCCCCAGCTTTCCGCCGCGCCAGCGCCATGCCTGCCACAATCGCGCACAGAATGATCAGGCTGGCCAGAGGAATCAGAAAATGGTCCACCCACAGTCCGCCGTGGAACGACCACCAGAAGCTGAGCACCGGCCAGTAAAACTCCGTCGGTTTTTTATATTTATTGATGAAAAAGAGGTACTTGAAGTCGGCCATGAAACCAAAGTGAATCACCAGCGCCATCCACAGCCCAAAGGATGCGGCAAAGGCCGCGGCTGCGGCCACAACGCAACATTTGGCCAGCTTGTCACACCAGGGACGAAAACTCGACCCCGCCAGCCTGCGCTTCTGCCAGAGCGGCAGCAGCATCGCCCAGCCCAGCGCCGGCAACAGAAAAACCGCTGTGGTCTTGGTCAGCATCATCAGCGTGAAGAGCAGCCCGATAGCGATCGAAGCCACCACCGGCCTGCGAAACCTGGGCAGGCGGACGGCCAGGTTCAGCGCTGCCAGCGTGAACGCAATCAGCATGGGCTCCAGAATCGCCAGCCGGCTGAAGCAGTAAAGGAAGGGGCTGGTGACAATCAGCGTCAGCGCCAGCATCGCCACCCAGCGCTGCCCGCGCGTCCTCAGCAGCAGGTAGCTCAACAGAAGATTGCAGAAGAAGAAGCCCACGGCCAGCCCGCGCGCCGCCTCGAGAGTGACCCCGGTAAAAAAGAACAGCACCCATTCCATGAATGGCCACACCGGCACCGCAGGCGCGGGGTTGAAGTCACCCTGCAGATACCAGGCGCCGAAAAGGTGGGCGCGAACAGCCGCGTCACCGTACCAGCCCTCATCGGTGTACTTGGCCCAGTCCATGAACCATGGGGTGTGGTTGGGAAAGTCGGCGCCGAGATGAAAGGCGTGCAACAGGGCAAAGCCGCAGACCAGAACCAGCCAGAGGGTGTAAAGCCAACGCTTGTGCGAGATCGTCAAAGGCTGTTTCCCCACGAGTACCGCGCATCTCGACGAGGCGGCCGCAGACAATTTCCCCGCGCAGGCAAGCATTCACGAAAATGGAACAGGAAGCGCCGCGCAGGGGATACGTCAAGTATAACGCGGTGAAAGCGTCGTCCGCGCTCTTTCCTCGTCGTCCGAAGGCAATCGCATCAACGCTTTTTGCTGACCAAAAGAGCCTCTTGCAAAATCATCTTTGGGATATAGAACCGTGACCGCATGATGATGGCATGGCCGAAATGTAGCGCCGGCCTCCCGGCCGGCAGTAGCGCGGGCGTCCCCGCCCGCGCTTGTCATCGCCTGCTGTTCGATTG
>Ga0302275_10006049_pt1 | contig 11554 bp, 11 predicted proteins | sample III_Bog_N2_2_FD_200229 | JGI IMG/M metagenome (GOLD analysis project Ga0302275, IMG submission 200229) | Peat permafrost microbial communities from Stordalen Mire near Abisko, Sweden - III_Bog_N2_2 | ecosystem: Environmental > Terrestrial > Soil > Wetlands > Peat | place: Sweden: Abisko... | reverse complement strand
TTTCTCGTCGAACTGCACCGCAAATTCGATGCCCGCCGCATCGCTCTGCTCGAACGGCGCTCCGTCCGCCAGCAGGAGATCGACGAGGGCGCGCTGCCCGATTTCCTTGCCGAGACGCAGCACATCCGCGAATCGGACTGGACCGTCGCGCCGATCCCGGCAGACCTCAGGGACCGCCGCACAGAAATCACCGGGCCCACCGACCGCAAGATGGTCATCAACGCCCTCAACTCCGGCGCCAGCATGTTTATGGCGGATTTCGAAGACGCCAACTCGCCCACCAGTTCCAACATGATTGAAGGCCAGCGGAACCTGATGCACGCCAACCGGCGTACGATCAGTTTCGAGGGCCCGGAGGGGAAGCAGTATCGGCTCAGCGAGAAGACCGCCGTCCTGCTCGTCCGTCCGCGCGGCTGGCACCTGACGGAGAAACATTTCCATGTGGATGGCGAGCCCATCTCCGGCAGCCTCTTCGACTTCGGTTTATATTTCTTCCACAACGCAGCTAAACTGGTGAGCCGCGGCTCCGGGCCGTATTTCTACCTGCCGAAGATGGAATCGCATCTCGAGGCGCGGCTGTGGAACGACGTCTTCGAATTCTCCCAAAGCCACCTGGGAATTCCGCAGGGCACCATCCGCGCCACGGTGCTGATCGAAACCATCCTCGCCGCTTTCGAAATGCACGAGATTCTGTGGGAACTGCGGCCCCACTCGGCCGGCCTCAACTGCGGCCGCTGGGACTACATTTTCAGCTTCATCAAGAAGTTCCGCAACCGGCCCGACTTCATGCTGCCGAACCGGGCGCAGGTCACCATGACGGTGCACTTCCTCGCGTCCTACGTCGATCTGCTCATCCAGACCTGCCACAAGCGCGGCATTCATGCGATGGGCGGCATGGCGGCGCAGATTCCGATCAAGAACGATCCCGAAGCGAACAACGCCGCGCTCGAAAAGGTCCGGCAGGATAAGCTGCGCGAAGTGAAGGCTGGCCACGACGGCACTTGGGTGGCGCATCCGGGTCTGGTCGGCGTGGCGAAGCAGGTGTTCGACGAATACATGCCCCAGCCGAATCAGATCGACCGCAAGCGCGAAGAGGTTCATGTCACCGCGAAGGATCTGCTGGCTATTCCTCCGGGAACCATTACAGAAGACGGCCTGCGTCTGAATGTGGACGTGGGCATTCAATATCTGGAAGCCTGGCTGCGCGGAAACGGCGCGGTACCCATCTACAACCTGATGGAAGACGCCGCGACCGCCGAAATTTCACGCGCGCAGGTCTGGCAGTGGGCGAAACACGGCGCGAAGCTCGACGACGGGCGGCCTGTAACGCCGGAACTGGTGAAGCAGGTAATTGCCCAGGAGTTGGAGAAAATGCGCCAGAGGGCAGGCGAAGAACGCTTCGCCAAAGGGAAGTATCGGATTGCGGCGGAGTTGTTCGAGAAAATGATGCTCTCGGGCGAATTCAGCGACTTCCTGACGCTGCCGGCCTACGAATACATCGCATAAATCGTCACAACTTGCGGGGCGGGAAAGTCGCATGCCCCCCGCAATCCCCGGCGCGAAGCCGTGGGGCAAGGCCGAAGCCTTGCCCCACGAGAGCTTAGAACCGATGGCCGTGAGACATACGGGTTAGTTCACAGCGCTAAGTTAATTCACAGCGTTAGGTTAGTTCACAGCCCGGATGGCCGCAGTTGCACGACAATTCCATCGTGCCCTTCGCATCTTCGCAATACTGGCTGCAATAGTTGCTGTCCGCGGGCGCCTTGCAAATACAGGCCGGATGCGCGCACTTCTTCTGTTCGTCTGCCATGGTCTTGCCTCCCAAGCAGGTTAAGCACGTAACGAACCAGAGCCGTTCAGTTTATCTGCGTACCCCGAAGACATGTGATGTATCGGACTCACCCCGGCAGGTAAATACAAAAGCCGGAGGTAAATTCAGCAGGACCCGTCCGATGCTGACGTGCCCGAAGAACCCCCTCAGGAATCTGGCTTCGTTAAACCGCTGGAACCGAAATTTCTGGATATCCAGATGTCCCGGGTACGCGTGAACGTACTGGAATTGAGTCATTGTTCCACCGGACGTCAGGCAGGATCGGATCTGGCTCATAATCGACATCCGAACCTGATGCTCCATACTGGTGAGGCCCAGCGACGAGACAACCGCATCGACGGAAGCGGTATTGTGAAGCGCCAGAAACGAGGCCAGATCCGCCGCATTGCCGCGGAGCAGAATCAGGCGGGGGTCGTCGCTGACCACTCTCAGGTGGTCGATAAACGCGTCGTTGATCTCGACCGCAAAGAGCCTGCCATCGTGTGGCAGACGTCGCAGAATTTCCTTCGTTATCGCGCCGGTGCCCGGTCCGAGTTCGACAACGGTGCGGGCATGACGAAAATCGATCGGCTTCAGCAGCGCGTCGGCCAGATAGCGGGAACTGGGCACCAGGGAAGCGGTCGGGCGCATCGATTTGATCGACTGCTGGAAAAAAAGCCGATACGCGCTCGGAATCGTCTGCAGGGAAATTTCGGGGTCGTCCGATCCGCCATCGTGGCGGTCCGCATAGAGTCTCGTCAATTGCTTACTCATACCAAATCGTTCGAACTGCCCGATAGACAATATGCGGCGAAGCCGGGGCGGAACTGGTTATTTATGCCTGTGTCTGACATTAATCTCGTAATAAAGGCTCGGAAACTTTGGATAGACTGGGTCTGTTGGTCGCGACATCGGAAAACGGGGCGGGACTTCGACGAGCGAGTTCAGGACATCACCGCCACCCGGCTCTGGGTCTCCGGAACTTCGATCTCGATCCGCGTACCGCGCCCGGGCTGGCTGTCGATCAACATCCGATAGTCCTGATTATAAAGCACCTTAAGTCTTTCTTTAACGTTGCTCACCCCGATACCCTTGTTGAGGATACCCGATAGCTCCGCCTCGGGGATGCCGACGCCATCGTCTTCGACCTGAATGAGCAGCCGGTCGCCGCTGCGCCGGGCGCGCAAAGTTACGGTTCCTCCTTCCACTTTCGCGGCAAGTCCATGACGAATCGAGTTTTCGACCAGCGGTTGCAGCAGCATGCTGGGAACAAGCACGTCCAGCACCGATGGGTCGATGTCCTTAACGACTCGTAATTTATCACCAAAGCGTACGAGTTCGATCGACAGATAGTCTTCGATGAATTCGAGCTCATCCCGGAGCGGCGAGAAGTGGTCCTGATTGCGCAGCCGCCGCCGCAGGATCCGGGAGAGGCGCGCCAGCATGGTCCGCGCCTGTTCGGGGTTCGTCCGGATCAGCGTCGAGATGGAATTGAGGGTGTTGAACAGAAAATGCGGGTTGATCTGGCTCGAAAGGGCTTCGAGCCTCGCCTGCATCAGGAGCCGCTGATGATCCTCGAGCTTAGCCTCCGTGCGTGTGTTGTTCCAGACTTTCAGCGGCAGCGTGATGCAGAAGTACGTGGCCAGCAGCGCCATGCCCTGCGCCAGCCAGTCGCCCCAGTGGACCAGCGAGAAAAGCCTGGGGGGAACGAAAATCGTCGACAGGATTTGCCGCAGCAATTCGGTAAACAGCACCCCGGCCGTGAAATAAGCGTGCAGCAGCGCGCTGCGGAATTCCCGGCCCGGCTGAAAGATCCGGTAGAAATTCACTTCCGGGAATGGGGAGAAGCGCCAGATATCTTCGCGGTCGCTGGCCGAATCCCGCAGCAGGCCGCCCCCCAGACCGGCGAGCGCGAAGAACGGCAGCGACAGAAATTCGCTATGCGCCATGGCTGGAATTGCGATCGCCATGCCCGCCACCCAACCGCAGAAGTAGCCGCCTGTGATGCCCGCGAGCAGGCTGCCTTCGAGACCGAGGTCGAGCGCAGGGTAATTGTCGTTGGTGACGATGCGGATGAACACGCCGGGAATGAAGAGGATTATGAACCACAGCGCCAGGCGGAAACGCTGCGCCAGGGTTCGGTCCTCGCGCTGCAGCATGCGCTTGATCCGGTTGCTGCGCACGCCGAAGCTGGCAATCGCCGCCACCACGCCGATCTTCACCAGCAGCGTGATCAGGTACTGCTCCATATCGCCCGGCCGTGTGCCCATCAGAGTGTGCTCATTATAATGAAGTTAAACGATTCTTCCCGCTCAATGCATTCCACTCCCACATTCGGGTTGTCTCAGGCAGCCGAGGCGAACTTTCCCACGGAATACGGCTTGTTTCGAATCTACGGCTTCGACGGGCGTTTTCGCGCCGCCGGACGGGACGTGGTGGAGGAAGCCGTCGTTCTTACGATGGGCGAACTGACCGGTCCGCCGCCTTTGCTGCGCATCCATTCCCAGTGTCTTACGGGCGATGTCTTCCACAGCCTGCGCTGCGACTGCCGGGCTCAGCTGGAAATCGCGCTGCGCGAAATCGGGCGCGAAGGTCGCGGCCTGATTATCTATGAGCATCAGGAAGGCCGCGGCATCGGCCTGATGAATAAGCTGCGCGCTTATGAACTACAGGATCGCGGCGCGGATACAGTGGAAGCGAACGAACAACTGGGGTTTGAAAGCGACCTGCGGAATTACCGTCTCCCCGGCGCAATTCTGGAGCATTTCGGAATCCGCGCGGTACGGCTTTTGTCGAATAATCCGGATAAAGTCAACGCTCTGGAATCTGCGGGCATCGTGGTCGCCGAACGCGTGCCCTGCATTGCGGCCGAGCACGATTCCCGGAAAGCGTACCTCGAAACCAAGAAGTCCAAGATGGGCCATTTGCTCGGCTAGCTGAAGCTATGCTCTGGCTAGGCTGTGGCGAGGCTAACTGAAGCTACGCCGCCACGCGCACCTGCCGGGAAGGAAACGACACCGTGAACGACGACCCTTCTCCCTCCACACTCCGCGCGTCGATCGACGCGCCATGCAACTGCGCAATCGTCGCTGCCAGCGAAAGGCCCAGCCCATACCCCCCTTCGCTGCGGGCCTGATCCGCACGGTAGAAGCGCTGGAAGATGTGCGGTAAATCCGCCGCCGCGATACCGATCCCGAAGTCGCGCACCGCAATCGTCACAACCTCAGGCGTCGCCAGAAGCGAAACCTCAACCCTGCCCGCCGGCCGCGAGTACTTCAGCGCGTTATCGAGCAGCGCCAGAACCAGCCTCCGCAACGCCGGCGCATTGCCCGAAATCGCCGCGCCGCCTTCTCCCAGATTCAGTTCCACCGCGATGTTCCGCACGCCCGCCAGGTCGCGCAGTTCATCCGCCACGCTGCGCACAATCTCACGCGGGTCGACGGTCTGCATGGGCATTCCTTCCGCGTTCGCGCTGTTGCGTGCGAGGAACAACAGATCCTCCACCAGCTGCGTCATGCGCTGCGCTTCGGCTTCAATCTCGCTCAGCGATTCGCGGTAGGATTCGGGCGAACGCGCCCGCCGCAGCGCCAGTTCGGCGCTCGTGCGAATCACCGCAAGTGGCGTACGCAATTCATGCGAAGCGTCCGCCGCGAACTGCGAGAGCGTCTTCACCGCCGCTTCCAGCCGTTGCAGCATCGAATTCCAGACTTCGGTCAGCCGCTGGAATTCGTCGCCCGTCTCGGGAACGGGAAGGCGCTGCGACAGATTCTCGATCCCGATGGTGCGGGCGGCGGAGGTAATTTCATCGACCGGCCGCAGCGCGCGCCGGCTCAGCCAGGCCCCTCCCAGGCACGCGATCCCGATCACCGCGGGGATCAACGCCAACAACAGCAGCCGCAGCAGTTCGAGCGTATGGTGAATCGATTCGGTGGACGCTCCCACAGACAATCGATAATTGTCACCCGCCATCGAAAAAGCCGTCTGGATTTCCTTTGCATGCTGTGCCGCATGGCCGCGGTCGGGGTAGTGGAATTCGAACCCGCGCTCCCCGCGCAGTTCCAGATAGCTCGAAGGGGGCAGCGCCTGGGAAAACTCCTCAAGTTCGCTCTTGAGATGGTTGCCCGATTCCAGCGCCGCTTCACGCAGAAAGTACGCCTGAAAACGCGCCGCGCTGGCCGCAAGCTCGCGATCCAGATCGTTTACCAGTTGCTGCCGCAACGAGAGCCAGATCAAGGCGCTGAAGAGGCCCAGTGCGCCCGCCAGCACGCAGGCATACCAGACGGTCAGACGGAATTGTATGGAGCGGCTGCGGCGCAAGATTCAGGGCTCCCGCATGGTATAGCCAACACCGCGCACCGTGTGGATCAGCTTCGGCTCCCGCGTGTCCACCTTGAGTCGCAGCAGCCGCACGAAAGCTTCCACGGTGTTCTCGTTCACGTCGCAGCCATGGCCCCAGACGGAATCGAGAATCGTGTCGCGGCCCACCACGCGCCCCCGGTTGCGCATCAGCAGTTCCAGCAGCCCGTACTCGCGCGGCGTCAGATTGATATGGTCGGCGCCCCGCGTCACCTCGCGCGTCGCGGGATTCAGCTTGAGATCGCCCACTTCAAGGCAAACCGCCCGCGGGATCGCACCGCGCCGGCTGACGGCACGGACACGAGCCAGAAGGATGTCGAAAGAAAACGGCTTCGTCAGATAGTCGTCCGCGCCGCAATCGAGGCCGTTGACGATATCCGACGCGTTATCGCGCGCCGTGAGCAGCAGCACCGGAGTCTGGTTGCGCGATTCGCGAAGGCGGCGCGTGACTGCCAGGCCATTGAGGCGCGGCAGCATCACGTCGAGTACTATGACATCGAACGCGGACGAACGCGCCATCTCGAAGCCTTCCGCGCCGTCGCGGGCCACCACCACCCGATGGCCCTCTTCGCTGAGGCCGCGCCGCAGCAGTTCGGCCATGCGGCGTTCGTCTTCGACGACCAGAATCTGCATTGCTTAAATCGTAGCGTGCAATCCGGTTCCACAGTTCTCGTTGCCACTCAGTAAACCTAATAACACGGCAGCGGGAGAAGCATTGGCGTCAAACCGAAGCCGGACGTTGACCCCTTGTTTACACGCGCGGCTCAGTAGAATCAGCGTGTTACCGAACCGACAATCAACTGCTTTGCATTTCACCGTTCCGGTGACAACTGCTTTCCGTGCGTGGCCGACCGGATAAATCGCGAGGAGTCTTCCCCGCGTGGCTGCACAATCCTCAATCCCCGCAGCATCCGGCGGATGCTATAAGAATGAGATGCTGCTGCGAATCAGTGTGATTTGCATTGCTGTGTCCTCATTTGCGCAGGCACAGAGATCCGGAGCGCAGACACCTGCCGCTCCTTCCGCCACAGGTTCCGCAACTCCCGCCGCGGGATCCGGCGCACCCGTCACCGGCCCCGGCGCACCCCGCGACCAGGGTTCCGACTCCCTCATCAAACAGCTCGAAATCCAGAAATGGTATGCGCAGCTCGGCGACCTCGCCGAAGTCAACGAAATCCGCTACACCAGCGCTCCGCCCCACAAGCCCCAGAACCCCACCGCCCCCGGCGCGAAGAACCCTCTCATCATCCATGCGATGACCTTTATCCCGAAGAACCTCGACCGCACCAAAAAGCAGCCTCTGATCGTCTTCGCGCACCAAGGCGTCCACAGCGATTTCGGACGCGATTACGAATACACCGTCGTCAAGGAACTCGTGCAGCAGGGCTATTCCGTGATCGGCCCCGATTACCGGGGCAGCACCGGCTGGGGCAACGGCATCTACAACGAAATCGACTACGGCGGGCTCGAAGTGGAAGACGTCTTCCGCGCCCGCGAATGGATGCTCGAAAACTACGACTTCCTCGACGAAAAGCGCGTCGGCATGATGGGCTGGAGCCACGGCGGCTTCATCACGCTGATGAACATCCTGCTGCATCCCGGCGTATACGCGGTCGCCTACGCCGGCGTCCCCGTGACCGACCTCGTGCTGCGCCTCGGCTACCACGATGCCTCCTATCAGGCCATCTTTTCCGCCCAGCAGCACATCGGCAAAACGGTCTCGGCCGATATTCAGGAGTACCTCAAACGTTCGCCCATCACCTACGCGGATAAGCTCGAAACGCCTCTGCTGATCCACGGCAACACCAACGACGAGGATGTCAACGTAATCGAAATTCAGCGCTTCGTCGCCGCGCTCAAGGCCGCAAACAAGAAATTCGAATACAAGATCTACGAGAACGCGCCCGGCGGCCACGAATTCGGCCGCCTCGATACCAAAATCGCGCGCGATTCCCGGCACGATGTCTACAAATTTCTCGCCGTCTATCTGAAGCCCGAACGGCCCGTCAGGTAGACGCTACAATCGCAGCATGAAGCGCTCCGGCTTCGCCGACCTTCCATTACACGGCGGCCGCGTTCCGCCCTGGCTTGCCGAGCGCATGCAATCGCTCGGGACGGCCATCGTCGAAGCCATCGTTCACCACTACGGCGCGTCGGAGTTCCTCACGCGCATCAGCGACCCTTTCTGGTTCCAGGCGCTCGGGTCCGTGATGGGCATGGACTGGCATTCCTCCGGCATCACCACTTCCGTGCTCGGAGCGCTCAAACGCGGCCTCAACCCGCGCGCCCATGAGCTCGGCATCTACCTTTGCGGTGGACGCGGTAAGCAATCCCGCCGCACGCCCGACGAACTACGTGCCATTGCCGACCGCACGGGAATCGCCGGCGACACGCTCGTCCGCAGCAGCCGCCTCACCGCGAAGATCGACAACAATGCTATCGGCGACGGCTTCCAGCTCTATCTCCACTCCTTCATCGTGACGTCCGCCGGCGAATGGGCCGTTGTGCAGCAGGGAATGAACGACGCCACCGGCCTTGCGCGGCGCTACCACTGGCATTCCCCCACGGTTCGCGATTTTACCTGCGAGCCGCACACCGGAATCGTCGGGCAAAACGAGGGTGTGATCCTCAATCTGGTGGACCGCCGGGCTATTCCCGCGCAGGAAGCCTTGCTTGCCATCGCACGCCAGAACCCCGACACCACCCTCACCGAAGCCCGCCGCCTCATGATGCCCACCCACCACGGAGTGCGCGCCAAAGACGTCGATCTCGAACGGCTCGGCGCGGTCCTGGCCGTCAGTTATGAGCGCGATCTGCGCGATTTCGCCTCGCTCCTGCTTACCGAAAATCTCGGGCCGCGAACGCTCCAGACGCTGTCGCTTGTGGCCGAAGTGATCCATGGCACGCCGACGCGATTCAGCGATCCGGCGCGCTTCTCCTTCGCGCTCGGCGGCAAAGACGGCCACCCGTTCCCGGTGCCCCTCAAGACCTACGACGAATCGCTCGGCATCCTGCGCAATGCGCTTGACCGCGCCAAAGTCGGCGACACGGATAAAATCGACGGCCTCCGCCGACTCGACCGCATGGTCCAGGCTGTCGAGAGAAAATACCAGCCTTCGGCCGATTTCGACCGCGCAATCGCGCACGAACGCGCCATCTCATCCGCGCATGGAGGCCGCACCGTAATGGACGACCGCCGAGCCCGCACGCAGCCAAAAACGCCGCCTGCGAAAAACCAGCAACTTTCTCTATTTCAATAATTTGGAGTGGATTGGTGGACGGAAAGGGATTCGAACCCTCGACCCCCGCGATGCGAACGCGGTGCTCTCCCAACTGAGCTATCCGCCCACTACAGGAATTCAACGAACAATTACAATATAACAGATGCCCGAATCGGTCGATCCCACGCCGGAACCTCTTCCCGAACTCCCCCTGCCCCCTCCGCCGGATCCCGCCGTGGTTCTCGAAAAAATGCGCCGCGAATGGGACGAGCGCGCCCGCGAAAATGCGCGCTACTACGTCGCGACCGCGAACGAGAACTGGACCGACGAGGAATATTTCGAATCCGGACGCATCAACGTCAGCCATGAAGTGCTCACCGACATGATCAACATCTGCCAGGGCAAAGACCCGAAGCAGATGAAGGTCCTCGAAATCGGCTGCGGTTCCGGCCGTATCACGCGCGCACTGGCGGAAGTATTCGGCGAAGTGTACGCCGTGGACATCAGCGGTGAGATGATCGCGCAGGCCAAAGAAACGCTCAAAGACAGGCCGAACGCGCACGTCTTCCAGAACAATGGTACCGACCTCAGCGTGCTGGGCGATATCGAGGTGGATTTCGCGTTTTCGTATATCGTTTTCCAGCACATCCCGAGCCGCGACGTGATCCGGAATTACGTGCGCGAAGTCGCGCGCCTGCTCCGCCCCGGCTGCCTGTTCAAATTCCAGGTGCAAGGCGATGCCACCCTGCTCACTTCCCCCGAAGACACATGGATCGGCGTGCCGTTCTCGGATGAAGACGCCGTCGCCATGGCGGAAGAATGCGGCTTCGAACCGCGCCACCGCATCGGTGCGGGCACGCAGTACTTCTGGCTCTGGTACTTCCGCCGCTAGAGGCGTCGGTCCGAACCGACGCCATGCGAACCGACGCCATCCGAACCGACGACCTCATTCAGAGCCGCGACTGTAAAGGAGCTGGCCCAACCCGCCCCCGTCAGTTCGCATAAGCCACAAGCGTCAGAACGTCGTCCGCAAAACCAGCGTCGCTTAGCTGCGCCGGCTTCACTGAAGACGCTCCGCCACTCGCAGTCGCGGCAGCCGCCTTAGCCTTTTTCTCCTCGCGCTTCCCCGCCCAATACCGCTTCATGCGCTCCGAGACCTCCAGTCGGTCCTCGGCGTCCATGAACTTGCGTCCACGGCGGCTGGGAGGCTTGATGTAGCCTCCCCCCGTCTTAACGACGACCTCAAGCGACTCGATGATGCGTTCGAGCCGCCTCCGCTCCTCATTCAGATCCTTAAGGATCCGGTGTATATCCATTTTTCGCGCCCGTGCCTCGCGTGATTGACTTGCCGTCACACTTACACAAGCGAATTATTTGACGAAAAGGGGCCACCGAGTTACAAAATGATATCCGTAATAAAGAGCCGCCGCGTATCCGATCGCACACAGACCGATCAGCGCTATGATCATCCACTTGATGAACGTCTTCCACGGAAACTGTTTCTTCTCGCGATTCAGCACCAGCAGATAGCTGGCGAAGATGCCGACATAGAACAAGATAATCATCGGCGTCGCAAACAGCGTCAGGTTGAAAACGTCTCCCGTCGGCGTAATCACCGCCGCCAGAATCACGATGATCAGAATCGCGTACCGGCTGTGCCGCACCAGAAACGCCGGACTCGCCACGCGAATCAGCGTCAACAGGAACAGCATCACCGGGATTTCGAAAATCACGCCGACGCCCAGCATCACGTCCACAAACAGGTCGTAATACAGGCTCATGTCGACCGTGGGCTTCACGCCGCCGCTCACGCCCAGCCCCAGCAAAAACTCCAGGCCGTAGCGGAACGCGACGAAATAAGCGAACAGTCCGCCCAGAATGAACAGCAGCGAACTCGAAATCACGAACGGCGCCGCCCAGCGCTTCTCGCGCTTGTACAATCCGGGCGAGATAAAGGCCCAGACCTGATACAGCACCCACGGCGACGAAACGAAGATCGCGCACAGCAGCGGAATCTTCATCCAGATGATCTGGAACGAATCCATCGGATTGATCAGCGCCAGATCCCCGGACTGACCCAGGTTTTTGAGCGCGGTCACGGCCGGCTTCCGGATAATGTCCCAGAGTTGCGGCCCGATACACAGGCAAACCGCGAACGCCACGCCCA
>Ga0302275_10006043_pt1 | contig 11562 bp, 9 predicted proteins | sample III_Bog_N2_2_FD_200229 | JGI IMG/M metagenome (GOLD analysis project Ga0302275, IMG submission 200229) | Peat permafrost microbial communities from Stordalen Mire near Abisko, Sweden - III_Bog_N2_2 | ecosystem: Environmental > Terrestrial > Soil > Wetlands > Peat | place: Sweden: Abisko... | reverse complement strand
TGCGACGAGCGTGCCGGGGCCCGATGTGATCGGAAAGGTAAATGGGTAGAAGACCTTGTGCTCAAGATCTTCCAACTTTGTCTCGTCTCGCACCTCAGTTTCTTCCTGCTTGTTCCTGGAGTTGGCGCGTGCGTCTCTTTCGTTCAACACCGACCAGCCCATTGCCGCGATGACGATGCCGCCGGAAAATTGAACAATCGGAAGAGAGATGCCGAAGAAACGAAGAATGGTCGCGCCCAGCAGCTCGATGATGACAAGAAAAATGACGTTATTGATCGCGATGCGACGGGCCAGCGAGTGATAGACAGAGGCCGGCGCCTCACCCGTCAGTCCCAGGAATACCAGGGCCGATCCGAGCGGATTGATCAGCGGAAGAAGTACGCTGAAGGCGATTAAGAAAGATGTCCAGAGCAGCAAGGTCATTCTCCCTTGCTAAATCTTAACTGCTCTGCAAGGCCTGAGCCCGAGGCCCGTCCCACTCAGCCTTCGACCGATATTCCCATCTGAACCTGCGATTTCCATCCCAGAGAGCAAATCTGACCAGAATCTCTTCGCAACAGCGTTCATCGTGAAACCAGGAGAGATCAACCATGCCCGAACAATTTGAGAACCCTGAAGCAACCAAGCTGGAAGACGATACGGTCTCGAGCGAATCAAACCAAAAAGCCGTCGAGCGCATCGCTGAAGAAGCTGCGCAAAAATCCTCGCTCAGGGAAAAGAAAAGCGACACCGACCACAAGATCTTCTCGATCTGACAAGCCGCCAAACATTCCGTTGAAATCGTCAGTCAGGCTAAAATGGAGCGACAGTCATGCCGCCATCAGGCGGCATGAAACAAATGCACAACGGCAGAGATCATCGCATGACCATCGATTCCAAAAACTACCGCTTGACGCCAGGCAAGAAGGTCAACCTCAACAAGTGGCCGACGATCGAAGAGCCTCTTTGCAAGTCGGCGAAGCAATATCGGGAACTTCTTGAGGAGCACGTTCATGAGTTGAGTTCCCTGCAGGAGCTTCACTTTGCTTCAAACAGTCACGCGCTGCTCCTCATCTTCCAGGGTATGGACGGCGCGGGAAAAGACGGCGCCATCCGCCACGTAATGTCCGGCGTCAATCCGGCAGGTTGTGAGGTTGTCAGTTTCAAGCAACCCAGCGCGGAGGAACTGGAACACGATTTCCTTTGGCGCACAATTTGCCGGCTTCCCGAACGTGGCCGGATTGGAATCTTTAATCGCTCGTATTACGAGGAAGTCCTGGTCGTCAGAGTGCACCCGGAGATTCTTCGCAGCCAGGGACTCCCCGAGAAGCTGCGCGACGAGAAGGACATCTGGGAGCAGAGATTTCAGTCCATTGTGGACATGGAGAAGCATCTCCATCGAAACGCCACCGAGACCATCAAGATATTTCTTCACCTTTCCTACGAGGAACAACGGAAGAGATTCCTTGCGCGCATCGACGCGCCGGAAAAGAACTGGAAGTTCAGCGCGGCCGACATTCACGAGAGGAAATACTGGAAGCAATACATGAAGGCCTACGAAGATTGCTTCCGTGCTACCAGCACTCATCATGCGCCATGGTACATTGTTCCCGCCGACAACAAGGACAACGCCCGGCTCGTCGTCTCTCAAATCATCGTGGACGCGATGAGGCGCCTCAAGATGACGCATCCCAGGACCACCGCCAAGCGGCGCCTCGAACTGCAAGCGATCAAAAAGCTCTTGACGAAATAGCGTCGACCACAAGCTGTGGGCGGGCCCGGAAAGAACAGACAGAGAACCGACGGTACGGTTCCATGGCCGTTAAAGGCGTATTTCATTCGTGCGAAGTTTCAAGACGTTGATCCGGAACCTTTCCTTCATCCGTCGCTTCGGCCATTGGAGCTTTGAGTTGATCGAAGGCCGATAGGCCGGAAAGTTATGACTGATAGGCATAAGGAAATAGATTTTATCCGCGCGCTCTTGCGTGAACTGAGCACACTCGCCCTGGCCACAACGGATGAACTTGGAGAGCCGTGGGTGACACCTCTGTTCTACCTGGTCGATGACGATCTGACCCTGTTCTGGCTTTCATCCAAAACCAGTTTGCACAGCGTCAATATCAAGCGGTTGCCCAAGGCGGCGATCAGCGTATATCGGCAGGCTGAGAACTGGAAGGATATTCAAGGTGTGCAAATGCGTGGGTCGATAACCGTCATTGCCGACAAAAGACGCCGCAGCCATTTGATCAGGACATATTGCCGGCGATTTCAGTTGGGAGCTGTCTTCAAATTGGCTATCAGCCGATGCGATCTATTTGCCTTTCGGCCGGAATTTGCCCGATATATCGATAACTCCAGGATGTTTGGAACCAGAACCGAGCTCAAGCGCGACGTTCTCGAAAAGTGGACTGCCCTTACCCCGTGACATCGCGCTTGGAAATCACGAACTTTGCGTCAACCGCTGACCACTTGACGACTGCGCACTTTGAACTACTTCACGCTGAATGTTGCTCGAAGCGGCAGGTCCTGCGACGACCCTCCAACCAGAATCGTGTATTCGCCCGGAACAAGCATCCATCCATCCTTTTCTTCATCGAAGATCGACAGGTATTTCGGGTCAATTTCTACGGTGACCGTCTTCTTTTCTCCGGCATCGAGCTTCACCTTGCTCCAGCCCACCAAACGCTTCGGAGGCTCAGCGGCTGCGCTTGGCAGTGATGCATACACCTCCGCAGTCTCGGCTCCAGCACGACCCCCGGTGTTGGCTACCGTAAAGGTGGCCTCGACCGTCTTGCCCTGAGTCACCGTCAACCCTGAGTAGCCGTAACTCGTATAAGACAGACCATAGCCAAACGGAAACAGGACTGGCTTCTTCTCCGCGTCATACCACTTGTAGCCGACCTTGAGTCCTTCGTCATATTCAACCTGGAACGGCGGCAGACCCTCCGCTCTCTGCACCGGCGAAACAGGCCCCGAGAAACGCTGCGACGCCAGTGGCGGAGTCACCAGCGTCGGATGCGGCAGATCGGCCTCGCTCTTCGGGAAAGTGTTAGGAAGCTTTCCACTCGGGTTGACTGACCCGAACAGAATATTGCCCAAAGCATTGGCGCCGTCGCTTCCCGCAAACCACGCCTCGAGGATCGCTGAGGGAGCATCCACCCACGGCATCGTCACCGGGCTTCCCGTCTCCAGCACGACCACAGTGTGTGGATTCGCCGCGGCAACCTGCGCAATCAGGTCGTCCTGGTGCAGGGGAAGGGAAAGATTCGGAAGGTCCATGCCTTCGCTTTCCCAATCGTACGCAAATACGATTGCGACGTCAGCGCCCTTGGCCGCTGCCGCCGCGGCATTCGCATCTGTGCCCGGGTCATAAGTCACAACCGCATGCGGCGCCCGCGCTTGAATGGCCTTCAGCGGCGAAGTCGGAAACCAGACCTCTTCCTGCCAGTGCGTGGCTCCCTCGCCGGGAGCTGAAATGGCATTGCCTCCCGGAGGATCCACCTGCGCCGACCCTCCACCGGAGATCATCCCAACATCGGCATGAGCGCCGATCACAGCAATCGTATGAATTGTCCCCGTGTCCAGCGGCAGCGCGGCCCGATCGTTTTTCAGCAGGACGATGCCGCCTTCCTCAATCTTCCGGGCAACCTCCAATCCTGCAAGTGGATCTACCACGCTCCGTTGACGCGGGAAATCGACAATGCCCGCCGCAAACTCCGACCGCAAAATACGATGTACGTGCTCGTCCAGCTCAGACTCGGGAATCCTCCCCGCCTGCACGGCAGCCTTGAAGCGCTCACTATAAAAAAAATCGCCGGGCTCCTCGTTATCCAGTCCTGCCGCCGAGGCCTTTGCGTCGCTATGCGTTCCGCCCCAGTCTGACAGCACGAATCCGGGGAATTGCCAGTCCTTCTTCAACACCTCATCCAGCAGATACTTGTTTTCGCAGGCAAAGTCCCCATTCACGCGGTTATACGAGCACATCACTGCGGCCGGGTGGCCCTGGGTAACGCCGATCTCAAAGGCCAGCAAGTCAGTCTCCCGCGCCGCCCGCTTGCTGATCCGGACATCGACTGAACTGCGTCCGCTTTCCTGATCGTTGAATGCATAGTGCTTGATATCGCCTATCACGTGCTGCGACTGCGTTCCGGCGATCAGTCTTGCTACCAGCGTGCCGGCCAGAACCGGGTCTTCGCCCAGATACTCAAACGTCCGCCCGTTGCGCGGCTCGCGCGTAATGTCCACCCCGCCGCCCAGTGACATGTTGTATCCCTGCGCCCGCAACTCACGCCCAATCAGCGCGCCATATTCAAACGCCGCCTCGGTGTCCCAGCTTGCCGCTGCCGCCACGTTGGCCGGCAAAGCCGTTGAATACCGCCCGTTCGCACCGCTGGCGCGGACTCCATACGCCGCGTCGCTCATGTCGATCCCCGGAATCCCCAGTCGTTCAATTCCAGCCACGTATCCCACCCCGCGGTTTGATGCCGCGTTCAATGAGGTGACTGGTTCGTCCTGCGGCATACCATTCCCGTGCAGCAATTGGATCTTTTCGTCGATCGTCATCTCCTTCAGCACGAGGTCTGCGCGCTCGTCCGGAGTAAGGCTCGCGTCCATCCACGGACCAGTGACCTTTGGTGTCTTCGCATTCTGCGACAATCCTGGAACAGCCAGACAAGCAAGGTTTAAGAACACAAGTGCTGATACTCCGAGCAATCCGCGGCGAAATGAATATTTCATAATGTCCTTTTGAGACCGGAGTCTCCATCGATCTAGGCTAAAGCTCTAGGTCACCAGTGTATGACAGCAACGCTGGGAAACCACCTGCCTTTTCGATCAGCTTTCTAAAACGAATGAGCCATCGAACGGCTGGGCAATTGAATCGCGGAACTGCGGCTTCCTTGGGGCCTCGCACTCCACTCGCAGCGTCAATGGTGAGCCGGGAGGTCACCCGCCATGGTGGTCATTCGGCCTATCGCGCCCACGAAGCGGATAGCCAAGCCTGGAAATCCGCGTCGTGACCGGAGAGATGCCTTCTTGCCAGGAACCGCAAGTTGCGGAAGATTGTTGCGAATAGACTTGTATTGAACTGGTCGCCGGAGCAGATTTCCGGATGGTTGGAGACGCAGTATCCCGATGACGAGGCCATGCGTGTGTCACACGAGACCATGTACGGTAGCCTGTTCATCCAGGCGCGGGCCGTGTTGAAAAAGAGCTGATGGACCACCTGCTGTCCAAGCGGCGCATGCGCCGCTCGCGACACGCAACCGTGGGGTCTGACAACCCGCTATTGAAAAACCAATCAAATCAACGGACGGATCCGCCCAATCCGTCCGTATCAAAAGATGTGGGTTAAGAAACGGTTGAGAATTCCTGGTCAGGGCGAGTTTGCGAGAAACAACCCACACCCAGACCAGGTGTTGATCCCTTGACAAGTTGGACTGCGAGCATCGGTGTCCTTTACCAGAACCACAGGGTCTCTTTTCCCAACAACTCTGCCTGCCCGACCGCCGCTTATTTGCAGTCGTTTCGTAATATCGGTGCGCCGGGAATGTCAGTATCGATGCAGGGAATGGCGCTCAGATACTCGTAGATGGCGCGGATGTCCTCATCCGTCATGTGTTGATGAACGGGCCACGGCATCACCTGCAGAACATCTCCGTTGAACGGAGGCAGAAGGCAGTTGCCATCCGGAGCTCCGGTACAGTTTGGATGAACTTGATCGTAGTCCTTTCCTGTGCGCAGAATGGTGAGGAACTCCTCAAACGTGCGGCCTCCTGCAGGGCGCCCGGTTTTGTCTGGAGTCAAGTTGCGGGAGTAAAGGTGCGTCAGTTCTAATTTGCTGCCGAACGGTCCGAAGTCCCGGCCTCCGCCCAGGTAAGTGGCTGGATTCACCTCCTGCATCCCGGTATATGGACCATTCGGAGGAGACAGCAGGTAGGGGTTCCCGGGGCCAACGTACTCGGTCGCCGGACCCTGGCTATGACATCCATTGCAGTCCGCGTGTGCGTTCACGATGTAGCTGCCCAATCCAACCAACCTTCGATCTCTGTGATCGAAGTTGAGCGGAACCGGCGCGATGCTCAAACCTATCCTCACCTTGCTCTCATCCTGGTCGCGATCAAAATCCGACCCCGCGCTCACGCGAGGCGTCCTGAAAAGCACCAGCAAGACGGCGATTGTAAAGAGCGCCGCGGAAGCGCTCAGAAGTTTGAAAATGGGTTTCGAATTCATTGACAGAGCTGGAACAGCAAGCAATTTCAAGAGCTTGTTCACACGAACCTCCTGCAGGCCGAGGGCCTGCGTCCAGTTTTTGGTTTCGATAGTTAACTGAGAATTGGGCCCGATCGTTGGTGAAATGGGGAAGCCCTGAAAACGTCTGGTGGCCCGAATGGTAGGGCTCATTGGATAACGATGTCAACAAGATTGTTCTCGCATTTTGCGCACCCCCGAAATGATTTCCTTGTTATCGTCTATCCGTGCATCGATCCTCGGCGGCCTCTCTACCCTATGCGCCGATCGAGATGAAAGATGCGCCTCGCGTTTTCCGAAGCAACTTTCACCCGTTCTGTCTCCAGGATGTTCGCACCATCCAGGAAGCGAACCGCCGTGTCCGTCTTTTCAAACGGATAATCGACCGAGAACATCACCCTGTCACTTCCCATCGCTTCCATCGCGCAACGGAGAGATATGTCGGAACAAACACCGGACGTTGTGATCGCAATGTTCCGCTTGATATAGAAAGACGGCGGCTCGGGAAAACGAGGCGGTGAGCGCTATATTGACGAGAACCGGTACCGCAGTGGCTTGCGGTGACTTCCGATTCAGACTGCTCTTCGACGCTCGGATGTTGGGATCGGCGATTCTGTATTCGTTCGCGCAAGTCGTGGCGTTTCTATCAAAGAATCAATTGCGAACATAATCAACGAAGGTTGTCCCAACTCTTGTTGACGCGGGAAGGAACTACCTGGATCGAAGTCAGGCTGCGGCCGGTACAATCAACGCACCGCTATGGTGAACGCCTCGTTACGCTGGAGTCATTCCGCAACTTTGTGCGAAATAGATTCCGGGAAAATACCGATCGTTCCGCTAGCCTCAATGAATTCAACCGGCATGGAAGTTTGCACGGACTTTTCGAGAATTTTGGCCAAGGCATGAATTTTCTTCGACTGATCACGTTGCTGGGCCTTCTCCGCTTTTCCATTGGCCTTTCAGGGCGTATCGATGTTTGCACCTCCGGATAAGGAGAGTCCTTGCGCCTTGCCGCTTAATGTCAAGCCCTACGCGCCTACCATCGAGAAGAATCCTGGAGCAGAGAGAGCGGATTGCAATGCTAATAGAAGACATGGAGTTTTCGGGGTTTCCGGGTCGCGACGCGGACCATTTGCCGAGACTCACTTACGCGGGCCGGGTCAAGTGGTTTCGTTTCCGCTTTGAACTTGTCTTTTTAACTCCATTCCGGCGACTCGTCGCTCTGGAAAGCCCCGATTGCTACGTCTGGCTTTGTGTAATAGATCTGGCTGGCTCGGCAGTTCAAGCGCTCGCGAATTTAAGCATTGGTCAGGGACCAGATCATGCGAAATTCGCGGCATTCCTGGACAGATACCTTGCAGGGTTCGCGGCAGCTACTCTCCGTTTGGACGATCCTCGCCCAGACCGAAATGGGGCAGCTGCCGTCAGCCCCGCTCAGCACTTCTACAAGTTCTTCCGCAGTAGCCTCGCCCACACGTTTTGTATCGACTGGGGCGGCCCACAGCACCGCGAAGAAATTCCGAACGTCGGAAATTCTTACTTGTTTGCAACGACCCAAGGATTCGCCGGCGAACATGGTTTAGGGATCATTCCGCGTGAATTCGTTCGAGACTTCGAACGCGGTTGTGAGAATGTCGTAGATGCGTTCGAGAATGCGGCCGACGGGGACCCATTACGCGCTTCCTTCGAACCAACGTTCAATAGGGTATTCCTGTTAAAGGCGCGCGCACCTATACCTTAAGTTTTCAACGATTGTCCCCGGAGGTCGGTGACTGCCTAATCAGGGGGGGCCTGTCTCGTCTCTTAGATCCGGGAACGGACGAACCTTTCGAGCTAGGAAATACTTCTGGAAAACGCCCATGTCGCTTGGAACGCTTATCGCTTTAAGCCAGACCGCCGTATTTGAAGGAGCTTGGCCGTCAGCGAATTGCGCACTTTGCCCAACTTTCGAATTCTCGGCTAAATTCAGCGGTTCTACTGCTCTCTGATCGACCAGAGAAAGGGTCACTTAAACGGAGATTAGCCACGCGGAGAGAAATTCTCTGGTGGAAGATTTATGCGGGAAAGTCCGGTAAGCCGACTTCCCATTACCAGCCACACCGCAGAACAAAAATTGGCTAAAGCGCTTCTCGCCTCCCGCGAGGTTCACACTGACAACAAATCGGCATTAGGTTGGTGCGATATGCTTTCGAACATGAATCGACTTGAGCTCGCCGCTTCCATCCTTCTTGTTACCCTTCCACTCGCCGCGCAGACACCGTCGACGCCCGCTGCGCACCCGGCGGCGACGACCACCGCGCCGCCAGCGGGATTTGCGCAGACCATCGTTCTGTGGCCTGGCGGCGCACCCCTGGCTCAGGGTACGGCTGAGGGCGATATTCCCAAGTTATTCACTTACCCGACGGCGGGCGCGGGACCGCACAGCGCTGTGATCGTCATGCCGGGCGGTGGATACACCCACGAAGTGATGGAGCAGGAGGGAGCATACGAGGCGCGCTGGCTTGCGGCGCATGGAGTGGCGGCGTTTGTGCTGGAGTACAGGCTCTCGCCGGCGTACGAATATCCCGCTCCGATGCGGGACGCGTCGCGGGCAATCCTCTACGTGCGCTCGCACGCGGCGGAGCTTGGGGTGAAGCCAGACGCGATCGGGGTTTGGGGATTCTCCGCCGGTGGCCATCTCTCCGCATATATGGCGACCAATCACAAGGCCGGCGATCCGGCGGCGGTAGATCCCATCGATCGGGTCTCTGACCGGCCGGACTTCGCGATTCTCTCCTACGCGCCGCTGTCGATGGAGCTGTACGCACGCATGGGGATCTCCCCGCTGAAGACGTTGATCGGGGACCATCCGACACAGGCCGCCATTGACGCGGTGGATCCGCTGAAGCACGTGAGTGCGGACACGAGCCCGTGCTTTATCTACTCGACTACCGGAGACAAGACGGTGGACTCGCGCAACGCGGCGGAATTCTACATTGGGCTGAAGGCGGCGGGCATACCGGCCGAGCTGCACATCTTCGAGCTTGGACCGCATGGCACGCACATGGGCGAAGGCCTGGCGCCCGCGCTGCATGAACTGACGGAGACGCCGACGCTGATCGCTGACTGGATGCAGTTGCATGGATGGATGGCGGCGAACACGCAGTAGAGGCGCACCTTGCAAACAAGCGGGATGCCATGTCTTAACATCGAGACATCGGCCACTCGGCACTCTTTTTCGCGGCTCATTCCAGCATTTCGCCAGCACTAATAGAAATCGTCTGGCCCCCGGTGAATGATGCCGCGCCCGAGGGCAGGAAAGCGTCGGCGCCGGCGGCCAAAACTCGATTGCTCCCGCATAACGCCCTTGTCGCCTGGAAAGTTCATCCACCTCCGCCAAATTGCCGCGTTAGTCGGAAGTGGGCCATCGGCGGGTTGAGCACTGTACCGAACTTTCGGTTGCTCGGCCAAGCGCAAAAGTTCCACTGCTCTCCGGTCGACCAGAGAAAAGGGTGACTTAAAGGGACATCAGCGCCTCGGAGAGAGATTCTCTGGTGGAAGATTTGTGCGGAATTAGCCCCAAACCTGGGGAGATTTACACTGCATAAGTTATTGATTATAAACAAGTAGACTGCGTGGCGGAGAGAGGGGGATTCGAACCCCCGATAGAGCTTTTGACCCTATAACGGTTTAGCAAACCGCCGCCTTCAGCCACTCGGCCATCTCTCCGCGTCCAGTTGGCATTATAGCGGATTTCCGCCTCGTCCCGTGAAATCGAACCCCGCCCCTGCCAATTCTCTGGACAATTCGTTGTACCCCCGTCCCACCCGTCGGCGCTCGCCTTGGCCGGCCACAAATTTCCCGCTTTCTCCGCGAAGCCCCGGTTGTTAGATTCACAATGTGTTTCCCGCTCAAAACTCACCCGGCAAAAAGATGCGGCTTCTGCCTCTCATCGCGGCCACCTACTTCATGGTGTCAGGCGGGCCTTACGGCATTGAGGACATTCTCGGCGGAGCCGGCTACGGCTGGGCCATCGCCATCCTCCTCGCCCTGCCCATCTTCTGGAGCCTGCCCACCGCCCTCATGATCGGCGAACTGGCCTCTGCCATCCCCGCCGAGGGTGGATTCTACGTCTGGGTCCGGCGCGCGCTCGGCCCCTTCTGGGGATACCAGGAAAGCTGGCTCTCGCTCTCGGCCAGCATCTTTGACATGGCGCTCTACCCCTCCATCTTCGTTCTCTATCTCAGCAAATTCTCTCCCGCCCTCACCGCCGGCGCCAGGGCTTACGCATGGTCTCTCGCCATCGTTCTCCTTTGCAGTCTCTGGAACCTCCGTGGCGCCCCTGCTGTCGGCGACGGCTCCGTCGTGCTCTCGATCTTGCTCCTCACGCCCTTCGTCCTCTTCGTTGTTCTCGGCTTTTTGAAGGGCCTCACCCTTCATCCCGCCATTCAATGGTCCAACGCCGCGGCTTCTACCACCGGCTTCGGCACCGGCTCAGCCTTCTCCACGGCCGTCCTGGTCGCCATGTGGAACTACATGGGCTGGGACAACGCCTCCACCATCGCGCAGGAAGTCGAAAACCCCCAGCGCAACTATCCACGCGCCATGATCGTCGCCGCCCTCCTCACTGCTGTCACCTATATTCTTCCGTTGGCCGCCATGGCTCTCGCCGGACTCTCCTCCACCAGCTTCTCCACGGGCGACTGGGCTCAAGCCGCTCGCGTGCTCGGTGGCCCTGGCCTCCTGGGAGAGCTCCTCGGAACCGCCGTCGTCGTCGGCGGCTGCATCACCGGCGTCGGCATGTTCAACGCATTGCAAATGAGCTATACGCGCCTTCCCATGGCCATGGCGCTTGACGGCATGTTGCCGCGCGTCCTCGCCCGCCGCAACCAGCGCGGCGTTCCCTGGGTAAGCGTGCTTCTGTGTGGAGTGGCCTGGGCTCTCGCGCTCAATCTGCCCTTCGAGCGCCTCATCTCCATTGACCTGATTCTCTACGGCTCAAGCCTGCTGCTGGAGTTTGCCGCGCTCGCGGTTCTCCGCTTCCGCGAGCCCCATCTTGCCCGGCCTTTCAAAGCGGGAAGCCGCACCTTCGCCTGTCTCCTCGGCGTCGCTCCAGCAGTCTTGATCGCCTACGCGCTCTATGTCTCGCGCGCCGACAAGATCATCGGCACAACCTCGGCCCTGCTCGTCGCAACCGTGGTCGGCCTCATCGGCCCCATCCTCTATTGTGCAACAGCCATCCTGCCCTCGCGAGTCCGAAGTTCACATAACAATTGAATGTCATCCTGAGCGGAGATTGGCGCGTATTTTGCGCCAATCGCAGTCGAAGGACCTGCGGTTCGGGTGTCGGACGTA